>Ga0207671_10000815_pt1 | contig 39441 bp, 31 predicted proteins | sample KBSC24metaG_FD_184352 | JGI IMG/M metagenome (GOLD analysis project Ga0207671, IMG submission 184352) | Corn rhizosphere microbial communities from Kellogg Biological Station, Michigan, USA - KBS C2-4 metaG (SPAdes) (version 2) | ecosystem: Host-associated > Plants > Roots > Rhizosphere > Soil...
TAGAGTAGGTCGAGCCGGCGCTGAACATTATTCAGGCCTATGCCCCCTTCGGTATCCCGGTTGTTGGTGTGCTTTTTATTCTCCATATAAAAGTGCAGCTTCGTGCCATCCAGGTTGATCAACAGTCGTATCGGTGCTGACGGATCACTCGCTACGCCGTGCTTAAAGGCATTTTCGATAAACGCGATCAGCAATAAAGGTACGATCTTTTGATTTCCCACCTCGCCAGTTATTTTAAAATCAACGAACGCTTTATTTCCAAAGCGTATTTTTTGCAGGTCGATGTAGTTTTGCAAGTATTGCAGTTCTTTCGCGAGATCCACTTTATTATCATTGCTCTCATACAGCATGTAGCGCATAATCTCCGATAGCTTTAAAATAGCCTCGGGCGTAGTATCCGATTTCTGATAGGCCAGCGAATAAATACTGTTGAGCGAATTGAACAAAAAATGCGGGTTGATCTGCGATTTCAGAAAGGCCAGCTCGGCGGTAAGGCGCTGGTTCTCCAGGTCGCGCTGGATGCGTTCGTTCAGGAACCAGTCGATACTGAATTTAAGCGCCGTACTTAAAAACAAAAAGAAGATACAGGTTAATGACGAGCCAACGAAAAACGACCAGAATGATGGCATATGGCCACCTTCGTGCACTTCTATCAGGTCCTTGTAATGATAAGCGATGCCATATTTTACCAGGGCGAATATCACAATGTTGACAACAAGCGCGATGCTGTAAAATTTATACTGCTTTTTATCCAGGTATTTTGGAATGAGGTACAAAAAGTTGAGATAAAACAGCCCGATATTAACTACCCCATATACCAAAAATATAACCAGGATGGCAGCCATGCTTACCTTGCCGCTATTATAGGTAACCACCATAAGATAACTCAGGATGCTTGCCCAAAATATAACATGCCAGAATATTTGCCAGTTACGCTTCATCGCATCTAATGTAATATTTTGTGTGCTGTATTACTTATATATTTATATATAGTATCGCTTTTTGCCGATAAACGCCCCAAAATTTCCGATGAACGGGTACATCGGCTCAAATACCTGTTCATCTACAAATCCCGTGTGTTGGTCTAATACTTTTTAGCAGGTGAAAAATTAGGTATTTCTTTGTATCATCAAATCACAAGACAATGAAAAAGCTGATCACAAACTCGAATCCTTTTATCCTGTTACTTTTACCAGTAGCATTTGCTTTGATAATGGGGATAAGTTATCAATCCACCGTAAAGAGGGATTTTAACCAGGGAAGTGCTGCTGTACATGCTACCTCACTTTTTTATAAAGGCGTAACCCTTGTAAAAACAGTTTGCACGATTGCCAAAGAAAAACTATGGTAATCAGTACCGAGGGGTTAAGCTTCAATTTTAGCAACCAGCAGGTTGTAAAATCGCTTTCCCTGCAAGTTCCCGAAGGTAGTATTTACGGTTTTCTGGGGCCAAACGGGGCCGGAAAAACCACCACCATAAAGTTGCTGCTCAACCTGTTAAAAACAGACCAGGGCAGCATTCATATTTTTGATAAAGAGCTGCAAAGCAACCGCATTGATATCCTTTCGCAAATAGGCTCGCTGATAGAGCAGCCAGCTATTTACCTCCATCTTTCCGGCAAAGAAAACCTGATGAACCGGGCACTGCTCTTGGAAGTATCCGAAGAGCGAGTTGATGATATGTTAAAACTGGTTCATCTATCTGATGCAGCGCATAAAAAGGCGGGCAAATATTCATTGGGGATGAAACAACGCCTGGGTATCGCGCTGGCATTATTGTCTGATCCCAAATTACTTATACTCGACGAACCCACCAATGGCCTCGATCCTAACGGGATCATCGAGGTGCGGGAATTACTGATCAGGTTAGTCACCCAGCATAAAAAAACCGTGTTTATATCCAGTCACCTATTGGCTGAGGTGGAACGGATGGCTACGCATGTGGGTATTATCGATCGTGGTGAATTACTTTTCCAGGGAAGTATTAAGGATTTGGAAGCCATCAGCCAGCCACAGATCAGTGTCGAACTGGATAATACCGTGGATGCCGCTAATTTCCTCAAAAAACACGGCTTTACGGTGACTGAGGTAAGCGATACTCATCTATGTATCCCGTTTACTTCAAAAACACAGATGGGCGAGATCAACACACTGCTTAATAAGAACGGGTATATGATCTACAGCATCCACAAGATACATAAGGACCTGGAGAAATTATTTTTAGATATCACCCAAAAAGCCTGAGCACATGAAGGGATTTATACTATCGTTTAGGTCGGAGTTTTACAAAACGCGCAAAACAATGGGGTTCTGGAGCGCGGTGCTGCTGCCTCTGCTGCTTTGCAGTTTACTTTTCGTAGGATTTTTTAATAAGAGCGACCATTTAGCCAATATACCGGGTATGATGGCCTGGCTGCAATTTGCCGGGGCAATACTGGCGGTAATGGGTTCGCTGCTGCTGCCGATGCTGATCGTGTTTATTGGCTACTCTGTACATAGTATCGAGCACAAGGCGGATACCTGGAAATCATTGTTCAGCCTGCCGATACCAAAATGGTCGGTATACTCAGCCAAATACGCTTATGCGTTTTTCCTGGTTTTCTTGTGCCTGGCGTTGTTTGTGCTGTTCACACTGGGATTCGGTAATTTGCTGAGCATCCTTAAACCCACACTGAAGTTTAATGAATACCACATCGAGGGCCTTTTATCAAAGATCTATCTCAAGCTTTTCCTTTCTTCTTTAGGCATATTATCCATCCAGTTTTTGCTGAGCCTGCTTTTCCGCGATTTTTTGAAGCCGATGGGAATAGGATTTGTGCTCACCATAGCCGGGGTAATACTGGCCAACGTGGAATGGAAGTATGCCTACCTGTTCCCTTACTCGCACCCCATGCTTACGGTAAGGAGTATCATCCAACACAGCAAAATGGGCAACTCCGGCGACGGCATGCCTAATATCGATATTGACCTTTTCACAAAAGATATTCTTGTAAGTCTTAGCGTAGCGGTGGCGGTATTTGTGCTGGGCTACTTTATCGTGTTGAAGAAGAGTGTGAAGTAGGAGTTAGAGATTAGAGGTTGGAGATTAGGAAGGAAAAGATGTCGTCTCGTACCCAGGCACGAAACGACATCTTTTCTTTTTAGTTCTTTTGCACCGGCGTTATCCGGAACTCAGTTTTGTAGTTGTTCCGAAGGATACCGATGTATTGGAATTGGCCTATCTTGTCTTCAGTAAGTAACTTAAAAAGGCTGTCCGATGTCTCAACCGGCTGGCTGTTGAAGGAATAAATAATATCCCCGCTAATAATACCGGCTTTAGCGGCAGGGCTACCCTCGGCAACATCTGAAATAAATAAAGCTTGTTTGTTCGGTATCTCGTGAATTGCGCGAAGTTTAGGCACAAGGTCGATCTGTTGCATAACGACCCCCAAATAAGCCCTCTTTACTTTGCCAAACCTGATCAACTGGTTAGCGATATCCTTGGCGGTGTTGATGCTGATTGCAAAACATATTCCCTGTGCACCCCTTATGACCGCCGTGTTTACGCCTATGACCTCACCATCCCCGTTGACCAATGGTCCCCCAGAATTACCTGGATTCAACGCTGCATCCGTTTGGATCATATTATCAATTAACCGGCCCGCCTGTCCTTCCAATGTCCTGCCCAGTGCACTAACTACTCCCGCCGTTACCGTGTGCTGAAATCCTAAAGGGTTGCCGATGGCAATGACCAACTGGCCAATCCGGAGTTGATCGGCATCCCCGAATTTGACCGGCGTAAAATCGGCGCCGTTGATTTTGAGAATGGCTAAATCCGTATCCTGGTCCTCGCCAATAAATTCTGCCGCATGTACTGTCCCATCATGCATCTTAACCATAATCTTTTTGGCATTATGGATGACATGACTATTCGTAAAAAGGTAGCCATCCGATGAAAAAAGAAACCCCGATCCCGAGCCGGCAGCCTGCTCCTTCCCTTTCACATTACTGAAAATTTCGATTTTTATAACCGCTGTCTTCACTTTATCGACAGCACTAATGATTGTAGCTGAATAGCTATCCATAATAATCCTTTCGGAAAGCCTGCCTCAATTTACGTTCCCATGCGCGAAACAAGCTAAGTTGAGACTGTTTCGCGCCCTTTTGTCGCCTTACTGGCCCGGGATATGGTTATTATGTCAGTTATGCGTGCGAAAAAAAATCCGGAGAAAATAATGTCCTTTAAATAATGTCCTTTAAAGTTGATAAAAACATCACGGAGTAATCACTATCCTTTCCCGTCTCAGAGGTGTCTCCGCAGGGACCCTAATGGAATAGGAAAAACCATAGCTAAGCTAATTTGTTAGATTTTTAAATACCGTATTTACCAGTGGAGCAGCGACCACAAAAACGGGCGAACCGAAAAGCCAAATGAGTAGGAGCACAAAAAAATAATTTTATGTCGGAAAACAAAGTTTCATTGCACAGGGTGATCAAGGCTTCGCCCGAAAAGGTATATCGCGCATTTACTGAATCCCTCGCCATCGCGTCCTGGTTGCCACCTTATGGTTTTCTTTGTACCGTACACGAGATGAATGTTAAACCCGGCGGGGCCTACAGAATGTCGTTCCAAAATTTCACTACCGGCAAATTGGAGTCGTTTGGCGGAGAGTATATTGAGGTAAAACCGAATGAATTTCTGAAATACAAGGATAAATTTGATGACCCGAACCTGCCTGGCGAAATGACTTACACCGTCTGGCTTCAAAAAACATCTGCAGGGACCGATCTGAAAATTTTGCATGAAAATATCCCGGCTGCGATACCCGCCGAAATGTGTTACCTTGGTTGGCAGGATTCGCTGGATAAACTCGTTAAGCTGGTAGAACCTAATATACCGGATGCGTGACAACATCAAATGACGATTATATAATTGAACAGCGACATCCTTTCAACAGCAAGTCGCATGCGCTTTAACTATAACCTGACTCGACCAAGTATTTTTTGTGTCTAACAGTGCCTATTTATTACCTTTTGCATTACCGCAGTTGGCTTGATGCCTATGACAGATAGTGTGCTCTTCAAAAAGCATATGGATACAAATAACAAAAAGCAAACTATTTGGCATCAATTTTTGTATGTTTAAGCTCAAGATTATTAATCGGTTACAATGGCCATCTCAGGTAGCAATGACGAGTCGTATATAAAAAGGTATCTCCATTTTAAATATTGGATCCTGGCTACCGTTGCCTTAAGTATTTTGGTTGCTTTTTTTTATTTGAAAAACACTGCCCCGATATACCGCATCAGCGCCCGTGCACAAATACTTTTTACAGGACCTGCTGGGGCTGCGGAAATTACCAAACAAATACAACACTTACGTTCGGTCGAACTGGAAAAAGCCATTTCGCAGTTTCCAACAATCGATAATTCATATGAATATGAGCTAAAGTTCAGCCTAACGCAGGACCCGGCGAATAAAAAAGATATTGTTATTAAGCTGCTCGAAAAGGACCGGCGAAGAGGGATCATGCTGATCGACCAGTTGGTCAGGAATTTTAATAAAGAAAATGCGCCGGCTAAAATTCCGAAGGCTATTTCGGACCAGCCGCTTAGGGATAGTATAGTACTTATTGATAATGAGATCGCCTTGCTGCAACAAAAGATTGCTGCCGCTAAAAATCGCCCGGTTCAAAGAAGGGCGGCGCCTGCTCCTGCCCCGGTAGTACAGGTAAAGCTGAGTGATAATGCCGTAAAGCAACTCCGGCTGCTCAATCAAATTTTGCCGCATTTGAGAGATCCCGGCTCACAGTTCGACCTGGTGCCTTATGCGGATGAAATTATTGATCCGGAACTACAGCAACAGGTTTTGCGTTATAACGGGCTCCAGTCTGACAAACAATCGAAATTAAAAGACCGGGGCGAGAACGACCCGGCGGTCGAAAATATTAATAAAAAGCTGGTGTCGCAGGCGCAGGGTATCAAAGAAAAGATCGAAAATCTGAAAACCCAGATCAAAGGTTCCGCCCAGCCGGTAGTTGTTTCTCAACCTGAAATCGAACCGGAAGTAACTGTAAGGACTATCAATGTGGCTCCATTTGAAAGATCGATCGCCGTAAAACTGGCTGATAAAAACCGAATTTCAGAGAAAATAAAATTAATTAAACAACAAAACGAAGCGCCGAAAAAACCACAGCCTATTGTGCCGCAACTGGCTATGATCAACCCGCCTTCGGCCCCTTCCGACACTGAATTCACCCGGGAATTTTTCACTTATTTATTAGCTATCATCATTGGCTTGCTGGTTCCCGGCGTACTTCCATTACTGCCTTTTGGCAGACAGGAAGACAGCGGCATAAATGAATTTGCCGATGTTAAGCGGCTAACCCATACGCCGCTTTATGGAACCTTCAGGCTGGACGAAAATTTACATTCGGAGTCTTCAGCGGTTCCGGATCCAACTATGGCGATCAACAATCACATTGATGTCAAGCGTAAAAGCCAAACGATTTTGATAACCTCGGCTATCGAATCCGGTGCACAGGTCATTTTTAGTAAGTTCCTGGCGCAAAAGCTGGCCAAGTCGAAAAAGACGGTATTGGTCGACCTTAATTTCAGGGAAGCTCATGTGCTAAAAAGCTTTAATGTATCCGGAAATATTGGCGTAATCAACTTTATTGAGGACCGATCCACGACGGTCGATGATCTGTTGGCCCATTCTAAAAGTAAAACGCTCGACCTCATCGGTATTGGATCTTTGCAGGGAAGCAACGGGCATCCCGCTGATGAACTGATCGATCACCCGAGAGTCAACGCCCTGTTAAAGGAATTAAGAACCCGGTTTGATTATGTGTTATTAGACGCACCATCGATATGTAATCCTGACGCGTTGTTCCCGTTGATACCCTTTGCCGATCTTGAGATCATCACTTTAGGCGAGAGCAGGGCGTTAAAAACACAATTGAGTGAGATTGACAACCTGGTTGAAAATAAACAATTTGGCAACCCTACCATCTTTTATTTGGGGTGATTTAGCATCGCAGGGTCCTCTTTGAGTTTAAGTTAACCCAAAAAAAACGATCGCCATGACGTGCTGGTTTGTATTGTTTTTTGACAGGCAAGAAATTTATGGGTTAGCTTAAATCTTTGAGCGACCCTGTGGGGACGAAAAATTACTACAGCTTGCTAAAACCTATCAATCGTTAAACTTTGTTAAATAACTATCCTTTAACAAATTAGCCGGGTGTTATTGATTTTATTTGCATCGCCAAATCAATGACCACCGTGAACAAAGTCTTTTTATTTTTAGCTGTTTTAACTTTTTTCGGATGCAATCACATCACCTCGACGGAACCGGTGACTTACCAGGCCGGTTTTAAAGTGGTGAGGATGGTTGACCGGACCAGGATCTATAAGCCGAATACGGATACTACAGACTATTTGCATTTCCGCCCTATTGATATTGACGTGTGGTATCCGGCCAATACCGCCCAAACCGACAGCGCGCTTAACTTTAAATATTTCCTCGACCTGTTTGGAAGGCGGGCCAATTATTATACCGCATCGAAAGCAGGCGATAGTTTAGCCGCACAGTTTGGTAAGTCGTTTTGCGATGGCTTCAAATGTTCCACATCTACCAAATTATTTGGTTATAAAACCGGCTCCTATAAAGACGCCAAACCTGCGGAAGGGAAATTTCCTTTAATCGTTTACCTGGCAAGTTTTAACGGCATGGGTTATGAGAATTCGATCCTGCTGGAGGAGCTGGCGAAAAAGGGGTTTGTGGTGGTGTCGCTCAGTTCGATCGGCCGTTACCCGGGCGATATGTCCATGAAGAACGGGGATATGATGGAGCAGGTGAATGACGCGTTGGCAGCTTTAAAACAGCTTAAGAATAGCCCGGATATTGATTTTTCAAACATCGGGGTATTGGGTTATAGCTGGGGCGGCGTATCTGGCGCGATGCTGGCTGCGGCAACACCCGGTGTAAAATGCCTGATCTCGTTTGAAGGGTCGGAATTTCACCACTACAACTACGACAAAAATGAGGATGCCGATTTTGACGGGATCAAAAACAGCCCGGCTTTTAAAAAGATGGCGCTTAATGTGCCTTACCTACGCTTTGAAAGTTCGCCGCTGAGTAAAGACACCAAAAAGGATTCTGCATATAATTTTACCGAAAAGCTTTCTGCAAACCGCCTGATCCTTAAAGTGGATTCAGCCGAGCACCAGGATTTTTGCAGTTTGCCTGTGGTTACCAGATTATCAGGGAATTGCCCCAAGGGCGGCCTTTATGATACTGTTTGCGCCCTAACGATAAGCTACCTGCAGGAGCACCTGCAAAATAAACAGGAGTTTTCGCAGGCCCTGAACCAGGTAATGGATAAAAAAGTGAGGGCGGTAAAAAAATAACGGCATATTAACGATCCGCCCACATTCGTAATAGTTAAAAAAATATTAACTATTGTGGTGTTTCAAAGTGTTTCACTTTTTTGGTGAAACAGTGAAACAGCAGTTTTTCGTAATCGATTTTGGCTGAAAATGAGCCAATTAAAGAAAATTTTAGCTGTTTTAGGGTGTTTCAGGGTGAAACAGCAAAAAGGCAAAAATCAAGATTTTGTGATGCAAAAATGTTGAAAAGAGAAAAATTTGTAATTAATAAGAACCCGATTACCGCACCGGTTTCGGCACAATTGGCAAACTCTCGTGCCCGTCCGCATCCACCGACTGCACGGCGAAAAAGTAGTTATCCTTTGAGTAGGCGAGATCGGCCTTGGTGTCGGTCACATAAAATTTCTTCTCCCAATATGGGCTGATGGATTCACGCATCAATACGTAATAGCCCGCCGGTTTTTTACCTTTATCAGGCGCCTCCCATTTTAGTTGAGTACGGTTGGTAAGTCCGCTGGTAATTACGCCCACATTTTGCGGCTCTGCGGGCGCAGAGGCCAGGTTAGCCAAGACGGAGAGGTTCATCCGGGCTACTTTTTGCACATAATTGAAATCCACAAAATCGGGCAGGTCGCCGTAATTCACGCCGTTTTCAGTACGGATATTCTGATGCTGGCGGTTGAAATCCTCGTTCATTTCGGTAAAGCGTACAGCGGTATAACCTTCCTGTAAAAATGGCACATGGTCGCCGCCTCGCAGGTAGCGGTCGCGCCGGTAAATGAGTTTTACATCAAGCTGATCTACGTAGCGTTCGGCTGTTTCCTTGGTATAGCGGGCAAGTTGACGCGATGGGCTATCGTCTTCGCCGCCTAATGAGATCAGGGCTGCTACCTGCTTTGCATCAGCTGCCGCAATGGTCGGCACCCCCTCGCTGAATACACGAACGCTGCGGTTATCTTTCAGGTCGGTTTCCATGCCGTGGGTATTGCCTACAATGTCGTTGTTTAACATGGCATCTACGTTCCATTTTTCAGCCTTTGCCCGTTTAGCCACATGACCGGAACCGTACAGGCCCTGCTCTTCACCTACTACGGCCATAAAAATGATCGTCGCCGGGAACGAGCGTTTGGCCATCACCCGCGCGATCTCCAGGGATACTGCAGTGCCGGAAGCATCGTCATTAGCGCCGGGTTCATCGCCGTTGGGATCCATTACATCATTGATCCGGGAATCATAATGACCGGATACGATGTATACCCGGGTGTCTTTGGGGTCAGTTCCTTTTAACACAGCCAGCACATTTTTTAGTTGAACCGGCTTATCTATTCTTGAGCCTTTGGGTTGGGTAAAGGTGTCAAACTGCACGGTCATTCGTCCATGCGATTCGGAAGCATACTTTTCGTATTCAGCCTTTATCCAATTACGCGCTGCGCCGCTGCCGGTGGTTTTGCTGGTGGTGTCGCTCAAAGTATGGCGCGATTTAAAGCTAACTAGTTTACGGATGGTTGCCTCAATGTTTTTCGAGGAAACCTCATCTATCATTTGTTTGATGCCTGCATCCTGTTTGATGGTGGTTTGGGCAACAGCCGAAAAGCTAATAAATAGCGGTAAAATAAATTTCAAATATTTCATAGGTATACTTTAATCTATGTCTTCTTCCACCTGCATAATATCTCCCACCTGTTTAAAATTACTCCGCACAAAGTGGCACCAGTCACATTCCTTTTTGCCGCAGCCGGTATTAAAATCATGAGCCAATATTTTTTGGTAAACAGTCTTTACCTGGTCAGTAACTATGGCAACGTCCTCCCGTGATATGGCAATATGTTCTTTGTAATATTCGCCATCGTTGATCGGTTCTACAAAATCAAATACGGTGTCAACCACCTGCCAGTCTTTGGTGCGATCATGTTCTACCAGCAACTTATAAAAAACAGCCTGCCGCCAATAATCGCCGCCATTGGGGTTTCCGTCATTCGGCCTCAGCAATTTGTCTTTGGCATATTTCAGGTTACCGGTTTTATAGTCCACTACGGTTACTTGCTTGCCATCGAATTCTACCTTGTCCAGGTTGCCTTTTACAGGCACGCCTTCTATTTCAATATTCTTTATAGGCAATTCAACCAGGGCTATTTTATTCCATGTCGGTGTGTTCAATTCATAAAACGGCGGCAGAATTTTTTCGCCATAAGCTAACCGGCGTTTGAAATCTTCTTTCGTAAAAGAATCCCGGTTACGGTACATATACCTGTTGAAATCATTCAGGAAAGTTTCCACCGGCATAAATTCTTCTTCATTATCTTTCAGGTTCCTGAAGGCCTTTTTCAAAGCCTCGTGCACCGCCGAACCAAAAGTAGCCGCCGGGCTCTTACCCGATGGCACCCGTATGAGGCACTGGAAGTAGAACCGCAATGGGCAATCCAAATAATTGCTCAGGTGGGTAACCGATAGCGTATAATTTTGAAGTAGCTGGTCGATGAAATTCTTATCCAGCAATTCAACCTTAGGTTTATCTGCCTCGCTGAACTGGGTGAGATAAAATGCGATCATGTCATCCTCTGTTAACTTAGGATTCTCAACCGTCAAATGCGTGTCCGCCAATATTTCGCCTACAAATTGTGAAGCTTCCTGGTCTTTGCCGTTTTTATCTTTATTGGCGTAAGATATCACCAAATGCTGTTTAGCGCGGGTAACCGCCACATAAAACAATCTCCGCGATTCTTCCTTTTGGGCAATATCATCAGATGAGGCCTGCGTGAGTGTATCGGGGTAACTAAATCCATAATTGCGGCCTTTGCTATCCCAGGTCTTTTTGTCGCAGCCAATCAAAAACACATGCTCAAACTCGAGGCCTTTGGAACCGTGAGCAGTCAGGAAATTAACGCCGTTATCCGAGAATATCACCTGGTTCAATTCCAGCCTGATATTATTCTTTTTCATCAGGTCGATGGTATTGATCAGGTCGGCTATTTTGATATCGGGGTTTTTGCGGCTTTCATCTTTCAGGAAATCAAAGAAATTGGTCAGCACTTGCATATACCAGCCCTTATCCGGTTGCTGCATGATATAGCGAAGAATACCCATCTTGCTGGTGATCTGCTGAAAAAGCTGTTGTAGTGTTACACTTACTGATGCTTTTAACAGGTCGTCGATATAGGTGATGAGGTATTTCATCTCCTGGTTTTGCACGTTATCAAACAAGCCAGGCTGGACAGGCGACTTCAGTTCGCTGATATATCGGCGAAGTGAAGTTTTAGGTTCGTTGTTATTAGCAGTCTTAAAATTATCCTTAGTTACAGCTATACTTGCTTTCGCGATCTCGATTGGCGGAATGCCGAAAAAATCATAGTGCATAATTTCGAAAAGCAATTCATCGCCACTGTAGGGTGAATCCAATTCCATTGCGAGGTAGCGCAAAATATTGATGATCTTCTCACCGAAAGGCAAAGTCAATATGTCGATCTTCCTTTTGGTATTTACTGCTATCTTTTGTTCATCTAAATAATGCACCAAAGCTTCTACCTGGTTGTGGTTACGATAAATTATAGCGATCTCGTTGGGCTTGATGCCTTTGTCGATCAAACTTTTGATCTGCTGCGCTACATGCACCACTTCCTGGTCGGGGTTTTCATATTCCCGGATAATGGGTTCAACCTCCAGTTCAATAAAACGGGAGTGCGCTGACTGCAAGTTCTTATCCAGGGTAAGCTGGGTAGTCAGTCGCTCCTGATTATTGTTGATAAGCGCCTTTGATATATTGAGAATATGCTGATTAGAGCGGTAATTATGCTTCAATACCACTGTGTGCAGCGCGCTTACATAATCGTTTGCAAAATCCAGGATGTTCTTCATGTTTGCGCCCTGGAACTTGAATATCGACTGGTCATCATCGCCTACTACAAACACATTGGGCGTTTCCCAGTAGTTCAGTAGAAACTTAAGTAAGTCATTTTGTGAACCGCTTGTATCCTGAAACTCATCCACCAAAATATACTGGTAACGCTCCTGGTATTTACGTAATATCTCTTCGTTCTCACGGAAAGCCTTTAACACCCAAATGATCATATCATCATAATCATACCGCCCGAGCGTTTTCATTTTGGCGTCATAACGCTGATATTCGCCAACGGCTGCCAGCAGCTTGGCCATAATATCCTTTGCTGCATCGATATCCTTTTGCTTAGGATCACCAATGCTTATTCCTTTGGCTGCATTGGCCCGCTTGTAGATAAACTCATCCCGCAGGGGTAGGTCATCCACATAAGCTTTTACCGCCTCATTGATCATCTGCTCGTTCCAATTCTCTCGTTTCATAGTAGAGAACAGGCTCTTCAGCCTTGGTACATCATAATAGACATCACCGGTAAAACGCTTCAACAGATGTTCATTAGGTAGTTCATCCACCAACTCACGGAACAACATAGCAGACTCAAGGTCGGATAATGGCTCCAGATTTAGCTTTCCAAAATACTCCAGGTTCTCCTGGATGATCTCATTACAAAAAGCATGGAAAGTATAAATGTTGACACGATAGGCATCCGGGCCAATAAATTCAAACAAACGCTTGCGCATGGCAACAGCGCCGGCATCAGTATAGGTAAGGCAAAGTATCTCGTGTGCGCTGGCATCCGTTTCGCTTAGTATCTTCCCTATTCTCGCTGCCAGTATCTGGGTTTTGCCTGTGCCCGGGCCGGCGATCACCAAAACAGGGCCATCCATTTTATTCACGGCGGCCAGTTGTTCGGGGTTCAGTTTAGCAAGGGCTTCCTGGAATTTTTCGTTATATTTATTGGGGGTGGATTGCATAATTGTAAAAGTAAAGATAGCAGAAAAAGGACTGAGATTTTCTCTGCCAACTGTCAAATAGAAGTTACAGTTCGGGGTCTACTTCAAACTCACTCCGGTCCCGTACGGAAAATACATATTCACATTTACAGGCAATTTACCCTTAGGGGGAATCAGCCGGGTGATGATCTTCACAGCCGACCGCTGTAATTCATCGCTCATCTGGTAGCAGGCCATTAGCGCACCGCTTCTTTCGATACCCGGTAATCCAGCTATGGCATAGGGATTTGCAAAAACACTTACCACCGAATTAGGATGCGCCGCTATTTCAGAAATAAACACTTTCACCCCATTACTATAATCTAGTTTGCTTGCGGGGCGTGCACGGATATCATTTATGCTGACGAAAACCTGGTCGTACTGCCTTAGTTTTTGTAACAGTTCAAGCAGGTCATCACCAGAAGTAGCTTTACCCACGATAAAAATATCACTGTTCAAATACCAGTTAGATAATTCATGCTGAAAAACTGTAGTTTGAGTAACTCCTATACTTACAATCGCCGTTTTTGCTATGGGGTTTAACTGAACAGATTGAGCGTCGCCTTTTAACAAGGTAACTGCGTTGTCACAGAGTTGTTGTACCAATGCTTTGGCACTTGCCCGGTTGAGATCTTCTGCCAGGTGGTCTTGTGGAGTTTCGCGATAATGGTTTAAACCTGCCCAATATTTTGCTGCCAAAACTTTTTTTACACGGGCTTCAAATTCCAGCTTCATCGCCTTTCCTTTTATTGCCTTGCGGATTTCCTTAACTGCCCGCTCCGTATTTTCGGATAATTCGATAATATCGTTGCCAGCTAAGTAGGCTTTTACATCTGCTTCGCCACCAGGGAAGTATTTCACTACGGCTTTCATCTCCATTGCATCGGATACTACCAACCCTTTAAACCCAAGCGAATCCTTTAAAACGCCGGTGACAATAGGTCGCGATAAGGTGGAAGGCAGGTTTTTGGTTGAATCCAAAGCCGGGATAGCCATGTGGGCGATCATTACCCCGCTGATGCCGGCTTTAATGGCCTGCCTAAAGGGATATTCCTCTAATGAATCCAAGCGCCGCCTGTCGAATGGTAATAGAGGGAGATCCAGATGCGAATCCACATTGGTATCACCGTGACCGGGGAAATGCTTGGCTGTACATAATAACCCTGCATCCTGCATCCCTTTCATGTAGGCTATTCCCTTTGCCGCAACATTGTATTTATTATCCCCGAACGAACGGTAGTTAATAACCGGGTTGTTTGGATTATTGTTTACATCCATATCCGGCGCCAGGTTGATCTGCATCCCCATCCGCTTAAAATCATACGCTACAAACTGCCCCATTTTATAGATCAGCGTATTGTCCTGTATGGCTCCCAACGTCATCTGGAACGGATAAGATATAGTCGAATCCAGGCGCATGCCCAATCCCCACTCACCATCCATCGCGATCAGCAAAGGCACTTTGGCCAGCTTTTGATATTTATTAATGAGGTCAACCTGCCTTACAGGGCCGCCCTGGAAAAATACGAGGCCGCCTACCTGCTCATTTTTGATTACGTTGCCTACCGAATCTTCAAAGGCCCGCCCCCTGTCAGTATGCGCGCGTACAAAAAACAATTGCGCTACCCTTTCTTTGCGGCCTAATTTTTTGTAAACGGAATCGACCCAGTGGTTTTGCCGGGTTAGCGATGATATATATCCTTGTTTTTGCTGTGCATTTGCAGTTATAGCGATCGAACAAACTACGAACAGCAATATTATTTTAATGAATGTCTCAAATCTCATATACGTTTCAAATGTAGCCAATTGTGTTTCGTTATTAGGTTGTGGGTTCAGTTTTTGCGTGATCTTTTCTTAATAAATTAATCTCCAATTAAAAAAATTTCAACAAACGACTAAACCTATCCATTAAACTACACTCTAAAACCAATATCAGTAAACTATTAAAAACTTATTCTAATGAAACAATTACTCTTTTTAGTTATATGTCTGTCGTTCGCAGGCTCAGTAAGCGCCCAAACCTATTATTATGCACCACGTCGCGTACACCGCCGCCCTGTGGTGGTAAAGCGTCAAAGTGATGACTTTTATCGCCCGCGTGTCGGCGTGGAAGCCGGCGTCAGCCTGGCTAATACCGTTGCCTCTTATGATGACAGATATAGTACCGATGGTATCGTAGGATTCAATGCGGGTTTAACTGCTACCATTCCACTTATTTATCCATTATCATTTCAGCCGGAAGTTTTGTTTTCACAAAAGGGCTACAAGGGGTATACTGATGACGGTACTTATACCCAACGCAATAATTATATTGACGTGCCTTTACTGGCTAATTTCCGATTGGTGAAGGGCTTTAACTTTTTGATAGGGCCGCAGCTGAATTTCCCGGTTTCAAGTACCACGAGTTTCAATAACGGATTTAACACCACATCAGAAACTTATTATACCAATAATGGTAATAAAAGCTATGTGGCAGGTGTAGTGGGCTTCAGTGTTGATCTCAATCCGAATGTCGACATTCACGCCAGGTATGTGCTTGACCTCTCATCCAATACCTATGATGTCAATTCACCTATTCCCGACTACCGCAACCAGGTTTGGCAATTTGGGATCGGTATTAAATTCCAATAAAACATAATAACAGGTAACGATAAAGAGCCCGGATCATTAAAAGATCCGGGCTCTTTGCATTTTTAGGTGCGCTGGAAACAAATTTTCCTGATCAGGTTTACTTTGCTCAAAAAACTTTTTGGCTTGTAGCGCAGGTAAAACAGCAAATCAAAATAAGCAAGCAGAAACCAATAGGTTTTTAACCGTTGCTCACCTTTAGCGAGATGCGAAAGCAGGCGATGGGTTTCTTTTACCAGCCCTGGCTCCCGGTTATATTTAAATGCAGCACAATACTCAAGCAATTCAAAATCCACATCGATCAAACTGATACCTTTTACACGCAGCTTTGGAACATCTTCTCCGCGCAATTTAAATGTATCTGTAATGGTACCTTCGTGCTGCCGGTAGTGCACTAATACTTTATCAATATATTTTACAGAACCAGTGTTGAAAGCTACATAACCAATCCACCAATCGTGGGTAAATCGGCTGTCAAATGGGAAGATATAATCTTTTAATTTTTTACTAAACAATACGGCATGCCCATGAATACAATTCGAAAAAAGTAATGGCAAACAGCTTGGACCATTATACAATATTCTCTTTGTAGCTATGGTTTCTGTCCCAATTAGTTCGCCCTCATCATCAATGAAGTCAGAATTATGATAGATCAGGATATTGTCTTTGATCTCTCCAACCATTATGCTGATCTTGTCTTTTACCCATATATCGTCCTGGTCACATAAGGCAATATATTCGCCGGTACTCAGATCGATAGCTTTTTCGAAATTCTTTACATATCCCAGGTTTTTCTCATTACGATATAACCTAATTCGCTGATCTGTTTCCCGAAATATATTTAATACATCAAACGTGCCATCCTGTGAGCAATCGTCTACAATAACAATCTCCAGGTTATTATATGACTGACCTGTAATGCTTTGCAATAACGGCCCGATATATTTCGCACCATTATAAGTACATATTGCAATAGAAACTAAAGGTGTTTGCGTCATCGCTGATCAATCATTTACAATTGCGATTGTTGCTAGTTTCGGAACAGCACAATTATATTTGGTGCACAAATAAACTACACTTATTTCAATAAATCACATGAATTATTGAATATCGACTAAAAAAAACTCAATTTTTTGATTAATAATGAAACATTAACGACCTTTTATTGTTAGAAATAACGTATTATTCAGCTACAATAACGAGGTTGACCGATGATAGTTTCAAGAATTTCATAATAAATAATAAAATTGTAGCGGTCTCGTTATTTTTTTCGTATTGGTTATCTTTTAAGCAGGGTTATTAATATAAGTAACCGAGTAATAAGTAATTACCTATGATTTCAATTATTATCGCATCCGCAGACCTGTCGTTGCTCAAACAGGTAACCAAAAACATTGAAGAAACCATTGCCGTACCACATGAAATAATAGCATTTGAAAATAGTAAAGGGCAAAAAGGTATATGCGAACTGTATAACCTCGGAATTCAAAAAGCCAAATATGAAACCTTATGCCTGATGCATGAGGATATCGAGATACTTACCAATAACTGGGGACAAAAGGTAATCAATATATTTCACGAGAATCCTGATGTCGGGCTGGTGGGCGTAGCGGGCAACAGCTATAAGACACTAACCCCTACCGGGTGGCATGGCGCGGGGATGGATACCCTCCGTCAGAATTTTATTCAAAGTTTTAAGCACACAATAAAAAAGCGTCGTCATTATTATCTGAATCCTCATAATGAGAAATTGAGCATTGTGGCCAGTGTTGACGGCTTGTGGCTTTGCACTACAAAAAAGATCGCATCAGAATTCATGTTCGATGAAGATACTTTTAAAGGTTTTCATGCCTATGATCTTGACTTCTCATTAGCTGTAGGCCAAAAGTATAAAGTGGCGGTAACTTATGATGTATTGCTTCACCATTTTTCCGAAGGCAGATTTGATGAAACCTGGATGAAAGACAACCTGAAACTTCATAAAAAATGGAACGCCGTATTACCGGTTAATGCTGCCGATCTGCTACCTGAAAAGGCATTTATCATTGAGAAAAAGGCCTTTAAAAACTTTATTGATCAAATGATCTATTTTAAATATCCCCTAAAGGTGCCTTTAGCCATTTTGACCAATATGCGCTTCAGGAGTTTAAGCATCTTACTGTTCCTTAAGCTGAACTATCATACCCTATTGCGATATTACAAAGCGGATAAACCTAAACTTGCTGAGGCTTAAATATCATAGACCTGCTGTTCAATTTAACATTCTTACAATTATTTATTCTCACTTGAGGTATTACCTAAAAAGTGAATGTGACATCTATTCCAGTGTATCTAGCTTGATGATTTTCTTTTCGTTGCCTTTAATGTACTTATACCAAAGGTTTTTTGTTTTAAACCCCCAAGCCATCCTGACAACGCGGCGCAGCTTCTCCGCTTTACTTAATTTATGAATATAAAATAGAATGCTTATATTTTTAAGCATAAAACGCATCAATTTAAATGCGGTATATGAGTCTATGCGGTTAATGTATAGCTCATAAAATTCCCTCACAAACCCGGGATTTTTGTTGCCTGCATAATTCACGCATTGAGTTAGCCATTTAATATCGCGGGCTATTAATTCTGTAGATGACATCTTCCGATACTTATCATCACTCTTTATCCAGAGCAGATCCGTATCGCTTTTCTCGTGCTGACGATATTTGACAAGGCCCTCCGGGATATAGTCTATACTACCATGATTTGTGGCGACATATGCTATCCACCAATCATGGTAAAGACCTTCATTTAAAGGCAGCGCATATTTTATGATCTCCCTTTTAACTAATATCGAATGACCCGAAACACAATTGGATAATAAAAAAACCTCCGGCTGATTGCCGCTATAGAAGCTAAATAGGTCTGACATCTTTTTGTTCAGAGTGATGCCATCTTCACTTACAAATTCCGAATCATGATAGATCAGTACATTATCACCCAAAGCCTTAACCTGTAGTTCTATTTTATTAGCACGCCATATATCATCTTGGTCGCACAATGCAATAATTTCGCCATTACAATAATTTAGCGCGCGCTCAAAATTTTTGACAAAGCCTAAGTTTTTTTCGTTTTTATAGATAAGAATGTTCGGATGCCCCTTCGCGTATACCGCCAGGATATCATGGGTAGTATCGGTTGAACAATCATCAACCACAATTATTTCAATATTTTGATAGGTCTGCACTAAAACACTATCTAACAATGGTTGCAAATACTTAGCCCCATTATAAGTGCATAGTGCAATTGAAACTAAAGGATTTGTAGCCATTATCTGCAAAGGACGTTTTTATTATTTAAAAGTACAAAGGGTTAGCGGGAGATATGACCTACTCCTTTTTTTGCGCAATTTCATCAAATAGCGAAACCATATGGCGCAAAGTAGGGGCGCCAGAAATCAATATGTTTTGGCCAGGCGTGGCAACCAAAAGGTAATTGCTGCTTATTGAGTTCAAAAGCGCATTCCGGTTCCAGTTCAATTGAGAATTTTAATCCTTCTTTATAGTCAGGAATGTTTAACTGCTTTTTTTTCCGGTTAACTTCAACGCTCCAGAACGCATCCTCGTTAAAGTGGTGCTCATCCCGGTCGATGTATTCCCGTATCCGTCCTTGCATCTTTATACATATATCATAGAATTTTTTAACCCTTCGCAACGAAAGCCCACCGTTACCCACCTTCTTATAAAATTGCTTGGGGTCTGGCAGGCCATTTTTTTTGATATTGAAACGGGTATACAAATAATATTGTGGCGTTGATTTTAGGGCTTTAAAAGCATTGGAAAAATCCTTCTGACGTATCCAGGGGGCGCCTATGTAATCAATATCTTTACTACACCACATATCAAGCTCATCCCGGAAGACAAATGCATCTAATTGATATATTAAGATATACTCATGACTAAGAAATTGCCCGTAAAATTCCTTAGATAGCATCAAACGGTTATAACCCTGGATATTGCTGAAATAATCATCGTCAAAGCTTACTACTTCGGATAATGAAAGCGCTGACGTTTCAGGCGGCAAGGTAAGTTTATGAGGCTTTATGATTACTTTGTGATAGTTTGACAACACTTTATCACATTGTAGTAAAGCGATCTTTTCAAAATCGGAGAGTTTTTCCTGATAAATGGGAATAACGACTACAACCTTTTTATGATCCTTCATAGCATCAGGCAAATGTTTGCATATCGATCAGTTTCCTGTACAAGCCATTATTGCAGATCAATTCCTGGTGATTGCCTTGCTCTACTATCCGGCCGCTTTCCAATACGATGATCTGGTCGGCGTTTTGTATGGTGCTCAACCGGTGCGCGATGATCAGCGACGTACGGTTCTTCATCAGGTTGTTCAGTGCGTCCTGAACCAGTTTTTCTGATTCTGTATCAAGCGCCGAGGTCGCTTCATCCAGCAGCATGATCGGCGGGTTATTTAAAACTGCCCTGGCAATACAAATACGTTGACGCTGCCCGCCTGAGAGCTTTGTACCACGGTCGCCTATATTGGTTTGATAACCATTTTCTGCTTCCAGTATAAAGTTGTGGGCATTGGCAATCCTCGCGGCATTTTCTACTTCAGCCATGGTTACATTGGTTTTGCCAAAGGCGATATTGTTGAAAATGGTATCGTTAAACAGGATAGTTTCCTGATTTACAATACCCATCAGGTTTCGCAGCGAATGCATGGTTACACACTGGATATTTTTATCGTCAACCAATATCTCGCCGGATTGTGGCTCAATAAACCGGGGTATCAGATCCATCAAAGTAGACTTTCCTCCACCGGAAGGGCCTACCAATGCGATTGTTTTACCTTTAGGCACTGTAAAGCTGATATTGTTTAAAACTACCCTGTCCTGGTAGGCAAATGATACATTTTTAAAATGAACACCTTCATTAAGGGCCTTAATTTCTATCGCATCCGGAGCATCAACGATCATTGGTTTTTCATCGATCAGTGCCAGCACCCGTTCACCCGCCGCTATGCCGGAATGTATATTGCTGAATGAATCAGAGATGGCCTTAGCTGGACGCATTACTTGCGAGAACAATGCTATGTAACCAATAAAATTGGCGGCATCCAGACTACCGGATTGTTTATTCAATATTAAATATCCGCCATATAAAACGATGCAGGTAACCATTAATACCCCTAAGAACTCGGAAACAGGGGATGCCAATTGCTGACGCCGGGCCATAGAACGCAAAATGGATGAATACCTTTTGTTTTCGTCATTAAACCTGTTTTTTATGAAATCAGTTGCATTAAACGCTTTAATAATTTTCACACCCGACAAGGCTTCGTCAAGATAGCTGATCATATTTCCATAAGATTGCTGTGAGGCCTTGGCCTGCTCCTTAAGTCGTTTTACAATACGGGATATGATAAAAGCCGAAACGGGTATGACCAATAATGAATAAAGTGTAAGCTGTGTGGAGATAATAAATAAAGCAACTACGTAAGCGATCAGTTGTAAAGGCTCTTTAAAAACAACCTGTAAAGTGGCGGTTACCGAAAACTGCACTACTTGTACATCAGAAGCAATTTTAGATATGATATCACCTTTACGTTCGTTGCTGAAATAACCCAGGTGCAGGTCCATTACATTGTTAAAAACAGCTCTTCTCAAATTCAATAGCGTATGCACCCGCAAATTTTCCATAATGCGCTGTGATAAATACCTGAAAAGGTTACCAAGCAATACAGATACAACTATTGTCGCACAAACAAATTGTAATGCCCCCAATGGCCCGTAATGAACAATAAAATAATTCATGTAGTATTTAAACAGATCCATCGTGTGGAGAATAGATGGCCTATGTGCCGATAGCGCTATTGTTGAGGCTGATTGCTTATTAAAAAAGATAGTATTAAGCAATGGCGCTAACAACACTAGATTCAACGTACTAAATATTACAGAAAATATAGTTGTTAAAATATAGGGAATAGCAAATTTCTCAATTGGTTTGGCGAAAGATAAGAGCCGGAAATAAGTCTTCATTAAAATTTATAAAGTGCAAATCTAACAGTAATTAATAAATAACTGTTATTAAGCAAGTTTAGTGCCGGGTGTTACTTCACAATCTTGTAATTCCGGTATTCACCTACACGCCAACCGGTTATATCTTCGATCTTTTCCAGTACTTTTCGCCGGAGGGTCATTCGTTTCCTGGCTTTTTTAAGGTCGATATTTAAATTCCAGTTCATGGTTTTCACCCTGTTTTGCATCACCGCCGGATGGGTTTCTTTGTATAACAACAACCTGTCGGCGTTACCGTAATCAAATTCATATGCTTTTTCGATCACGTTCTCGTCTACTACAGCATCAGGATGATAAAATTGACTGGCGTTCATATTCTTTCGTACCAGGCCATTGGGCGGTTTAACCCAGCCATAATGATAAATATAAGCATCGATCAGTTTAACATTCAGCTTGCGATCATCCCACCGGAAACCCTGCGCATCACGGTAGGAGTTTATATGCTTGTTGTTCCTTACAATGCGTATTTCACGCCTGTACCATCGCCGCGAATGGCTGTAGTAATCATAAGAGCCATAAAAGTGTCGGTATTTAAACAATAACCCTTCGATACGCTGATCAGCCAGGTTATCTTCCATTTCCTTTTTTATCAGTGGCAGGTATTTTTCGTGTACGCACTCGTCGCCTTGTATATAAAAAGCCCAATCGGCATCGGGCGATATGGCCGCCATTGCTTTATTTGTTTCAACGGCAAACACCCGACCACCCTCTTTTAAGGAGGTGTCCCATTCGGTATAAATTATCCTGATCTTAGGTGAGTTGATCGATTTGATCAACTGCTCTGTCTCGTCCTCGCTTTTGCCCAGGGCCACTACAAATTCATCACAAACCGGCAGTATGGAGGTGATCGCTTCTACAACCGGGTAATCGTTTTTTACGGCGTTCCTGATAAATGTAAAACCGGCTACTTTCATTTAATTATTTTGAGGATGAGCAGGCTTAATTCTTCAACCAGTTCATGATCCTTTTCAGCACCATATCTTCCGTAATACTGCTCAGGTCATCCGAATCGCTTTCGATATGTTCCGCCTTTATTCCTAACGGGGCCCACCTTGTGGCGTTAACTGAACGGGTTATAGGGAATAGCCCCAGCGTGTGTATCCCCGACGCCGCACCCAAATGCAACGGCCCTGTCCCTGAAGCCAGCAGGCCATCCGCACTGCAAACGAACGAGATTAATTCATCCAGTGTCATCTGACCGCTCAGGTCGGTCACAGGTGCTTCCAGCTTTGGTATCCAGGTTTTAAACAGTTCATGCTCCTTAGCCGAACCGGTAATGATAATGTGAAACTTATCCGGGGGAAGCTGAGCGATAAGCTTTGTAAAGTTATCCATATCCCACTCTCGCCCATTACCATTTGATTTGGTATGCAGGATCAGGTTAAACTTATCTTTATCCAGGTGCTTTTTTAACCGCCCCGGCAATTCATGCTTCTGCCTGAAGTTATCTCTTGTATAATAGTTAGCTATCGTACCAATTGTTGGGACATGATCAACACCCAGCGGTTTTAACAGAAAAATATTCTGTTGCGCCTCATGCAGATCTGAGTTTCGCCTGCTCAGCCTGATCAGTTTATTACAGGTAAAAAAATGGAAATTCTTACTGGTTGTACCTATCCGAATCTTAATATTGGCCTTCCTGGCAGCAACCGCAATTTTCCGGTTAGGGAAGGCATGCACGATAACATCGATATTCTTTTGTTTCAGAAAATCAACCTGCTCTCTTTCCGGCAGTTCCCTAAACTCATCATAATTAATAAAATGATCTATCGCCGGGCAGCAATCAACTATAGGCTGTGTGTAAGTACGGGCTATAATGCTGATGGTTACATTGGGGAAAAGCGACTTTAAATATATACATGCAGGCAATGTTAATATCACATCGCCCATGGCGTCTATCCGGTTTATTAAAATATGCTGAAAACTGGTTTGCGTGGCTGGCATTAATTAAATATGGTAGTTAATAATTATATCTTAGCGTAAAATGATAATAATTTGCGATCTTATTGAGGCGATTTGTTTCATTTGCAACATACAAAGATAAAGTGAAAAGCCTATCTAAAGATACTTCATCGATAATTAGTGACGATTTTAGATCGGTCGCCCGCGCGCTAACCATTGTTGAAAATGATTTGGAAGGAGCCGCCGAATTATTAAAGAACCTGTATCTCACTAAAAATGTTCCTATAATCGGAATAACAGGCCCACCCGGCGCCGGCAAAAGCACACTCGTAAACAGTATTATTGGTCAACTGGCCGACAAAGGTAAAAAGGTCGCCATCCTTGCTATCGACCCTACCTCGCCGTTTAACCTGGGTTCGCTGCTTGGCGACAGGATCAGGATGTCGGCACATTTTAATCATCCGGGAGTTTTCATCCGTTCGCTGGCTACACGCGGCTCGTTAGGGGGCCTTTCGGCCAAAACCATTGAAATGACCGATATATTGCGCTCCGCAGGATTTGATTACATATTAGTTGAAACGGTAGGCGTAGGGCAATCGGAGATCGAGATAGCCGGGCTGGCCGATATTACCTTCGTGGTACTGGTACCTGAAGGAGGCGATGAGATACAAAGCATCAAATCAGGGCTGATGGAAATTGCTGATGCATTCATCATCAACAAAGCCGACCGTGACGGCGCGGATATATTTGCCGGCAATATCAAAAAAATGGTTCAACAAAAAGGCGTTGACGTCCCTGTTTTCAAAACAATAGCTTCTCAGAATGACGGGATAACCGAGGTGATCAATTTTATCGCATCAGCCCCGCCAATAAAAAACACGCGCAAAGAATTTTTATTAGCCGAGAAAGCCTATAAGCTCATCCAGCAAAAACGCATGGCCGGTGTTGATAAAGTACAATTACTGCAAGCTATCACAAAAAACATGACAGAACCGGAATTTAACCTGTATAGTTTTGTTGATAGATGGTTGACTAAGTTGGATTAGGTTAAGTGGTTGATTAAGTTAATGAACATATTCAAACTCAACTATTCATTATCTCTTCGATTTCCTCCGCCTCCAAAGGAATATCAGCCATCAGGTCGATGTTTCCGCCTGGTGTTATCAGGATATCATTTTCCAGCCGCATACCCAATCCTTCTGCCGGAATATAGATACCCGGTTCACAGGTTAGTATGTTACCTACCTCGAATGGTTTATACCTGTTGGCAAAATCATGTACATCCAGGCCCAGGTGGTGCGACGTGCCATGCATAAAATACTTTTTGTATAATGGCATTTTAGGGTCCTGCTTCTCTACATCGTGCTTATCAAGTAGTTTTAAACCAATCAGTTCGCTGGTCATTATTTTACCTACCTCATCGTGATAGTCGCTTAACAGTGTACCTGCCTGTATCAGCTTTATCGCACTTCGCATCACCCTTAAAACGGCATCATATACATCCCGATGGCGCTTGGTAAAGCGGCCATTCACCGGTATCGAGCGGGTCATGTCGGCATTATAGTTCGCATATTCAGCGCCAAAATCAAAAAGCGCCACATCACCATCCCGGCAAACCTGGTTATTATCAATATAGTGCAACACATTCGCGTTCGCTCCCGATGCGATGATCGGACTATAAGCGTGTCCGGTAGCCCTTTGTCTTAAAAACTCATGAGTTATTTCCGCTTCTATCTCGTATTCAGCAACGCCCGGCTTTACAAATTTCAGAACCCGGATAAAAGCATCCCGTGTAATTTCGCAGGCTTTTTTGGTCAGCTCAACTTCAATATCCGATTTTACAACACGCAGGTCACGCAAAATAACTGCCGAGCGCTCATAGTGATGAAGCGGATACTTAGCCCGCAGCTGTTCAAAAACCCTTATATCACGATAAGGCACCGAATGACTGTAACGGTCGTTCTCATTGGTGTTAATATAGATATACTCCGCATAGTTGATTATACTATGCAGAATAGCATCCATTTCGTGGAGCCAATACACATTTTCGATACCAGAAGCCTTCTTTGCCTCCTCTTTGGTATATTTATGTCCTTCCCATACGGCAATGTGTTCATTGGTTTGTCTTAAAAAGAGTACTTCTCTGTATAGTGGATTAGGACAATCCGGATAAAGTATTAAAATACTTTGCTCCTGATCTATACCTGTGAGATAAAAAAAATCGGCATTTTGCTTAAAAATGAACGTCTGATCGCCATTCCTCGGGAATTCATCATTAGATTGAAAGATGGTAATAGCATTTGCTTTTGTTCGTTTAACGAAATTTTTTCTATTATTTAGAAATAAAGCGCTACTAATAGGTAGGTATTTCATCAATATTGAGATTATTTATTTTTCTAAAACAATTTTTTTTATTTATTTGTATTAACTATTATAAAATATTGGAACAATGTTTGGTAAGGAATTCAAACATAATTACTAATTTTGAAAAAAAAATCACAATTAAATTGTTTAATCTTAAAACTATGAACTATTCTACATTAAAAAAAACAGTCGCTTTATCACTTGTTTCTTTGATGGCAGTAGGTGTGGTTAATGCTCAAACTGATACTACCAGTAAAGCAAAACCCATGGCTGCGCCAACAGATTCAACGAAATCGTCTTCTGACGCTACTACTGCCAAGGTATTTGGTGGTAGAGGACAGTACAACACATTTAGCATTGGTGCTAATGTTGGTGTTACTGCACCATCTGTTGCCACAGGTGGTACCAACGTTTTCAACCATAACAAACCATCTTTGGGCTATGGCATTAGCTTAAGAGATCAATTGGCACATTCGTTCGGTTTACAACTGGATTTACATGGCGGAAACGTTGAAGGAAGCGACAAAGCCAGATTCGAGAATCCAGGTTTCGTTACCGATGTCGTTACTGGAGGACAGGTTTCCAGCTTTAAAACACAGTTCTTTTCAGCTACTTTATCGGGTGTTGTAAACGTTGCAACTATTGATTATATCCGTCGCAAAAATGCAGTTAACTTTTACTTATCTGCAGGTGCCGGTTTAGCCTGGTATGCTCCAAAAATTACCTTTACTGATGGTACAACCCTTGATTACAAAGATCAGGCAGGTGAAAACCATGACAAAACTTATGCTAAAGAATTAGTTATCCCAATTGGTGCTGGTGTTAAATTCAGGTTGAGCGATGCACTTGCCCTGAATGTAGGTTACACTGAAAACATTATTGACGGATTTAACTTTACAGGTGTACATGGCGTAAACTATCCTGCTTCTAACAAATATTCTTATGGTTATGCAGGTTTAGAATATACTTTTGGGCCGAAATCAAAACCAAACCTGGATTGGGTGAATCCAGTTGCTATGATGTATGATGAGTTGTATGATGCAGCTCTTCGTCAGGAAGTTGAAGCTTTGAAAGGCCGTGTAGGCAATGTTGAAAATGCAGTTAACGACCTGAAGAAAGATTCTGACGGTGATGGTGTTTCTGATCAATTTGACAAATGTCCAAACACTCCGGCAGGTACTGTTGTTGACGGTTCTGGTTGCCCAATTGTGTTCCCTAAAATCGATACTTCATTATTCGTAAGGAAACCAGTTGCAGGTGCAGCTACAGCTTACTCTAACATCCAGTTTGAATTTGATAGTTCAGTATTAAGGACTTCATCTTATCCAGTATTGGATGCTACTTCTGCTGACCTTCGTGCAAGTGCAGACAAGAAACTTGAATTAGATGGTTTCGCTTCATCTGAAGGTACTGCAGCTCACAACATGCGTTTATCTAAAGACCGTGCTAACTCAGTAAAAACTTACCTGGTTAACTCTGGTGTTGATTCAAAACGTTTAAAGGTTAAAGGCTTCGGTGAAACTCATCCGATCGCTGATAACTCAACTGAAGAAGGACGTGTAACAAACCGTCGTGTTGAGTTCAAACAAAAATAATATTCATTAAAATAATAATGATGCAGAAGGCTCTCCGTTTCGGGGAGCCTTCTTTTTTTTATTAAATTTGTTCATGTATTTTTTCAGGAAGAAAGATCCGAGCAGGCCAACCAACTTTAATCTTAAAGTAATGCATATCATTAATGCCATTGCCATAATTATGTTCCTGGGCGGCATTATTTGGAAGCTGATCGATTGGTTTATTTTGAAAAAATGATTTGGTTGAAATTGAAAAGTTTTTGAACTGCTGCAACTAATACAACCCTTATACTAATACAATCCATACCAATGAAAACAGTAATCAATACCAATAATGCACCGGCCCCCATCGGCCCTTACAGCCAGGCGATAGCTACCGGGAATTTCCTATTCGTTTCGGGGCAGATCCCATCTAATCCGGCTACCGGCGAGATTATATCTACCGGGATTACGGATGAAGCCCAGCAGGTGATGGAAAATATAAAGGCAATATTAACTGAAGCCGGACTTGATTTTAGCAATATTGTTAAAACCAGCATCTTCCTGACTGATATGCAAAACTTTGGACAGGTTAACGAAGTGTATGGCACCTATTTTACCAGCGAGTTCCCTGCACGCGAAACTGTACAGGTAGCAGCATTACCAAAGAATGTGAATGTAGAAATTTCAGTGATCGCGGTAAAATCCTGAGGAAGAACCATTGAGCCAGCAAATATTTCAAACTCCTGTAGTCTACTTAAAGGGCGTTGGTGCCAGCCGTGCTGATGTACTGAAAAAAGAGCTTGAGATATCCACCTTTGAAGATCTTTTAAGGCATTTCCCTTATAAACATATCGACCGCACCCGATTCTATAAGATCAGGGAGGTACGTGATGAACTGCCTTATGTACAGGTATTAGTCCGTCTAACTCACAAAGAAATCATTGGCGAAAAACATACAAAACGCCTGGTCGCCCTGGCAAAGGATGATACGGGCATTATTGAGCTGGTTTGGTTCCAGGGGATCAAATGGGTGGAAAAAAATTTGACAGTTGGTAAAGCCTACATCATTTTTGGTAAACCCAGTTCCTTCAATGGCAAGCCGCAAATGGCGCACCCGGAAATGGAATTGTATTCGCCTGCTACAAGCAAACAAAAGGGGAACTTAACCCTACAACCCGCGTATAGCTCAACCGAAAAGCTAAAACAGTTTGCATTAGACAGCAAGGGCATCCAAAAGCTTACCGCTGCCCTATTGGAGCAGCATGCCAGGGATATTCACGAAAACCTGCCATTGTATATCCTCCATCAATTTAAGCTAATGGGACGTGCTGACGCCTATTACAATATGCATTTCCCCGAAGACGCTGTTCAACTTAATGAGGCAAAACACCGGTTGAAGTTTGAGGAGTTATTTTTTATCCAGCTTAAATTGCTTAAAAATAAGCTGCTACGAATACAAAAATTCCGGGGCCATGTGTTTGAGAGTGTGGGGGATTTTTTCAATGAATTTTATCGCAATAAACTTCCATTCGAGCTGACTAACTCACAGAAAAAAGTATTAAAGGAGATCAGGCAGGATACCCAGCGTGGCGTGCAGATGAACCGCCTGTTGCAGGGCGATGTAGGGAGCGGAAAAACCGTAGTCGCTTTGATGAGCATGCTCATAGCTATTGACAATGGTTTCCAGGCTTGTATCATGGCGCCTACCGAGATCCTGGCAAACCAACATTATCAAACTATTAAAGGACTGGTAGGCGATGACTTTATTGAGGTGGCATTGCTGACCGGTTCAACTAAACAAAAAGACCGGAAGATATTACATGAAAAACTGGAAAATGGTCAGTTAAAAATATTAATAGGCACTCATGCTCTTATAGAAGACAAGGTGCAGTTTAAAAATCTAGGCTTTGTGGTGATTGACGAACAGCACCGTTTTGGGGTGGAACAACGTGCCAAGCTATGGCGCAAAAATATAGTGCCGCCACATATTTTGGTAATGACTGCCACCCCCATTCCCCGCACGCTTGCTATGACACTTTACGGCGACCTGGACATCTCGGTAATAGATGAATTACCGGCAGGCAGGAAACCCATCCAAACCGTTCACTATTATGACAATCAGCGATTGCGGATGTTTGGCTTTATGAAACAGGAGATAGCCAAAAGCCGGCAGATCTATGTAGTGTACCCGTTGATACAGGAAAGCGAAAAACTCGACCTGAAAAACCTGGAAGAAGGGATCGAAACCATGAGGCGGGAGTTTCCTTTGCCGGATTACCAAATCAGTATTGTTCACGGCAAAATGAAGGCTAAGGATAAGGATTTCGAGATGCAGCGCTTTGTAAAACACGAAACACAGATCATGGTGGCTACCACAGTGATAGAGGTAGGTGTAAATATTCCCAACGCGTCGGTGATGATTATTGAAAATTCTGAACGCTTCGGTCTTTCGCAATTACACCAGCTCAGAGGCCGTGTAGGGCGTGGGGCCGAACAATCTTATTGTATATTGATGAGTACCCATAAATTAAGTCACGATGGCAAAATCAGGCTGGATACCATGGTTAAAACGAATAATGGTTTCGAAATATCAGAGATAGACATGCAATTGCGTGGGCCCGGTAGTATTGAAGGAACGCAACAAAGCGGTGTGCTCGACCTGAAAGTAGCCGACCTGGTGACTGATCAACAATTATTAATGCAAGCCCGCAAATGTGTAGAGGATATTTTTGCGAAAGATCCCGAGCTTGCACTTCCGGAGAATCAAATTTTGTTATTGGCTTTCCAGGCAAAAAATGCGGGTTTAAGCTGGGATAAGATATCCTGATCAAATAATTTCCTCCAAAATATTACATTTGTTAAAAAGCCATCTTTCGCAATGAAAATCAAACTTACCCTCATTTTACCGCTGCTATTCTCAGCTACCCTACTAAAAGCACAGGATTCATTAATGATCCGCAAAATATACGATGAAGAATTGGTGAACGGCCAATGCTACGGGAATCTACATTACTTATGTAAAAACATAGGCCCGCGTTTAAGCGGTTCAGCTAATGCGCAGAAAGCCGTGGAATGGGGTAAAAAGCTGATGGAAAGCTATGGTTTCGATCGTGTATTTCTACAGGAGGTAATGGTGCCGCACTGGGTGCGTGGAGCCAAGGAAATGGGCATGATTATAGATGGAAATAAAAGAATACCGGTTCCGATAGCTGCGTTGGGGATGTCGGTAGCAACATCAAAGGAAGGTATTACGGCCAATGTGATCGAGGTGCACAGCTTAAAGGAACTGGACACTTTAGGCGAGGCTGCTATCAAAGGTAAGATCGTGTTTTTTAACCGCCCGTTTAATCCCCGTTTTATCGAAACACTGCGCGCTTACGGCACTGCCGGCGACCAGCGCAACGCAGGACCTGCTGCTGCCGCCAAATATGGCGCTGTTGGCGTGATCGTGCGTTCACTTACAGAAAGTATTGACAATTATCCGCATACCGGTGCAACGCGTTATACGCCCGGTGGTTTAAATATTCCGGCTGCCGCTATATCAACCAAAGCAGCCAACGAGCTAAGTACTCTTTTAAAACAAAGGAAGCTGCCGCTGATCAAATTCTATTTCAAACAAAGCTGCAAGATGCTACCTGATACGCTTTCATACAATGTGGTTGGCGAGTTAAAGGGATCCGAAAATCCGAATAAGTTTATCACGGTCGGCGGCCACCTGGACTCATGGGACCTGGCCGAGGGCGCACATGACGACGGTACTGGTGTAATGGGATCGGTGGAAGCCGTGCGGATACTCAAAGTGTTAGGCTACAGGCCCAAAAATACTATTCGCGCAGTATTTTTTATGAACGAGGAAAACGGTGATAAGGGTGGTGAAAAATATGCGGAGCTCGCAGCACAAAATAAGGAAGAACACATTGCAGCGATAGAATCAGACCTGGGTGGGTTTACTCCGCGTGGATTTGGCTTTGATGGCGCATCAGCCGAACAGATCAAAAACATCAATCAAAACTGGAAGAAACTTTTTGAACCTTATGGTTCTGATAAATTGGTAAAAGGCGGCGGCGGAAGTGATATAGGCCCTCTAAGAGATAAGACACCTGGTGTGGTGCTGATTGGATATCTGCCCGATTCGCAGCGTTATTTCGATGTGCACCATACGCCAAACGATGTTTTTGAAAACGTAAACAAGCGTGAGCTGGAATTAGGTTCCGCATCCATGGCGGCGCTGATCTACCTGATCGATCAGCATGGGTTTAATTAAGGCAATGTAAATTTTATAAAACACGGATATTATGTTTGCGCTTAATTGTAAATTGCGCCATCACCTATTTAACCCCCAATAGTGCCCGACGAAGAAAATAGTCAGCCCAAAAAAGATTCATTTGCAGCATTGCGATTCAAGGATTTTCGCTCCTATCTCGGTATGCGTTTCTTCTTCACTTTTGCATACCAGATGCAAACGACGGTGCTGGGATTCTACATTTACGAATTAACCCACAGCAAAGTAGCTATTGCGCTGATCGGTTTAAGCGAAGCCATTCCCGCTGTAGGGATAGCGCTCTATGGCGGTTATATTGCGGATAAATATGAGAAGCGAAAGTTATTACTGCTTATTTTTATAGGAGTATTCTTCTCTTCGCTTGTCATGTCTGCTGTTACCCTCAAAAGCCTGAACGGATATGTCCATCAAAACTGGATAGTACCTACGCTATATGCCATGATATTTTGTAATGGGATTGCCAGGGCATTTTTTGGCCCGGCGGTGTTTACAGTTTACGCCAATAGCGTGCCCCGCGAAATTTATCCGAATGCAAGTACCTGGAGCAGCACCAGCTGGCAGGTTGCCTCTATACTTGGGCCTTTTGCAGGTGGTTTCATTTACGCATTTGCAGGCGGCATCACGGGAAATTTTGTTGTGATATTAGTTTTCCTGGTGATCACCATTGTACTGATCTACCGGCTGAGAGAATACCCGCCTACTTTTATACCCAAGGAAAATGTATGGAAAAGCTTGCGGGAAGGGATCAGCTTTGTATTTAAAAATAAGATGATGGTTGGCGCCATGAGCCTCGACCTGTTCTCGGTTTTCTTTGGCGGGGCTGTAGCTTTATTACCGGTATTCGCACTCGATATTTTGCATGTTGGATCTGAAGGGTTAGGCGTTATGCGTATGGCTTCTTCATTGGGCGCAGCATTGACCATGATAGTAATGGTGCGGTTTTCGCCGATGACCAAACCCTGGCGCAATTTACTGATCGCGGTTGCAGGCTTCGGAATATGTATCATCGGCTTTGGATTATCGAAAACCTTTTATTTGTCGTTATTATTCCTGTTCGGCCAGGGCGCATTTGACAGTGTAAGTGTGATCATCCGCGGAACCTTGATGCAGCTATTAACACCTGATCAAATGCGCGGACGTGTGTCAGCTGTAAACTCTATGTTTATAGGATCGTCAAATGAGATAGGTGATTTCGAATCCGGCATAGCGGCTAAATTGTTGGGAACTGTGCCGGCTGTACTTTTTGGAGGAACTATGACACTGCTTATCGTCACGATCACTTTCTTTAAGACCAAAAGCTTATTACCATTATCAGTGAGTGATATTCACACCGTGGAACCAGAAACTACTGAGTCAGCAGCTTAAAGCTCCTTTACACTTCGCCAAAAAAGATAAATCAATGACCCAAGGATTGGGACAACGATGATGATCACCACCCATAAAATTTTTGCGCCGCCGCTGATGTTTCTATTCCTGATAACGTTAACTAATGCGTATAAACTTAATAAGGCCCACAAAATGAGAAATATCAGGCCGAAGGTTCCGCCGATGGCGGATGTTATCAGGTACATGATGTTATGTTATAAATATTAATAGCTATCCGCTGTTACCTTTTCGCCGATCTGCTGCCTCCACATAGCATAATACAAACCCTTCTGAAGGATAAGCTCCATATGCTTGCCCGACTCTACAATGTTCCCTTTTTCAAGGACATAGATGGTATCCGCGTGCATGATAGTTGATAAACGGTGTGCGATCAAAATTGTTATATGATCCTTTAACACAGAAACATCACGGATAGTTTCAGTGATTTCCTCTTCGGTTATCGAGTCGAGCGATGAGGTTGCTTCATCAAAAACAAGCAGGTCCGGCCTGCGTAGTAAAGCCCGTGCTATGGACAAGCGTTGTTTCTCGCCACCTGATACTTTTACCCCACCTTCGCCGATCACTGTGTCCAATCCATTCGAAGCTCTCGCAAGCAGGCTTTGACAGGCAGCGCGTTGCAGGGCGAGCATACACTCCTCATCCGAAGCACCCGGGCGAACGAACAATAAGTTCTCACGGATAGTACCCGAGAACAGCTGCGTATCCTGCGTTACAAAACCAACTTTTTCTCGCAACTGATCCAAGTCGATCTCGTTGCTGGGAACACCATTATATAAAATATCGCCTTCTAATGGTTGATATAAGCCAACCAAGAGTTTAACCAAAGTAGTTTTACCCGAACCAGATGGCCCAACAAATGCAATTGTTTTACCGCTTTCAGTTTCAAAACTGATATTATTCAGCGCGTTGCGGTTTGCGGTCAGATGTTTGAATGTTACGTTATTGAAAGTAAGTTTTGTTAAGTTTTCAATAACTACAGGCTTTTCAGGCTTTGGGTCGATAGGAGTACTTATGATACTTTTAAAATTTCCAAGTGATACTTCTGCTTCACGCCACGACTGTATCACATTCCCCAATTCCTGTAAAGGATTAAACAGGAAGAAGGAGTAAAATAAGAACATAAAGTAGTTGCCTGCCGTAAGTGTACCTTTAAAAATAAGCATCAGCAATATTACTACCATTGTGCTACGCACGAAATTGACTACTGTGCCCTGCACAAAGCTCATGCTGCGTACATACTTAACTTTTTTGAGCTCAAGATCTAATATCTTATAGGTAGTTTTATTCAAGCGCTCTATCTCTTGTTTGGCGAGCCCCAGGCTTTTTACTAACTCAATATTCCTGAGCGATTCGGTAGTTGAGCCGGCAAGTGATGTGGTTTGTGATACGATCTTTTTTTGTATACCCTTTATGCGTTTGCTAAGGGCCATACTCACAAACATGATCACCGGTATCGCACCCAAATAAACCAAAGTAACCTGGTAATTCACCTTTACAGACATTACCATCACCATGATCATGCCTATTAAACTCACGAAAAGCACACTGATAAATGAGGTAATAAATTTTTCGCAATCTATGCGCACTTTCTGTAGTATCCCCAGCGTTTCGCCGCTGCGCTGATCTTCAAAAACCTGGTAAGGTAATTCAAGCGAGTGCTTTAAACCATCCGCATACATCTTAGCCCCAACTTTTTGGGTGATGATATTGGTATAATAATCCTGGAAGTTTTTCGCTATGCGCGATACCATCGCCGCTCCAATAGCCAGTCCGATCAATGTTAACACCCCAACAATAAATTGATGATAGCTTACATTGTACATTGATTTGATAACTGTATCCACCAACGTACCCGTTTGCTTGTGATCGAGTGCCTTTAGATCAGCGCCTTTTATTTTTTCTACAATTTCTACAACCTTACCTTTGCTAAGATTGGTAGGTACAATGTATTTATCTACAATGATCCCTGTGATAAATGGATCGAGGAGTGAAAAGCCGATATTAAATGCCGCGAGTACCAGTGCTAATACTACAACCCAACGGTGTTCTTTAAGATATGATAAAAGTACTTTCATGATTTAGGTAAAAATAAAAAAAGGGAATGGCTTAAATAGCTCACTCCCTTTAATTTGACAATAAATTGGTTATTACACTGTCATTATATCTTTCTCTTTTGCTTCAGAAAGCTGGTCTACTTTTACAATAAAAGAATCGGTAAGCTTCTGTACTTCACCTTCCCCAGTCTTCATTTCGTCTTCAGAAACGCCTTCGGTTTTTAGTTTCCTGATCTTTTCATTAGCATCCTTGCGGATATTGCGTATAGCCACTTTACCAGTTTCAGCTTCAGCCTTTGCCTTTTTAACCAGGTCGCGGCGGCGCTCTTCGGTCAGCGGTGGTACGTTGATGCGTATGATCACCCCATCATTTTGAGGATTAACACCCAGGTTGGCTTCCATGATCGCCTTTTCAATAGCGCCAAGTAATGACTTTTCCCATGGCTGTACTACGATGGTACGCGCATCGGGTGTATTTACACTACCTACCTGGTTTAGCGGTGTTGGACTGCCATAGTAATCCACTACGATATCATCCAGCATGCTCGGACTTGCCTTGCCGGCACGTATTTTTTGTAACTCGCCGTCGCAGTGCTCAATAGCTTTTTCCATTGCAGCACGGGCGTCAGTAACTTGTTTTTTAATGAGTTCGCTCATCGTTTAATAATTTGCTGTCAAAAATAGTAAAATCTCTCATTCTACCTTACTTCAAAATTCGAAATCCGAATTTCTATCTTACTAACGTCCCTACCTTTTCGCCCTGTGCTATTTTCATAAAATTGCCGGGCTTATTCATGTCAAATACGATGATCGGTAGTTTATTCTCATGGCATAGCGTAAATGCGGTCATGTCCATCACGCTTAGTCCTTTGTCGAAAACTTCCTGAAAGGATATTTCATCATAACGTGTGGCCGTAGGGTCTTTCTCGGGATCGGCGGTATAGATACCATCCACCCTGGTTCCCTTTAATACCACATCGGCTTTTATTTCGATTGCGCGCAGGGATGCGGCAGTGTCTGTTGTAAAGTAAGGGTTGCCTGTCCCGGCGCCAAATATTACGATCTTATTGAGTTCGAGGTGATGCATGGCACGGCGACGGATATAAGGTTCGCATATCTGCTCCATTTTGATTGCCGATAACAAGCGGGTTTCTACCCCAATACTTTCCAAAGCATTTTGCAAAGCCATGCAATTGATCACGGTTGCCAGCATCCCCATGTAGTCGGCCTGGGCACGCTCCATGCCAGATTTCTCGGCGCTTAAACCCCTAAAGATATTGCCGCCGCCAACTACAACAGCGATTTGGATACCTGCGTCAAAAACGCCTTTAATATCCTGTGCGTACTGTAAAACCTGTTTATTATCGATGCCGTATTGCCTGTCGCCCATCAGCGACTCACCGCTTAATTTGAGAAGAATTCTTTTGTATTTCATCCGGGGGTAGTTTGTCAAAAGTATTAATTTAAATTCAGTGTTAAAATTTTATGTTTTTCAGCCCACCTGTTTACCTGCAATGTAGGTTGCCTTAACTTCAAAGTTTTCATTGAAAACGATAAAATCCGCATCATAACCGGCTTCTATTTTTCCTTTATTTACTCCTGCTAACTCAGCAGGATACAATGAGGCCATGTTGATCGCTTCTGCAAGTGTGATGCCGATATGTTCAACACAATTTTGAACGGCTTTCAGCATGGTAAGGCATGAGCCTGATAAGGTTCCATCAGGCATTACATAACGGTCGCCGGTGAACTGATGTTGGTAGGCGCCCTTATCTGTTGTGGTTACCGCATCGGTGATTAAAAATAATTTATCACCCAGTTCACGCTTAGCCAAACGGATCATCGCGAAATCAACGTGGATACCATCGGCCACTACACTGGTGTAAGGGCGTTCCTCAAATATCGCTGGAATGTAGCCTGGCTCACGATGATGCATTTGCGGCATAGCATTGTAGAGGTGTGTAACCGCTTTTATTGGATTATTTAAAAATGTCTTGCCTTCCTGGTAAGTAGCATTGCTATGACCGGACGATAAGGTAACGCCATGATCATTCAAGTAATCGATCACTTCCTTGTCCTGCAATTCGGGCGCTATGGTCATCATTTTGATCACGCCATCTGCCATTTCTATCCATCGCTGCACTTCGGCCAATGTGCCTTTTTTGATGAATTTTTCCGGATGGGCTCCCCTCTTCTTTGCATTCAGGTATGGACCTTCCAAGTGCATACCCCAAAAGTTTCCTTTGGCTTTACTGCGATAGGCTTTGGCAACTTCAATTCCTTTTTCAACAACATCATTACTGTTGGTGCCAAGGGTCGCGAAAAAGCCGACAGTGCCCTGGCTTAGCATATCGTTTTCCATTTGCTCCAGGGCAGCCTCTTCCGGCGTGCCGGCAAATAGTTTTCCGCCTGTGCCGTATATCTGTAAATCGATCAGACCAGGTGCAATAAAGGCTCCTTGCAGGTCTACGCTTTCAGCATCTTGCGGAATTTCACTTTCTGAAATAACTTTGCTTATTTTTCCTTCGGAAATTAAAATGGCTTTACCCCGGGTGATCACACCACCAGAGATGAGTTGCAGGTTGTGGAGGATTGTTGTCATATTACAATATTACATAGAGACACCATGCATTGTGTTTCTGAAACGAAATATTATTGCAAAAAAAATCCCCACCGATAATTCGGTGGGGATTAAATAATTAAGCTCCTAAAGCTACCCGCTTAAATGCGGTAACGGTAAGTCCTTTTTCAACCGTGCTCAAAAACTGGGCAACGCTTTTCGAAGGGTCCTTTACAAACTCCTGGTTCAACAGGGTTGAATCCTTGTAGAATTTGTTCAGCTTACCAAGCGATATTTTTTCAACCATTTCTTCCGGCTTGCCTTCGGCACGGATCTGCTCTTTTGCAATTTCAAGCTCGCGCTCAATAGTTGTAGCATCAACACCGTCCTTATCAACAGCAATCGGGTTCATGGCAGCGATCTGCATAGCCACATCCTTACCAGCTTCATCAGCACCTGTAGCATTAGCGCTCAAAGCAACCAATACACCTAAGCGGTAGTTACCGTGGATATAAGCGATCACCTTCTCGCCTTCAACTACTTCATATTTAGATACGCCGATCTTCTCGCCGATCTTACCTGTTTTGTCGATAATAGATTCACCGATAGTAGTACGGCCGGTGTCAGTATCAATTGATAGCTGGCTCAAAGCCTCTATATCAGCGGGTTTGTTCTCAACAGCTTCGTTAGCGATCTGGTTAGCGAAAGCCACAAACTCCGCGTTTTTAGCCACGAAATCAGTTTCGCAATTCAGCTCGATAATTACACCGCGTTTGCCATCTTCTGATGTGCGGGCAATTACTACGCCTTCGTTCGACTCACGGTCCTGGCGGCTTGCAGCCACTTTAGCGCCTTTTTTTCTTAAAAAATCAATTGCAGCTTCAAAATCACCGTTTGTTTCAGTTAAAGCCTTTTTGCAGTCCATCATCCCTGCACCTGTTTGCTGGCGCAGCTTATTTACGTCGGATGCTGTTATTTGTAATGTAGACATTGTATGTTCCTTTTTAAATGTTAAAAGTTGCAAGTTGTGCGCTGCAAGAAGCTTCTCTGCAACTCACAACTCACAACTTTAATATTATTCTTCTTCCTTATCAGCAGGCGCGGCAGCGGCAGGAGTTTCTGCTTCAGCTTCAGCAGTTACTCTTTTTCTTTTGCCACCTTCAGCAGGTGCAGCGGCCGGTGCGGCAGCAGCAGGAGCTTCAGCTTTCGGGCTATCGGCTTTAGCTTTCGCTAAGGCTGCTTCCTTTTCAGCTTCGTCTTCTTTCTCGCGCTTGCGCTCATCCAAACCTTCTTCTATCGCTTTGATGATAATGCCGGTGATCAATGAAATTGATTTGGTTGCATCATCATTCGCCGGGATAGGGAAATCGATATTTGACGGATCAGAGTTGGTATCAACCATCGCGAAAGTCGGGATGTTTAATTTTAACGCTTCTGAAACC
>Ga0207671_10000816_pt1 | contig 39430 bp, 41 predicted proteins | sample KBSC24metaG_FD_184352 | JGI IMG/M metagenome (GOLD analysis project Ga0207671, IMG submission 184352) | Corn rhizosphere microbial communities from Kellogg Biological Station, Michigan, USA - KBS C2-4 metaG (SPAdes) (version 2) | ecosystem: Host-associated > Plants > Roots > Rhizosphere > Soil...
TAGATGGCCCTACAGAGGGCTGATGAGCACCCTGGCGCTGGCCCTCGGCACTGCCGGCGTGGCCGTGGGCCTAGTCTCCGGGCCCGAGGGCACGGCGCACGCCGCGGGAGGCGCGCCGACCTTCGTCCAGCAGGCGTGGGCGCACGCCGGCGGGGTCGGCTCGCTGACCGTCAAGCCGACCGCGGCCGTCACGACCGGCGACCGCCTGGTCGTCGAGGTCGGGGTGTGGAGCGTGGCCTCGGCGACGGCCGGCTCGGTGAGCGACTCCGCGGGGAACACCTACACCGAGCTGACGCACTTCACCGCCTCGGACGGCACCGAGATGAGTGTCTGGACCGCGCAGGTCACCTCCGGCGGCGGCACCATCCCGACGCTGACCGCCAAGCCGACCGGGTCCGCCGACGTCGGCGTGGCGATGCTGGAGTACTCGGGCGTCTCCAGCGTGGGCGGCGCCTCGGTCGTGGACGTCCAGGGGCATGCCAGCGGCAAGACCTCCGCCGCCGCCACGGTCGCGGCCGGGAGCACGGCACCGACGACGGCCGCGGGCGAACTCGCGCTCGGCTTCTACGCGGACTCCGGCTTCGGCAGCGCCCTGACCGCGGGCTCCGGATTCACCGGACGGGTGAACGTCTCCAAGGTCAGCGACATGGACCTCTTCGCTGAGGAACAGATCACCGGCGCGGCGGGCGCCACCCCGAACGCCACGTTCGGCACCGGGGCCTCGACGATCTGGCTCGCCGCGACCGTGGTCCTCAAGGCTGAGGGCTCCGGGGCCGCCACGACGCCGAGCGCGCCGACCAACGTCGCCGCCACGGCCGGCAACGCCTCGGCCGGTCTCACCTGGACCGCGCCGCCGGACGGCGGATCGCCGATCACGTCGTACACGGTCACGCCCTACGCCGACGGCGTCGCCGGGACCCCGACCGTCGTGACCGGGACCCCGCCGGCCGCCTCGGCGACCGTGACCGGCCTGAGCAACGCGGTGCCCTATACCTTCACGGTCAGCGCGGCCAACGCCGTCGGCGCCGGCGCAGTGTCGCAGCCCTCGAACACCGCGGTGCCGGGCCCGGTGCCGAACGGCCGGTTCGGCGCCCTGCAGACCTGGCCGATCGTCGCCGTCCACTCCGCCGTGCTCGACGACGGCAAGGTGCTGGTCTGGGACGGCTGGCAGAGCCCGCAGCCCACCCACGTCTACGATCCGGCGACCGGGACGTTCACCACCGCCACCCCGACCGACAGCCTGTTCTGCAGCGGCCTGGCCAAGCTTCCGGACGGCCGGGTGCTGGTGGCCGGCGGCTACGGCGCGTCCTCGAACGGCATGCTCGGCATCGCCGACACCAACATCTTCGACCCGGCGGCCAACACCTGGACCCGCGCCGCCGACATGCATCTGAAGCGCTGGTATCCGGACCTCACCGAGCTGCCGGACGGCCGCTACGTCGTCCTGAGCGGCAACTCCACCGATGCCAACACCTGGTCGGACACCCCCGAGGTCTTCGACCCGGCGACCAACGCCTGGACGCTGCTGTCGGGCATCAGCACCCCGCAGGTCCACGAGGTGGAGTACCCGTTCTCCTACCTGGCGCCGAACGGCAAGATCTTCACCATCGGCCCGGAGGAGGACGTCTCCTACTGGCTCGACGCGAACGCGCAGACCTGGACGCCGGTCGGCGCCAGCGGGCTGAAGAACGGCTCGTCGGTGATGTACCGGCCGGGCAGGATCCTCTACAGCGGCGGCGCGGCCAGCGTGGACTCGACCACCAACTCGGTCACCGCGGCCGCGACGATCGACCTCACGGCGGCCACGCCGACGTGGCAGGCCGTCGCGCCGATGCACTATCCGCGGGTCTACCACACCCTGACCACGCTCGCCGACGGCCGGGTGCTGGCGGTCGGGGGCGAGGCGACGTCCGACCAGAGCGTCGTCACCTCCGGCACCCTGCCGGCCGAGATCTGGGATCCGGCGACGAATCAGTGGACGACGATCGACTCGATCGCCGCCGCGCGCAACTACCACTCCACGGCGGTCCTGCTGCCCGACGGCACGGTCCTCATCGCCGGCGGCGGGCACCCGACCGGCTCGAGCGACCCGGGGCAGTTCAACGCGCAGGTCTATTCGCCCTCTTACTTGTTCAACGGCCCGCGCCCGACCATCACCTCCGGTCCCGGCTCGGCGACCTACGGCGGCACGATGACGGTGACCACGCCGGACGCCGCCTCGATCTCCGCGGTCAACCTGGTGTCCTTCGGCTCCGACACGCACCAGTCGGACATGAACCAGCACTTCGTGCCGCTGTCGTTCACGGCCGGCAGCGGCACGCTGTCGGTGCAGGCGCCGGCCAGCGGTGCGATCGCGCCTCCCGGTGACTACATGCTGTTCATCGTGAACAAGTCCGGCGTCCCGTCGGTCGCTGCCACGGTGCACGTGAGCCCGTCCGCGCCGACCGCGCCGGGCGCCCCGGCCTCGGTCACCGCGACGCCGGGTTCGTCGTCGGCGACGGTGTCGTGGTCGGCTCCGGCCGCCAACGGCGGTTCGGCGATCACGGCGTACACGGTGACGCCGTTCGCGAACGGCAGCGCCCTGACGCCGACGACGATCAGCGGCAACCCGCCCGCGACGTCGGCGACCATCAGCGGTCTGACGAACGGCACCAGCTACACCTTCACGGTCACCGCGACCAACTCCGCCGGGACCGGTCCGGCCTCGGCACCGTCGAACGCGGTGGTGCCGACGAACGTCGTCTCGCCGACGTTCGTCCAGCAGGCCTCGGTGCACAAATCGAGCGGGACGACAGCGGCGGTCGCGCTGGGAGCACCGATCACGACCGGAAACCGGCTGATCGTCCAGGTCGGGGTATGGAACACCTCCTCGGCGACGGCGACGAAGGTCACCGACTCGGCGGGCAACACGTACACCGAGATCACGCACTTCACCGCCTCGGACAACACCGAGATGAGCGTCTGGAGCGCGCCGGTCACGGCCGGAGGCGGGACCAGGCCTACGGTGACGGCGACCGTGTCGTCGTCGGCGGACGTGGGTGTGACAGCACTCGAATACTCCGGCCTGTCGACGGCCGCCGGACTCGCGGCGGTCGATGTGCAGTCGCACGCCTCCGGGAAGACCACGGCTGCGGCCACCGTCTCGGCGGGAGCGACTGGCGCGGTGGCGGGAGCCGGTGAGCTCGCGGTCGGGTTCTACGCCGACTCAGGATTCGGCGACAACCTGACCGCCGGAAGCGGCTTCACGCAGCGTGCGAACGTGTCGCCGACCGGCGACATCGAACTGTTGGCCGAGGACCAGGTGCCGTCCGCCGGCGCCACCCCGGCAGCGACGTTCGGGACCGGGCCCTCGACCGTCTGGCTGGCGGCGACGGTGGTGTTCAAGCACAGCTGATGCGGCCGGGAGTACATGGCGAGCGGTGGTCTCGGAGCGTTCGGGACCACCGCTCAGGTCTTTTCAGAGCCCTGCGAACGGATCGCTCTTGACGCGCGCACCCTCCGCCACCGCCCAGCAGCCGGTTTCCCGGTCGGGCGAACGGGAAGACGGCACCGAAGTACAAGGCCTCCAGCTCCCGCCCGGCGGCTTCGAGCCGGCGCGCGATCTCCACGGCTCAGTGCCGAACCGGCATCGCAGCGCCCGTATACCTCCAGGGGTCCGTCCTGAGCCGCCGGCAGCGAATGGCCGCCGAGGTCGAAGAGCTGAAACCTTCCTCGTGCGATCGATCGATTGCTGACAGAAGTCGAGGAGCGGACGCGGGGTCCGGCCGCCGGGTCAGACGTCGTGGATCCGCAGCGCTTGCCGGCCGGCCGCCAAAGCCGCGAGCGCCCACAGCGCCACGATCCCCAGCCCGCCCCACGAGGCCGGCTGATGCCGTTCCGCGCCGGGGCCGATCGGCGGGGCCAGGCCGGCGCTCATCGGGGCGAAGTGCTGGATGGGGAGTTGCCAGGCGGGGTCGGCGATCAGGGCGGCGAGAAGTGGTGGCAGGTAGAGCAGGGCCAGGGTCAGGGCTGTCGCCGTCGCGGTGCTGCGGAAAGCTGTCGCGGCACCGAGGGCGAGTAAGGCGGTCAGTGCCAGGTAGATCGTGGTCGCGAGGACTGCCCGGAGCGCCGTACTCGGTGTCAGATGCGGAGCGCCGCGGCTCGTCAGGGTGGCGGCCAGGAGGCTCACAGCGGTCGCGAAGACGCCGGCGACCAGGATCGTGCCGGCCGCCACCGTGGCTTTCGCGGCCAGCAGGAAGTCGCGGCGCGGTATCGCCGTGAGCGTAATGAGGATCAGGCCGCTTCTATACTCGTCGCCCATTGACGCGGCGCCGAGAGCGGCCGCGACAGCTTGCCCCAGCATCGCGCCGGCCAGCGCCCAGCGCGCGAAGTCGTCGGCGGTGTCGGCGCGGACGAGAGCGGCCATCGCGGCCCCGCCGCCCACAGTCGCGACAACCATCGCAGCCAGTGCCCACCACGTGCTCGCGATGCTGCGCTGCTTGATCCACTCCGCACGCAGCGCCGCCCTCACACGTCCCTCCGCCGCAGTAGAAACGCCGCCGCGGCGAGCGCCACAACGCAGTACCCGCACAGCACCGCCAGCCCGGCCCACGGAGCGAGCGGAAAGTATCCGTCCGGCGGGATGTACGTGCTGTCGACCTGCGCGAAGCGCGGGAGGCTCTGCCGAATGGCGAAGCCGGCCGCCGGCGTCACGCGCAGCAGCCATTGCGCAGCAACCGTCGGCAGGCCCGGAGACACGGCCAGCAGGTACGGAAGAACCGTCGCAACCATCACCAACGTGATGGCCGAAGCCCCGCTGCGCAGGACGGCACCGACCGCCAACGCCAGAACCGCCATCGCAGCCGACAGCACCCCGGTGCCGACCTCGACACGCAGCACCGTCGGAGTACTGACCGGCACGGTGTAGATGTGGTGCGCGCCGGCGACATGACGGCCGGCGATGATCGCGACGGCCGCGCCGAGACTTCCGGCAGCGAATCCGGATCCTGCGACGACCGCCGCCTTGGCCGCCAGGACACGTCCCGGCCGAGGGCACGCTGCCAACGTGACGCTGATCAGGCCCCTGCGGTACTCGGCCGTCATGAACGACACGGCCACGACCACCAGCGCGACCAAGCCGACGAACGTGCCGCCGATGAAGCCCTCGACCGTGGCGCCGGTCCCGAGCACGCTGCCACCCACGACCGGTGCGATGTCACCGGCACCGGTGAGCGTCAACGACGTCTCCGCGGTACCGGTGAACCCGCCGCTGACGCCCCGCGGATAGCTCCCTGAGGTTCCCACCCCGCCGAACTGTCCACCCGACCACGATCCAGGCGTCCACGAGCCGGTCACCGCGACCGATCCGAAGGTGGCGACGGCGGCGGCCGGGTTGGTCTCCGGTACGTCGATCACCGCGACATGCACCGTCGACGGACTCGTCACGAACAACCCGGCCGCCACGTTCGCGTCCAGCCCCGAGAGACGAACACTGCCGACAACCTGCCAGTGCACGCCGTCGGCGGATTCCTCACCGCTGATGACGTCGGCGCGACGCGTCAAACGCAGCCACGGCGCGGCGATCGCGGAGCCGGCCGCCGTGTCGTGCGTATAGCCGTCCTGGAACCGGACTCCGTGGGCGCCGGTAAGCATGATCGCCGCATACGGCGACCCCGGACTCAAGCTCTGCTTGATGATGATCCCGGCCTTGGCCCACCCCTGAACCTCGGAAGACACCCGATCGGGGCCGGTCGCGGTGATGCCGGTCAGGTCGGTGATCCGAGCGGTGATCGTGCCGTCTCCGGCCAACTGCCGGTGGACGAAGTAGAAGCTGTCGTTCACGGCCTGGCCAGCCGGGCCGCGCACCAACGCCGGCCCCGCACCGCCGCTCGGCGCGCGCTGCGTCGACAGGTTCAACGGCCCCAGCGCCGCGGTGACCACGGCAGCGCCGACCACGGCCAGGACCCAGGCACGGACAGAACGGAACTTCGTCCATTCGGCGCGCAGTTGGCGTACGAAAGTCACCGCTGCTCCCCCGTCATAGTCGAGCCCTGAGAACGAGCGGCGTCCTGAGTGAGCCGGAAGTAGACGTCCTCCAGGCCGATCCCACCCGATCCCCGCGCGGCCGACAGCTCCGCCACCGGCGCGTCGGCGAGGACCCGGCCGCCCGCGAGCACGATCAGATGCTGAGCGACGTGCTGAAGCTCGCCGATGAGGTGGCTCGACACCAGGACGGCACGGCCCTCGGCAGCCAGACCGGCCAGCAGATCACGCATCCACACGATCCCCTCGGGATCCAGCCCGTTGAAGGGCTCGTCGAGCAGAAGCGCCGCCGGATCGCCCAACAGGGCCGCGGCGATGCCGAGCCGCTGACGCATGCCGAGCGAGAAGCCACCGGTACGACGCCGGGCCGCGGAGGCGAGCCCGACGCGCTCCAGCAGCGTGTCCGCGTGTCCCGCCGGGATCCCCTGCGAGTGGGCCAGCCAGCGAAGATGGTCCCGGGCGCTGCGTGCGGGATGCAGCGCCGAAGCGTCCAGCAGCGAACCGACCCGCGTCAGCGGACGGGACAGGTCTCGGTAACGACGGCCGTCGACCAGCGCCCGACCGGCATCAGGGCGGTGCAGGCCCAGAATCACCCGCATCGCGGTGGACTTCCCGGCGCCGTTCGGGCCGACCATGCCGGTGACCCGGCCCCGGCCGACCGTGAAGCTGACCCCGCGCAAAGCGGGCACCGGACCGAAGCTCTTGCTGACTCGTGCGACGTCGATGATCTCGACGGTGGTGGAGGATGGCGTGTGCTGCGACATGGTCGCAGGTGTACGCGGTGCACGGTGACGCGCCGGTTCGCTCGGCTGTCACCGGGGTGTCACCGGGGGCGTGGAAGGGTGGCTGGGATGAGGGTGCTGGTCGTGGAGGACTACGAGATCCTGGCCGCGGCGGTCGCGACGGGACTGCGGCGCGAGGGCCTGGCCGTGGACGTGGCCGTCGACGGGGAGCAGGCACTGGAAGCCCTCGCCACGACCCGGTACGACGTCGTCGTCCTGGACCGCGACCTGCCCGGGGTGCACGGCGACGAGGTGTGCCGCTCGATCGTCGCCGGCGGCGGGGGAACCAGGGTCCTGATGCTCACCGCGTCCGGCTCGGTCCGCCAGCGCGTCGAGGGCCTGGGCCTGGGTGCCGACGACTACCTGCCCAAGCCGTTCGACTTCGCCGAGCTGGTGGCCCGGGTCCGCGCCCTGGGGCGGCGGTCGGCAATCGCGGTGCCACCGGTATTGGAGTACGCGGACCTGTCGGTCGACCCGGCCAGGCGCACCGCCTTCCGCGCCGGACGGCGTCTGGACCTCGGCCCGAAGGAGTTCGCAGTCCTGGAGTGCCTGCTCCGGCACCCCGGCCGGCCGCTGAGTGCCGAGCAACTGCTGGAACAGGCCTGGGACGCCGCCGCGGATCCGTTCACGACGACGGTCAAGACCACGGTGCGCCGGCTCCGGGTGAAACTGGGCGACCCGCCGCTCATCGCCACGCTGCGAGGCGGCGGATACCGGATCGGAGGCTGACGATGGACGCGGCTTCTCCCCCGATGCCCGGCGACAGCCCGGCCCGGACGACGGCCGGTGCTCCGCATCCCGTGCCCGACCAGGCCAGGGTGACCATCCGGACCCGACTGGCGTGGCTGTACGCGGGCCCGTTCATGGCCGCGATGGCCGTCTCGCTGCTGCTGGTCCTGGGGTTGTTCCAGGTCCGGCAGGCCAGTCCGGCTCCGGCACCCGGACGGGTCGGAGGCAGCGGCGGTAGCGGCGGTGGCGGCGCGGCCTCAGCCATCCCGGTGGTCGTGGACGTCGTCGCCGGGCTGCTCGTCCTGCTGACCGTCGCCCTCGGCCTCGGCTGGCTGGTCGCCGGACGCCTGCTGCGGCCGCTGCGCGAGATGACCGAGACCGCGCGCCGCATCTCGGCGCACGATCTGCACCGCCGGCTGGCCGCCACCGGTCGCGACGACGAGCTCAAAGCCCTCGCCGACACCCTCGATGCTTTGTTCGCCCGATTGGAAGCCGCCTTCGCCGCGCAGCGGGACTTCGTCGCCAACGCCGCTCATGAACTGCGCACGCCGCTGACCGCGACGCGCACCGTTCTGCAGGTGGCGCTGGCCGATCCGGACGCCACGGCCGACACGCTGCGCGAGGCCGGCCGGGCCGCCCTGGCGCTCGGAGACGACCAGCGGCGCCTGATCGAATCCCTGCTCACGCTCGCCGAGAGCCAGCGCGGCCTGGACCACCGCGAGCCGGTGGATCTGGCGGCGCTCACCGAGGAGGTCGTCTACGCGCGCCGCGATACGGCCGAACGCGCGTCGGTCATCCTCACACACCGTTTCGACGCAGCGGTCACCACCGGCGACCCGGACCTGCTCCGCAGCCTGGTGGGCAACCTGGTCGACAACGCGCTGCGGCACAACGTGCCCGGCGGATACGCGGAGGTCCTGACGGAGTCGATCGGCGACCGGGCCCGGATTCGAGTCCGCAACGGCGGCCCGGTCATCCCGCCGGACGAGCTGGAACGCTTGTTCCTCCCGTTCCAGCGGCTCCACGGCCGGCGCGGACGTCCGGACGGCAGCCACGGCCTGGGGCTGGCGATCGTGCAGGCGATCTGTTCCGCTCACGGCGCGGAGCTGCGGCCAAGGGCGTCGGCCGAGGGCGGTCTGGAGATCACCGTGGAGTTCCGCACCACCCGGAGAGGGTAGTCCTGGGCGCGCAAATGGGGCGCAGCGGCTCGAATGGAGTCACCACTTGCCCCGAAGCCGCGCCATCGCGAGGGAGACCGCTGATGACCCCCACACCCCCCTCTGCCCCGCAGTCCGCCATGCGCCTTCGGGAGCTGGCCTTCGGTGCCGCGTGCGCCGCGGCGATCCGGGCGGCTGCGTCGCTGGGTGTCGCCGACGCGTTGGGCGAGGATCCGATGACGGTCGACGAACTCGCCGCGGCGGTCGGCGCCCAGCCCAAGCCGCTGCGGCGGTTGCTGCGGGCCCTGTCCAGCTACGGCGTCTTCGCCGAGACGGACGAGGGCGGCTACACGCACACCGACATGTCCCTGCAACTGCGTGAGGACTCGCCGAACAGCCTGCGGTCCATCGCGCTGTGGTGCACCGAGCCGTGGACCTGGCAGGTGTGGCCGAAGCTGGATGAGGCCGTGCGGAGCGGACGGAGCGTCTTCCCGGACCTGTTCGGCAAGGAGTTCTTCACCTACCTGCACGACGACGCGGGCGGATCGGCCGAGGTGTTCAACAAGGCGATGACCCGCTCCAGCAAGCAGTCCGCCGCCGACCTCGCGGGCTTCCTGGTGCTCGACGGCGTACGGAGCATCGCCGACATCGGCGGCGGCCAGGGGCACGTCCTCGCCGATCTGCTGGAGAAGCACCCCGAGGCCGAGGGCACCCTTCTTGAGCTGCCGCAGGTGATCGCCCAGGCCGATCCGCGGCTGCGCGAGGGCGGCGCGCTGGCCTCCAGGGCCCGGCTGGTCGCCGGCGACTGCCGGTCCGCGATCCCGGTCCAGGCCGACCTCTACATCATCAAGAACTTGCTGGAGTGGGACGACGACAGCACTCGCAGAACCCTGCGGAACGTCGTCGCGGCCGCGCGGCCCGGCGCACGGGTCGTGGCGGTCGAGAACCTGGTCGACGACAGTCCGTCGATGAAGTTCACCACCGCCATGGACCTGCTGTTGCTGCTGAACGTCGGCGGGGCGAAGCACACCCAGGAGAGCATGCTCCGCCTGCTGACCGAGGCCGGGCTGCGGGTCGAGAGTGTGCAGCCGGTCAACCCGTATCTGCACGCCTTCGAATGTGTTGTGTGATCCAATCGGGCCCCATGAGGGGATTCATCACCGACCCGGCGGGCCGTGCCGGACTGCGCCTGAGCGAGGATCTGCCCGAGCCCGCGCCGAGGCCGAACGAGGCGCTGGTGCGAGTCCGCGCGTACGCGGTCAACAACGACGAGGCCACGCTGATCGCACGGCGGCCGGACGGCTGGCGCCCCGGACAGGACGCCGCCGGGGTCGTGATCCGAGCGGCGGCCGACGGCAGCGGCCCGGCCGAGGGCACACGGGTGGCGTGCTACCTGGAGCAGGAGGGCTGGGCCGAGCAGGTCCCGGTGCCGACGCACTGCATCGCAGAGCTCGACGGCGCGGTGTCCTTCGAGCAGGCCGCGGCGCTGCCGATCGCCGGGCTCACCGCGCTGCGGGCGCTGCGCGTCGGCGGCGCGGTGCTGGGCCGGCAGGTGCTGGTCACCGGCGCCACCGGCGGGGTCGGGCAGTTCGCCGTCCAGCTCGCGGTGGCCGCCGGGGCCACGGTGACCGCTCTGGTCAGCAGTCCGGAGCGGGTCGAGGAGGCGCGCACTCTCGGGGCGCGCCGGGTCGTCACATCGCTGGACGACGCCACGCTGGGACCCTTCCACCTGGTGCTGGAGGGAGTCGGCGGCGACGTCCTGGCCGCGGCGGTGCGGCACGTGGCGCCCGGCGGCCACGTGGCCTGGTACGGCAACCCCGGACGGCGCACCACCGAGATCAGCCTGGCCGACTTCTACACGCAGGGCTGGAACGCCCACATCGTCGGCTTCATCAGTCCCCACCCCGAGGAGACCAAGGGCGAGGACCTGACGATCCTGGCCCGCCTGGTCGCCGACGGCCGTCTGACCCCGCGCATCGGCTTGGTCCTGGACTGGGAGCGCACGCCGGAGGTGTTCGAACAGATGGCCGCACGGGCGTTCCGGGGCAAAGCGGTGCTGACGCTGGGTGAGTGAGAAGGCTGATCAGCGGGCCCACGGCAGATACTCGGCATTCGCACCGACCAGCCGAGCGGCCAGCGGCTCGGCCAGAGCGGCCTGACCGATCAGGGGATGCGCGAGAAGCGCCCGCTCGACCCGGTGCAGCCCACCGTGCAGCGCGGCGTCGAGCGCCAGCTGTTCGTACGCCGATACGTGCGCCACCAGCCCGGCGAACAACGGGTCGAGCGGCGCGACCGGCAACGCCCGGGCGCCTTCGGCGGAGATCTCCGCGGGCACCTCGATCACCGCGTCGTCGGGCAGGAACGGGAACACGCCGGCGTTGCGCGTGTTGGCGACGTGGACGGCGTGCGTGTTCCCGGCGACCGCGGAGATGAGCTGGACCGCGGCCTCGGAGTAGTGCGCACCGCCGCGCTGCTTCAGCAGCTGCGGGAGCTCGGTGACCGCGGGATCGGCGTACATGGCGAGCAGTTCGTTCTCGATGGCCTCGACCTTCTCGGCACGTGAGGGGTTCCTGCGCTGCTCGTCCAGAACGATGTCGTGCGCATAGAAGAACCGCAGGTAGTACGACGGGATGACGCCGAGGTTCCGCAGCAGGGAAACCGGCAGCCCGACGCGCTCGGACAACTCGGCGCCACGCGTCTGCAACAGCTGCGGCAGCATGTCCCGGCCGTCCCACACCGCCGAACGGGTCCAGGTGAGGTGGTTCAGACCGACGTGGTCGATGAGCAGGCTATCGGCGTCGACACCCAGGTGGTCCGCGATGGTCGTCCGCATGCCCAGCGCGACGTTGCAGAGCCCGATCGCGCGGTGCCCGGCGTCCAGGAGCGCCTTGGTGACGATGCCGACCGGGTTGGTGAAGTCGATGACCCACGCGCGCGGAGCGAGTTCGGCGACCCGCTCGGCGATCTTCAGGACGACCGGAACGGTACGCAGCGCCTTGCCCAGGCCTCCGACCCCGGTGGTCTCCTGCCCGATGCACCCGCATTCCAAGGGAAGCGTCTCGTCACCGTGCCGGGCCTTCTGACCCCCGACGCGCAACTGGAGCAACACGGCATCGGCATCGGCGACGCCGGCGTCCAGGTCGGTGGTCGTGACCAGCGCCGCCGGGTGTCCGAGCCCGGCCAGGACGCGGCGCGCGAAGGCCCCGACGGTCTCCAGCCGGTCCTCAACCGGATCGACCAGAACGAGCTCGGTCACCGGCAGTCCCAGCCGCGCGATGCCGTCGACCAGCTCCGGGGTGTACGTGGAGCCGCCTCCCACGATGGCGATCTTCAACCCTTGCCTCCCGTCGGTGCGGCGCCGTCGAGATGACGCCGATTTTGCGATCCATATACTTACCACTTATTGACCAGTTGCCCAGCGTGCGGCAGCCTGGGTGGCGGAGTCAAGCGCTGGGTGCTGGCACACTGAAGCGCCAGGCAGCATCCAGTGGTCAAGAAGGTGGTCAGCGAATGGTCGAGATCCCGGCGAGGGAGAGCCGGCACGCCAAGCGGCGGCGGGTGCGCGAGCACCTGCTCGACGTGCTCGAACAGCTCGAGGTCGGCGAGCCGATCCCGCCGGAGCGGACCCTGGCCGAGGACCTCGGCGTATCCCGCCCCACGCTGCGCTCGGTGGTCGACGAGCTGGTCCGCGAGGGCCTGCTCGACCGCCGGCACGGCAGCGGGGTGTACGTCTCCCGGCCCAAGGTCGCGCAGCACCTGTCCGGCGGCGTGGACGGGGCGTGGAGCAGCCGGATCCTGGAGTTCGAGCCCGCCCACCCGGCGGGGGCCAGGATCGGGCGGCGGCTGAACCGCTCCCCGGCCGACCCGGTGGTGCGGATCATGCGGCTGCGGCTGGTCGACGGCGAACCCGTCTCCGTCGAGCAGCTGTACGTGCCCTGCGACGTGGTCCCCGGTCTGACGGCCGAGGAGCTGTCCGGGGGCTCGTTCTACCGCACGCTGGTGGAGACGTACGGCATCGAGCCCGCGACCGCGTCGCAGAGCATCGAGCCGACGGTGGTCGACGCCGAGGAGGCGGCGCTGCTGAAGGTGCCGGTGCACACCCCCGCGCTGCTGTTCGAGCGGGTCACGCGGGCCGGCGACGGGCAGATCGTCGAGTTCAGCCGGTCGGTGTACCGCGGCGACCGGTACCGGATCCAGTCCGAGCTCACGCTGTCCGCGCACGCTGCCGGGCTGACGGTGGTCGGGAGTTCGTGGACGGCTGCCGCCGAGGGCACCGAGCGGCTCTCGCTGAATCCGTACGACGCCGCCTGACCGCGTCCTTGACCGCCTCCACTTCGCATACACCCGTATCGACAGGAGGAATCACCATGATGCGTCGTCTCACCGCGGCGGCTTGTACTGTCGCGTGTTTGACGCAGGTGCCCGCGGCTTGGGCCGGCGGGCCTGCGCCGGCCGCTCCGCCGCACACGGCTTCGGCTGCGGCCGCAGCTTCCGGGGCTTCGGCTGCGCCGCAGCTTCAGGCATGGATGTATCCGGGGACGCCGGGATCGGACCCGGCGTGCCTGGCGCAGTCCGAGTACGCCGACGGCCGGCTGGCCTCCGGCGTGCTGAAGCCGGAGTTCTTCACGGTCTCCGGCACCGGCGGCGCCGTGCAGGTCGAATCGGGGCAGTGCAACGAGGACACGGCGGCGTTCGTGGCCGACGTCAAGGCGCATTCGGCCGAGCAGTTCGCGACCGTGTCGGGCATGACCACGGCCGATGTCTCGGCGGTGGTGAACTCCGCGAGCAAGCGCTCGGCCGCGGTCTCCAAGCTCGTCAGCAAGATCAACGCGACCGGCTTCACGGGTGTCGACGTCGACTTCGAGGACTACTGGTCCTGGGACGCCACGACCCTGACGAACTACAAGAAGTTCCTGACCCAGCTCGCCACCGCCCTGCACGCCTCCGGCCGCCGGCTCGAGGTCGACGCCCCGGCCATGGTCGAGGACGCCGACTTCTACGACCTGGCCGGCGTCGCGGCCACCGGCGTGGACGAGATCGAGATCATGGCCTACGACGAGGAGTACGACTCCACGCCGGGGCAGAAGTGCCTGGCGATCACCCCGTACTCCTGGCTGACGAGCGTGACGAAGTACGCACAGAGCAAGGTCCCGAACCCGGCGCAGCTGGTCATCGGCCTGCCGTCGTACGGCTACACCGCCCCGGCGGCCTGCGACACCTCGCAGATCACCGGCAACATCGCGAACGTCACCATGCAGACGATGCCCGGCTACAGCACGGACCCGGCCACCATCGCGGCCCGCCGCGACGCCGGCTCCGGCGAGATCCGCTGGACCAGCGGCGGGACGCTGTACGACTACGTGGACTCCACCGCCATGGACCGCAAGCTGGCGGTGCTGAAGGGGTTGGGCGTCGCGAAGGTGTCGGTGTGGTGCCTGGGCGGCAATCCCTGGTTCTGAGCTGAGAGGTCTGATTCGGCCCTGGCCGGCTTCGCCACACGCCGGTGGCGAGGGCGGCCGGAGGCCGTGCCGGCTGCGTGCGGGCTACTCGTCCCCGAACGGGCTCTCGTCGTAGTAGCGCGTCGGGGCGGCGAGGACCGAGGAGAAGTACAGCGGCTTGGCGTCTTCGTCGTCCTCGTCGCGGTGCCAGGGGATGTCGTCCCGCTTGTTGCGGCCGAAGCCCGGGGTGAGGCCCTTGACCTGAGGGTAGCCGGTCTCACGTTCGTCGATCCGGTAGCCGGCGGCCTCGATCCGGGCCATCACCTCGTGCGCCGGGGTGTGGAACACGTCGGTGCCGCGCCATGTCACGGAGATCTGCTCCGGGCCGTCGAAGGGGCGCCAGATCTCCACCGATGTCAGGGTTTTGCCGTCTTCGATGTGGAAGGTGATCGCGAACTGGGGCAGGACGGTGTCGATCTTCATGAAGCGCCACTTGCGGGGCGGCCCTTCGTCGAGGACGCGGACCGTGCCGAGCGCGGCGGCCGCCTCTTCGACCTCATCGGCGGGCATGCCGAAGGGGAAGCCGGTGATGCCGTTCGGCGGATCCAGATCGATATGCATGGCCGACATTATCGAGGCACGGCCGCAGTGTGGCCCCGCTACTGCACGGCGCGTGCTTCCAGCACGGCGACGGCCGCGGCGACCGCGGCGGGGCTGTTGACCGACGTGAGGTGCTGAGCGCCCGGAATGATCGTCGGAGCCGGTGCTCCGATCCGTGTCGCAGTGGTCTGCGGCGAGCTCGGGTCGTACGCCGAGTCCTCGCCGCCGAACACGACCGCCTTCGGCAGGGCGAGCGTGGCGAGCTCGGCGAGTCGAGCCGGCGGAAGTCCTGCCACGCCGAGATTCACCATGCTCCACAACGATTCCTCCGCTCCCGGAACCTCCAGCGGACGCCGCCACTGGTCCAGCCCGGCGGCGTCCAGCTTCGGGCACGCCGGCCCGCACGTGGCGTTGTAGATGGCGCGGATGACCGTGTCCGAGTGGATGGCCAGACGCATCAGGGTCGTGCGATACGGGTTCGGGAACAGGTGCGTCAGCGGCGTCTTCTGGCCCGCGCCGGTGGCCAGGCCGTCGCCGTCGAGGAACATGATTCCGCCGGCGTCCGCCGGCTTGTCCAGCACCGCGAGGGCACTCACGGCAGCGCCGCTGGAGTGGCCCACGAGCAGCGGCCTGTCGAGACGCAGGGCCTCGATGAACGCGTCGACCTGCCGCGCCTGGTGGCCGATGTCGAACGGCCCGACCCGCTGCGTGTAGCCCCAGCCGTCGACGTCCAGCGCGTAGACCCGGTGCCCCTGCGCGGCCAGGATCGGCCCGAGGTACTCCCAGGTGTCCGCGGACTCCACGAAGCCGTGGACGAGCACGATCGGGGTGCCGCTGGTCCCCCACTCGCGATACCGCGTCGAGACGTCGCCGGCCTGCACATAACTCAGACCGGCCGGGACCGAGGCACGACCGTTGGTGGCCGCGTTGTAGAAGGTGGACAGAAAGGTGCTGGCGACGAACAGCACGGCGACCGTCTTCGCCGCCCGGCGCAGCCACCGCCTCCGACGGCTGCGGTAAGGGACCAACGGCGCGACGCCCTCGGACAGAGCCGCCGGATCGTCGGGCACGTCTTCGCTGAGCAGATCCGGCGCAGTCACGTCCACGCCCCGACCATAACCCCCTCACCCCAGCCGGCGTCCGACCCCCGCGATCAAGCTGTACCGGGCGGGATCGCCGCCGAGCGGATCGGCCCGCAGCACCTCCGGCTCCGGCCGCCAGTGAATGACGTCCACCAGACCCGGATCGAGCAGTTCGTACCCGGCGAAGAACCCCTCCACCTCGTCCTTGCTCCGGAAGACGCCCGGCTGGGTGGTCTTGGCGTACACGGTCTCGACCTCGCCGACCTGCTTGGGCCGGTAGTCGTTGGTGCCGTGGCTGATAGCCAGGTAGGAGCCGGGCGCGGTGGCGTCACGATAGGCCGCCACGATGCGCGCCGGATCGTCCTCGTCCGGGACGAACGGCAGCACCGAGACCAGCAGGACCGCGACCGGCCGCGTCAGGTCGAGGTCTGAAACGCTTGTCGCCTCCCGCAAAACCGCGGCCGGATCGCGCAGGTCGGCGTGCACGACCGCGACATCGGCCGTGTCGCGCAGCAGGGCGGAGGCGTGGGCTATGGCCACCGGATCCGAGTCGACGTAGACCGTGCGCGCGCCGGGCCGGTGCGCCGCGACGACCTCATGGACGTTCCCGACCGTCGGGATGCCGGACCCCAGGTCCAGGAACTGCTCGACACCCGCCGCGCACAGCGCCGCGACGGCCCGCCCCAGGAACGCCCGGTTGGCCCGTACGACGTACGGCGCGTCCGGGAAGACGCTCTGCGCCTGCTTGGCGAGTTCCCGGTCCGAGGGGAAGTTGTGGGATCCACCGAGGAAATAGTCGTACATCCGGGCGACCGAGGGACGCTCGATGTCGACCTCGTCCGGGGCCCACGTCGGCCGGTGCTGCATCGTGCCCTCCTCGCGCTCGGCACGGATGCTACCGCCTCAGCCGGAACCGACGCCCAACGCCGACCGCAGCCGCCCCAGAATCCGCGTCAGCAGCCGTGACACCTGCATCTGCGAGACGCCGATCTCCTCGCCGATCTCGGTCTGCGACATGTTGCGGAAGTAGCGCAGCAGCAGGATCCGCTTGTCCCGCTCGTCGAGCTCGGCCAGCACCGGCTTGAGCGCCTCGCGGTCGATGACTTGGCCATATGCGGGATCGTCGGCGCCGATCAGCTCGCCGAGGGTGGCGCCGTCGCCGTCGGACAGGCCCACGGGCACGTCCAGCGACGAGGCGTTGTAGACCGCCGAGGCGTCCATCGCGTTGACGATCTCCTCGGTCGAGGCGTCCAGGCGGTCCGCCAGTTCGGAGACGGTCGGATCGCGCCCGAGCTCGTGCGCCATGGATTCCCGCGCGTGGCGCAGTGCCGCCGACAGCTCCTGCATCCGGCGCGGCACGTGCACGTCCCACGTCGTGTCCCGGAAGTGCCGCTTGATCTCGCCGGTGATCACCGGCGTCGCGTACGTCAGGAACGTCGTGTGGAACTCCGCGTCGTAGCTGTCGACCGCCTTCACCAGGCCGACGTACGCCACCTGCTCCAGGTCCTCGGCGGACTCCCCGCGCTGGCGGAACCGCCCGGCGACGTACCGCGCGTAGGACATGTACTCGCCGATCACGAACTCGCGCAGCTCGGTCCGCTCCGGGTCGGAGCGCTCCAGCGTGGCCAGCCGACGCAGCGCGCTCAGAGCCGCCGCGTACGCGCCGAGCCGATCCGGTCGGGGTGCGCCCCGAGTGCAGTTCATGACAGTGTCCGCTCAGCCGGCCCCGGTGCCGCGGCGCTTGGCCACGTGGACGCGCACCACGTCGTGGTCCCGTTCCCAGTCCAGCCCATCGACCAGCGCGTTCAGGATGGCCCAGCCCAGCCCGTCGGTGTCCGGCGGATCCGCGGCCGCGGCCGACGCCGCCACCATCACACGCAATTCGTCGCCGCGCACCCCGGCCTGGCATTGGAGGCCGCTCGCGGCCAGATCGGCCCCGGCCCCGGCGACCAGCAGGTTGCAGGCCTCGTCCACGGCCAGCCGCAGGTCGCCGATCTCCCCGAGCGTGAAGCCGAAACAGGCGGCGAGCTGGGCCACCGCGGAACGGACGATGACGATGTAGTCCTGGTGCGCCGGGACCGTGAGCAACACGGATGCGATTTCGGGCGTCGTTCTCCCGTTGACCCGCGTCACCTGGATGCGCTGTGCCATCAGCTCAGCTCCCTCGACTGTCGCGTGGAGCGGTAATTCCTGACTGTTCATGACTCTATGTCCAGCTTGGTCCGGGTGACCCGTTCCGGGGCGATCAAACAAACGCCCGGCGGAGGCGATAACCGGCGTATCGCCGCGATCCGTTTGCAACGGGGCCATCTCACGGAGTCCAGCGGGGCCAGCACGTTCGTCTCGGCGTGGTAGGCGGCAGCGCAGCCGCCGCAGACGGTGGTGTTGAACTGGTCGTGGGATCGGATGGTGGTCAGCAGCAGGTGGCCGGGCGGCGCTCCCCGGGCGCGGGATCGCCCCAGGCGCAGCTCGATCACTGCTCGTGCTGTTCCTTGAAATCCTTGGTGCGGATCAGGGCCGCGGCCAGCACGGCGGCGACCAGGCAGGTGATGGCGCCGACCAGCAGGATCTCGTTCAGGCCCGTGGTGAAGGCTCCGCGAACGATCTGGGAGAGCTGTCCGCGCTGTTGCGGGGGCGTGGTGGTGAACAGCTTCTCGGCGCCGCCGTTGCGCAGGGCCGTCGTGATCTGCGCGCTGTGGGAGGCCAGCGGGGTCGGTGCGGTGAGCGCGGCGACCGCCGTGGTGAGGCGGTTGGCGAACAGGGTGCCCAGCAGGGCGATACCGGTCGCGATGCCGACCTGCCGGAACGTCGAGTTGATCCCGGAGGCCATCCCGGCGCGGCGCGGTTCGACGACGCCGACCGCGGTGGACGCCAGCGGCGGGTTGACCAGGCCGACGCCGATGCCGCCGACGATCAGCCCCGGGATCAGGTGGGTCCAGGACGAGGAGGCGCTCAGTCCGCGCATCAGCAGCAGTCCCACGCCGATGAGGGCCAGGCCGGGGCCGATCAGCGCGCGGATCGGGACCTTGACGCTGAGCCGCCCGGAGACCGCGCTGGCCACGAGCATGCCGCCGGAGAGCACCAGCAGCCGCACGCCGGTCTGCAAGGCGCTGTATTGGAGGACGTCCTGCAGATACAGCACGAGGTAGAGCAGCATCGCGAACATCCCGGCCGACATCGCGAAGGCCGCTATGTCGCCGCCGAGGAACGTCGGCAGCCGGAACAGGCTCAGGTCGAACATCGGATGCCGGGTGCGCAGCTCGACCGCCACGAAGCCGGCGAGCAGGATCGCCGCGGCGATGAAACAGCCGATCACCGTCTTGTCGGAGAAGCCGGACCGGCCGGATTCGATGAGGCCGTAGACCAGCGCGGCCAGCGCCGCCGAGAAGGTGACGAACCCGGCCCAGTCCGGCCTGCTGGCCCGCTCGTCCCGCGATTCGGCGACCTTCAGCGCGGTCAGCACCAGGGCCAAGGCGCCCACCGGCACGTTCACGAAGAAGATCCACCGCCAGGACAGCCCGGAGACCAGTACGCCGCCCACGACCGGTCCGACGGCCACCGCGACCCCGGTCAGCGCGCCCCACACCCCGAAGGCGACGCCGCGGTCCTTGCCGCGAAAGGCCGTGGCCAGCAGCGCCAGCGAGACCGAGAACATCGTCGCCCCGCCGACCCCCTGCGCCCCGCGGGACAACTCCAGCATCAACGGCGACTGCGCCACCCCGCACAGCACCGAGGCACAGGTGAAGAGCACCAGGCCGATCAGGTACAGGCGGCGCCGTCCGAACTTGTCGGCCAGCGATCCGGTGGTGAGCAGCAGCGCGGCGAGGGTCAGCGCGTAGGCGTCCACGACCCATTGCACGTCGGAGAACGAGGCGCCCAGCGAGCTCTGGATCTGCGGGAGCGCCACGTTCACGATGGTGACGTCCAGCAGCAGCATGACGGTGCCCAGGCACACCGCCGTCAGCGTCCACCATTTCGGGTCGGGGGTGCGCTGGTTTCGGGGCTGCCCGGTCGTCGTCTGCTCGGTCGTGGTCCGCTCCGTCATGATCAGCGGTGGTAACCCCGTCGGCGAGGGTCAAACGTGGGCCCACCACCTGTCCCCCATCCGAACACGCACGCGCATGCTTCGCACGGCGGAGGGTACGCGGGCGCTTCGGCACGAAGCACCGATCGCAGGAGGTGGGCCCTCGATGTCCGGACCGGTCGCATTCGTGCTCGGCGGCGGCGGGCCGCTGGGCGCCTACGAGGTCGGCATGCTCAAAGCCCTGATGGAGCGGGACATCCGCCCGGATCTCGTGCTCGGCTCGTCGGTGGGCGCGCTCAACGGGGCGACGATCGCCGCCGATCCGACGCCGGACGCGGTGACCCGCCTGGAGCAGCTGTGGGTCTCGCTGCGCGAGCGCGGCGTGTTCGCGGACACTCTGTTCGCGCAGATGGGGACCGCGTTGCGCAGCCGGACCCATCTGTTCTCCAACGCCGCGCTGCGCGGACTGCTGGAGCGGGAGTTCGCCGGCACGCGGATCGAGGATCTCCCGGTCCCCTTCGAGTGCGTCGCCGCCTCGATCGAGCGGGCCGCAGAGCACTGGTTCACCTCGGGGCCGCTGATCGAGGCGGTCCTGGCGTCGTCGGCGGTGCCGGGGCTGCTGCCGGCGGTTCACATCGACGGCGAGCACTACCTCGACGGCGGGCTGGTCGACAGTGTGCCGGTGGGCCGGGCGCTGGCCTCGGGGGCGGGCACGGTGTACGTGCTGCACGTCGGGCGCCTCGACCAGCCGCTGAGCCCGCCGCGGACGCCGCGCGAGGTCGCGGTGGTCGCCTTCGAGATCGCCCGCCGGCACCGGCTGGTGCACGCTTTGAGCCACCCGGTGTCCGGGGTCGAGGTGCACGTGCTGCCGACCGGCGCGCCGGGCGGCTCGACCGATCTGCGGCCCCGGTACGGGCGGCGCGGGCTGGGGCTGGTGCAGGAGCGGATCGAGCGCTCGCATCAGGCTTCGGCCGCCTATCTGGCGAAGCAGGCGGCATGACCGGGCCATCGGGCGCGAACGCGGATGCGCCGGGAGCGAATGCGAAGTCGCCGCGGCCTTCGAACGCCGCCGAGGCGGCGAAGTTCGCCGAGTCGACGAAGTTGGCGGTCGCCTCCCCCACCACCCGGCTGCGCGTCGCCCGCGCGATGGGACGCCGGGTCTTGGGCGTCCTGCTGCTTCTGGTCGCGACGGTCGTGGTCCTGCTCGGCGTGATCGTCGGCGCGCTCTTCACGCTGCTGACCGTGCCCTGGCGGCCGCGACTCGGACGGATCCGCCGGGTGGTGGCGATCGCGGCGGTCTACTCGGCGACCGAGATCGTGGGCCTGATCGCCGCGGCCGGGCGCTGGGTGCGCTTCGCCGTGGATCGGGACGCGGCCCGCGATCGGCGTGACCGCGTCCGCTCGCTGGACAAGTCGCTGCGGATCCTGCGCAGGGCGACGGAGCGCTTCGGCGGGCTGGAAGTCGTGCAGGACGCTGATACGCGGACGCTTCCGGCCGGGCCGCTGATCGTGTGCGGACGCCACGGCGGGGTCGGTGGCGCGTTTCTGCTGGCCCAGATCCTGTTGTGCGAACAGGACCGGCTTCCTTGGGTGGTGCTGAAGCAGACACTGTCATGGGACCCACTGATCGACGCGCTGCTCAGCAGGATTCCCCACGCGTTCATCGACCCCCAGCCCGGCGACGAGGGCGCCACCGCGGCCCGGGTCGGCGAGCTGGCGCGGGGGATGAGCGCCGACGACGCCCTGCTGATCTTCCCCGAGGGCGGGAACTTCACGCCGCGACGCCGGCTGCACGCCATCCGCCGGCTGCGGCGGCGCGGTCTGGCCAAGGCCGCGGCGCGCGCCGCCCGGCTGCGGCACGTGCTGCCGCCGCATCCCGACGGGCTGTTCGCGGCGATCGACACCGCGCCGGAGTCGGATGTCGTGTTCGTGGCGCACACGGGCCTGGAGCACCTGCAATCCGCCGCGGATCTGTGGCGTGCGCTTCCGCTGCGCCTGCCGGTGGTGTTCACGTGGTGGGCGGTCCCGGGTGCGGAGATACCGGAGTCGGCGGAGGCCCGGGTCGGCTGGCTGGAGGAGCACTGGGCCCAGATCGACAGGTGGGTGGCGGAGCATCGGGCGCCGCAGCCGGGCGTGGAGCGTTTGGACACCGGCCTCGCCGGTTAGGCGAGGGCGGTCTTTCGAGTCGGAAGGGAAGGCTGTATGTCCTACGAAACGGCGCTGAAGGCCTATGAGCAGGCCAAGGACCGGCTTGCGGAGTACGTGAACCAGGAGCCGCCGGCCCACGAGGACCGTCTGGCCCCGAACGCGGGTGCTCGTGAGCAGGAAGTCGAGCGGCTCAGGCACGCCGTGGAGGTGGCTCAGGCGGCGTACGAGCACGCGGAGGCTGGGCACGTCAAGCCGGAACGCATTCCGGAATAGAGGTTTTCGCTGAGCAGTGAGGCTCCGCCGCGTTCACGCGGCGGAGCCTCACTGCTCAGCGCTCCGATCAGCGTTCGTCGAACCTGGTGGGAGCAGCGGTCGGGGCCATGACGTCGATCGGGTGATCACGAACGGCTTCCTGGTCGGCCGCGGGCGAGTTCACCTCGTCTGGTCCCATGTCCCGACCTGCCGTGTCGGCGTCGGCCTCGGCGTCGGTGCCGGTGCCTGTGCCAGAGCCGGTGAGCCGGCCGGCCAGCAGCTTCCTGCCGATCTCGGCGCCCTTGCGACTGTCGTTCTGCGTCATGGTGAACAGTGCGGCGAGCGCCGTGTCCTCGGCCTGCTCCGCGTTCCGGCGGTACGTCTCCATCAACCGCGCGGTCCGCAGACAGGTCTCGATGTAGCCGAAGAGGTCGTAGTCCTCATCCATCGTGCCGGCGACCTGGTCGGTCTTGGTGTCGTGTGTCGTGGTGTCGTGGATCTTGGTGTCGTGGGTCATCAGGGGGCCTCCCTTGCTCTGAGCCCCGCTTGGATACCGCGCTCGTAACCGGATCCGGCTGAGACAAACAGCCTTATCCGGCGAGCTGCTTCACGAGCTCGCTGCAGAACGCCGGCAGGTCGTCGGGCTTGCGGCTGGTCACCAGCGAGCCGTCGACGCAGACCTCCCGGTCCACCCAGGTGGCGCCGGCGTTCAGCAGGTCCGTGCGCAGGCTGGGCCAGGAGGTGACAGTGCGTCCGCGCACCACGTCGGCCTCGGCCAGCAGCCACGGCCCGTGGCAGATCACCCCGACCGGCTTGTCGGCCTCGAAGAACGCCTGCACGAACCGCACGCTCGCCGGGTCGGTCCGCATCCGGTCGGGATTGGCCACGCCTCCGGGGAGGACCAGGCCGTCGAACTCCCCGGCGTCGGCGTCCGACACGGAGGTCTGCGAGCGGATCGTGTCACCCTTGTCAGAGTGCTCCATCATCTGGATCTCGCCGGTCTCCAGCGAGATCAGCGTCGGCGTCCCGCCGGCCTCCTTGACCGCCTTCAGCGGTTCGGTGAGCTCGGACTGTTCGACACCGTCGGTGAACAGGAACGCCACGCGCTTGCCCTGCAAGGTCTTCTCCGTCATGGGTTGCCTCCTGGATCTCGGAATCCGGGCATGCCCGTATCGCATGCCGGGAAGGCCGCGAGAGCACGGCCGACGACCCGGCCCTCGTGCCCGGCACCCGGGAGGACAAACGTGGCCAATACGAGTTCTAGCCGGCCAGCCCGAGGTAAGCGGCCAGCGGGACGGAGGCGGCTCGCTGCCGGCGCACGGTGAGCGGCACCGCTTCCGGCCGTCCGTTCAGCAGGGCCCTGACTTCCTCGACCGTCGGCCGCTTCACGCGATCGCGGTCGGTCATCCGCCGCAGGATCGCGCACCACGGCGCGCCGAGCGCCGGCGGGATGTACGGCGAGCGGGCGGCGGCTGCGACCGCGCGCTCGAAAGGGGTCCCGGAGTATTCGCGGACGCCGGTCAGCGCTTCGAGCAGGACCAGGCCGAGCGCGTAGACGTCCGACGCGGTCGAGGAGCCGTGGCCCTCGGCCTGCTCGGGGGCGAGGTATCCGGCGGTGCCGGGCACGTAGTTCTCCGCGGTGAGGGCCGGTCCGTCCCAGGCCTTTGCGATGCCGAAGTCGGCCAGGAAGACACCGTCGTCGCGGTCGAGCAGGATGTTGCCGGGCGTGATGTCGCGGTGCAGTATGCCGCGGCCGTGGATGTAGGCCAGCGCGTCGGCGACGGCGGCTCCGATGCGGCGGACGCGCTCGGGCGCCAACGGGCCCGGTGTGCGCTCCAGGCTCGATCCCCGGACCAGGGGCATCACCAGGTAGGGCAGCCCGCCGTCCAGCCCCGCGTCGAGCAGGGGCAGCAGATGCGGGTGGTCCAACTCGGCCAGGATGCGGGTCTCCTCCAGGAAGCGGCGGCGCAGGACGACGTCGATGCCGTCGCGCAGCGATTTCAGCGCCACCTGCTGCCCGGTGACCAGGTCCACCGCCGCGAGGACTTCCGAGGACGCGCCGGCGCCGAGGCTCTCGCCGATGGCGTAACGCCGCGCGACCAGCGCGCCCGGTGTCAGGCGGAGCGGAACGTCGGATCGGGCCCGTGTCGCCGTGTCGTCCATGTCGATCTCCTTCGCCGCTCCCCCGTTGTGTGCGGTCGACCCCGGGTGCCCGGAGATCGGTGGATCAACACGCCCTCATTGCCGGAGTTTCTCCGGCGGCTCCTCGTCGACGCGCTGCTCGATCTGCTCATAGGACCGGTAGACCTGCTTGTCCTGCTCGTTCAGCGGCGGCGGGAACAGGCTGCGGGGCCACAGGTGCCTGATCCGGACCACGTCGGCCTCCACCGCGTAAACGGTGAGCCGCGCCTGCAGATAGAGCCAGGCCAGCAGGCCGAGCACGACCCCGAACACGCCGTAGAGCGAGGAGGAGTTGCGCAGCTGGTGCGCGACGATGATGCCGCCGGTGATCTGCAGGACCTGCCACACGACGCCGGCCAGCGCCGCGGCGAGCCACTGGTCGCGCCACGAGACCTCGCTGGCCGTCGCCAGGTAGAAGGCGAGCCAGAACAAGCCCATGTTGACCAGCAGCGACAACACCACCGACGCCACCTGGACGCCGAAGCCGAACGCGCCGCGGCCGCCCCAGGCGCCGATGGCCGACAGGCCGGTCGTGGCCAGGACGCCGAGACCGAGGACGGCGATGAGGCCGTAGCTTCGCAGCCAGTTGTGCGGGAAGCCGGGCCGGCGGACGTAGGGCACGGCCCAGAGCTTGTTGAGCGCGTACTGGGTCGCGTCGGCCAGACCCCGGGCGCCGAGCACCGAGCCGACGATGCCGACGACGAGCCCGAAGCCGCTGCGGCCGATGCCGTTGACGTTCGTCTTCAGCTGCTGCCCGATGACCGGGAAGTCGGCGAGCGCCGAGTTCAGGAGCCGGTGCTGCAGGTCGGGGTTGCCGCGGAGCAGCACGCCCAGCACGGTGACGAACACCAGCAGCAGCGGGAAGAGGGACAGGAAGGCGAAGAAGGCCAGCAGGGCACAGAGATACCCGGCCTGGTCGTCGCCGAACTTCTTCACCACGGCGACGGGGTACGCCAGCACGGCGTGGCGCTGCTGGAAATGGTCGATCCTGTGCAGGAACGGTCGAAGATCCGGCATGAGGTGCCTTCCCGCTGGAGGGGAGACTGCGAGGCCGCTTGGGACCCTCCGGGTGTCCGGTGAGGCGGAGGTTAAACGGACGGGCGGGGCAGGTTCGCCCAGGTGACCGTGCGCTGCGCCATGTGGGCCAGGTGTTCGTCAATCCCTGACGAACACCGCCCGGCCGGAGCCGTACAGACCGCCGATCACGCACAGCAGCGAGCCGGCCAGCGCGAACCACACGCCGGCCTGCAGACCGTGGTCGGAGGACCGGTAGACCTGGACGACGAACACGGTCGAGCCGACGAGGCCCACGGCGCCGACCAGCCGCACCAGCCAGCCGCTGTCGTCGGCGAAGCCCATCACGGCGATCACCCCGAGCAGGATCGCGGCTCCGCCGATCGACTGCACGATGTCGTCGGTGCTCCCGATCGAGTCCCGATAGACGGACCGCCAGGACACGTCCGTGCCCTGAAGGTCGCGCGTCCAACTCTGGAACGCGGCGGCGATCAGACCGGCCGCGCCCAGCGCCGAGAGCAGGATCCGGGGTGTGGCGCCGGCGGGCACCGTGCGGAGGACCTGTGAGGTCGGGTGATGCATGGCCATGTGCTGATACCTCCTCGTCTCGCCCGAGGCGCTTGTGCTGCCCGGGATGCCCGGCGCCAAACGACTCGCCGTTCGCGCGCATGATCCGGCGCGACCCGGACATGATGGCGCGGCGATCCCCGTCGCAGAGACACGCCGTGCCGATGAGAGAAGCTGGAGCCCGCAGCGATGGCCATCACGAATCCCGTCCGTCCGATCCAGGCCCGTCCGATCCGAGCCCGTCCAGGTCAGGCGCGTCCGGTTCAAGCCCGTCCGGTTCAGGCCCGTCCGATACAAGCCCGTCCGATCCAGGGCGGCGTCGGGACCCGTCCGGGAGCAGAGGCCGGAGCAGGACCTGGAGCAGGACCTGGGGCGCCGAGGGTGCGGACCGGCCTGGTGCGGCTGCGGGTCAGTGCCGAGGACACCGAGCGCCGCGCGCTCAGCCGGCGCGAGCTGCAGGTGCTCACGCTGGTCGCGGACGGCGGGACCCGGGATGTGATCTCCGAACAGCTGGACATCTCGCCGGGGACCGTGGCCAGTCACATGACGCGGATCTACCGGGCGCTGGGCGCGCGCAACGCCGCGCACGCGATCGCTCTGGCGTACGGCTCGGGGGTGCTGCCGTACCAGGCTCCGCTGTCCGTCCAGCCCCAGCTTCAGCCCCTGCCCCAGCAGGGGCCGGTAGTGTCCCGGCGGGAGCGGCAGGTGCTGGCCGGTCTGGCCTACGGTCTGACCTCGGAGCAGGTCGCCGTGTACTTACACCTCTCGATCGAGACGGTGAAGACCCACTTGCGGCGCGTCTACCGGAAGCTGGACGTCAACTGCCGGGCCAACGCCGTGGACCGCGCCATCAAGAGCCACGTTCTGGCCGTCATCGTCTACACCGACGGAGTGGCCGTGCGGCCGGGTCTGGGCCGGGCCACCGTGTGAGGAGGCGACAGTGCGCACGCCCCTTCAGCAACTCGCCGACCAGGGACAGAGCCCGTGGATCCAGCATCTGACCAGAAGCTGGATCCACGACCGCGAGCACGGCCTGCCCCGCCTCCTGCGCCGGGGGATCACCGGCGCGGTGGCCGATCCGGTGGCGCTGGCCACGGCGCTGGCCCACACGTCGGTCTACGACGAGCAGATCAGGACACTGTCCCCGCTGCTGGACGACACCGAGGAGTTCCACCGCCAGCTGGTGCGCGCCGACGTCCGCGACGCCTGCGACCTGCTGCTGGAGACCGTGGTCGGCGACAAACCGCTGGACGGCTGGGTCGGGGTCGACCTCGATCCGCGCCACATCGGCGACGTCGGGACGACCGTGAGCCGGGCGCAGTGGCTGGCGGACGCGGTGGGCCGCCCGAACCTGCTCGTCGGCATCGCCGCCGCGGGCAGCGGGCTGCTCGCGATCGAGGAGGCCACGGCGCGCGGGCTGTCGGTGATGGCCACCGGCGTCTACTCGCCGGGCCGCTATCGGGAGACCGCGATCGCCTACCGGCGCGGGCTGGCCCGGCTGGTGGCGGCCGGCGGCGATCCGGGAGCGGTGATCTCGGTGGCCTCGGTGCCGGTGTCGGCGCTGGACGAGAAGGCCGACCTGCGCCTGCGCGCCATGGGACGGCATCCGGAGCTGATCGGCACGCTGGGGATGGCCACGGCCAAGCTGATCCGCAGCGAGTATCTGGCGTTCTTCACCGGTCCGGAGTGGGACCGGCTGGCCGCGCTCGGCGCGACGCCCCAGCGCTGCCTGTGGTCCGGCCTCGCCGTGGCCGACGGACGGCAGCGGGACCTGCGCTACGTCGAAGGACTCGTCGGGCGGGGCACCGTCGCGCTGCTGAGCCCGCACACCGCCGAGGCGTTCCTGGTCGGGGGTCGTGTCCGGCCGGTGCTGGATCTCCAGTTGCCGGCCGCGCGGCGGGTCCTGGCGTCCCATGTCCGGGCCGGGGTGAGTCCGAAGCTGATCGTGAACGCCTTGGAGGCGGAGAACGTCCGGCGCGGCGCGGAGGCCTTCAGCGATGTGCGGGCTCTGATCGACGACAAGCGGGCGCTGCTGAGCGCGGTGGCTTCTCGATAGCCGGTCGGTGGTCGGTAGCAAGCCGCTATCCGCCGTTGACCGCGATCCGATCGATGGCGGAGGCGAGCGCCAGCAGGATCTGCCTGATCTCGGCCGGCTCGGAGTCCCGGGACGCGTGGAAGGGGCGCAGCAGCGCGTCGGCGTCGAAGCCCCGCCGGTTCAGAACGCTGGCCGCGATGTGCCGGGCCAGGTCCAGCCCGGTGGCCGGGTCGTCGACGAAGACGCCACAGGCGTGCGTGAGCGCGCCGTCGAGATACTCCACGTCTTCCGGAGTCAGGCGCCGAGGCAGGGCGGAGCCCGGGTAGACGAGGAACCAGGCGGTCATCGTGTCCTCCTCAGCCGTCCGTGCTCTGTGCTGTGGCTGTGGTGCACGGGAAGGCGGCGGACCCGGTACTCGGCCATCGTCGCCGCGGCTGCTTCGGTCATGATCGTCGCCGCTGTCGCCATGTCGGACCTCCTGCTCGGTGGGGGCCCTCCGTGCTGCCCGCGTACCGCGGGCTCAAACGGGCTGGTCAGCGGCCATTTTGCGTGATCGCTCGCCAACGGTGGGTAGCCGGTCGGCGATCGGTGCCGGCTTCGGCGCTCGGCTTCGGCGCTCGGCTTCGGCGAGCGGCTTCGGCGAGCGGGCGATCAGTAGTCGCCCGGTCCCTTCGGCACCTTGATCCGCTCGGCCTTCAGCCCGGCGATGACGCACACGACGGAGCCGGCCATCGCCAGCCACACGCCGTCCTGGATGCTGTGGATCGGCGAGCGCTCGACCTGGATGATGAACAGCAGCAGGCCCACGATGCCGGCGGAGCCGGCCACGCGGGTCAGCTTGCCCGTGGCGTCGGCCAGGCCGAGGACCGCGAGCAGGCCGAGGGCGATGGACGCGGCGCCGAGCGTGCGCATCGCGTTGTCGGGCACGTTGACCGTGTCCTGCGAAAGACCGCCCCAGGGCAGGTCGGTGCCGTCGAGGTTGCGGGTCCAGGGTTGGAACGCGCCGAGGATCAGGCCTAACGCTCCCAGTGCTGTGAAGAACACTCTGGAGCCCACCGCCACCGGTTCGGTAGCTGTCTGAGGTTTCATGGTCGCCATCGCGTGTCACCTCCATACGGGTTCTGACGGGTTCTGCGACAAGGCGCCGTCCTGCCCAGGAGCCGCCCGATCAAACGGGCCGATGTTTACGCCGTACCGAGGCGGATAGCAGTACGGCTCTGATTCGCGCCGCCGGACAGAAGGTGCGCGATACGCAGTGCGACACGAACGGGGTGGGTGCGGATGACCTCTACGATCACTGACAGCCCTCTGGTTCACGACCTGTACCACCTGCCGGGCCCCGTGCTGACCGCCTATCTGAACGCGCCACCGCCCGCCGGATCCGACGTCCTCTCCGGGCTGCTCGACGAGCTGCGCGACAGCGGTGCGACGCCCGCCGCGCTGGAAGCGCTGGGCAGCGTGCTGGCGACGGTGCAGCCCGGCCGGCCGCCGGCTGCGGCGTTCGTGGGCGTCGACGGGCAGACGCGCATGTTCGTGCTGCCCGGCGCCGAGGTCACGGACCAGGCGCACTGCGCGGCGGTGCCGCATGTGCTGCCCCTGCTGCACTGGCGGCAGCGGCATCCGGCGTTCGCGACGGTCATGCTCGATCGGCACGGCGCGCAGCTCGCCGTCACACCGGCCGGCACGGCGCGCCCGCTCCGGGCCGACGTCGCACGGCCGGACCAGGCGGACGCCGTCGCCGACGCGCTGGTCGCCGCCGAGGCCGACCTGCTGATCGTCGGCGGGGAGGAGCGGGCCGAACACGAGTTCCTCGACCGGCTCCCCGCGCGGGTGCGATCCGACGTCACGATCAAGACCATCCAAGACGTCAGAGCAGTCGAGGCGGCGGTCCAGGAGTACGTGGACGAGGAGAGCCTGCGTGCCTTGGCGCGGGTGCGCGACGAGTCCGGGCCCGGCGTTCAGGGTCCGGCCGCGACGATCCACGCGCTGGCGCGCGCCGAGGTCGAGGTGCTGGTGCTAGCCCCGTCAGGGTCGGGCACGGCCTGGTTCGGGCCGCGGGCCACAGGCGCCCTCATGCCGGACGACCAGGCGCACCGCGGCCCGCTCGACGAGGTCCTGGCGCGCGCGGCGGTGTTGACGGATGCTGACATTCGCATCCTGCCGGCGGGCTTGGACGACGTGCCGCCCCAGGGAGTCGGCGCGGTGCGGCGGTTCACTGGGGCGTGAGACCTGCGCGGTGACGAGCAGTTCTCAGGGGCGGCGCGGGCTCATCCGTCCCCGTTCGCGCCGCCTCCACCGCACTTGTGCTTGCCGTGTGCGTCCTCCTTCTGGGCATCGCCGGGCTGGCATTTCGTCGCTCCCGCGGGTGGCTTCGCCGCCGACGGCGGCGCGACATGCTGGTCCGCCGGTTGCGCCGGTCCGGCAGGACTGATCGTGACCGGCGAAGTCGTGACCGGAGCCGGGTTCGCCGCCGGAGCAGTGCTCTGCCGGGTCCCGGCCGCCCCGGCGCCGGGCGTCGGCTGGCTCGGCTGGCTCGGCTGGCTCGGGCTGTAGGTGTCCGCCGACGCCCCCGACGTCAGCATGTCCGCGCCCAGCCCGACGACCGCGACCGCCGTGAACGCCGCCGCACCGACAGCGGCCAGGCGGCGTCGGTACACAGGTCGGTGCAGCCAGCGTCCGGCGGGTACCGGCACAGCGGAAGTCGAACCACTCACAGAGCCGGTAGCGCCCACAGCGCCCATAGCACCTATGGCGGCGACAGACCGCACCGATCCCACCGCGGAAAGCTCCATCGTCCCGTCGGTGGCCGTGACCTCGGGAAGCGCATCCTCCGCCACGGCCAGCAGCGCACTCACCCCGCTCGCCGCCGGGCGCACCGACGGCGTCCTGGCCGTCAGCGTCCGCAGCACCCGCAGCCATCCCGGCCCCAGCCGCGCCGGGATGCCCGGCGGCCGCAGTGCGTTCGCGGTCGCGCGCTCCAGCGGCGTGCCGTGATACGCGCGCTCGGCGGTCAGCGCCTCCAGCAGCACCAGGCCCAGCGCGTAGACGTCCACCGACGGCGTCACCGGCAGCCCTTCGGCCTGCTCCGGCGCCAGGTAGCCGGCCGTGCCGACGATGCAGTCCGTGGCCGTCAGGGCCGGACCGTCCACCGCGTGCGCGAAGCCGAAGTCGGCGAGGTAAGGCGTCCCGTCCTCGGCGAGCAGGACGTTGCTGGGCTTCACATCGCGATGCACGATGCCGCGGTCGTGAATATGAGCCAGCGCACCGGCCAGAGCCTCGCCGATCCGCTTCACCTCACGCGGCTCCAGCGGCCCGCGGTTCAGCTGCTTCGCCAGCGTCGTGCCCCGGACCAAGGGCATCACGATGAACCGATGCCCGTCCGCGCCACGCCCCGAGTCGAACACCGGCAGCAGATGCGGATGCGCCAGCGAAGCCAGGATCCTGGTTTCCTCGTCGATCCGCTCCGATGCGCTGTCGCCGATGTCCGGCTGCCGGAAGACCTTCACAGCGACCTCACGCTGCAACACCTTGTCCTCGGCCTCATAAACGCACGCCGTGGCTCCCTCCCCGATCAGCCGACCCAGAACGTAACGCTCCCCCAGGTCCATCAGCTGCTCCTCTCCGCCGCCTCGGTACGGCGCTGTACCCAAGGAATCGCGGACCATGCGCGGCGGAGCGGTCAAAACAAAAAGCCCTTAAGCAACAAGGCAATGAGCCTTCAAGGCAACGAGCCACCAAGGCGAGAAGCCGCCGACGCCCGGTCAGAGAGTGCTCCGCACCAAGGCCGCCGCCAAGCGCGGCAAATCCGCCGCCGGCACCAGATCCCCCAACCGCGCCGCATCCGTGGGCAGGTGGTTCTTCTCCGCCCCCTTCAAGGCGCGCCGGTCGAAAGCCGGCCGCAGCTCGGGCCAGATGCCCTGCGCCTCGCGGCAGAAGATGTCCGCACCGACCGGACCGATGCGCGGCACCTCCTGAAGGAGCTCCCGCACCTGCCCCGCGTCGCCGTCGGCTTCGTCCCGAAGGCGCCGCAGGTCCCCGTGCCACCGATCGAGAACCAGCTCGGCCCCCTCAGCCAGCGCCGTGGCCGTGCTCTCGTCGTACCGCTTGTAGTGCGCACGTCCCAGCGCGTCGACCACGTCCTGCCACGAAGCGTCCGCCACGGCCCGCGGCGTACGCCAACCCGCCTTGAAGACCTCGCGCGCCGCGGCGACCGCGATCGGGGCCGAGATGCGGGTGGACAGCAATGTCGAGAGCACCAGGAGCTGATAGAGCGGACTCGGCTTGTCCCTCAAATGGATGCCGGCCTCCTGCGCGTACGTCTCGCCGCTCTCGTCCAGCAGCTGCTCAGTACGGTCACGAACCCGCTTCGACGCGTTCCCATTCATAATCGCGGACGCCTGCCCTATCACTTCGCAAATAAACGCGTTTGTCCATCTGGACCCCGGGCACCCGGACCCGAAGTCATCACACCCAGGGGCAAGGGAGGACGTCATGCCCAGAGCGTGGAGCGCAAAGCGAGAACGCCAGTACAAGCACATCAAGGACCAGGCCGAAGACCGCGGGCAGTCCGAGAAGCGCGCAGAGGAGATAGCAGCGCGCACCGTCAACAAGGAGCGCGCCCGCAAGGGCGAGTCCAAGACCTCCAGCCGCCTGTCCAAGTCCGACACCTCCTCCGGACACCGCGGCGGCAAGCGCTCCGGCAGCAGCGGCCCGCGCGGCCGGACCAAGGAGCAGCTGTACAACGAGGCCAAGCGCCGCAACATCAAGGGCCGGTCGAAGATGACCAAGGCGGAGCTGCAGAAGGCGCTCAACTGAACAGCCTCCTGGATCGGCTGCCCGACGAGCAGCGCCGTCTCGTGCACCCGGCGTCCGGCCCGCCGGACGCCGGCACGCCGATGCTGGCCGTCCTCAGTTCCCGCCGCACGTTCGACGCCTCGGGCTGGCTGTTCGAGCGCAAGCTGGACGGCGTCCGGGCCCTGGCAGCCCGCGACGGCCGCGGCGCGCGCCTGTCGTCCCGCAACGGCAAGTCGCTGAACGCCACCTATCCGGAGCTGGTCGAAGCCCTCGGCGCCCAGCCCTGCCAGGACTTCGTGGCCGACGGCGAGATCGTCGCGATGCACCGCGGCCGCACCGACTTCGCCCTGCTCCAGCGCCGGCTCGGGCTCACCGCACCGGCCGATGTCGAGGCCAGCGGCGTCAGCGTCCGCTACTACCTGTTCGACCTGCTGCGGCTCGACGGCTTCGACCTCACCGGGCTGCCGCAGCGCACCCGTAAAGCCCTGCTGCGCGATGCCCTGGAGTTCCGCGACCCGCTGTACTTCACCCCGCACCGCAACCACGGCGGCCAGGACGAGCTCGACACGGCCTGCACGCACGGCTGGGAAGGACTCATCGCCAAGCGTGCCGACGCCGCTTACGTCCGCGGCCGGTCCGACGCGTGGCTCAAACTCAAGTGCGACTCCGGGCAGGAGCTGGTCATCGGCGGTTTCACCGAGCCGTCCGGCAGCCGCGTCGCGCTGGGCGCGCTGCTCGTGGGCTATCAGCAGGGCGAGCGGCTGCGCTACGCGGGCAAGGTCGGCACCGGCTTCGACACCGCGACCCTCGGCACGCTGCGCCGTCGCCTGGACCGCATCGAGCGGGAGTCCTCGCCGTTCGACGACGAGGTCCGGGAGAAGGCCGTGCACTGGGTCCGCCCCGAGCTGGTGGCCCAGATCGGTTTCACCGAGTGGACGCGGGCCGGACGCCTGCGCCATCCCCGCTTCCTCGGGCTCCGCGACGACAAGCGCGCCGCGGATGTGGTCCGAGAGACGTCTTCTGGAGGTTCGTCATGACATCGGCCGTGAGTTTGAAGGCAGGCCGTCGCAGTGTGCCGATCCATCGGCCCGACAAGGTGCTCTTCCCCGAGGACGGCATCTCCAAGGCCGACCTCGCCGACTACTACCACACCGTGGCCGGCAGGATGCTGCCCCACCTGCGTGACAGGCCGCTGATGCTGGAGCGGCGGCCGGACGGGATCGGCGGCCCGAGCTTCATGCAGAAGGACGTCCCGGATTACTTCCCCGAGTGGATCCGCACCGCCGAGCTTCCGAAGGAGCACGGGACGGTCGACTACCTCATCGCCGACGACGCGGCCACGCTGCTGTATCTGGCCGACCAGGCCTGCGTCACGCTGCACCGCTTCCTGTCCAAGGCCGACCGCCCGCACACCCCGGACCGGCTCGTGTTCGACCTCGATCCGGGCGCGGACGACTTCCCCACGGTGCTGCACGCCGCCAAGCTCCTGCACGAACTCCTGGACGAGCTCGAACTGCCCAGCGCCGTGATGACGACCGGCTCGCGCGGGCTGCACGTGCTGGTCCCGCTGGTCCGCAACGCCGACTTCGACGACGTCCGGGCCTTCGCGCGCGCCGTCGCGGACCTGCTCGCCGAGCGTCATCCGGAGCAGCTCACCACCGAGGCGTCGAAGAAGGCCCGGCGAGGACGGTTGTATCTGGACGTCCAGCGCAACGGCTACGCCCAGACGGCGGTCGCGCCGTACTCGGTCCGAGCGCTCCCCGGGGCCCCGGTGGCGACGCCCCTGGCCTGGGCGGAGCTCGACGAGCAGGGCACGCACCCCCGGCGCTGGACGATCGCGAACATGGCCGAGCGGCTGGAAGAAGACGACCCGTGGACTGGCGCACTCGACCACGGGCACTCCGTCGCCGGCGCCGCGAAGCGCCTGAAGGCGCTGCGGCCATCCGTCACGCGCCCCTGATCCGGTTTTCCCGCGCGGCGCGGACCTCGGCCTGGTGCTCGCAGTAGTACCGGCCGGACAGGGCCCCGCCGAAGATGACGAACCCGACGCCGATCAGCCAGGACAGCACCACCAGGACGACGCCGACCATCCCGTAGTCCTTCGCACTGGACTGGAGCATGGGTTTGAACACGAACACCGAGAACGCCCTCAGGCCGCTCAGGCCCACGACGGTCGCGATCGCGCCCGGGAGCAGCCAGCCCCAGGGAACACGTCCGGCGAGCAGGAAGTACTGGCCCCACCAGAAGAAGAACAGCCCGGCGGTGACGAAGATGACGATGCGCAGCGCCGACTCCAGCGGTCCGTGCCGCAGCAGCACACCGCTGCGCACCTCGAAGGCGAGGTAGCCGATCATGGCGGCCAGCCACGCGGCCCGGCGCCACAGCTGCCGCCAGGACTCCGGCGGGAGCTCCCAGATCCGCTGGTAGCCGAGTTGGACGTCGGTCACGAAGGCGATGCCGAACGCGGCCAGCAGGGCCAGCCCGAGGACCCCGATCTGCCCGGTCTCCTGGTGGTGGGGGGCGAACAGGCGCAGCACCGGGCTCGTGGTGTCCGCGGGAAGGCCCATGCCGTCGACGACCCACTGCCCGAGCCCCTCCTGGGACGACGGATTGACCGCCGCCACGACGACGAGCAGGGGCGCCAGGGAGACCAGGCCCAGCGTCGCGAACGCCATGGAGCGCCGGAGCAGCTCCAGCTGGGTCCCGCCCCGCCAGATGTTGCCCAGGACGCTGCGGCGACAACGCTCCCGCCAGCGCGTGTACCTGCTCGCCGGCAGCGCGTAGGCGTCGTCGGCGGGTCCGCTGTCCATGACGGAGGTAGTACCCAAAATGTTCCCTTCGTCACATTTCAGACCGGCCCAAGCAATCCTCGCCACGAGGGAGGCGACCCATGGGTTCGGGCCTGTCCTGGCATGAGATCCAAGTTCTCAGCCGGATCTAGAGCGACCTGCGCTCGGACCGCGCGTTAGACCGTGCGCTGCGGACGATGCGCGTCCCGCACCGTCATCTGCCCCCGGCGAGCCGGGTGGTCGGCTTCGGCCGCCAGATCCCGCCCAGTTCAGCGGGGGCGGGTCGCCCGGACCAGACCGCTCGCCGCGTCCGGGCTCGTGGCCGCGACGCTGAACCCGGCGTGCCGGAGCTCGTCGTGGACGGTGTCGGTGGTGGCCGGCCACATGGTGAATTCCTCGCTCTCCACCCGGAGGGTCTCGCCGTCGCGCTCGACCCGGTAGACGTAGGTCAGCGTCAGAAGGCCCCGGTCCGGCCGGGTCCACACCCGGGCGCTGTAGGTGTCGGGGCCGATCCGGACCGGCGGCAGGTCTCGCAGCGTCGGCGCATCGGGCACCGTGGTCGGCGGCGGGTCCACGAGGAGAACCCCTCCGGGGACCAGCGCCTCGGCCGCCGCACTCCACAGCTCCCGGCGCTGCGCCGGCTCCACGGCTCCGGCGATGTTCGCACACACGACCAGGTCCGCCACCTGCACCAGAGCGGCGGCTTGCAGCGTGTCGGGGTGGACGGTCACACGGGCCCGAGCGTCGGCGGTCATCCCCGCCAAGCGCGTCAACAGTGCCACCCGCATCGGCGCCGACGGCTCGACGGCGTGGATCGGCGCGGCCGAGCGGGCCAGCAGCACCTCGGTGACGATCCCGGTGCCGGCTCCGACGTCCACGATCCCCGCGTGCGCCCGGCTCGCGGCAGCGGCGAACCGGCGGTCGGCCAGGCGGCGATCGGCCTCGGACTGCAGGATGTCGTAGAACTCCGCCGTCACGGCGTACGGCTCGGCCGAGGGCGCCGCCGCCTCGCCGGAACGATCTTGGATCATGCCGGGCCCATACCCCGGAACGGCCGCCGGGCATCGTCCGGAAATCCGGTGTCCCCCGGGTGTCACAAAGCCCTCGCCTTCGCGCGTTGAACCTTATGTGGACGTCAACCATCGCGGGCGATGAAGGCAAGAGGAGATGAAGGATGACCGGCAGGCTTTCCAGGAGTTCACTGCCGCACACGGGGCCCGACTCTTCCGCACCGCGTATTTCCTCGCCGGCGGCGACTGGCACCTCGCGGAGGACCTCACCCAGGACACCCTGGTGAAGGTGTTCGTGGCCTGGCGCAGGGTCAGCAGGGTCGAGAACCCCGCCGCCTACGCGCAGACCGTCCTGACCCGGACCTTCATCAGCCAGCAGCGGCGCAAGCGCTCAACGGAGCAGCCGATCGCCGAGCCGCCGGAGCGGGTCATCGAGGACGTCGATTCGGCGGTGCGGATGACTTTGCTCGCGGAGCTGGCCAACCTGTCCGCCAAGGACCGGGCCGTGGTCGTCCTCCGCTACTGGGAAGACCTGAGCATCGAGGACGTGGCCGCTGTGCTGCACATCAGCTCGGCCTCGGTGCGAAAACAGTCCTCGCGGGCGCTGGGGCGGCTTCGCGTCGCGCTCGGCGAGGTGTTCCCCGAACGGCTCCCCGGCTGACAGTCGCCACCGCCCTACCGCCACCCACCACCTTCAGCAGAGGCACGACAAGGAAGGACGGCCGACCTGTGTCCACCGACATCACCGAAACCGCCGCCGACGGCACGGGAACGGTGCGCGCGGCTTTCGACGCCACCGCGGCCGAGTGCCGGCCCGACATCGACGCCCTGACCCGCCGGGCGCTGGATCGCGGAACGCGGGTGCGGCGGCACCGGACCGTCGGCAAAGCGGTCGGGTCCGCGGCGGCCGCGGCGGCGATCGGGCTGGGAACCGCTTACGCGCTCAACGATTCGGGATCCTCGGCGCGTCCGGCGACCATTCCCGGCAGCGGGACGCACGGCGGGAATCAGGGCTCTGAGCTGCCGGATCTTCAGACGCCTCCGGCATTCGGTTCGGCACCCACGTCGGCGACGTCCGTGACCATCGCGCCGACGTCGACCGTGACCGAGTCCGTGGCGAACGCGATCGCGACCTGGCGAACGACGCACCGCGGGACGCTGACCGTCCTGAAGGCAGCCGCCTGGCTGTAACGCGCTGAGAGACCAGTAGGACCGCGCCGCTGAGGCCACTCACGCCTTTCGCGCCGCGCGGCCCGTTCAGCCTGCCCAAATCCAGATCTTCCTCTCTCCCGGAGGGCCGTCGATGCTCACCGCGTTCTTTCGCGCGTTCCGAACGCCCGATTTGCGAAGAAAGTTACTCTTCACCCTCGCCATCATGGCGCTCTACCGCTTCGGCGCGCACATCCCGCTGCCCGGCGTCGACACCCGGAACCTGGCCGCGTGTACCGGCGCGTCTGCGCACTCGAACACGAACAACCAGGCTTTCGGCCTGCTCAACCTGTTCTCCGGCGGCGCGCTGCTGCAGCTGTCCATCTTCGCGCTCGGCATCACGCCGTACATCACCGCCTCGATCATCCTTCAGCTGCTGACCGTCGTGATCCCCCGCTTGGAGACGCTGAAGAAGGAAGGCCAGGCCGGCCAGGCGAAGATCACCCAGTACACGCGCTACCTGACGATCGGCCTGTCGGTCCTGGAGTCGGCGGTGACGCTGACGGCGGCGCGCGACAACCCCGGCTACCTGCTCGGCGACAGGTGCCGGAGCGTCGCGGTGTTCTATCCGAGGCTGACGTGGGAGGGGATGGCGGTGATGGTCGTCATCATGACGGCCGCGACCTCCCTGCTGATGTGGCTCGGCGAGCTGGTCACCGACCGCGGCGTCGGCAACGGCATGTCGATCCTGATGTTCACCTCGATCGCCGCCCGCTTCCCCGGCTCCCTGTGGGCGATCAAGACGAACTCCCACACCCTGGACGGCTGGCCGGTCTTCGCCGCGGTGGTGGCCCTCGGGGTGCTGACCGTCGCCGCGGTGGTGTTCGTCGAGCAGGGCCAGCGCCGCATCCCCGTGCAGTACTCCAAGCGCATGATCGGACGGCGCGCCTACGGCGGCTCGACGACGTACATCCCGCTGAAGCTGAACCAGTCGGGCGTGGTCCCGGTCATCTTCGCCTCCTCACTGCTCCAGATGCCGGTGATGCTGGTCGGCCTGACCGGCGGCACGACGGCGACCAAGGGCTGGCAGGCGTGGCTGAACCGGCAGTTCAACCCGACGATCCACGGCTACCCGATGCCCTACACCCTCAGCTACCTCCTCCTGATCCTCTGCTTCGCCTTCTTCTACATGTCGATCACCTTCGACACCACCGAGACCGCCGACACCATGAAGAAGTACGGCGGCTTCATCCCCGGCATCCGCGCCGGCAGACCCACCATCGACTACCTGGACTACGTCTCCACCCGCATCACCTGGCCCGGCGCCCTCTACCTGGCGGTGATAGCGGCCATCCCGATGATCGCCCTCGACCGCCTGCACGCCACAGCCTCCTTCCCCTTCGGCGGCACCACGATCCTGATCATGGTCGGCGTCGGCCTGGAGACGGTGAAGCAGATCGAATCGCAGCTGCAGCAGCACAACTACGAGGGATTCCTGCGGTGAGGACTCTCGATCCGGCAGGTGAGTGCGGCATGAGCGGAGCGCGTCGTTCGGCGGATCCTTCTCACCATGGAGAGGGGTTGTGTCCTGGGTCCCTCGCCGCATCTGCGGGGCTTGCCCAAGCAGGCCGGGCCGGTGGTGTCAGGCCGAACGCGGC
>Ga0207671_10000817_pt1 | contig 39405 bp, 34 predicted proteins | sample KBSC24metaG_FD_184352 | JGI IMG/M metagenome (GOLD analysis project Ga0207671, IMG submission 184352) | Corn rhizosphere microbial communities from Kellogg Biological Station, Michigan, USA - KBS C2-4 metaG (SPAdes) (version 2) | ecosystem: Host-associated > Plants > Roots > Rhizosphere > Soil...
CCCTGCTCCAGCAGGGTACGGGCCTTGATCAGATCGCACACGAAGGCAGCGGCGATCAGCTCGCGGGAGGCCTGGGGATTCCGGTCGGGCGTCGCCATCCGCGGAACATATAGCAAACGGATCGGCAGCGGGGGGCTCAGGCCCCCGTGCGCTCCCGGGGAGCCAGCAGCGTCGCGGGAATCAGCGGCAGCAGCAGCAGCACCGCCAGCGTGGTGCCGGCGTTCACCAGCGCCAGCTTGCCCAGCCCCAGGTGGTACCGGCCGTACAGCAACGACCCCAGCGGGTCCGAGATCGCGAACAGCGCCACGTTGCGGATGCTGATCATCAGGCCGAATCCGAAACTCTCGCTGCCCTCGGGCGTGGCGCGCGCGGCCAGGTCGTATACCGGCAAGGCGCCCAGCGAGCCCGTCAGACCCACCGCCGTCTCGATCAGCAGCGCCGCGGAGGCCGAGCGATACTCGAGGTACAGCAACGCCGCCGCCGCGCACAGAGTGATCCCCGCGGGCAGCGTCCAGCGCAGGGGCAGCCGGCGACAAAGCCACGCGTACAGCGCCGCGCCTGCCACCGCGCCGCCGCCGCCGGCGAACTGCAGCAGGCCCATGGTGCGGGCGTCCAGCTTCAACACGTCCTGCTGGTAGTACAGCAACGGCGTCTGCAGGCCGGGCGTCAAGTACAGGAAGAACAGCAGCAGCGACGCCGTCCACATGGGACGGGAGCGAACGATCCGCTTCAGGTCGATGATGGCGCGGGCCCACACCGTGCGGTCTTCGACCGCGCGGCGCGGCTCGTGGTGGAACAGCAAGGTCACCGGCAACAAGAGCGCCACCGTGGCAGCGCCCGACAGCGCCGTCACGCCAAAGGACAGCATCGCCAGCACGCCCCCCAGCGGCCCCGCCACCACCGACATCACCCCCTCCAGCCCCATGCGCAGCGCGCTCAGTCGCCCCGTCGCGCCCAGGCGCTGCCCCTCCTCGACCTGCATGCCACCCACCGCCGCGCTGACCACGACCAGTCCCAGGTTGAGTGCCGTCATGTTCGCCAGCAGCACGCCATAGCGGGCGGGCAGCACGGCGAACGCCAGCCAGGCGCAGGCTGCCGCCACCGTTCCCAGCAGCAGGTAACCGCGCCGGCGCGTTCCGGACAGCGGCCAGGCGTCGCACAGCAGCCCGACCAGCGGCTTGCCGTACCAGGCGATGGTGGCCACCGCCCAGAAGGCCGCCACCTTTTCCGGTGGCATGTGCAACTGGTTCTTCAGAAACAGGCCGAACGGCAGCCGCCCGATCAACCCCGGCCATCCCAGGCCGGTGACGAAGATTCCGGTCGCGATGACGACGGCGGTGCGCCAGAACCGCGTCTCGCCAGGGCCCGGGCCGTCGACCATCAACCCATTGTCGGATGGCCGGCGCGGCGTCGCTACTGGCAGGCGGGGAACTGGCTGCCGGTGTCCTGGTTCATGCCCATGGTGGTGCCGGGCACCTTGATGGTCACCGTGCGCATCGCGGCGTCAGTCAGCGTCAACATGTCCCCGGAGTTCAGCGCGCTGCCGAAGTGCCACGCGCCGTACTTCTGCATGGTCGCCATCTCACCGCCGCGCGAGACCGACTTGATGGCCAGGATCGAGTTCTGCAGGAAGAACTCGTTGTTGTTCCCGTTCTTCACCTGCAGCACGATGTTGCCGGTGACGGGGCAGGGCACGAACTTCCAGTTGGTGCCGGTGGGGTTGCCCACCGAGTACCCCAGCTGATCGAAGACGGCGGTGCTGAGGTCCAGGTGGCCGTTGGGGTTGTTGCCGCAGACGGTGTTGCCGCCGTCGTTGCCGTACGGGCACTCGTCGACGATGGTGGCGATCACCATCTTGCCGTTTTGCCCGGTGATCTGGACGCAGGCGCCGCAGTTGAACCGGCTGTCGAAGCCGTTCTGACCGGGGATGGCGGCGAAGTACTTGTTGCTGGCCGGCGACATGCTGGCGATGTTCTCGACGGTGTCGTTGGGGCCGCTCGCCGACGAGCTGCCGCCCTCGGTGCCGTAGTAGCCGCAGGCCGTGCGGTACCCGCTGCCGTCCTTGCCGGTGCCCATGCCGAAGTAGTAGTGGGTGAACGAGCCCGAGCCGCTGTGGTTCATCAGCGTGCAGGGCGTGGGGGCCTGGACGCCGCCGGTGCCCACCGCGCCCCCGCTGCCGTTGCCACCCGAACCCGGGCGCGCGCCGCCGGCGCCGCCACTGGCGGGGTGTCCGCCCGCGCCGCCGGCCGGGCTGTTACCGCCGGACCCCTGGCCCGCGCTGCCGCCCGTGCTGGTGCCCGTCGCGCCGCCGGCGGGCGTTCCGCCGGTGCTGGTCACGCCGCCCGAGGCGCTGCCGCCACTACCCAGGTTGCCGCCCGAGGCGCTGCCGCCGCTACCCAGGTTGCCGCCCGAGCCGCTGCCGACGCTTCCGCCCGACGCGTGCCCGCCCGAGCCGCTGCCTCCCGAGCCGTTGCCGCCGCTGCCGGTGGCGCCGCCCGACCCCATCTGCGCCGACTGGGGCGCGCAGGCCGCCGCGAACAGCAGCGTGCACAGGGTGGTGACCAGACCGCCCGCGCGGCGTGACCTCTGGCGGCGGCCACGTCCCTCCCGCGAGAGGGGGCCGTCCGGGTGCGCGAGTTCGACGTTCGACATGGGTGAAGGCTCCTGGATCCGGGAAAGGCGTCGTGCCATTTCGTTAGGGCGGTTTCCCCGCGGGGTCCGTCATTTAAGCCAGCCCCGACGCTGATTTCCAGGTTTTTCCACAGGGCGGGCGGGTGTGGCGATGCGGGACGCGGGGCACCTTGCCAAGGCGCGCGCCGGTGCTAAGAGGTTTGCCCATGCCCGGTTCGCTGACGGTCGGCAAGAAGGCGCCCGCGTTCTCGCTCCCCAACCAGGACGGCAAGACGGTCAAGCTGTCCGACTTCAAAGGACGCTGGGTCGTCCTTTACTTTTATCCGAAGGACAACACGCCGGGGTGCACCACCGAGGCGTGCGACTTCACCGCCGGCCTGAAGGACTTCGAGGAGCTGGACGCCGTCGTGCTGGGCTGCAGCGCCGACTCGCCCGAGAGCCACCAGAAGTTCATCGCCAAGTACAAGCTGAAGATCACCCTGCTGTCCGACAGCGAGCATGACGTCATGAAGGCGTACGGCGCCTGGGGCGAGAAGAACCTGTACGGCAAGACGGTGGTGGGCATCATCCGCTCGACCGTGATCATCGATCCCGAGGGGAAGGTGGCGTACGTCTACCCGAAGGTCCGCTCGGCAGGCCATGCCGAGGCCGTCCGCGAGCAGCTGGCCGCGCTTCGCGCCGCCGCCGCATGAACGAGCAACCCGGGAACCGGGGCACGGTTCCCGATGGCGGCGGCGACCCGGGGCTTCGCGGTCGCGCGCCGTCGACGGTGAGCTCCTTCCATGCGGTCCTGTCGCTGACCTTGCTGGCGACCGCGCTGCGGGTCGCCTGGGCGGTGAAGGTTCCCACCATCCCGGTCGGTGACTTCGCGATGTATCGCGAGTCGGCGAACTACCTGGCCGAGCACGGCCATCTGGACGGCGGCTTCATCTACATGCCCGGCCTGGTGCTGCTGCTGGCGGCGGTGCACGCGCTGGGCGGCGAGATCCTGGCCGCGAAGTTGACGGGAGCGCTGTTCGGCGGCCTGGCCGCCGCGCCGATCTACGTGCTGACGTCCCAGGTTGCGCGCGCCGGGCAACAGGATGAGGAGAGGCAGCAGCGCCGCTGGACGCCCCTGGCTCGGATCTTCACGGCGTCGCCCGCGGCGTTCCTGGCCACCTTGCTGTACGCGGTCTGGCCGGCCGGCATCGCGCTGGCCAGCGTGATCGGCACCGACGTTCCGGCGGGCGCGCTGCTGCTGCTGGCCTTCGCGCTGCTGTTCGGGTGGGGCCGGTCGCGCCCCTTGCTGGCGACCGTCGCGTTCGGGGCGGTCATGGGCGTGGCCGCCTACTTCCGCGCCGTGGCCCTGCCGCTGGGCTTGCTGGCGGCCGGCTACTGGTGGTCCGTGCGCGCCGGGGTGCGGGCGGTGGTGACGCGGACGGCGCTGGCGCTGGCGGTGACGCTGGTGGTGCTGTCGCCCTGGGCCGCGCACAACCTGCATGACAACGGCGAGCTTCGCTTCACCGACAGCCACGGCGGCATCACCGCCCTGATGGGCAACTACCCGAACAGCGAGGGCACGTATGCGCGGTCACTGAACCTGATGTTCCGCGACCTGGAAGGGGGACGGACGTTTCTGTCGGAGCCGCATCGCGAGACCGATCAGATCGCCTACGCGATGGCCAAGCGGTGGATTCGCTTTCAACCCGGCTGGACCGCCGGCATGATGGCGCTGCGGATCGAACGGCTGTTCGCGCCCGAGCGCGGGCTGTTGTACTGGTCGATCTACCGGCCCGGCGTGCTGCCGCGCCACATCGCCGACTGGTTCGGGGTATGGCGGCCCCAGATCGTGGGAGCGGTGGATGGCTATTACCTGGCATTCGCGGGCCTGGTCATGGCGGGGATCGGCTTCTCGATCGCCGAGCGCCGCTGGGCCATCGCCGTGCCCATCGCGTGCGGGCTGATGCTGGTGGCGACGTACACGCTGTACGTCGCCGAGCCGCGCTACCGCCTGACGACCGAGATGTTGTTGTTTCCCGCGGCGGGCCTGGGACTGGCGCGGCTGGTCCAGGCGATGGGCCGGGCCGGCGCGGGTGGGATCGCGATCGTCCGCCGCCGCGGGGCGGGGCGCGCCCTGGCGCCGTCGCGCGTCGGGCGGCAGGGCCTGGCGCTGACCGCGCTGATCGCGGCGGGCGCGGTGCTGGTAGGCGTGGTGGTCGTCGACGGGGGCCAGGCCTTGCGGGATCGCTACCGCTGGGCGGTCACTTTGTGGCAGGTGGACGGCCAGCCGCGCATGGCCCTGTGGCGGCGAGCGCCCGGGACGCGCGGGCCGTCGCCCGTTCGGGGGCTGGCGGGCGGCGCCGAGCTGGTGCTGGCGCCCGGGCAGACCGAGACGGCCGCCGAGGTGGTGCTCCCCGACGTGCCCCTGCGCTCACCGGGGGACGTGGACATGGCCACCGGCGGCGGAAACTCGGGGCCGGCGGGCGAATGGAGCGCGGCGCTGGCCTGGCGGCCGGGCGGCGATTCCTCGGCGCGTCTGATCGTGGGGCCCGCCCAGTTCGGACCGGGCGCCGCACGCGCCGCGGGCGTGATGCCCTTGTCGTCGAACGGGGCGTTGAGGGTGACGCTGCAGCTGCGAGCCGCGCGACCATCGGAGCGGGGGGCGGCAGTCACCGCCAGCGAGGTCGCGCTGAAAACGAAGACGTCGCCCTGACAGGCGCTCACGGAGTTCAGGACGCCGGGCTCTTGCGATCCCCCGGCCAGCCAGGACGTCGGGTGCCCGGCGCAGCGGCGTGCTCAGGGGGCGGACGGCGGCAGCGCGACGGCGTCGAATCCGTCGACGATGACGTGGGCGCCCGCATAACGCCCGCGGTCCATCGCCGGGTCCGGCATCGCCACGACCTGCATGCCCGCCGCCAGCGCCCCCGCCACGCCATAGGGCGAATCCTCGAACACGAGGCATGAAGCGGGCTGGGCCCCCAGCGCCGAAGCCGCCGCCAGGAAGATGTCCGGCGCCGGCTTCGGTCGGGCGACGCGCGGATCGTCGCCGCACACGATCGCCGCGAAGATGCCGAGCCACGCGAGGTGACGGCGCGACTTCACCGCGAAGATTGCGGCCTCGCTGCTGGTGGCGATCGCCATCGGCACCCCACGGGCCGCCAGCGCGCGCGTGAACGCTTCGGCGCCCGGCATCGCGTCGGCCTGCGCCAGCAGCTGCAGCAGCGTGCGGTCCCGCTCCTCGACCAGGGCGCGTGGCGCCAGTGGCAACCCCAGCATGTCGACGATGACCTGCGCCGCCTCCAGCGTCCCCCGTCCGATGCACTGGCTCTTGATCGTCCAGTCATAGGTCTTGCCGTACCGGGCCGCGACCCCAGCGATGGCCTTCGTGTAAAGCGGCTCGGTGTCCAGCAGGACTCCGTCCAGATCGAAGATCACGTGCGTGAAGGGACGGGGCAGGGACAGCGGCGAGGTCATCTGCGCACGCTATCGCGCCCCCCCGACGGCGGCCACCGTCGGCGGCATTGGAATGGGGTACCAGTTGCAGGTTCCGCCAGGGTCGGGACCCGCGGATCGATTGAACCGGCTGAACTCACCCGTGCGCCCTGCGGTACGCCAGCGGGCTCATGTGCTGCAGCCTTCGGAACGCCTTGCAGAAGTAGTTGGCGCTGGCGAAGCCGCAGGCGTCGGCGATCTGCTTCAGGGGGGCGCGGGTGGCCAGCAGCATCCGCGCCGCTTTGTAGATGCGGACGTCGGCGGCGAAGCGGGCGGGGGTCAGGCCGGTGCGGGCGCGGAAGAAGTGGCTGAAGTGGGTGCGGCTCATGCCGTGTTCCGCGGCCAGGGCTTCCACGTCCAGGGCCTGGGGCAGGCTCGCCAGGATGCGTGACCGCACCGATTCGAGGAGCTGCATGCTCTCGCTCGAGGCGTCGCGGGCCTGGCGCAGCGTTCGCTCGCAGGTCAGCAGAAATTCGAACAGGGCCAGCTCGGTGTCATAGCGGTCGCGGAAATCTTTCTTGATGGCGCCGCGCATGAGCCGGGTGGCGATGGCGGCCAGGGGGCCGTCGGGCGCCACCTGTATCAGCGGGCCCGCGCTGGCGACCAGCTTGCTCATCCTGGCCAGCACGAAGGGGTGGTGGATGGAGATCCAGCCAAAGGTCCAGCCGGGCGAGTCCTCGGGCAGGTAGTAGCGATGGCGCGAGGGCATCAGCGCGATGAAGGCTGTCCCGGGCGGGACCCGGCGCGGGCGCTCCCCGTACAGCTGGAACTGGCCCCAGCCGGCGAACGTCAGCTGGAACGCGAACAGGGGCGCATCGGCGCGACCCAGGCGCTTCATGCCGTCCCAGCGATAGGTGGCGGGATCGGTGCGGGTCTCGACGCTGCCGAAGAACGCCGTGCGGGGCGTCCACCAGGACGGCGGCGGCACGGGCTTGCGTAACAGGCGCGTGAGCTGGTGCAGGACCGGCGCCCACTCCGCCGGCGGCTCGGGGCCGCGGTCCTGGTTCGCGACGACATCGGCCGTCAGCACGTCGAACGAGCTCCGCCGCCACTGCGCGACCTTCGAAGGGGGCACGGTCGTTCGGCGACTCACAAAATCACCCTACTTCGGACATCGCTACCATCGCCAGCGCATTGTGGAGCGCGATATCTCTGTAACCGCGGGTGCCGCGTCGCCAGCACAAAATCACCTCATCGCGTCAACGCCTCTCTGCGCCGCGAAGTCGAGGCTGCCCATCTTCACCGGAGGTTCGTCTGAGATGAAACGCTTTCCCTGTCTCCTGGCGCTCGCTGTCGCGTTCACGGGCATCGGCTGCTCCGGGTCAGGCTCCAGCTCTGACAGCTCCACCGGGGGGACCAGCACCGGTGGCAACAGCGCCACCGGCGGGACCACCGCCAGCGGCGGCACGAAGGGAAGCGGCGGGATCACCGGCAGCGGCGGAGCGCCCGGGACTGGCGGCATCGCCGCGACCGGGGGCAAGACCGGCAGTGGCGGTTCCGTCGCCACGGGTGGTGTCACCGGCAGTGGCGGCTCGGCATCCACCGGCGGGGCGACCGCGACCGGCGGGACCACGGCCCGCGGCGGCACGACCGGCAGCGGCGGCAACGGCATGGCTGGAACCCCCGGCGGTGGGGCCAGCGGGACGGGGGGCGCCGGCGGTACGCGCCCGACCGGCACCGGCGGCGCCACGGGCGGCACCTCCGCTGGAACGGGCGGCACGGCCTCATCGATCATCGCCGCCACGCCGCCCATGGGCTGGAACTCGTGGAACGCCTTCGGCTGCAACGGCCTCAACGAGACGGTCGTGAAGAGCATGGCCGACGCCTTCATCACCACCGGGATGAAGGACGCGGGATACCAGTTCGTGAACCTGGACGACTGCTGGATGGATGGCCGTGACTCCAGCGGCAAGCTGAAGCCGAGCGCCAGCAAGTTCCCCTCGGGCATCGCGGCCGTCGCCGACTACGTCCACAGCAAGGGGCTGAAGATCGGCATCTACGAGACCCCCAACACGAAGACCTGCGCCGGACTCTACGGCGGTTACACGGGCGGGGTGGGCAGCGTCGGCCACGAGACGACCGACGCGCAAACGTTCGCGTCGTGGGGCATCGACTACCTGAAGTACGACAAGTGTCAGGGGCAGCTGAGCGCCTTCGCGGTGATGCGCGACGCGCTGCGGGCCACCGGACGCCCCATCGTGTACAGCATCAACCCCGGAGACCAGGGCCCCTACTGCACGCCCACCAACTGCTCGATCGATCTCGTGAAGATCGCGAACCTGTGGCGCATCGAGTTCGACATCTCCGCGAACTGGGCGTCCATCACCAGCCTGATCGACGCGAACAAGAACCAGTACGTCGGCGCCGGACCCGGCCACTGGAACGACCCCGACATGCTGGAGGTCGGCAACGGGCTGAACGACACCGAAGGGCGCGCCCACTTCAGCATGTGGGCCATCATGGCCTCCCCGCTGATCACCGGGAACGACCTGACGAAAATGAGCGCGACCACCAAGGCCATCCTCACCAACCGCGAGGTCATCGCCGTCAACCAGGACCCGCTCGGACAGCAGGGCCGTGTGGTCGCCACGCCGGGCTCGAACCTCGAGGTGTGGTCCAAGGAGCTGACCGGCACCAACACGCGCGCCGTGGCGCTGTTCAACCGAGGCACCTCGACCGCCTCCATCACCGTGCAATGGAGTCAGATCGGACTCCCGGCAGGCGCGGCCAGCGTCCGCGATCTGTGGGCCGGGATGGACGTGGGACCAGCCACGAACTCGTACACCGCGACCAACGTGGCCAGCCACAGCGTGGTCATGCTGAAGATCGTCAGCACGCCCTGAACCCGACCAACCAGGCCGGTTGTCGAGCGATCGGGGTCGCGATCCCGCTCGACGTCTTCTGAGCGCCCGCCTATCGCCGCAGGCCGAAGGCGTTCAGCATCGCGGCCGCGCTACACGGCTGGCCGTCGGGCCCGGTGAACACGTGACCATCGGCCAAGCGGCCGTAGCCCGAGGCGCCCAGGCAGATGAACGTCTGCTCCAGGGGATTGTGATCGTGCACGCGGCTGTGGTGCACCCCCACGAAAAGCGAGATGCCAGCGCTGAGGGCCTGCGCGACGATGTGCAGCGGCAGAAAAAGCGGCCCCAGCCAGTCGTGCTGGCGCGTGTGCGCCAGCTCGTGGGCCAGCACCAGCTGGCCGCGCACGCCATCGAAGATCGGCGGTTGGTACAGGATGACGTGACCCAGGGTGACCGCCCCGAACCACCAGCGTCCGAGCAGCCGGCTGCGGTTCGGATACAGCCACGCGTGCGCGGCGGGCCCTTTCACGCGCTCGGGCCGTTGCCTCGACACCAGCAGCGCCGCTGCGTGACCGACGACGTTGGTGGGCAGCGTCCACAGCGCGCGCAGCCACGCGGCCGGGCCATGCCAGCGGCGGGGTCGGGGCAGGCGAATGGTGGGGCGCAGCACGTCTCACCCCGGCGCCGCGCTCGATGCACACCGGGTCGCGCCGACCCGCCTCACCGGCGGACCGAAGCGTGGCGCACAGCCGCGACTCCGCCGCCGGGCGGGCGCCGCCCGGGCGTGGAGGTCAAGGCTGCGCGCCGCAGCTGGTGCTGGCGGCGCCGCATGAGGTGATTCCGCAGGCCGACACGACGTCCAGGCTGGTATTTCCGGTGGCGGAGACCGCCGTACCCGAAATGGCCCCCGTACAGGAGATTCCCGTCGGGTTGTTGCCCTGCACGGTGACGTGGTCCAGCGTCTTGGGACCCCCGGCCGGCGGGCTGTTCACCAGGATGCCGCCCCACAGCCCACCCGAAAACGTACCTGGGCCATTGTTCGTCACGGTGGTGTCGCGGATCTGGAAGGCAGCGCCGTCCAGCAGGATGCCGCCGCCCTTCGCGTCGCTCGTCTGACCGGCGTTGCCGGTCACCAGCACGTGATCCAGCTTGACCGTCGAACCGTTGTCCGCTTGCAAGCCCATCGAGTCGAACGTGGACAGCTTCAGATCGCGGGCGTAGGTCGTGCCGCCGGAGACATGCAAGGCCGGATTGACCGTACCGGCGATGGTGCCGGTGCTCTGGCCGACGATGGAAACGGTCGTCGCGAAGGCGCCGGTGGCGCCGCTGACGGTGCCGCGGACCACGACCAGGTCGCGGGTGGCGCTGACCAGCGACGTCGCCGGCTGCATGGAGCAGAGCGGGACGGTGGCGCTGCCGGCCGTGGCGCCGGTGGCGTCGGCGCAGCTGCCGTTGTTCTGGACGTAGATGGTTTCCTTCGTCGAGGCGCAGCGGCCGTCCAGATGCGACATGCACACGGCCGGCCCGCGGTTGGCGCAGTCGGCGTCGGCGGTGCAGACGCCGCACGTGTTAGAGCTGGAGCAAACGGCCTTCGCGTCCGGGCAGTCGCTGTTGCCCAGACACTCGACGCAGGCGCCGCTGGTCGTCGAGCAGTGTGGGGTCGCAGGCGTCAGCGTCGCGCAGGTCCGGGGCGCGAGCGGCGAGCCGCAGGACACGCACGTCCCCGCGTCCGAGCAGAACGGCGTCGTCGGCGAACCGGCGCAGTCCATGTCTTTGCCGCACTGGACGCAGGCGCCGCTGGCGCCGCAGACCGGTGTGGCGGGGCTCAAGGCGGCGCAGCTGGCATTCTGCGGCGCCTGCTTGCAGGACACGCAGATCTTCTGCGCGCCACAGAACGGCGTGGTGCCGCCGCAGTCCTTGTCGGCGTCGCACTGGACGCAGGCGCCGCTGGCGCCGCAGACCGGCTTCGACGGGTCGCGCGTCTTGCAGGCGTCGTCGTTCACGCAGCCCGCGCACACGTTCTTGCTGCAGAAGGATTTGTCCGGCGTCTTGCAGTCGCCATCGCCCACGCATTCGACGCATAGATGCTGGGTCGGGTCGCAGACGGCGGTGGTGCCGGTGCACGCGCTGGTGTTGGCGCTGGTGCACTGAACGCAGGCGTCATTCGCGGTGTTGCACGCCGGCTTCGCGCCGCTGCAGGTCATGTCGTCCACACACTCCACGCAGGTATTCGAGGTGACGTCGCACGCCGTCGTGCCCGCCTTGCCCGCGCAATCCGCGCTGGCCTGGCAGTGGCTCGAGGGCGCGTCCATGCCGCCGTCCACGGTCGTTCCGCCCACGCCGCTTGCCCCGCCGGTCCCCGCGCCCCCGCCAGTGCCAGGCGTTCCGGCGCCGCCGTCCGTGCCGGCAGTTCCGGCGTCCCCGGCTCCCCCCGCACCAGTGCCATCACCGCCCGCTCCCCCCTGGCCGGCTGCGCCGGCATCGTCGCCGACGCACCGGTGATTTTCGCAGTGCTGGGGGTAGGGGCACACGGGGTCCCCGCTGTACAGCTCGCAACCCAGCGGATTGTCGCGCGTATTCGGCTTGCAGCCCGCCCCCGCGACCAGGACGAGGAACGCCGTGATGAGCACACCTGAGCTCGGCCGGACAGCCCGCTTCATGGCGCGAACAATATCATCGCGGCGTTTTCGATTGATCGTTTCTGATCGCTCTCCGCGCGAAAATCATGTGCGTCCGGCTACCGGACGCCCAAAAGTGGAACCGCGGAAAACCATCGCGCCGGGCGACCCCGCCCACCGCCCGGATCGCAAATGTTACGGAGATTCATCGAAGTGGATACATGATCTGCGCGACCGGGATCGTACGTTCGGGACATGAGTCCAGGCAGTCGTGAGAAGAGGGGGGTAGAGCCGCCGGTGGCTGCGCGGCAGCCGGTGTGGGAGGTGACGCTGGTGACTGCGCCGCGGCGGCGCGAGGGGCGGGCCGGGCAGCTTTATCTCGAGCGGGCCAGCTTGATCGAGATGACGGAGCGGCCGTTGCTGGTCATGTCGCGTCCGCTGCCGGGTGAGCAGACGCAGATCGTCCGGCGTCCCGTGCGGAGGGCGCGCGGCCGCCGCTGGCTGTTCGTCTTCGGGGGGGCCGCGACGGCGACGCTGCTCGCCGCCTGGCTGGGCTTCGGGCATCGGGCACGGACCGCCGCACCCACCACCGCTGCCCTGACGGCGAAGGCCCCGGCCGGGCTGGCATCGGCCCCCGAGACCATCGCGGCGGCGCGTCCCATCGTGGCGCCGCTGGCCGCGCCACCCGCGTTCTTCGCGGCGACGGTCGCCGGCATGGCTGCGCCGCCGCTGGCGCCGGCCCGCCGGGCCTCGCGACCAGCGCCCGCCAGCCTGGCCAGCGGACGCCACACGAAGGTGGCGCCGGCGCGAATCGGGTCGTGGTCCCGCCTGGCCACCCGGCGCGCGCCGGCGCACGGCCCGCGCCCTGCCGCCACGGTCGCGTGGGTCGATCCCTTCATCGATCGCTGACTGGCCGCGGGCGCTGACTGGCCGCGGGCGCTGACTGGCCGCGGGCGCTGACTGGCCGCCGGCGCTGACCGTCCGCCGGGGCTCGTCGCTCACTCGCCTGGGTCGAGCCACTTTCGCAGCGTCTTGGGATCGATCTCCAGCTTCTCGGCGGCGCGGCCGCGGTGGCCGCCCGTCTGCCCGACCGCCCAGGCCGCGTAGCGCCGCTCCAGCTCGTGCATGGGCATGATCTCGCCGGCGAACTCGGTGGCGCCCGCCGGCGCGCCCCGCCGGATGGCCTCGGGCACGTCGGCCAGCGACACCAGCGGCGCCTGACCCAGCAGCACCAGCCGTTCGATGGTGTGCGCCAGCTCGCGCACGTTGCCCGGCCAGGCATAGCGGGTCAGCTCCTTCACCGCCTCCGGCGTCAGCCGCTCGACGGGCGAGCTGGGGTACTGCGCCCGCACGCTGCGCAGGAAATGCTCGACCAGCTCGGGGATGTCCTCGCGCCGCTCTCGCAGCGCCGGGATCTCGATGGGGATCACGTCCAGCCGGTACAGCAGGTCCTCGCGGAACGTCCCCTGGCGCGCCGCCTGCGCCAGGTTGCGATGCGTGGCCACCACGATGCGCACGTCGACGGCGCGCGGCTTGGTCGAGCCCACCGGTCGCACCGTCCCGTTCTCCAGCACGTGCAGCAGCTTTGCCTGCAGCGCCGGCGTCATCTCGCCGATCTCGTCCAGGAACAGCGTGCCGCCGTCCGCCTCGACGAACAGCCCGGGCCGCTCGCTGGTGGCGCCCGTGAAGGCGCCGCGCGCGTGCCCGAACAGCTCGCTCTCCAGCAGGTTCTCGGGCAGGGCGGCGCAGTTCACCGACACGAAGGCCGCCTCGGCGCGCCGGCTATCCGCGTGCAGCGCCTTCGCCACCAGCCCCTTGCCCGTGCCGGTCTCGCCGGTGACGATGACCGGCGCCGGCGCGTCGGCGACGCGCTGGATGCGCTCGCGCACCGCCGCCATGGCCGCGCTGTGGCCGATGATGTTGCTGGACGCCCAGCGGGACTTCAGCGCCGACTTCAGCGACGTGGCCTCACGCCGCACCCGCACCTCGTCCAGCGCACGCCCCAGGAAGATGGCCAGCTCCTCCTGCTTGAACGGCTTCGTCAGGTAATGATAGGCGCCGCGCCGGATCGACTCGATGGCGCTGTCGATGGCGCTGTAGGCGGTCATCACGATCACGGGCCGCTCGGGCTCGCGCTGGCGCGAGGCGGCCAGCACCGCCAGTCCGTCGGTGCCGGCCATGCGCAGGTCGGTCACCACGCCGTCGAAGGACTCGGCGTCCAGCCGCTTCACCGCCTCGTCGCCCGAGCCGACGGCGACCGCGTCGTAGCCGGCATCGCCCAGGCCCTCGGCCACGCCGCGCGCCATCTCGAGGTTGTCGTCCACCACCAGGATGCGCGGCTTGCGTCTGGACGTGTCGCTCATGGCGATCCGTGCGGGCCGGCTTCCGCCGGGGGCAGATGGATGACGGCGCTGGTCCCGCCCGCGGCCCGGGCGGTCAGCGTCAACGTGCCGCGGTGGCTGTTGACGATCTCGTTCGCCAGCGCCAGGCCCAGCCCCGTGCCGGCACCGCGCGTCTTCGTGGTGAAGAAGGGCTCCATCACCCGATCGGCGTCGGAAGGAGAGATTCCGCTTCCCTCGTCGTCCACGCGCAGGACCACGCCCGCCTCGTCGCGCGAGGCGGCGACGGTCACCGTCCCGCCGCGCGGCGAGGCGTCACAGGCGTTCAGCAGCAGGTTCACCAGGGCGTGCTCCAGCAAGCGGGGATCGCCGACCACATCGGGCAAAGCATCGCCGATGCGCACGCCCAGCGCGACCTCGGCCTTCTCGAACCGGTGCGCCACCAGGGTGATGGCCTGCTGCACCAGCGCGCGCGCCTCGACCCGATCGGCGACGGGGGCGTCCCCCCGCGCCAGCCCGAGCAAGCCGCGGATGATCTGCCGCATCCGCTCGGTCTGGGCCAGGATGGTGGTCGCCGCGGCGGCGATGCGCTCGTCGGCCGCGGCGCGCGCCTGGATCTGCTCCGCCCGCAGGCCGATCACGCCCAGCGGCGTCGACAGCTCGTGCGCCACGCCCATGGCCAGGGTGCCCAGCGCGGCGGCCTTGCTGGCGCGCTGCAGGCGCTCGTCGCGCTGCTGCGCCAGATCGGCGATGGCCAGCTGGTGGCCCAGGGTCAGCTCGGCGCGCTGCTTGCGCACCGCCAGGCCGCCGAACACCAGCACCAGGCTGGCCGCCAGGACCACGCTGAGGATCAGGCGGCGCACCGCCCATCGCTCGCGGTCGCGCTCTCGCTCGGCGCTGGCCACCGCCACGATCGTCAGGCCGCCGTCGATGCGGGCCAGGCCTGCCAGCGCGGTGCGCCGGGGCAGCCCGAACGCGGGCGCGTCGTCGCGGGCGATCCGCAGCACGGCGTCGCCGCGCGCGGACGCCGCCGCCAGCGCGGGCGACACGATCGTGGTGCCGCCGGCGGCCCGCCAGCGCGCGTCGCCGGCGCGCCCGACCAGCACCGCCAGCGCGTGACCGCGCTGGGCGGCCGCCAGATCCTGGGCCACCGCGCTGACGTCCAGGGCGGTGTCGCCCGTGGGCCGATGGGCCAGCGACACCCCCAGCGCCTTGGCCAGCGTGGCCTGCTCCTCGGCGAAGTCGCGCAGCGCGGCCGCCGATTCGCGGGCCGAGTCCCAGTAGGCCAGGCCCGCGACCACGCCCACGCTCAGCGCCATGGCGACCACCAAGCGAAAGGGAGACGTGACCAGACGATTCACCCGCGAGCTCACCGGCGCAAGTTGGGGCTCGCCGAGCGCGAGCGGAGAGGGCAGCACCGAGACGGGTGACAGCATGTCCGTCCTGACCACGGCGAGCAAGTCCGGGACCAGCACCACCGGGCCGGGCCGCCCCGGCGGCGACGGGAGCGCCGGTGGGCCCCCGTGGCCGTCTGGCCCCCCCAGCAAGGGAAGTTTTCCCTGCGATCGGGGATTATTTCCCGGGTGCCCTCGTGACGCGTGAGCCGGGTAACGGCGCCGGCGACGTCTTTGGGAACCTTCGGGCCGCTGGTACGTCATGTGCTGTATCGATTCGTGAGGGGTCGAACGTCTGCGGATGGGTCCGCCGGCCCCGCTGGTCTGCAAGCTTTCACCCTCTTCGCCTGCGCCCCCTGAGACCTGCGCCGGCGAACCGCTTCACCGGTCTCGAAGGAGCTCTTCATGATTCGCGCGCCAGGTATCGCCGTCCTCGTTTCCGCCATCGGCCTCCCCCTGGCTGGCGGCTGCGCCACGATGGGGCCGCCCGCCCAGGCCGCCGCGCCCGCGGTGTCGCCGGAAGGCGTGAAGGTGGCGCTGCTGGGCCAGACCTGCACCCAGAGCACCGAGCCCGACTGGAAGGGCGCCAACCTCGTCGAGGTCCACGTGGCCCTCGGCATCGCCAACCCCACCGGGGCACCGCTGGTCGTCCACCGCGATCAGTTCCGGCTGGTCGGGCCCGACGGCACCGCCGTGAAGACCATCAGCGTGGGCGCCGCCGATCCGGTGTCCGTGGCGCCCGGGCAGGAGCCGTCGTTCGAGCTGCGCTTCATGACCCGGGGCGGTCTGCGCTGCACGACCCCGATGGAGCTGGAGACCCGCGGCGGCGTCCTGGTTGGCGATCGTCCGGTGACGCTGGCCTCGCTCCGTTTCCTTCCCCGCAACCCGAGCTGACGCGGGTCGGGGGAACGAGCCGCCGCTGGCGTTCGGCGGCCGCCAGCGCTGCAGGCGCCCGCGTTCGCCAGGCCGGCGCGCGGCGGACGCGAGCGCTGCCGCTGCCGTCCGGCCCCGGCAGGTCGGTAGCCGGCGCGGTCGTTACGGCATCAGCCGCTGGCAGCGCCAGCCGGCGACCTCGCGCGTGTAGGCGAAGCGGTCGTGCAAGCGATGCGGCCCCGCCAGCCACAGCTCGATGCGCTCGGGGATCAGGTGTACGACCCCCCAGTGCGGCGGTCGCGGTACGGTCGCGCCCTCGAAGCGCGTCCGGACCCGATCGAACGACGCCATCAGCGCCGCGCGTGAGGGAACGGGCTGGCTTTGCGCCGAGGCCCACGCGCCCAGCTGGCTCTCCCGATCGCGCGAGGCGAAGTACGCATCCGATTCACTGGCCGGCGCCGGCTCCAGCCGTCCCTCCATGCGCACCTGCCGATCCAGCACCGGCCAGTAGAACATCAGCGCGCCGTGCGGGTTCTCGGTCAGCTCGCGCCCCTTCCGGCTGTCGTAGTTGGTGACCAGCCGGATCGCGCCGTCCTGGACGCCCTTGTACAGGACCGTGCGTACCGAGGGCCGGCCGTCGGGCGTGGCGGTGGCCAGCGCGAACGCGTCGGGCATCAACCCGCCGCGCGCGGCGGCCAGGGCCTGCCATTCGACGAACACCGCCAGCGGATCCGCTCCGGGAGACTCATCGGACTGCGTGGACGACTGCATGACGGCGCCATTCTACAGGGCGCCGGCGCGCGCGCCCGCACCGGTGACTGACCGCCCGCGGTCTACTGGTAGTCGCTGTCGCGGAACAGCAGGCCGCGCATTTCCTCACGGCGGGCGCCGAACGGGCGCGCCTTGTTCAGACCGTCGAGGATCACGTCCTGTTCGGCCCTGTCCGGGCGCCGAAAGGGGTAGATGTCCCGCAGCTTCAGCTCGCAGGCTTCCCAGCCGGCGATGATGCTCAGCCGCTGATTGGCGGTCGGCTTCGCGATGCCGGGGTTGGCCAGCGCCCACTGGTAGCCGGCGTAGCCGCGCAGCACCGACGTGCGGTTGCCGCCCAGCCGCTTGAACATGCTACCCAGCAGCGCCGCGGCCGACTGGACCGCCTCCTTGTCCGACAGCGCGCGGGTGGCGCGTGTCCGTCCATGCACCTTCTCGCTGGGCGGGGGCATCAGTCCAAACTCTTCCATCCGAGAGAACTCGGCCGGCTCGACCTGTCCGAAGCCCACGCCGGTGCCGCCTCCCACCTGGAAGGTGTTGTTGAACATGCTCTCTTCCCAGAAGATCCCGATCAGCAACCGATCGCTGAAGGTCGCCTTCACGAAGTTGTACGTGTAGACGAGGTCGAACATCTTCACGAAAGACATCGATGGCTTCGTGGACATCAGTCCCTCCCACTTTCCGTTTCGACCGCCCGAACTGGACGATAACACGCCGCGGCCGGCCCTCGCGCCGGCGCCGCTGACCGCGACGGAACACCGCAAGCCAGATCGCCCTTAAAGCCTCGGCCGACCACGCCGATGACCCGTCTAGGGATAGTCCCGGGGGATCGATCGGTGAAGGAAGGTCAGATGAACGTTCTCGCATCAAGCTACTATTCACTGGAACCGGATTCGGAAGAGGCCGGACGGGCGGCGGCGCGTTCGATAAGGCAGGCCTTCGCTGACGAGCCGCTGGCGGCCGTGCTTGTCTACTGCACGGTCGACCACGACCAAGCAGCGGTCGTCAGGGCGGTTCGCGCGGAGCTCGGCCCGGGGGTCCTCCTGGCGGGATGCTCCGTCCAGGGTGTCGCCAGCGACCAGGGGCTAGCCGAGGACGGTTACGTCGTCGGCGCGATGGGCTTCGGCGGAACGGCCCTGCGTTGCTCCGTCGCCGTCCAGCATGACGTCGAGCAGGCCACCCTGGAGAAGGGCCAGCAGCTCGGCAAGCAACTGAAGGCTGACCTGGGCCATGACCCGAAGGTGGTGATGGTGCTCTACGATCCCCTCTGCGGCGCCGACGTGGAGATGCTGCTGGCGGGGATGTCGCAGGAGATCTCCTGTCCCTTCGTCGGCGGGGGCGCCGGCCAACCCTTTGGCGCACCTATCCGCACCTATCAATACTTCGACTGCGACGTGTTCTCGCACGGTGTGGTGGCCATCGCGCTGGACGGCCCGTTCGCCGCACACATCGGGCTGTGCCATGGCACGTCGCCGACCGGACTGGCCAGGAAGGTGACGAAGTCGCAGGGCAATCGTATCCAGGAGATCGACGGCCGATCGGCGCTCGACACCTGGCGCGATGTCACCGGGCACTCGGCAGAAGAGGTCGTTACCCAGGAGCATATGGCCACCTGGGCGCTGGGCGTGGAACGCTCGTTCACCGAGGACGGGACGGTGCGGGCGGCGCGCATGATCCGGGGCGCCTTCGGCTTCGATCAGGAGGGCGCGGTCATTCTTCAAAGCGCGGTCCCCGAGGGGGCCGCCGTGACCTTCCATCACCGCACGACGGAGGACGTGCTGAGCGGTACCCGCGCCATGGCCCAGGAGCTGAAGAAGCGCGCGGCGGGGCGCACCCCTTGGGCCGTGCTGGGGTTCGAGTGCGCGGCGCGGACGACGCCGTTTCTCGGCTTGGCCAACACGAACCAGGAGCACGACGAGTTGCGTGCCGTGCTTGGAACGGCGTCACCCTGGATGGGGATGATGGCATGGGGCGAGATCGCGCCGCTCGGCGGCGCGCCAGCGTTTCACAACTACACGTACCCGCTCGTCATGTTGACCGCGCTGGATTGATTGCCGGCAGGTGACGGCATGTCCGAGCACGAAACCAAGGCGTATGACGCGCCCCTGTTGCTGTTGCGGTGCGAGCGTGAGCTGTTCGCCCTGCGCGCCAAGCATCAGCAGGTCGTGTCGTGGTTGCGGGTCACCCAGTCGGTGCCCGACCTGATCGATCGCACCCTGCCTTTCGACCAGATCTACAAGAAGCTGTGGCGGGCGCTGGTCACGGGACTGAAGATGCAACGGGTGGCCTTCTTCGAGACCACCAGCGAAGGATTACGTCCCACCGGGACGACGGGACCCGCGCGGCCCCTGTCGGCGGACACTCTCGCTGCCATGGCGGGCAAGCGTTCGGGCCTCTGCAACTCGGCCGGCGAAGGGGCGCTTGGTTCCCTGGCACAGCTGGTGGGCCTGGACCGTTTCATGTGGGGGTGGATCAGAACTCTGGATCTGCCGCCCGTGCTGCTGGTGGGGGGCTTCGACAAGGAGAAGGCCGCGTTCCGGCCGCCCTTTCTGGCGGAGGACGCCGAATACTTCGGCCATCTGACCCAGCACCTGGAGACGATGCTGGGCAACGCGTTGCTGGTCAACCAGCTCGAGCGCGAGAAGGCCAACCTCCAGCATCTCAACGAGACGCTGGAGCGAAAGGTCGAGGAGCGCACCAGGGAGCTGGTGCAGTCCAACAAGGGGCTGGCTGCCGAGATGGACGCACGCGCGAAGGTGGAGATCGAGCTGCGACAGGCGCAGAAGCTGGAGGCGGTGGGGCGGCTGGCCTCCGGAGTGGCCCACGAGATCAACACGCCCATTCAATTCGTCAGCGACAGCATAACGTTCGTGAGTGAAGCGTACGGCGAGCTGGCGCCGCTGGTGTCCGAGTACCGCGCCATCGGCTCCGCCGTGCTGGCGGGCACAGCCGCCGCGGAGCTGGCCCAGAAGGCCAGGGACGCGGAGGCGACCATCGACCTCGACTACCTGCTGACGAACGTGCCCGAGGCGCTGGACCGATCGCTGCAGGGGCTGGACCGCATCTCGACCATCGTGCGGTCGATGAAGGAGTTCGCGCATCCCGACCAGAAGGACATGACGTCCACCGATCTGAACCACGCCGTCGTCACCACCCTGACCATCGCGCGAAGCGAGTACAAGTACGTCGCGGAGGTCGAGACCGAGCTGGCGCCGGTCCCTCCGGTCCTCTGCTACGCCAGCGAGGTCAACCAGGTCTTTCTGAACCTGGTGGTGAACTCGGCCCATGCCATCGAGGAGGCGGTGGCGGGCACCGGGCAAAAGGGCCTGATCAAGGTCCGCACCTACCGCGAGGAAAACTTCGTGGTGGTGGCCATCTCCGACACCGGCAAGGGCATCCCGGCCGCGATACGTGACCGCGTCTTTGACCCGTTCTTCACCACGAAAGAGGTGGGCAAGGGCACCGGACAGGGTCTGGCCATCGCCCGGTCCGTCGTCGTCGACAAGCACGGCGGCACCCTGACCTTCGAGAGCGAACCCGGAAAAGGGACGACCTTCTTCGTACGCCTGCCCATCGAAGCCCCGTCGCCCGACTGACGGACGCCGAAGACCGACCCGCCCGGCATGGTCGCGCGGTCGATGATAAGAGACAGACCGATGCTGAAGATTCGCGAGTTCGCGGACACCGGCGGCGTCCTGTCGGCCGTCTACCTGATCGACGCGAATGGCGTCCTTAAGATCGGCAACGAGGCGGCCAGCGTCGCCCTGCCCGAGAACGCGCTCGCGGTGGTCATGGCGCGCTACGGGGCTCCGTTCGATCCCGACGCGCGCATCGCCGAGGTGGCGACGCTGGCCCTGCCCGGCGGCCGCACGCTCCGGCACGTCCGGCACCTCGCCGGCTACGACGTGATCGCCCGTGATTACTTGGTCTACGAAGGCCCCGGCCTGACCCCGCTGTGCGCGCTCTCCACGACGGTGGCCCGGGCGCTGGAGCATCTGGCCGCGGTCCTGCCGGCCCATCGTGCTTCGAATCTCCAACCCGATCGATAGGCCGTCCCGCCCTGGCTCTTGATCCACGGAGCCATGCCAACTTGTGCCGGAGACGAGACTTGAACTCGTAAGCCCTTGCGAGCGGCGGATTTTGAGTCCGCTGCGTATACCATTTCGCCACTCCGGCGAGCGCGAGGCGGTCATTCTCCCCGCCTCGGCCTTCAAGTCAAGGCGCCGCCCGTGCCGGCGCGCAGCGGCGCGGCGGGCCCGCCTCCGACTACTCGATCTTGCACTCCTCCGGCTCGGCGACCCAGGCGCTGTCGGCGGGGCCGAAGTTGGCGTCGGTCATCCACCGGGTCTGGAAGCCCTCCACCTTCTCGATCAGGCGCAGGCGGCAGCGGGCGACGAAGCGCTTCAGCTGGTCGCGGGGCTTGCCGGCGGGGGGCTCGCTCTTGTAGCGCGCGGACAGGGCGGGCTGCTCGAACAGACCGGGGATCAGGAACATCTGGCGGTCGGTGGTGAAGTACGGGGCCAGCTTGTCCTTGTCGGCGGGCGCCTCGGGCCAGGGCTGGCCGGGGGCGCGGAACTGGCACTTGTAGTGGCCGACGGCCTTGCCCATCGCGCAGGCCAGGTCCTCGCGATCGGACGTGACCAGCGTGATGGGGGCGTCGACGGTCTTCTGGGCGGCTGTCTTGCCGCGCCAACTCCACAGCGACCCGGCCACGATGGCGGCGATGCCGATGATCAGCCAGCGGACGACCTGGGGCTTGGGAACGGGCAGCGGCGCGGGGCTGGGCGCGTCGCCGGTCACTGGAGGGCTGGCCGTCGGGGTGCTGGACGGCGGAGCCGCCGTCGCGTCATCGCCAGAATGGGAAGAAGAGTCGGGCATCGAGAGCCTCCTTGCTGATGGGCAACTCGCCCCAGATCGGGGCGTAGAAGATCGAGACCACCGCCACCACCACCACCGCGATGAACATCGCGAGCTGCCGGCGCGTGTAGAAACGATCCACGAACCCGGCCAGCAAGACAAGGGCGAAGGTGTAGGAGGGCAGGTAGTGATAGATGTACGCGTCGCGCAGGCTGGGCACCCAGAACGCCAGCGGGCCCGCCCACGCCAGCAGCACGCCGAAGATCAGGCCGGCCCGTTCGGGGACCGCCAGCACGTAGTCGAGATCCGTGGCGGCCCGCGCCGGCGCCACCATCGTCTCACCCGCTGAGCGAGGCGGCTCGCCCGCGGCCAGCCCCGCAGGCGCCCTGGTCTCGCCCGCCGTCGCCCCGCGCGGCGCGCGTTCGACGGGTGACTCGGCTGCCGCCGGCGCGCCGCGCTCCAGCTGCGCCCACACCTGGCGCCACCCGGCGCGCGCCAGCACCGCCAGGCCCGCCGCGATGGCCAGGGTGCTGGCCCACCACAGCAGCGGGTTGCCCAGCGCCATCAGCGCCTCGATCGCGCCGGTCACCGGGTCGACGTCGCGGCGCAAGAAGATCGGCCGCACCGGCAGGAACCAGGTGTACCAGTGCGAGCTCATGGGATGCACGACCGTGTAAGACAGGTGCTGGTGGATCAGCTTCCGGTTCTCGGCGAGCACGGCCAGGACGCCGTAGGGCCGACCCGAGAACGCCAGCGGCAGCGCCGACTGCGCGTAGAACACGGCGGCTGCCATCAGCAACAGCAGCGGGGTGAACAGGCGAGTGCGGCGCGACACCAGGCACAGCGCCGCCGCGGCGATGACGAACGGGACACCGTTCAGCTTGAACGAGGCGGCGCACCCCACGAAGAAGCCGGCCAGCGCCACCTGCCAGGCCCGCCGGGACACCAGGATGGTGCCGATGCCGGCCGCCGCGAACGCCACGATCATGCCGTCCAGCAGCCCGGCGCGCGAATAGGCGATGAAGAACCCGTCGGCGGCCACGAACGCCGCCGCCAGCCAGGCCGCGCGCCGGCTGCGAAACGTGCTCCAGGTGATCCAGGCGACCAGGGCCACGTTTGCGAAGCCGCAGATCAGCGAGGCCAGCCGCCACCCCACGGGCGTGTCGCCCACGAAGTGCATGACGCCGGCGATGATCAGCTTGCCCAGCGGCGGGTGGTCGTTGTCGCTGTATTGATACGACAGGTACCCGCGGGCGGTGTCGACGTAGTGGTACTCGTCCCAGCGCAGCGCCTGCGGCACGTCGAAGGCGCGGCAGCGCAGGTACACGCCCAGCAGCAACATGACCGCCAGCACCAGCGCCAGCGGCGCGTCGTTCCTTGCGGCGAGCGCGGCGCGGCGGGTCCAGCTGACCGGAGAGACCGCAGATTCTGGAGGGCTGGAAGCGGAGATGGCCGACGTCCCGGATTGAAAGAGGCCGATATCCTTGCCGAGGGCGGCGCCGTTGTCGAGGGCCACGACCGCCGCCGCCCCCGGCGTCGCCGACGCTACGAACCCGCTACGGTTTCAGCGCGATCCCGCCGATACCGATGGGCGGCGCAAAAGATGAGGACCAACCACGTCTTCGGGATCTCCGTTCTCGCGTTGTCCGGCGTCGTGCTCGGGGCGGGGCGGCCGGCGGTCGCGCAGTCGCTGCGACCCAACATCCTGTTCATCTTCGACACGTCCGGCTCGATGGGGCAGAGCGCCAGCGGCTCGAACGTGGGCGAGGACACGAACATCTGCCCCAGCGGCACCGGCAGCAAGCTGTACGGATTGAAGAGCGCGCTGCGGGCGGCCCTGGCCCAGGTGGGCGCGGACGAGGCGAACTTCGGCCTGATGTCCTTCCCCCAGGTGGTGGTCACCAGCCCGAACACCGCGCGCTGGTGCGGCACCTCGTCGTGGGGGCACTACAACCCCACCGCCGGCGTCAGCAACGTCACCGTCCCCAACCGCGTGTCGACCGGCAACCACAGCGCCACGTCGTACCCCAGCGGCTGTCTGATGACCACGAACACCACCGAGTCGACGTACGACATGTGGTTCGGCAACGGCGTCTCGCAGGTGCTGCGCGTGGGGGTCACCACGGCGGCCCCCGGCGTGGCGCCCACCTCGGCCAACTACGATCCGGCCGACGGCAACATCCCCGAGATCTTCCGCTGGATTGACAACGTCGAGCTGCCCACCACCTCGGCGGCGGTGACCGATCCCGAGCTGCACGCCAGCGGCTCGACGCCCATCGGCCGGTCGCTGATGTACGGCCGCCTGTACTACGACCACGACGTGAAGCCCGCCGATCCCCGGGGGGCCTGCCGGCAGAACATCATCATCCTGGTCACCGACGGCGGCGAGACGTGCGACGAGGCGACCGCGCCCGACGCCAGCTTCGATCTCACCAGCTGCTCGGGCGGCGTGGCCTACAACGGGTTTCATCCGGTGGCGCAGGCGTGTCAGCTGTACCGGCAGTCCAACATCAAGACCTTCGTCGTCACCGACAGCGGCGTGTCGTCGTCCGAGCTGACCGCGAACAACCGCATCGCCGCCGCCGGCGGCACCACGGCCGCCATCACCGTCTCGCTGGCCGACCCCAACGCGGCCAAGGCCGCCATCGTCGGCATCATCGCCAGCACCGTGCCGCCGCCCGAGGTCTGCAACGGCAAGGACGACAACTGCAACGGCCAGATCGACGAGGGCGTGGCCAACATGTGCCCCTACAGCAAGACGGATCCCAACGACGCGGACAACAAGCTGGGCACCGCCGCCAAGCACTGCGCCGTCGAGACCGCGAACTGCCTGGACGACAACTGCAACGGCCAGATCGACGAGGGCTTCCCCTTGAACGCCTGCGGGCAGCCCGCCGGCTGCCCCATCCCGGCCGAGGTCTGCGACGGCGTCGACAACAACTGCAACGGCGACGTCGACGAGGGCTTCGCGCTGGGGAAGGCCTGCGACAACGGGTTGACCGGCTCGTGCCGGCGCCTGGGCCTGACCGTCTGCGCGGCCGACAAGATGGGGGTCACCTGCGAGCTGGGCAACGCGCCGGTCACGCCCGAGGTGTGCAACGGCGTCGACGACGACTGCAACGGCCAGATCGACGACGGACCGCTGCCCGGCGTGGGCGTGGACTGTGGCATCCAGGGACAGGGCTGCACCAAGGGCGTCACCGTGTGCGTGAACGGTCAGATCGTCTGCAGCACCATGTCCAGCCCGCAGCCCGAGGTGTGCAACGGCCTGGATGACGACTGCAACGGCGTGATCGACGACGGCGTCTTCCCCGGGGTGGGGGACAGCTGCGTGTGCGACGGTCTGGATCCCTCGCAGGTGAACGTCGGCATCTGCCGGGCCGGTCGCCTGGCGTGCAAGGGCGGCGCGGGCCTGAAGTGCGAGGGTTGCGTGCTGCCCACGCCGGAGATCTGCGACGGCAGGGACAACGACTGCGACGGCAACGCCGACCAGACCGCGATGTGCCCCAACGGCTTCGGCTGCCGCGACGGAAGCTGCAACCTGCTGTGCCGGGGCGGCGAGTTCTCGTGCCCGCCCGGTTACGACTGCGTCGACACCTATTGCGTGCCCAATCGCTGCAAGAACGTGACGTGCAAGGGCGACCAGCGCTGCGACCTGGACACCGGCAGCTGTGTCGACCTCTGCTACAAGGTCACCTGCCTGTCCGAGCAGACCTGCCTGGGCGGCAAGTGTCTGGACTGCTCGAACAGCGAGCAGTTCGCCTGCCCGAAGGGACAGCTGTGCGTCGGGCGGCAGTGCATCACCGACACCTGCGCCGGCGTCAGCTGCGCCAGCACCGAGTACTGCTCGAACGGCACCTGCGTGCCGGTGGGGTGCGGGCAGTGCGGCGCCGCGGAGAAGTGCATCGCGGGGTCGTGCAAGCCGTTCCACTGCGCCGACGCCTCCTGCGGGGCGGGCACGTACTGCGACTACGCCACCGGCAGCTGTCTGCCCGACCTGTGCGCCACCAAGTCGTGCCCGGACTGCGCCCCGGCCACCGGCGAGTGCATGGCGCACCCGTGCGCGAACGTGCAGTGCCCCAGCTGCTACAGCTGCGCGCTGACCCCCGACGGGACGCCGTTTTGCCAGCAACAGCCGACCTGTGGCACGCCCACCGTGGCGCTGCAGACGGTGGGCGCCGGTGGCGGTTGCCACTGCGGCGTGGAGGCGGGCCGTCCCTCCCCCGACTCGCTGCTGTGGGTGGCGGGCGGCGCGCTGCTGCTGGTCCTGACCCGGCGGCGCCGCCGGGATCGCGCGACGGGGACTTTCGGAGCGCGTTAGGCCCGTTTACAATGCGCTCGTGATATCGACCTCCCTTAAGAAGATGCGGAGCGCCGGCATCCTGTTGCTGGCTTTGCTTTTGGTTGCCCTGGGCGTCCGGCCGGTGCTGGCGGCTGGTGATGCCGCCGCCGGCGACGACAAGAAGGCGCCGGCCTCGGACAGCGGCGACACCAGCAGCGCCCCGGCGCCGGCCGCCGTGCCGCAGCTTCAGCTGGAGGACGAGGGACCTTCCGCGCGCGACGCGAAGAAGCCGCACGCCAACGTCCGCCTGGCCGCGCCGCTGCCCAGCGACGATCAGGACGAAAAGCCGTTCTACAAGAGCCCGGTCTTCTGGGCGGTCACGGGGGTGCTGGTGGCGGGCGCGATCGGCGCCATCATCTACAGCACGTCGGGGACGCGTGGTTCGCTGCAGCCATGCCCGGCCACCGTGACGCTGTCGCTGGGCTGCTACGGCGCGGGACGGAATTAAATGCGAACCAACAACGAGAGCCACGACCACGGCGCCGCGTCCGGCATGGCCCCCCACGTCCCCGGCAGCGCGCGCGGCCACCTCTGGCGCCGGCTGATGAAGCTGGCCGGCCTGGCCGTCGTCGTCGGCGCCGTCAGCGCTGCCAGCTGCGGCAAGACCGACAACTACGAGTACATCGACGTCAGCGTCTTCGCCGACACCAACACCGTCAGCAAGATGGACTTCGCCACCCAGGTGGTCAGCTGCGAGATGTACGTCACGGGGGCGGAGGCGTCGAACCCGGTGGCCATTTCCTGTATGCCGTCGCAGCAGAGCTACCCCGTCGTGGGAACGTTCGAATGGACGACGAAGCTGAACAAAGGCACGCTGCAGTTCACGGTCACGCTGTTCGGGTTGAACCGGACGCCCTTCGCGGTGGGAACCAGCGAACCGGTCACGCTGGGAAGCCAGAAGCTGACCGCCAACGTCGTCACCGTGCTGGTGCCCGGCACCATGACGGGCACGGGCGGCACGGGCGGCGTGATGGGCACGGGGGGAGTCGGGGGCGGCGCTGGAAACGGCGGCACGACGGGCGGCGGCGGCGCGGCCGGCGGCGGCCCGGGTAGCGGCGGCACGTCCGGCGCGGGTGGCACCCCCGGTGCGGGCGGCGTGGGCGGAAGCGCTGGCGGGTCGGCCGGCCGTGGGGGGACCAGCGGCGCCGGCGGCATAGCGGGCGCGGGCGGCGGGGCTGTCGGAGGCGCTGCCGGAAGCGCGGGCGGCGCGGGCGGAAGCTGATCCGCGGCTGACCCACGGCTCACGACGCCTCAGGCCGGGGCGTCAGGAGGGCTGTTGGCTGACCGCTTTGGGCCGGTGGACGGCGGTACGCGGCGGGTCGGGCGGCGCTAACCGGAACCGACGTCTTCAGTTCGCTGGTCGAAAGGACGGAAGGCGTTCGGGAGCGCAGTCGCCGTTCCTCAGCCCGGCGGCAGCGAGGCCAGCGCGCCTTCCAGCTCCCCGCGCGCGTGCGTATCGCCCGCGCGCCCGGCGACCGCGATCCCGGCCTGGTAGGTGGCCCGCGCCTCGTCGCGCCGTCCCAGCGCCACCAGGACGTTGCCGGCATGCAGATAGGCGGGCACGTAGCCGGGATCCAGGTTCGCCAGCTCGGCAAAGGCCGCCTGGGCGTCATCCAGCCGGCCCGCGTTCTTGTACTCCAGCGCCAGCGCGTAGCGCGGGAAGGGGTCGCGCGGTTTCTGGGCGATGAACGCCTGCAACATCTCGATGCGGGAGGGGGGCGGCGGCAAGGGCGAGCTCGGGACTAGACCGTCTTCAGCGCGAACCGCTGCGGGCCGGGGATCTCCTCGGCAGGGCCGTCGACGATGCGATTTCGGTCGTCGACCCGGACCACCTTGGGCTTCCAGCCTTTCGCCTCCGCCTCTTCGACCTCGGCGAAGGTGGCGATGATGACGCGGTCGCCAGGCTGGGCCAGGCGCGCCGCCGCGCCGTTGATGCAGATGACCCCGGAGCCTTCCACGCCGGGCAGCGCGTACGTCTCCAGCCGGGCGCCGTTGGTCACGTTCCAGATGTGGACGTGCTCGTAGGGCAGGATGTCAGCGGCGCGCAGCAGCTGCTCGTCGATGGTCACGGAACCCTCGTATTCCAGATCCGCGTCCGTGACGGTGGCGCGGTGAATTTTCGATTTGAACAACGAACGTCGCATGAGCAGAACCTTTCGTCCCGGCCGGGAAAAACCCGGTCCAAGCGGGGCCTTGCCCTTCGAGTATAGGGTGGGGGCATCACGTGTCAAAGGCGGCGGGGATTTCGGGCGACCGCGACGCCGTGCAGGTTGACGCTTGCCCCTGTTTCCCTCACGCTTTTCGCAACGACCGTGAAGAAGCGCAGCTTTCTGCATGTTTTGGGCGTCGACCTGGGGGGCGGCAAGGGGAAGAAGACCGCCGCGGCCACCCTGCGCGTCGACCCCCGCCACGGCGCGACGGTCGTCGACCTGGCCCCGCGCCCGCGCGAGGTGCCGCTGTACGACCACAGCCTGCTTGCGTTGCTGCGCGGCTACGGGGACGACACGCTGGTGGCGATCGACGCCCCCCTGACCTTGCCCCCCTGCCTGCGCTGCCAGGTGGCGGTCTGCCCGGGGCAGGCCGAGTGTGTGGACGGCTCGGTCGTGCAGATGCGCGCCGACGCGGCGTCCTCCGGCGGCGACGGGGACCGTCACTTCCGCCGTGGCAAGCCCCAGGTCACGCCGTACACGCAGAGGGCCACCGAGCTGCGCCTGCTGCTCGAACGGGGGATCGCCCCGCGTGAGGCGCTGGGGCAGGGGACCGGGCCGCTGGCGGCGCGCGCCGCCCACCTGACCCGGGCGCTGGCCGACCGCTTCCGTCTGAACGAGAACCTGATCGAGGTCTCCCCCAAGGCGACGCTGGCGGCGCTGGGGTTCACCCAGCGCACCCGCAAGCACCTGCACGAGCGGGAGGCCCGCGCCGCCGTGCTGGAGGCGCTGGCGCCAGAGCTGCGCTTCGGCCCGGGCGTGTGGCGGGAGGTCTGCGTGCAGAGCGACCACCTGTTCGACGCCGTGATCGCCGCCTACACCGGCTATCTGTGGGCGCGCGACAACTGGCAGGCGCTGCTGGCCCCCGACGCTCGCCCGCAGGAAGGGTGGATCTGGGTCCCGCCCCAGGCGGCGGCCAGCGGGACGCCCTTGCCCGACGACGCCCAGGACGACGAGCTGCGAAGCGACCGGATGACCGCGCTCTGAGCGCCCGGTGCCGGCATCGATGCTGGGGCGGAGGCGAGCCTCACGAGCCGAACGGCGCGCCCTTCGAAGACGTCAGTGGCCGGCGGCGCGTTCTTTTTCGGGAGTCGCGGCGACCTCGTCGACCGGCGGCGCTGCCGGCTCGGGCGGAGGGGTGGGGACCGACTTCAGCAGCGGGCTGGCCCCGCGGTCGCGCAGGAACTCCAGGAAGGCGATCGCCGACGGCAGCTCGGCCGCGGCGATGACGTCCAGCAGCTCGCGCGCCTGCCGGCGCAGCGTCTCCCCAGGCGGCTCGACGGCGGTGGACACGCTTCGTGGGATTTCCATGGGCTCCAGTGGTTCGGCCAGGCGGCCCCACGGCGGTGGGCTGGCGACCTCGATCTTCATGTGGTCCAGCCACGTCTGGATGTGGAAGTGCAGGACCTCCGACCGGTACGCGAACCAGCGCTCGCGCTCGCCCGGGAAGGCCAGCAAGACGTCCTTGAAACGACGAAAGGCGCCCTTGCCATCGATCGAGACCAGCAGCCGTTCGCGCAGCGCGGGCTCGGTCACCGACGAGACGAACCGCTCCATCCATCGATATTGTTCACGCGAGGACGCGGGATCGATGCGGAGATAGCGCTCGGGGTTCGCCGCCACCTTGGCGCGCCGGGAGGCGGCATCCGGCTCGCCCTCCACGATCGCCAGCAAATCGCCGTTCTCGAGGTCGAGGAAACTCTCCTGATCAGGCGAGTTTCGCTCGAAAGCAATTTCCAGGTCGCTCCAGTTCAAGTGAATTGGCGGCATGACTTTTTCGTTGGCCGCCTTGCACCCGGAAACACCCTGCGACAATAGGCAACCGTTGGTCAGTCTAGGATGGTGGTTTCGCCATTGCAACCCGGCTCTCAGCGAGAACAGGGGCGCCCCACGCCGCCCGGACGGCCCCGCCGGCAAGGTCAGAAGAAGTTTCTTCGCGCCATCCACCGGTCCGGACGTCGAAGCCGGCATCCTTCCTCGGGACGCCGCTCGCCAGCCGGGACCGCCGCCCCCGGCGCCGGCCGTTGCAAGCCCGACACGGTCATGTAGACTCCCCGCCTCTGCGACGGCCCGCGCTGCGGGCCGTTCGTTCGTCCGCCGTCCCCGCCTGACGTTTTTCATCCATTTCGTTTCACTGGAGGTCCCCGTGGCTCGCGTAACCGTCGAAGACTGTCTGGAGAAGGTCGACAACCGCTTTGCGCTGGTGGTGCTGGCTGCCGAGCGCGCCCGCCAGGTGGCCAACGGGGCCAAGCCGATCGTCCGCTGCAGCAACAAGCCGGCCGTGACCGCGCTGCGGGAGATCGCCCAGGGCGGCGTCCGCTTCAACGAGGGGGTCGAGCCGACCATCCGCGCGTACCTGGCCGAGGTGAAGAACCGCAGCGTGCCGCGCTTCGACCGTCGCGCCTGAGCCGCGGGCGCCCTGCCGGCGCGGCCGTCATCTTCAGCCTCGTCCCGGTCGAATGTCTCGACCCACCCGAAGGCCCGCCGAGCTCGGCGGGCCTTTCGTTCGTCAGACCTTGATGGCGACGGCGAACTTCAGGTAGTTGCCCTCGGGGAACCCCGGGGCGACCGGGTAGTCGGGGGGCAGACCCACCCGCTCGATGATGCGCAGCTCGGCGCGCGCCTCGGCGGCCCCTTCTCCCATGGCCCGGTCCAGCTCGACGCTGGAAACCTTCGCCGAGTTCGTCGCGAACGCCAGCAGCCCGCCCGGCTCCAGCACGTTCGCCGCGGTGTAGGCGAGCTTCGCCAGATCCTTCGCCACCGAGAAGCTGCCCGCCGGCCCCTGCGAGAACGACGGCGGATCGCAGATGACCAGATCGAAGCGGCGGCCGCGGTCGATGAAGCGCTCGACCGCCTTCACCGCGTCGGCGGTCACCGCCTCCATCTTGGCGGGATCCAGGCCCGACAGCTCGTAGTTCCGGCGCGCCCGCGCGTGGGCCTTGGCGGCCAGATCGACGGCCACCACCTCGGCGGCGCCCGCCTTGGCGGCGTAGACGGAGAAGGCGCCCGTGTACGAGAACAGGTTCAGCACCCGGCGGTTGGCGGCGCGGGCGGCAATGGCCGCACGGCCCAGGCGCAGGTCGGGGAAGATGCCCACGCCCAGTGGCGCGGTGACGTCGATCCCGAACCGGCAACCGGCCTCCTCGACGACGACCTCCAGCGGGGCCTCCTCGCCACGCGCGCGGATGGCCGGCTCGGCCGGGGCCTGGCCCCCCAGCGGGCGCACCCGCCGCTGCTCGTAGATGCCGCGGGGCCGCATGGTGTCGTCGATGGCGTCCAGCAGCTCGTCCCGCCAGGGCAGGGCGCCACCCGACAGCCACTGCACCACCACGAACTCTCCGTGGCGATCGACGTTCACGCCGGGCAGGCCCTCGCTGTCGCCTGCGAACAGCCGCATCGAATCCGGCCGGCTGGCCCCGAACAGCAGCCAGCGCAGCTGGACGGCGCGCGTGAATCGCGCGGCGATGATGCCCAGGCCCGGCGCCACCTGTTCATCGGGATTGCGGGTCAGGACCCTGACCGCCACCGGATGGTCGCGGTCCACGAACCCACGCGCGACGAACTCGCGGTTCCCCGAGAAGATGTCGACCAGGGTGCCGGTGGGCTCGGCCACCTCGCGGCTGCCCAGCGCGTCCCGGAACACCCAGGGGTGCCCGGCGCTGACGCGGGACGCGACATCGGGTGAGATGCGATAGATGCCCACCCGACGGGACATTCCGGGCGCTGGTCCGCCGCGCCGGGGGCGGGCCGGTCTTGCAGAAAACGATGGCATTGGAGCCGGCGGACCATGGCACCCGGGCTCCCGCGTTGTCAATTGTTGGACCATTCGGTGCCGCCCACCGCACTCAACACTTGGCGGCCCTGCGGGCACTGGAGGAGACAGGCCCGGCGCAGGCCGGGCGCGCGTCAGCAACTGTTGGAAATCATTAGGCGCGGCCGTGCTGGGCCCCTGCGAAAAGCAAGCGTGGATATAGTTTTCAGTTTAGAATCGACCAAATTTTTCTGGCGACACGGACGCGAGGAGCACGCAGGACATGACGGCAAGACCGCCCGTAGAGACCCGGGAAGCCTCTTCTGAAGGGTCCTCCGAATCGCTGGAAACCGGAGACTCCCCCGTCCGACACTCTTCCCGCGAGCAGGCGCAGGATCCCCTTCCTGACTCGTCGGATGGCGCGAAGCTGAGCGCCGAAGCGGATGAGGCCCAGGCCGCGGAAGCGGGCAAGCTGAATCGCAGCGAGCCCTCCATCTCGCGCACGCTGGAGGCCATCCTGTCGAAGAGTGACGCCGATGACGATCTGTCGGTTCCTCCCGATGGCGAGGGTGAAGAGGAAGGCGGCGACAGCATCGGAACCCGGACCCTGCTGGGCATCGGCGCCTCGGGATTGCCGCTGCCCCCGCGGCCCGCCAAGGCTGGGCAGACGCCTGGTTCGTCGGGCGACGACGAGCGCAGCTTCTCCGTCGAGGACGTGTTCGATGACGAGGGAACCGCCGTGTCGTCGATCCGCACGAACGGAAAAGGCCGCAGCGCGAAGGGCGGCGAGGACCGCGTGGGCGACCTGCTGGACGAGGTGGCGGAAGCGCTGAACAGCCAGGCCTCGTCACACGACAGCACGGTGGGCGCCCTGCCGGGCAAGCCGGTTCCGCCGGCCCGCCCCATCCGGGCCGATGTCGGCTCGGCGCGGAAGAACTCCGACGAGTTCGAGTTCGAGGACCCGGACGACGGTCCCACGACCCTGAACGTCCACGGCGAACACAGCGAGGACGTCGACGTCGGTGAGGACGACGACGAGGCCGTGGTGCTGGGGCCCGCCCGGCTGCCCCCGTCCCGACCGGCGCCGATCGTGCCCGCCCGCGCGCCGTCCCCCAGCGTGTCCGTCAGCGCCAGCGCGACCGCCGGCGCCACGAAGAATCCCACCCCCTTCTCCGGGTTGGCGGCGGCGACGCTGCCGTCGTTTCCTGCCCCGGCCTCGGGCCGCTCGCGGTTGCCCACGCCCGGCCCCGCCCAGGCGCTGGGTTTGCCCCCGCCAGGTCGGGCCGGGTTGCCGGTGGGAACGCCCGTCGACGGCGTCCCCACCACGTCTTCGAACGGTGATGCCTCGCGCCGGGCAACTTCCGGCCGCGCCACCGTCGCCCACGACAAGTCCGCCGGCCACAACGCCACGGCCGCGGTGATGGAGTCGTTGACCTCCGCCATGGAGTCGGCGTCGGTGGTCCTGAAGAAGGACGTGAAGTTCCGCGTGGCCAGCCTGGCGGGTGTGGTCGCGGCCACGTTCGTGGTGGGCCTGCTGATCGGCCGTGCCGTCATGGGCAGCGGCAAGAAGACGACGGCGGAGGCCTCCGAGACGGTGCCCGCCAATGAACCGGCGAAGGCGCCGGCGGTTGCCGCGAGAGCCCCCGCCGAGGCGCCGGTGCCTCCTCCCGTGGCGGCGCCGGTGCCCGTGGCGCAGGAAGCGCAGCCCGCTGCGCCCCCCGCGCCGCCGGCGGTGGCCGAAGTGGCGCCGGAGGCGGTCCCTTCGCCCCCTCTGGCGGACGGTGCGTTGCCCGCCCCCGCGCACAAGCGGCGCGCGCGCCGGGCCATCCTGGTCCCGAAGGACGAGCCGCCGCTGCCCAAGCCGGTCGCCTCGAAGCCGATGCCCGCCGCGCCCAAGGCGAAGCCCGCGCCAGCCGCCCCGGCCCCCAAGAAGAAGTCGACCTGGCACGACCCCTTCGCCGATTGACGTTGATGGGAACCCTGAGAGGGTTCCCAAACCCTCCCGCGATGGACTCCGCTCGGCAAAGCCGAGCTACGTCCGACGCGGATTGATCTTGATGGGAACCCTGGGAGGGTTCCCAAACCCTCCCGCGATGGACTCCGCTCGGCAAAGCCGAGCTACGTCCGACGCGATTATGTTCACTTTGTTGATGGGCGGGGTGTGACAAAAGCCTAAAGATCCGGCCGCGATAGCCGATTCATCCGGGGTCATGACCCGGATTGGGGAGCTTCTGGTGCGCGAGCGGCTCATCTCGAGCGCCGCGCTCGAGAAGGCCGAGGAGGTCAGTCGCAAGTCGGGTGAGCGGCTGAGCCTGGCCCTGGTCCGTCAGGGCGCCCTGACCGAGGCCGAGCTGACGCACTTCCTGTCGCGCCAGTACGGCGTGCCGGCGGTCAACCTGGCCGATTTCGAGCTGGAGGCGGACGTCATCGCCCTGGTCCCCAAGGAGATGGCGCGCAAGCACCAGGTCATCCCCATGAGCCGGGTGGACAACGCGCTGATCGTGGCGATGGCCGACCCGTCGAACATCGTGGCGCTGGACGACCTGAAGTTCCTGACCAACTACAACATCGACGTGGTGGTGGCCTCCGAGGCGGCCATCGCCGAGGCGCTGGCCAAGTACTACGACGCCGGTCACGACCTGGGCAGCTTCAACCTCGACGAGATGATGGGCGAGCTGGACGAGAACGTCGAGTTCAGCAGCGACACCGAAGAGGACGAGAACGTGCTGGACCTGGAGCGTGCGTCCGCCGACGCGCCCGTGGTCAAGCTGTGCAACGCCATCCTGCTGAACGCCGCCAAGAAGGGCGCCAGCGACATCCACATCGAGCCGTACGAGAAGAGCTACCGCGTCCGCTACCGCGTCGACGGCGTGCTGCAGGAAGAGATGACGCCGCCCCTGAAGCTGAAGGCGGCGCTGACCAGCCGGATCAAGATCATGGCCCACCTGGACATCGCCGAGCGCCGGCTGCCCCAGGACGGCCGCATCAAGATGAAGATGGGCCGCGGCAAGGAGATGGACTTCCGCGTCTCGGTGCTGCCCACGCTGTTCGGCGAGAAGATCGTGCTGCGGCTCCTCGACAAGGGGAACCTGCAGCTGGACATGACCAAGCTGGGCCTCGAGGCCGCGCAGCTGGCCGAGTTCAAGAAGGCGATCGAGGCCCCCTACGGCATGGTGCTGGTCACCGGGCCCACTGGCTCGGGCAAGACGACCACGCTGTACTCGGCGCTGCAGGAGCTGAATCAGATCTCGGACAACATCAGCACGGCCGAGGATCCCGTCGAGTTCAACCTGGGCGGCATCAACCAGGTGCAGGTGCGCGACGACATCGGCCTCAGCTTCGCCGCCGCGCTGCGGTCGTTCCTGCGGCAGGACCCGGACACCATCATGATCGGCGAGATCCGCGACTTCGAGACGGCGGAGATCGCCATCAAGGCCGCGCTGACCGGGCACATGGTCCTCTCCACGCTGCACACGAACGACGCCGCGTCGACGATCACGCGTCTGTTGAACATGGGCGTCGAGCCATTTCTCGTCACGGCGGCGGTGAACCTGGTGGAGGCGCAGCGGCTGATTCGCAAGATCTGCGCGGCCTGCAAGCAGCCCATCCCCACGCCCCACGACGAGCTGAAGACGCTGGGCGCGACGGAGCAGGAGATCGCCACCGCCGCCTGCGCGCGGGGCGCCGGCTGCAGCGTGTGCAATGGCACGGGCTACAAGGGCCGCATCGCGATGTACGAGGTGATGACGTTGACCGAGCAGTTGAAGCAGCTGGTGTTGCAAGGCGTGTCGGCCGCCGAGTTGAAGGCCGAGGCCATCAAGGGGGGCATGCGCACGCTGCGCATGTCGGGCATCGCCAAGGTGTGCAACGGGGTGACCACCTTCGACGAGGTCGCGCGCATCACGGCCGCGGACTGAGGACGACATGGCCACCGCACAGGCTCCCCAGACGATCACGCTGCCCCAGCTGTTGAAGGCGATGGTGGACAAGGGGGCGTCCGATCTGCACGTCACCACCGGCTCGCCCCCCCAGCTGCGCATCGACGGCGAGCTGGTGCCGTTCCGGGTGCCGCCGTTCGGCCCGGTGGAGACCAAGGCGCTGTGCTACAGCGTGCTGACCGACGAGCAGAAGGCCCGCTTCGAGGAGGACCAGGAGCTGGACCTGTCCTTCGGCATCAAGAGCGTGGCCCGCTTCCGCGCCAACGTGTTCATGCAGAAGGGCGCCGTGGCCGGCGTCTTCCGGACCATCCCCTTCAAGATCCGCTCGTTCTCCGAGCTGGGCCTGCCCCCCATCATCGAGGAGCTGTGCAACAAGCCGCGCGGCCTGGTGCTGATCACCGGCCCCACCGGGTCGGGCAAGTCGACCACGCTGGCCGCCATGATCGACAAGATCAACAACGAGCGGCACGAGCACATCGTGACGATGGAGGATCCCATCGAGTTCATTCACACCCACAAGAACTGCGTGGTGAACCAGCGCGAGGTGGGCAGCGACACCAAGTCCTTCAAGCGGGCGCTGAAGTCCGTGCTGCGGCAGGACCCCGACATCGTGCTGGTGGGCGAGATGCGTGACCTCGAGACCATCGAGGCGGCGCTGACCACCGCCGAGACGGGGCACCTGTGCTTCGGCACGCTGCACACCAACTCGGCGGTGCAGACCATCAACCGCGTGATCGACGTCTTTCCGCCGCACCAGCAGTCGCAGATCCGCGCGCAGCTGTCCTTCGTGCTGGAGGGGGTGGTCTGTCAGTCACTGCTGCCCAAGGCCTCGGGCTCGGGCCGGGTGGCGGCGCTGGAGATCATGATCCCCAACGCGGCCATCCGGAACCTGATCCGCGAGGACAAGACACACCAGATCTACTCGCAGATGCAGATCGGGCAGGGCACGACGGGCATGCAGACGCTGAACCAGCACCTGGCGCAGCTGTACCACGCGCACACCATCACGCTGGAGGAGGCCATCGGCAACAGCTCGGATCCCAACGAGCTGCAGCAGATCCTGGGCGGCGGTGGGCCGAAGGAGAAGCGGCCGTGACCGCCTTCGTGTGGGAGGCGCGCGGGCGCACCGGCGAGCTGAAGACCGGGGTGATGGAGGCGGAGGGCGCGGAGGCGGTCGAGGCGCGCCTGAAGCAGCAGATGCTGGTGCCGGTGTCGGTGCACAAGCAGCCCCTGCAGCTGAACATCCCCTTCACCAGCGGCGTGAAGACCACCGACATCGTGGTGTTCACGCGCATGTTCGCCACCATGATCGACTCGGGCCTGCCCATCGTGCAGTGCCTGGACATCCTGTCCAGCCAGTCCGACAACAAGGCCTTCGGAAAGATCCTGCGGCAGGTGAAGGAGTCGGTGGAGGGTGGATTGACCCTTTCGGACGCGCTGGGCAAGCACCCCAAGATCTTCGACGACCTGTTCGTCAACCTGGTGGCGGCCGGCGAGGCGGGCGGCATCCTGGACGGCATCCTGCAACGGCTGGCGGTCTACATGGAGAAGGCCATGAAGCTGAAGCGCCGGGTGAAGGGCGCCATGGTCTACCCCATCTCGATCGTCGGCATCGCCGCGCTGGTGGTGACGATCCTGCTGACCAAGGTCATCCCGGTGTTCGAGAAGATGTTCAAGGACTTCGGCGGCGGCGCGCTGCCCATGCCCACCCAGGTGGTGATCAAGGTGTCGCACGCGCTGGCCCACTACCTGCCGTTCATCGTGGGGTTCCTGATCGTGGGCGGCTTCGTGATGCGGATGGTCCTGCGCACCAAGAATGGCCGGCTGAAGTTCGACGGGCTGCTGCTGAAGCTGCCGGTGCTGGGGCCGGTGCTGCGCAAGGTGGTGGTGGCGCGCTTCACGCGCACCATGGGGACCTTGCTGGCCTCGGGGGTGCCCATCCTGGATGCCCTGGAGATCTGCGGGAAGACCGCCGGCAACACGGTGGTTCAGGCGGGGATCATGTACGCGCGGGCGCAGATCTCCGAGGGCAAAGACATGGCCACGCCCCTGGCCACCACGCAGCTGATGCCCCCCATGGTGGTGCAGATGATCGGGGTGGGCGAGCAGACGGGCGCGCTGGACACGATGCTGTCGAAGATCGCCGACTTCTACGAGGAAGAGGTGGACGTGGCGGTGGCGGCGATGACCAGCCTGATCGAGCCGCTGATGATGGTGTTCCTGGGCACGGTCATCGGCGGCATGGTGGTGGCCATGTATCTGCCCATCTTCGAGATGGCCGGGAACCTGAAGTCGGCGTGACGGCGGGCGGACTCATGGCGCGGGGCACGCAGGCGATCGCCCTGGCGCTGCCCTTGCTGCTGGCTGCCTGCGGATCGAACGCGCCGCCGCCCGCCGCCTCCCCCGCCGACGCGACGCTGGCCGCGGCGCCGGGCCCGGCGAAGCCCGCCCGACCGCCGTCACCCTGGCCCAACAGCCGCTTCTTCGCACCCAAACCGGCCACACCCGCCCCGCTGTTCGGCCGGCCCAAGCGGCCCATCCGTGGCCCCGCGGTGCACACGCTACGCAGTTGACCGGCGCGCGGACCGGGACGCACCGATCAACCACGGCCTGCAACCCCATCCAACCGTTCGTCCTCTCCCGCTTGGCTGGAGAGGACAGAGCTGAGGTCCCCTGAGCAACACCCGCTGGCTACCGCGGCCCGAGGTGAATCGGCTCTTCGGTCAGCCTGATACCGAAGCGGGCCTCGACGCCGGCGCGAATCTCCTCGGCCAGCGCGCATAGCGCCGCCGTCGTGCCGCCGCCATGGTGCACCAGGGCCAGCGCGTGCGCGGTCGAGATCCCCACCGGGCCGCGGCGCGTTCCTCTGGCGAAGCCGGCGCGCTCGATCAACCAGGCCGCCGGGACCTTGAGCTGGCCGTCCGCTGCGGCGAAGCGCGGCACGTCGTCTGCCGCCTTCACGACGTCCGCCGCGACGGCGCGCGCCGCCAGCGCCTGGAACGCCGCCGCGTCCAGCACCGGATTCGTGAAGAAGGACCCGACGCTGCGCCGGTTCGGGTCCGCGGCATCGATGACCATCGACTTCTTGCGCCGCAACGCCCGCACCGTGGCGCTCACCGTCGAAAGCGCCGGATGGGGCTCGCCCGCCAGCGCCTCGCTGAGCTCGCGATAGCGCAAGGTGGGTGCCCCGCCCGGTCGCAGCGCGAAGGTCACGCCCAGGACGACGTACGCCTCGGGATGCCGCCGGAAGAAGCTGTCGCGGTAACCGAACGCGCATTCTGTCGATGCCAGCGTGACGATCGCGCGGGTGGTGCGATCCAGCGCGCGCACCGCGCGGATCGTCTCCGCCACCTCTTGCCCGTAGGCGCCGACGTTCTGGATGGGCGTGGCGCCCATAGACCCGGGGATACCGGCC
>Ga0207671_10000819_pt1 | contig 39379 bp, 28 predicted proteins | sample KBSC24metaG_FD_184352 | JGI IMG/M metagenome (GOLD analysis project Ga0207671, IMG submission 184352) | Corn rhizosphere microbial communities from Kellogg Biological Station, Michigan, USA - KBS C2-4 metaG (SPAdes) (version 2) | ecosystem: Host-associated > Plants > Roots > Rhizosphere > Soil...
TCCTCGACCGGATCCGCCCCGCCGATCTCTACGGTGATCTGCAGTCGGTCGACTTCGTGATCGAGGCGGCCACCGAGACGTTCGAGGTGAAGCGGGAGATCTTCCGCGCCCTCGATCGTGACTGCCGGCCCGGCGTCATCCTGGCCACCAACACGTCATCGATCAGCATCACCGCCATCGCCGGCTGCGTGATGCGCCCGGGACGCGTCATCGGGATGCACTTCATGAACCCGCCGCCGCTGATGAAGCTGGTGGAGATCACGCGCGGGCTGCCCACGGCGGACGACACCTACCAGACCACGCGGCAGCTGGCCGAGCACCTGGGGAAGACCACGGTCGTCTCGCGCGACGTGCCGGGCTTCATCGTCAACCGCATCCTGATGCCGATGCTGAACGAGGCCTGCTTCGCGCTGTACGAGAACATCGGCACCGTCGAGGACATCGACGTGGCCGTCACGCTGGGTCTCAATCACCCGATGGGCCCGCTGTCGCTGATGGACCTGATCGGACTGGACACCACGCTGTCCATCCTCGAGGTGTTGCACAGCCAGCTGGGTGACCCCAAGTACCGGCCCTGTCCGTTGCTGCGCCAGTATGTCGCCGCGGGCTGGCTGGGACGAAAGACGGGGCGGGGCTTTCGAAGCTATCCGGCGCCGGTGCCGCCGGGGACAGGAGCACGGCCATGAGCGACGGCGCGCCCGAGGTGGCGGTTCGGGTCAGTGACGAGGCGGGGCCGGACGGGCGCGAGGGCGCCATCCGGGTGGTTACCATCGACAGGCCGCGCGCGTTGAATGCGATCGACGTGGCCACGATGCAAGCCTTGCTGGCGGCGTTCGAGGCGTGCGCCCACACGCCCCAGCTGCGGGTGGTGATCGTCACAGGGGCGGGCGAGCGCGCCTTCGTGGCCGGCGCAGACGTGGCGGCCCTGGCGGGCATGACCCCGGTCGAGGCGCACGGCTTCTCGCGTCTGGGCCATCGCGTGGGGGCGGCCATCGAGGCGCTGCCGGTGCCGGTCATCGCCGCCGTCAACGGCTTCGCGCTGGGGGGCGGCTGCGAGCTGGCGCTGGCCTGTGACTTCGTTTATGCGTCGACGACGGCGCGCTTCGGCCTGACCGAGGCGCGCCTGGGCGTGATCCCGGGGTTCGGCGGCACCGTGCGGCTGGCCAAGAGGATCGGCGTGGCGCGCGCGAAGGAGCTGCTGTTCACCGCCGAGACGATCGACGCCGCCGAGGCGGCGCGCCTGGGCCTGGTGAATCGGCTGTGCGAACCGGCCGCCCTGATGACGGAGGCGCGCCGGGTGGCGGGCGTGATCTGCGCGCGCGCGCCCCTGGCCGTCGCCAGCGCCAAGCGCGCCCTGCACGAGAGCGTCGATCTGACGGAGGCGGAGGCGCTGACCGTCGAGGCCGATCTGTTCTCCGCGCTGTTCTCCACGGCGGACCTGCGCGCCGGCATGCGCGCCTTTCTGGACAAGCTGGACAAGGGCGGTGGCCCGCCTGTATGGCAAGGCCGATGATCTCGACGGGACGTTCATGGACCTAGACCTCTCGGATGAACAGAAGCTGATCCGGCAGTCGGCGCGGGACTTCGCGGCGCGCGAGATCCTGCCCCAGGCCGCCGCCATCGATCGCGAACACCGCTTTCCCGCCGAGATCATCAGCAGGCTGGGCGACCTGGGCCTGATGGGCGTGATGGTGCCGCAGGCCTGGGGCGGCGCCGGGATGGACGCCGTCAGCTACGCGCTGGCGCTGGAGGAGATCTCCCGCGGCTGCGCCTCCACGGGCGTCATTATGTCGGTGAACAATTCGCTGGCCTGCGGGCCGCTGGTGGCGCACGGGACCGACGCGCAGAAGAAGCGGTGGCTGCCCGAGCTTTCGGCGGGACGAAAGCTGGGCTGCTTCGCGCTGTCCGAGCCTGACGCGGGGTCGGACGCAGGCGCCTTGCGCACCACGGCGCGCCGCGACGGCGGACGCTGGATCTTGAACGGCACCAAGAACTTCGTCACGAACGGCCCGGTGGCGGCGCTGGCCATCGTGCTCGCCTCGACGGACCCCGCGGCGGGCCCCAAGGGGATCTCGGCGTTTCTCGTGCCGACCGATTCACCCGGTCTCAGCTTCGGGCCGCCGGATCAGAAGATGGGCATCCGCGGCGCCCCGTCGGCGCAGCTGTTCCTTTCGGACTGCGCGGTGCCCGAGGACGCGATGCTGGGCGCGCCGGGCGGCGGCTACAAGATCGCCCTGGCGGCGCTGGACGGCGGGCGCATCGGCATCGCTGCGCAGGCGCTGGGCATCGGGCGCGCCGCGTTCGAGGAGGCCACCAGCTACGCCATGCAGAGGCACACGTTCGGTCAGCCCATTGCCCATCATCAGGCCGTGCAGTTCAAGCTGGCCGACATGTGCACGGAACTGGACGCCGCGCGCTTGCTGATCTGGCGGGCGGCCGCGAAGAAGGACACCGGGGAGCGCTACACGTCCGAGGCGGCGATGGCGAAGGTGCTGGCGTCCGAGGTGGCGAACCGGGCCGCCAAGGAGGCCGTGCAGATCTTCGGCGGGTACGGGTTCCTGGCCGACTATCCCGTCGAACGGCACTACCGCGACGCCAAGATCACCGAGATCTACGAGGGGACGAGCGAGATCCAGCGGCTGGTGATCGCGCGCCACCTGCTCGAGGCGTGACGCGGGAGCGACGTCGACACCCGGGGGACCGTGCGCCGGCTGCGGGCTTTCGCTGCGGCGAGGCACCACGGGTCGACCGCGGTCACGAAGCGGCGTCCGCACTTGCCGCTGGGGGAGCGGAACTATATGGTTTCGCGCCAGGAGGCTCCCCGATGACGTTTAGACGGCAGGGAATCGTTCGAGCGTGCGCGCTTGTGATCGGCCTTCCGGTGTTGTTCGCCGGAATGGGATGCGCGAGTAGCGGGGAGACCGGCGAGCAGCGGGTGCGCGTGGTGCATCCGCCCGAGAAGCAGGCCGAGCAGGGCGGCATCCCGCCGGACAAGCAGGCCGAGATCCAGCTGTTGCTGGAACAGCGCGATCCTTCCACGTTGAAGTGCTACAGCGACGTGCTGAACGAGAAGCACGATCGCGCGTTCAAAGGCTCGGTCGCCATCCTGCTGACGCTGGAGCCCGCGGGCGAGTCGTCGAAGGCGTCGGACGTGAAGATCGTGAACTCGACCTTGAATGACAAGGAAGTTCACGACTGCCTGATCGGGAAGCTGAAGGAGTTCGAGTTCCCGAAGCTCGATCAGGGCGGCACGATGCAGTACGTGTATCACTTCCAGCCAGCGTATTAGGGGATGAGGGGGCTAGCCCCCTCATCAGCTCCCCCACGATCCGCGCGGTCTCTACGTCGGCCCCGGCGCGGCGAAGCCGCGCCTTCTGTTGCTTGGACCCGGGCGCGTTGCGCCCTCTGGCGATGTGATCGCCTGACTCTGGGTCTAGAGCACGATTCTGGTGTGATTGCGCGGCCTTTGCTGGGGTGACTGTGTGGGTGGGAGACGGCTTTTCTTGCTCAGGGGTGTTGGGATTTCAACCGAACTTGGGGGGTGGGGCACGAAAGGGAGCAGACAGTTCCTGGGGGAGGTGTTCGGGTGTGGGCGCTTTCTGTACACGCAGGAATTGTGGCTTTCATTTCAATTGAAGGGATCCAGGTTCGATCGGCTCTAATGGTCGGGTAGGGCGGGGTTACCGGGTTCAGCGCGGGTCGCACTCTCCGAAGGAACTACGGATGAAACACGCAGCTCTGCTGACTTTGCTTGGGTCGCTGTTCGTCGCCGGCTGTGCATCGTCGGGGCAGAAGACCGCCACCGTCGCCGATGCCCCCAGCCGCCATCATCGCGCCAAGGCGAAGGAGACGTCGTTCGAAGCTTCCGCCGGCGCGGGGCAGATGGGCGTCGACAACGAATCAGGTGTCTACGAGACCTCCGACATCGAGGAGACGATGTCCGGTCACATGGATGAGGTGCGGGTGTGCCTGCGAAAGGCCACCCATGCGCACGGGGCGTCCACAGGCAAGGTCACGTTGCAGTTCCACGTCGACGGTCAGGGCTCCACCACCGACGTGCAGATCCTCGCCACCGACCTGGGGAACAACCAGCTGGAGCAGTGCCTGGTGGACGTGGGGCGGCGGATCAAATTCCCACCCCCTCTGGGCAACAAGGCAACCACGTTCGAGTATCCGGTCGAGTTTCGGTCGCGCGCGTGAGCCGACGCACGCCGGAAACACCGGCGGTGATAGGCTGCCTTCTTTTCCCACGAGCTATTCGTCGGACAGAAAGGCGGCCTGCGAATGTCGGGCGGAATCTTCGCGACCAAGTCGATCGATAAGTTGAGGGCCGAGGCGGACGACGCCTCGGGCTTGAAGCGGACGCTGGGGCCCTTCTCGCTGGTCGCGCTGGGCATCGGCGCCATCATCGGGGCAGGTCTGTTCGTGCGGACGGCCGCCGCGGCCGCCAACAACGCTGGACCTTCCGTCACGCTGGGCTTCGTCGTCGCGGCCGTGGGCTGCGCCTTCGCCGGCCTGTGCTACGCCGAGTTCGCGTCGATGATCCCCATCGCCGGCAGCGCCTACACGTACTCGTACGCCACCATGGGCGAGCTGGTGGCCTGGATCATCGGCTGGGACCTGGTCCTCGAGTACGCCATCGGCGCCGCGACGGTCGGCATCGCGTGGAGCGAGTATCTGAACAAGCTGCTGGAGTATTTCGGCGTTCAGGTGCCTTACCAGTGGTGCCACTCGCCGTTCGAGGTGGCGCGCGACGCGGCTGGCGTCGTGACCGCGCACGGCATGATGAACGTGCCCGCGCTGTTCATCGTGCTGATGCTGAGCCTGCTGCTGGTGCGCGGGATCAAGGAGTCGGCCTTCGTCAACGGCCTGATCGTCATCGCGAAGGTGGCCATCGTGATCCTGTTCATCGTGTTCGGGTGGGGATACATCAACCCCGCGAATCACCATCCCTACATCCCCCCGCCGTCGACGTTCGTGGACAGCCAGGGGGTCTCGCACACCTTCGGCGGCCTGATGGGGATCCTGGGCGCGGGCGGCGTGGTGTTCTTCGCCTTCGTCGGCTTCGATGCGGTCTCCACCGCCGCCCAGGAGGCGCGCCAGCCCAAGCGGGACATGCCCATTGGCATCCTGGGGTCGCTGGTGATCTGCACGGTGCTGTACATCCTGTTCGCGCACGTGCTGACGGGCGTCGCCTCGGTGCAAGACTTCCGCACGCAGGGCCGCGAGGCCTCGGTGGCCTACGCCATCACCACCTACATGCATGGCCACGCCTGGCTGGCCAAGCTGGTCACGGTGGCCATCCTGGGGGGCTTCTCGTCGGTGATCCTGGTGATGTTGCTGGGCCAGTCGCGGGTGTTCTTCACCATGAGCCGCGACGGTCTCTTGCCGCGGGTGTTCTCCGACGTTCACCCGCGCTTCGGGACGCCCTACAAGTCGAACCTGATCCTGTTCTTCTTCGTGGGCGCCTTCGCGGCGTTCGTCCCGGGAGACATCGTGGGGGACATGACCAGCATCGGGACGCTGTTCGCGTTCATCCTGGTGTGCGCCGGCGTGTGGATCCTGCGCGTCCGCCGCCCCGAGCTGCCCCGCGAGTTTCGCGCGCCGCTCGTGCCGCTGGTGCCCATCCTGGGCATGATCGTCTGCGGCGCGATGATCCTGGGGCTGGGCTGGACGAACTGGCTGAGGCTGGGCGTCTGGCTGGCGGTGGGGTTGGTGGTGTACGCGGCGTACGGCTACCGGCGCTCGCGCGTGCACACCGGCGCGCCGCCCCCTTCAGCCTGAAGGGATGCGGTCGGCCGCATCCAGCGGCCGCCCGGGCGCGCCGTTCCGCGCCGAGCGCAACATGGCGATGGCCGTGTAGATCACCACCACCACGATCAGCCACTGCATGGCCTTGAGGGGCAGCGACTTCACGATGTAGGCGGCGATCAGCACCGCCGGTACGCCGCCGATGGTCAGCCCCAGCGCGGCGCGCAGGTTGTAGCGACCCGTGCCCACGAAGCGCAGGCTGGCCACCGGCATCAGGAACGCGCATGACCCCATCATGATGGGGAACGCCGTCTTGGGATCCATGCCCAGCACGCTGATCAAGATCATGCAGGGCGCGAACAGCCCGATCCCCAGCGTCATCAGCGCGCCGAGCACGAAGTTCCCCGCCACGGCCAGCGCCAGCGCGGGCCCGTCCACGCCGATGGCCGTCCCGCCGGCCACCAGCGCCAGCTGGCGCACGGCGATGATGGTCGCGGCGGCGAACAGCAGCAGGCCCATGCCGATCTGGATCTTGCGCTTGGGCCAGCGCGCCACCACGCCCGCGCCCAGGTAAGCACCCGCCACCGCGGCGGCGATCATCGTGACCAGCGTCTTCATCTCGACGGTGACCAGGGCGATGGAGATCAGCGCCTCGGCCAGCGTGGGGAAGGTGTGCCCGACGTTCAGCGTGCCCGGGATGTCGTCGTCATCGACCGTGCGTGAGAACTTGAACAGCGAGGTGGTGGTCGCGAAGGACCCTATGCCCAGCATGTCGAAGAAGTTCGTCACGAAGCCGATGGCGACGTGACCGAGGCTGGGCAGCCAGCCCTGGTCGGCGCGCCCGACCGGCGCCCGCGCTTGCAGACTGCGCCGCCCCACCACCACCCAGCGACCGGCGAAGTAGAGGCACAGCAGGATCAGCAGCGCGAACAGGACCGCCTTTGGCGTCACCCCACAACCTTAGACCACCGGAGTTTTTCCCGCGCCTTTCCGCTGTGATCCAGCGCGGGGAGGTGTGCAGGCGGCAAACGAAGGGAAGGCGAGGCGGCCGTTGATCAGCCTTCGCTGGCCTTCGCCTTGGCCAGCTTGGGACCCTTCGCCTTCCGGAACTTCTTGCGGGGCGCCTTGTCGCTGTCCTCGTCGTCATCGTCCTTGCCGGCCTTGGCGGTCTCCTGCTTCTTGTCCGGCGCGTCGGCGCTGTCGGTGGCGTCATCCTCGTCGGCCGGCTCGGCAGCGGCGCGCTCCTTCGCGGCCTTGGCGGCCTGTTCGTCTTCCTGCTTCTTCTCGGCGTCGCGGGCGCGCTTCGCCTCGGCGTCCATCTCCTTCTGGATCTCCTTGGCCCGCTTCTCCTCGCAGCCCTGCGGTTCGCACTCGCCGGGGCACACGCACTTGCCGCCGCGCTTGCCGCAGTAGCAGGACCCGGCGGCGTCGCGATAGCAGCCACACGCGTTGAGGGCGGGCGCAGCGGCCTCGGCCGCGGGCTCGACGCTGATCTCCCCGCCCTTGCCCAACCTGAACCCGATCACCGCCGTGAAGATCAGCAACGGCAATAGCTTCAGCGCGCTTCGCATGGTCCACATCTCCTTCGATTGCTGCCTGGTGTTTCGCGTGTAGGGCAGCAGTCTACACCCCGACATCCGCCGCGCATCCGGCCTCACCCTGAAGTGGCCGGCCGCGGTCGCGCGATGGTCGAAAAAGATTGATGTATATAGGCCGAACTCACCATGGATTTATCCAAGGAAACCCTTGCCGGATACCAGCTGGCGCGGCTGGCCGACCAGATCGGGACGCCTTTCTACCTGTACGACGGACAGATCCTGAGGCAGCGCCTGGCTGGCCTGAAGGTCCTGACGGAGGGGCCGGACCTGCAGGCCCGCTACGCGATGAAGGCGAACTCGAACTGGAAGGTGCTGGAGGCCGTCCGCGAGGCGGGGTTCTGGATCGACGCGGTCAGCGGGAACGAGGTGTTACGGGCCCGCCGGGCCGGGTTCGCCATGGGGGCCGAGCCGCCGGTGGTGATGCTGACCGCCGATGTGTTTCGCGATAACGCGCTGACGGCGCTGCTGGAGCATCGGGTGCTGCCGAACATCGGCTCGCCCGGCATGATCGAGGAGCTGCAGGGGGCCGGCTATCGCGGGCCCATCGCGGTGCGGGTGAACCCGGGCTTCGGCCACGGGCACGTGCAGTCGTGCGATACGGGCGGCCCTTCTTCGAAGCACGGCATCTGGCCGGACGACCTGGCCGAGGTGGCGCGGCGCGCGGCGGCGGCGAAGCTGCCCATCGTGTCGCTCCACGCCCACGTGGGGACCGGGCCGCAGATCCGCGAGTTCGACGCGAACATGCGCCGCCTGGTGGACGCTTTCGTCGAGCTGCTGCCGCGCTTCCCCGACGTGCAGGCCGTCAACCTGGGCGGCGGTATCCCGCACCCTTATCGTCCCGAGGGGCAGGCCTACGACCTGGCCTGGTACCGCCCCGTGCTGCTCGAGGCGACGAAGAAGTTCGCGGCCGCTACCGGCCGCCGCGTGCGCGTCGAGGTCGAGCCGGGGCGCTACGGCGTGGCCGGCATGGCCATCCTGGTGTCGCGCGTGAAGGACGTGAAGCGCACGCGCGCCAACGACCGCGGGGAGGGGCACGAGTTCGTGATGGTCGACGCCGGGTTCGCCGATCTGGTGCGGCCGGCCATGTACGGCTCGTATCACCACATCTCGATCGTCGGCGCGGGTGCCGGGCGTACCCCGGAACCGTTCGTCGTCGCGGGGCCGCTGTGCGAGAGCGGCGACGTCTTCACCCGCGACGATCGCGAGCTGCTGGTGCCCAGGCCTTTCGGCCGCCCCGACGTGGGCGACCTGCTGGTCCTGCACGACGCGGGCGCCTACGGCGCGTCCATGCGCTCGAACTACGTATCGCTGGGCCGTGCGCCGGAGGTCTTCTGGGACGACGGACGCGCCACGATGGTCTCGCGGCGCGAGACGCTGGAGGACATCGTCCGCCTGGAGTGCAACGAGCCGCTGTGATCGAGACGCGGTTGGGCCGCGCGCCCTTGCGGGCCGTCGCGACGCGAAGAGCCCCCGCCTAGCTCGCGAAGTCCAGGGGCGCGGCCAGGGCGTAGCGGATCGCCGGCTCGATGCGGTCGGCGGGGAAGCCGCGCCAGAAGACGTGCCAGTCGGGGAAGCGAACCATGCCGTCGCAGTTCTTCAGGTACCAGGGGACGATGGGGTTCTTGGGACGGGCCCGCCAGAAGAAGCTGGGGTAGTCGCGCACCATCACGGACCACAGATCTCCGCCGATGCCTTCGCCCTGGGCCTGGCGGTCGACCGCGAACTTCGTCAGGTAGGCGCCCACCTCGGTGGGCGCCAGCAGCGCCGCGCCCAGGTAGTTTTCTTCCAGGTAGATGCGCTCGATGCCCTGATCCAGGGCACGCGCGTTCAGCAACCGCCCGAACGCCGACTCGATCAGGTTCTGCAGGCGGGCCCGGTCCAGGCGGCTGAAGTCGTCGTAACGCTCGATCTTCGAGCCCTTGCGGATCAGGGTCCCCGCGCCGTTGACGGTGAACAGCTCGCGCAGCAGCTGCAGGGGGTTCACCACCGTGGCCGTCATGCGGTGGGGGGTCTGGTCCAGCAGCTGCTTCCCGTGGCGCAGCAGCGAGCCGTGCTGCCGCGTCAGCACGTTCGCGGCCAGCAGCCGCTCGTAGTCGGTCGACAGGTTCACGACCGAGATGGGGGGCGCCCCCTCACGCTCCAGGCCGGCGCTGGTGGACAGAAACACCACCTTGCGCGTCTCCAGCCCGGTGACGAGATCGCGCAGCAGCCCGAAGCGGGCCTCCAGCGACGCGGCGTGCGCCGGCTCCAGCGACAGCAGCGGGATGGTGTTCATGTGCACGGTCTCGCGCACCACCTCGACCAGCGCCGGCGACAGCGTCTGCGCCAGCGGCACGATCTGGGCGCGGACGTCGTCCTCCAGCAGCCATTCGTGCACCCGGGTGGCCTGCTTGTCGGCGTCGCGCGGCTCGAACAGGCCCACCACCACCACCGGCGTCAGCCCCAGGCCGGCCAGGATGCGCAGATCGAAGTGAAAGGGGTCCAGCGCCGTCTGCACGATGCGTGCGCTGGCGCAGATGACGGCGAAGCTCTCCTTCTTCTGCGATCGGAACAACTTCAGGTACAGGTCGACGTCCGCTTTCTGGCCAACGCTCTCCAGAAAGCGCGTGATGATGCCGGTCTCCATCATGAGGGCAGGGCTCCTGGCGAAAACAGACGGGCGAACGTGTCGCGGGCCGCCTCCAGCTCGGAGATGGCGACGAATTCGTCGGCGGCGTGCGCCTGCTCGATGCGACCGGGGCCGAACACCACGGCGTCGATCCCGGCCGCCGATAACAGCGCCGCCTCGGTCCAGAAGGCGAGATCGATGGGCGCGCGCGCCGCTTCGCCCAGCAGCGGCGCGAAGGCCGCGGGCGCCCGCGTCTGGAAGGAGGGGTTCTCGTTCACGACGGTCCAGCCCAGCTGGTGCGGCGCGGCCGTAGCGCGCGCCACCGCCTCGGCCTCGGCCAGCAAGGCGCGCAGGTCCGACCCGGGCGCGGGCCGCAGTGACACCCGCAGGGTGGCGCGCGTGGGGATCACGTTGAAGGCCAGGCCGCCCTCCAGCGCCGCCACGTTCAGGCAGATGCCCTCGAACCCGGCCGGGCCCTGGTCCCGGTAGCGGCGCCCCAGGTCGTCCAGCGCCACCGCGGCGCGCGCCAGGATGGCCAGCGGGTTGGGGACGTGGTCGACCAGCGATGAATGCCCCCCCGCCGAGGTCGTGGTGACCTCGACGGCGGCGATGCCCCGGTGCCGCCAGCCCACGGCGTTGCCGGTGGGCTCGCAGACGATCGCCTTCGTCAGTCCCTGCCACAGCGACGGTTCGGCCAGGAAGTGGCGCAGGCAGGTGCCGGAGCGCTCCTCGTCGCCGGAGAACAGGACCGCCAGGCCGCTGGGCGTCTTTCCCGCCGCTTGCGCCATGGCCAGCGCTTCCAGCACGGCGGCGATGGCCCCCTTCGTGTCCGACGAGCCGAGGCCGTACAGGCGCCCGTCACGCTCCACCGCTTCCAGCGGCGATCTCGTGTAGCCGGCGTTGGCCGGGACCGTGTCGACGTGCGCGTTCACCAGCAGGCGTGGCGGCTCGGTGCCGAACCGGGCGTACACCATGGCGTGGGGGCCCACGTCCACCACGCGCAGCTGCGACGCGCCCAGCGCGGCCAGCTCGCGCGCCAGCGCATCGACCATGGGCCGCTCGCGCCCAGCGGGATTCTGGGTGTCGAAGGCGACCAGCTCGGCGAGGCGTGTGGTGACGGACATGGACGGGCAATCTACCTCACCGGACCCCGGGGGGCGCTGCCCGAAGGACGAGTAAACTGGGACGGCTCCGCCATGTGCCGGTCCGCTCGTCCCAGCCTCGCCGCGCTCGCGCTGATCGCGCTGGCGCCCATCGGTGCCCGCGCCGCGGGCGGACCCGTGCCCCCCACCATCTCGCCCGCGCGGACCGGCGGGCCCATCGTCATCGACGGCCGGCTGGACGAGGAGTCCTGGAGCGGCGCTCCCGTCGACGACGCGTTCGTTCAGCAGTACCCGGTGGAGGGCGCCGCCCCCAGCGAGCGCACCGAGCTGCGCGTGCTGTATGACGACCGCGCCCTGTACGTGGGCATCATCTGCTTCGAGCGCCACGCGCCCGTCGTGGCGCGGCTGACCAGGCGGGATCGGGTGGTGGCGTCCGATCGGGTGACCGTCGACATCAGCAGCCGCGCCGATCGCCTGACCGCTTTTCACTTCGGCGTGAACGCCGCCGGCGTGCTGGACGACGGCATCTACTTCGACGACGCCAGCTACTCGGGGGACTGGGACGAGAACTGGGAGGCCGCCACGTCGATCGGGCCCGCCGGCTGGTCCGCCGAGATCCGCATCCCCTTCCGGATCCTGCGCTTCGAAGCCGCCGAGCAGCAGCGTTGGGGCTTCGAGGTCGAGCGTTACAGCGAGAGCCGGCACGAGTGGGACCACTGGTCGTTCCGGCCCCGGGCCGCGGCGGGCTTCGTGTCGACCTTCGGCACGCTGCAGGGGCTGCGCGGCATCCAGCCCACCAGCCCCTTCGAGCTGCGGCTGGTGGGCCTGCTGCGCTTGCGGCATCGCGACGCCGAGGTGCTGGCCGGCATGCCGGGAGCGGCCAGCGACTGGCGCGGCGACTTCGAGCTGGACGGCAAGGCCCACCCCACCCAGGGGACCACGCTGGATCTGACCGTCAACCCGGACTTCGGCCAGGTGGACGCCGATCAGGTGATCTTGAACCTGAGCACCACCGAGCTGGTCTATCCCGAGAAGCGCCCCTTCTTCCTGGAGGGCATCGACACCTTCGCCACCCCACGCACCATCCTGTACACGCGCCGGATCGGCGCGCAGCCGTCGGCGTCGGCGCTGAGCTCGGGCGAGGTGCTGGCCGACAGCGTGAACCCGTCGCGCATCTGGGGCGCCGCCAAGCTGGTGGGCGCGGCCGGCTCGCGCACCAACGTCGGGCTGCTGACGGCGCTGACCGGGGAGAACACGGTGGACGTCCAGGCCGCCGACATGTCACGGGCGTCGCGGGTGGTCGACCCGACGTCCCTGTTCAACGCCTTGCGGGTGCGGCGCCTGTGGGGCCAGGGCGGTGACGTGGGGCTGCTGGCCACGTCGGTCAATCGGTTTCAATCCCCCGGCGATCGGTTGAAGAACGACGCCTACGTGGCGTCCGCCGACGGGCACTGGCACTCACCCAGCGCGAACTACCTGCTGGCGGGCCAGGTGGTGGCGGCCCTGCTGGAGCGTGGCCCGGCCAAGGCCCAGGCCGACGGCATCGCCAGCACGCCCGGGACGCTGTCGCTGGGCGCCACCGTGACGGCGGCGAAGCAGGGTGGCGAGCACTGGCTGGCCAGCACCTCGCAAGCCATCTCGGGCCGGCAGCTGGACTACAACGACCTCGGCTACCTGGATCGCAAGAACGACTACAACGCCTACGCGGACCTGACCTATCGCACGCTGACGCCGCGGTGGAAGACGACGGACACCTACCTGAACTTCGCGGTGTCGCACCGCCAGACGCTGGACGGGATCGCCCTGGGCGACAACGTGCGCCTGCAAGGGGGCGCCACCTTCAAGAACTTCTGGGTGACCAGCGCGGCGGTCTACTTCAACTCCCGTTACTTCGACGACCGCGAGACGGGGGACGGGCTGGCGCTTGAGCGCGCGTCGTTGTGGGGGGCGGAGTGGTATCTGGCCACCGATACCCGCCGCCTGGTCAGCGGCGCCCTGTGGTTGCAGGCGCGCGACATCGCCGACGGCGCGCAGTACGCGGGCAGCGCGGCCGTGTTCGTGCGACCGCTGTCCCGGCTGGAGCTGGAGATCGATCCCACGGCGCTGTTCACCACCGGCGAGCCGCGCTTCATGCGCCTGGACAGCGGCACCTACCGCTTCGGCAGGCTGCGCGCCACGGACGTCGGCGTGACCGTCCGCTCCACGGTGGGCCTGCTGCCGACCCTGACGTTTCAGCTGTACGGTCAGCTCTTCCTGGCTACCAAGCACTACGCGGACCCGTCCTCGTACGTTCCGCCCGGCGGAGGACCGCTGCGCGCGCCGCTGTATCTGGGCCAGCTGGTGCCGGATGCCGCCATGCCCGCGGACACGCAGCAGGCCGTCCTGAACGTGAACGCGGTGCTGCGCTGGGAGTACCGGCTGGGTTCGGTGATCTTCCTCGTCTACACGCGCGCGCAAAGTCCGACCATCCCCGCCACCTCGCCAGGCTTCCCCAAGCTGGACCTGACGCCGCTGAACGGAAACCGGGGCTCGACCGACGTCCTGCTGCTGAAGGCCTCGTACTGGTGGGGCTAGCGCCGCCGCCCGCCTTGCGGCGGTCTGGCGCGAGGCGCACACCAGACCGCCTCACCGGTGCCCGCCCGAGCGATCCGCGCGCCTCGCAAGGCCGCGAACGGCGCCAGGATCGGGCCTGTGGGGCCGTTGGCATCCCGGCTGCAGTTCCCGTTCGCATACCCCCGACGCGACGTCGGGTCAAGCAACGAGGTTCCCCATGATCCGCACCAAGATGATGATGCTCGCGTTCGGCGCTTTGTCCCTGACCGGCGTGTCCGCCATGGCCGCCACGAAGACCAGCCACCACCAGACCAAGACGAACACGGCCGCCGTGGTCGCGCAGGCCGAGGGTGGCGACGCCGCGAAGCCGGCCGACGAGGGCAAGACCGACATGAAGACCGAGAAGAAGGCGAAGAAGAGCAAGGCCTCGAAGAAGGCGAAAGCCGGCAGCGAGACCGCCGCTCCCGCTCCGGCGCCCGAGACGAAGTAACCGATCCCTCGCCGAAAAACTCCCTCACCTGCCCGCAACGGGGTGCCTTTCCACCTCGTTGCGGGCCTGGCCTTTTCCGCGCGCGATTTGCTAACCGCGGAATGCTCGCCGGGGCTGGGCCAGCTTTCTTCGCCACGGTGGTTGGTGTCGGGCGCGGGATCCATTATCCTCGCGGCCTAACTACGGCGCTGGTGCTCGTTCTGCCAGCGCTCGTCCCCACCCTTCCGATGCGAGGAGTTGCCATGAGAGTTGGCCCACGGCGGAGTCGATTTTCGAGCGCGGTTCTGTTCGGTGTGTTGGCGTTCCCGGCGGCCGTTTGGGCGGCCCCCGCTGACGCAGACAACGCTTCCGCCGCGCAGGAGCCGCCGGAGTACCGTTTCGAGTTTGGTCTGGACGCCGGCGCTCACTTCTTCAACAAGACCAGCGGCCTGGGCCGGAACGTCAACGACCCCGCTGGCCTGTCACCGAAGACGACGGTGGCCTTCGGCGGCCACCTGGCGCTGAACTTCAACCGCTGGGTCTCGATCGAGGCGCAGGCGCTGATGATGCCAACCCACTCGCGCTTCTCGGACGCCGAGGGCGGCACCCGGCTGACGGTGTTCGGCTACCGCGGCAACCTGGTGGTGCACCTGATCCCGACCGGACCGTTCCGACCCTTCGTGTTCGTGGGCTACGGCGGCATGTCCTCGATCTCCAACAACGACAGCGCCGTCCCCAGCGACGACGACAGCGAGCTGCACGCCGGCCTGGGCGCCAAGATCGCGCTGGGCGATCACATGGGCATCCGTCTGGACGGCCGCATCATGGTTCCGCCGGCGGTGTTCGGGAAGCACGTCCCCGTCGGCCACGAGACCGGCTACGAAGGCCCGGACTTCGAGGCTTTGGGCAGCCTGTTCGTGAACTTCGGCGAGGTGGAGCGCGTCAACCGCACGGTGGTGAAGAAAGAGGTCATCGTGCAGGCGCCGCCCGCCAACCCGGATCCGGACGGCGATGGCATCGCGGGCGCGGCCGACAAGTGCCCCGACGTGGCGGAGGACAAGGACGGCTTCGAGGACGAGGACGGCTGCCCCGACCCCGACAACGACAAGGATGGGATCCCGGACGCGCAGGACAAGTGCCCGAACCAGCCCGAGACCGTCAACGGCATCGACGACGAGGACGGCTGCCCGGAGACCGATCCGGACGGCGACGGCATCGTCGGCTCGCGCGACAAGTGCCCCGACGAGCCCGAGACGAAGAACGGCTACAAGGACGACGACGGGTGCCCCGACGAGGTGCCGCAGGCGGTGAAGAAGTTCACCGGGGTCATCGAGGGCATCAACTTCAAGACCGGCCAGGCCACCATCCTGCCGGGCTCGTACCCCATCCTCGACCGCGCGGTGGCGGTGCTGAAGGAGTACCCCGACATCCGCATCGAGATCTCGGGTCACACCGACTCGCGCGGCAAGGCGGACTACAACCGCGATCTGTCGCAGCGTCGCGCCGACGCGGTGAAGGTGTACTTCATCGGCAAGGGCATCGAGACGTCGCGGCTGACCACGGTCGGCTACGGAATGGATCGTCCCATCGCCGACAACGCGACCGAGTCGGGCCGTTCCAAGAACCGCCGCACCGAGTTCCGCTTGCTGATGGGCGACGAGGGGACGCCGGGCGCCACCGGTTCGTCGACCTCGTCACCGTCGCCGGCGAACAAGTTCGACTCGGGTCCTCCTCCCAGCCCCTAGGGGCGACGGGCCTCGCGGCCCCCGGGTGACCGGGGCCGCCAGCCCTGGCTGATGAAGACAAGGCGGCACGCCACCCGGCGTGCCGCTTTTTTTTGTGGCCGGCGCACCTGGTCAGGCGTACCGCCTCATCCGGGCCGGCGCGCCCAGCAGGCAGGCCACCTTTTTTGCGGCCTGGCGAATTCCGTGGGCAAATCGAGAGATGCGCCCCCCCGGATGGTTGGCTGTGGCTGGCTTCGTGCTGGTTCTTTCTTCAGGGTGTGGCGCCGTGCTGCGCGATCACCGCGCCGCCTTGGCTGAACCGCCGGCACCTCCCGACGTGCTTTCGGTCGTATCCGGGCCGGACCAGGCGGGGTGGCACACCACCACGGAAGCCCAGGCCACTGTCCTGTCAGCCCCCGTGGCGCGGCGGGTGACGGCCGGTCAGGCGAAGCGTGGCCGGCGGCCGATCGCACAGGCGGACGAGATTGGAATCGCGCCGGTCAGCGGCGGCGCGACCGCGCTGCCGGCGCAGGCGCAGGCGCAGCTGGTCGTCACCGGTTCGGTCGAGCTTTCGGCGGACGACGTACGCGCCACCGCCGCGGCGGTGCGCGCCGGGGCGCGGGAGCGCGGTGGCTTGCTGGTGGCCGACGAGGTGACGGGCGCCCGGTACGGCGCACGCGCCCGCTTCCAGATCCGGCTGCCGCCCGAGCAGGTGACAGGGTTCGTGGACTGGCTGGGCTCGCAGGGGACGGTGGAATCGAGCCAGCTGTCCGCCAGCGACGTCTCGCAGCAGTACTTCGATCAGGAGCTGCGGCTGCACGCGCTGCACGTGGAGCTGGACCGGCTGGAGAAGCTGATGACCGAGCATCCCAACGCCGCGCTGGAGGACGTGCTGGCGATCGAGCGTGAGATGACGCGCGTCCGCGCCGACATCGAGCAGCTGGAGGGGCAGCACCGCTATCTGGGCGATCGGGCGGCGCGGGCCACGCTGGACGTGCACATCACCGGGCGGGAAGCGATCGTGTCGGGGGCCCCCGAGCAGAAGTTCACGCTGGTCGGGCATGGGCTGGCCTGGTCGTTCGTCGACGGGGGCCCACGACATCGCGAGCGCTTTGGGGCGGGGGTGCAGCTGCTGCTGGCCCGCCGCTTCGACTTCACCTTCGACGTGCTGCCGGCGCGCGGCGGCGATGCCCGCTCGATGTTGCTGAGCATGGGCGGGGCGCTGTACTCCGACTTCCTGGGCCGTGGCCGCCGGCTGTTCGGAAACCCCTACCTGGGGCTACGCGTGGGCGGTGGGGGCGTGAACGGGCGGGGGGCGTTCGCCTATGCGGCCGAGCTGGGCGTCGAGCTGGTGAACCACCGCCACTTCCTGGTCGATCTGACCGGCCGCGCGCTGGGGCTCCTGTACGGGGGCTCGCCCCGGTCGGACATCGTCCTTCAGGGCTTGCTGGGGGTAGGCGTCCCCTTCTGAGGCGGTGTCAGGCGGGCGCGGCGCCTTTGCAGCAAGCGAACGCCCTTGACGGCGACCACCAGCAGGGCGGCCGCCCACACGATCCAGATGGTGGCGCGCCAGTACAGGAAGTCGTAGCGCTCCTTCGAGTGCGGCGTCAGCAGGCTGGGCAGCCGCCCCTTGCGATCGAGCGCCAGGATGTCGTTCAGCAGCGCGACCGTGACATGCACCAGCACGCCCGCCCAGATGCTGCGCGTCTGGATGGCCAGCGAGCCCAGGACGACGCCCGCGATCACCGCCGAGCACGCCTCCAGGTAGGGCTTGCCGAAGTGAATCATCGCGTAGGGCACCGCCATGGAGAACAGCGCCCCCACGCCGAAGACGCGCGTGGTGCGGATCCACCAGCCGCGAAAGAACATCTCCAGCGTGATGAACTGGCCGATGTAGGCAACCTCCCAGATCACGAACTCGGCCCAGGAGCGCCCCGCGTTCGCGCAGATCGGGTAGTACGACCCGAAGTCTGGCTGCCGCGAGACGATCAGCAGCAGCGGGACCATGATCACGATGAACAGCGCGTACAGCCAGGCGTGCACGCGCATCCCCGAGACGCGCAGCCCCAGGTCCAGCAGGCTGTCCTTCGGGAACGCGAACCGCCACACCAGATAAGGGGTCAGGTAGCCGGCGATGCGGGTGAAGCCCCACCACAGGCGGCCGTAGGTCTCGGCGAAGAAGGCCAGATGCGCCCCCACCTCCGGTCGCTCGGCGGCGTGAAACCGGCGGGCCAGCCAGGGGGCCACGCTCTCCTCGTAGAAGTGAAGCTGGCCGTAGTACTCCTGCATGGTCAGGATCAGCAGGCCCAGGGTCAGCGTGATCACGGGCCGCAGATCGATCTTGCCCTGGGCGGCCAGCTCGCGGCGCATGGCCGCGGCGTCGTTCTCCAGCCCCAGCCAGGTCCGCCGGAAGAACAGATAAACCAGGGGCCCGACGGCCAGCAACATCGGCACCGGCAGGAACCACTTCACCACGGGGATTTCCAACCAGCCGAACACGGGCCCCGAGACATACCAGAGGGGCACGGTTCGGCGCTATGTTCCCGGTCCTCATGGCGAGCTCCCCTGAAACGCCCCCCGGCAAGTCACCCGAAGGCAAGGCACCCGAAGGCAAGCCAAATGAAGGCAAGGCGGACGACGCCCATCTGCGGCCCTCTCGCCTGGGCCACTTCATCCAGACCTACTCGGGTTTCCTCTCCAGCTTCGTGATCGGGGTGGCCGGGCTGGTGGCCACGTCCATCTGGCAGTACCGGCAATCTCAGACGGCCGAGCGGCAGGCCGCGTCGGAGCAGGCCATCGCCCGGACCAAGGCCGAGAACGACTGGCGCATCGCCCGCGCCGAGATCCTGGCCAAGAACCTGTCGGTCCTCTCGGCGCAAGCGCCCGACACCGCCGACCAGCGGTTCGGCGTGCTGCTGTCACTGACCCGCGGCAGCATCCTGGATCCCGAGCTGGCGGTCTCGTACGCGCTGGAGCTGGGCAAGGTGAACCCCGACTACATGCGCAGCGTGCTGGCCAGCACCTCTGACAAGAACTACACCCAGCTGGCACACGCCTTCGCGCTGACCTGCCTGCAGCGCTACGGCGTCGAGAAGGCGGCCCCCATCTGCAAGGACGACAAGCTGTCCGATCGTTCGGACGCCATCGCCCAGCTGATCGAGGACGAGCTGGATGCCGCCGGGGCGGCCGCCGTGGGCCAGCAGGCCGCCGCCGCCGCCAAGGAAGGGCAAGGCAAAGTCCAGCCCCCCAGCGCCGAGGAGGCCGCCCCGGCCGGGCCGTCTTGGCAGAACGGACCGATCGTGCTGCTGCGCGAGCAGCGGGAGGTGCAGGCACGGCCCGCCGCGCTGATGTGGCTGTTCGAGCCGTACCTGCAGGATCTCTACGAGCGGCGGCAGTGGAAGGAGATCAGCCGCTTCGAGGGGTCCAGCGTGGGGGCGCGCCTGATCGCCGCGCTGGTGCTGGCCACCGCCCGCACCGGCGAGCTGGTGCCGACGGCCGAGCAGGCGGCGCTGGTGGCCTTTCACACCGAGCGCCGCAAATGGTTGGCCTCGTACATGTACGGGCCCAGCTGCGACTCCGAGTGCCGGGGCAAGCTGGTGGACGTGATGCTGTCCACCTACGGCGAGGCGCAAGGCGACTACGACGAGGCGCTGCGCAAGCTGGTGCTGCTGTCGCGGGCCGAGGCCGGCCCGGCCGTGGCGCAGCTGCACGCGCGCCTGCTGTGGTGTCAGGTGGACGGGGACGATCTGGAGGAGTTCCGCGATCGGGTGCTGGTGCCGGCCCTGGTGAAGGGGATGGGGACGCCCAATCTGGACCACGCCATCCTGGACGACCTGCTGGGCCTGGTGGCCCTGGTGCCCGAGCCGCAGCCGCCCGCCGCCACGGAGACGGACGCCGACCGGATCACCCGCATGACCGCCAGCGTGACCGGCTGGAAGAACATGCTGGCCACCATCGAGAAGGCAGGGGAGAAGACGGCCCGCGCCTTCGCCTCGCGGCGCGCCGCCGTGAAGCGCGAGCGCGCCGACCCGCCCCCCATGATCAAGAAGGTCAGCTTCTGCACCGCGGCCGCGGCCGACACCCACGCCCCCACCACGCTGAATCAATGACCACCGACGACAGGCCGCTGTTCTGGGGCATGACCCGCTACCAGTGGACCGTGCTGTTCGCGGCCTGGCTGGGCTGGGGGTTCGACGTGTTCGACGGCCTGCTGTTCAACTACGTGGCGCCGAACTGCATCCCCACCCTGCTGGGCCTGCCCATCGGCTCGGCGGCCGCGAAGAAGGCCACCCTGTTCTGGGGCGGGGCGCTGACGTCGGTGCTGCTGCTGGGCTGGGCGGCGGGGGGAATCCTGTTCGGCGCCATCGCCGATCGCATCGGACGCACGCGCACGCTGCTGCTGACGATGCTGTTCTACGCGCTGGGGACGGCGGCCTGCGCCGCTGCCCCCAACCTGCCGGTGCTGATCCTGTTCCGGGTCATCGCCAGCCTGGGCATCGGCGGCGAGTGGGCCGCCGGCGCGGCGATGGTGGCCGAGGTGGTTCCGGCGCGCCGTCGCGTCGAGGCCGGCGCGCTGCTGTACACGTCGGCCCCGGCCGGGCTGTTCCTGGCGACCTTCGCCAACTTCCAGATCGCGGGGGTGTTCCTGAAGGGCGCCCCGGCGACGTCGTGGCGGTACGTGTTCCTGTGCGGCCTGATCCCGGCCGTGGTGGCGTTCGCCATCCGCCTGTTCGTGCACGAGCCCGAGGCCTGGAAGCGCGCCGTCAAGGGCGCGCCCCCGCCGCGGCTGCGCGAGCTGTTCTCGCCCGCCGTGCGCCGCCTGACCTTGAGCGGCTTCGCCATGTCGCTGGTCGCGCTGATCACCTGGTGGACCTGCGCTGCCTTCCTGGCCATCGTGGCCAGCGGCCTGGCCCAGAGCGCGGCCCGGCAGCGGGGGCTGGACGTGGCGGGCACGCTGGCGCTGGTGGAGAGCTGGAAGGCGCGCACCACGAACTTCTTCAACCTGGGCGGCCTGCTGGGGACGCTGCTGACCATCCCCGCGGCGAAGGTGTTCGGTCGCCGCAAGATGTTCGGCATCTACTACGCGCTGTCCGCCGTGGCGACGTTCGCCACGTTCGGCCTGGAGCTGCCGCCCGAGACGCGGCTGGCCCTGTACTTCTTCGAGGGGCTGACGGTGTTCGGCGTGTTCGGGGCGTTCACCTACTACCTGCCCGAGCTGTTTCCCACGCGCCTGCGCGGCACGGGCTCGGGGTTTTGCTACAACATCGGGCGCATCATCACCGCGGTGGGGCCGTTCGTGGTGGGGAACGTCGCCTCGCGCGGCGCCGACGCCCTGGGGGCGGCCCTGAAGGTCCTGACGGCCGTGGCGATCGTGCCGGCGCTGGGCTCGTTGCTGGCGTTGTTCGCGCCCTTCGTCGTGGAGACGAAGGGGCGCGTGACCGAGGAAGTCCCGAACGGAGGACAGGCATGAACGATACGCGCAAGAAACCGAAGACCGCGGCGCCGGCAGCGATGGCGCTGGCCTTGCTGATGTTGCTGGACGCCGGCGCTTGCCATGAGGGCAGGAACGCGCTGCCGGCGTCTCCCCCGCCGGGCGCGGGCGGCGCGCCGGAGACCGCCACCCCGGCCGAGACGCGCACGCCCGGCGTCGATGGTCCCAGCCTGGGGATCGTCCTGACCTCGAAGCAGCTTCACTACAAGCTGCAGGGGGGCGAGGACCGCATCCCCGCGCGGCTGCACGACCTGCAAGCCAGCCTGGCCTCGCCCCCCAAGCCGCCGTCAGGAAAGGCGGGGGCGGGAACGGGGACGACAGCGCGCGGAAAGAAGAACGGAAAGGCGGCCGGGAAGGCCGCCGCGGAGCAGGGTCCGCCCGACGCGCCTCCGGTGGACATGACGCTGCGGATCATCAATCGCTCGAAGCAGCGCATCGACTTCTGGTCGGCGGGCGACCCGGTGACCATCACGTTGCGCCTGGAGGGCGCGGGTGCGGTGACGGCTCCCATGCCGGTCATGCACACCATGGAGATGCGCCCGCCCAAGGTGGTCACGCTGGGGCCGGGCGAGACGTTCGACCTCCCCATCACCAGGCTGGAGTTCGGCGAGCGCGGCGACAGCACCCGCGCGTACTGGACCCGGCCCGGCGATTACACGATCGTGCCGTCGCTGGAGACGGCTGTCCGGCCGGCCTGGCCGGGCACTGTCGCGGACGCCGAAGGCTTCGGCCGGGTGATGCTGGCGGGTCCCCCGCTGCGCGTCCACGTCGACGCGCCCTGAGGGGCGCTCAGCGTCGTGGGTGGGCATCCACCCGCCGGACAGCTGTGGGGCGGCTGCGGGACGCAGGCCGTGGCCAGCGCCGTGTCGGCCTCGCACGTCCACGGGGCCGGGCAGTCGGCGTCCGTCGCGCAGGTGGCGGGCAAGGCCGGGGCCATGCAGGTGGCGACAGTCCTGGGCCGTGCTGCCCATGATCTGGGTGCACACGGTGGCGACGCCGGGGACGCAATACAGATTGGGCCCGCAGTCGCTGTCGCAAGCGCAGTCGACGGTGGTCGCGTCGCAGCTGCCGCCCCGGCAGGCAAAGCCAAGCGGACAGTCCCCGTTCGTCGCGCAGCAGGTGGCGCCCGCCGGCGCCCCGGCAAGCAGCGTCGCTCCGCTCGCAATCGCCACCATCACGATCAGGCGTCCCATCCGTCACACCTCCGCGGCCGACCGATCCCCAGAACGTGTCAGGCGGCGGCGACGCCGTCAACGCCCCGCAGGCCAGGCCTCAGGCGGCGTCATCCCGGGACGCGGGCGCGGCGGTGTCGATCGGTGCGGCGGTGCCCCCGCTCCGGCGGGCGATCCCCGGCGGCGTTGCCGGCGCGATCGTGGATGGTGGCCAGCAGCTTTGCCTCGGTGGCCTGATCGAGGCCCAGCACCGAGCGTCCCTGCAAGATGGCAGCGATGATCTCGTCGCCGCCGACGTCACCGACATAGATTCCCTCGCGCTTCGCCAGCGAGTTCGCGAAGCGGACCACGTTGGCCACCGAATGCGGCCCGCCGTCTTGATCGTAGGCGTCGCAGTGCAGGATGGCGTCGGCGATGGCCGGCGGCAGCTTCCACGACGTGGCCACCATCGCCCCCACCCCGCGGTGCGATTCGGCGACCGTCTTGCGCCACAGCGTCTCGGTCATGAAGGGGACATCGATCTCTTCGATCAGCTTCCGCTCGGCCTCCAGCAGCAGCCCGGCCACGATCGGCTTGCCGATGTCGTGCATCAGCCCCGCCAGATAGGCCACGTCGGGATCCACCCGTGTGGTCAGGCGACCGGCCAGATCGCGCGACAGCATCGCCACGGCCAGACAGTGCTCCCAGATCTGCTTGAACGTCTGCCGGATGCCCGCGCTGCGCGACGTGAACACCTGGCAGGCCGCCAGCTCGACCAGCAGGATGCGCAGCGGCTTCACGCCGATCTGGCTGACCGCCTTCTCCAGGGTCTTCACCGGATCGCGGCGGGAGTAGGCGGCGCTGTTGACGACGCGCAGGACCCGCGCCGCGATGACGGGGTCGGGCTCCAGGATGCGCGCGATGTCGGCGAACGTGGCGTTCGGGTCGCGCAGCACGTCCAGGGCCTTCAGCGCCACCAGCGGCATCGAGGGGAGCTGCAATCGGTTCTCGTTGATGCGGCGGAGGATGATGGTGGACAGCGCCTTGCCCACGATCTTCGCCTGGACGCGCTCCGCCTGCTGCGCCTGGGGAGTGACGGGCGCCGCGGAGGCCGGCCGGGGCAGGGCCGTGCTGCTCGGTTGCTCCGTCGCGTACGCGGAGGAGGCCCGCTCCAGCGCGCGCCGCAGCTCGCGCATGCCGGGCCAGCGCTCGTCCGGGTCGTGGGACAGGGCGCGCATCAGCACGTCGGAGACCGCCTTCGTCACCCCGGGCTGGCGCTCCTGCGGGGGCATGGGCGGCAGGGGGCGTTCCCCGGGGCGAAGGCGCTCGTGCGCCCGCTTCCACGGGGGGCTGCCCACCAGCATGTGGTAGCCGAGCACGCCCAGGGCGTACATGTCGCTGGCCGGGCTGGCCGCGCCGCCCATCAGCAGCTCCGGCGCCAGGTACGGCGACTGCGCGAACGTCACGCCCTCGGCCGAGCGCAGGGTGGTGGCGCCGAAGTCCAGCACCTTCACGAAGTTGGGATAGTCGACGCTGTTCGTGATGAACACGTTCTCGGGCTTCAGCGTGTCGTGGGACAGTCCGCGATCGTGCGCGGCGCCCAGCGCCGACGCGATCTGCACCAGCAGCCGCACGGCGGTCGTCTCGTCCAGTTGCTGCAGGCGGTCCAGCCGCTCACCCAGCGTCTCGCCCTCCAGCATCTCCATCACCACGAACGTCAGCTCGCGCGACCCATCGGGGAAGGCGGGATCCGGCATGCGCCCGACGTCCAGCACGTCCACGATGTTGGGATGGCGAATGCCGCTGACCACCTTCAGGTGCGTCAGGAAGCGATCCAGGCGGGGCCCCTCGCCCAGGTCCGGCGCCAGCACCTTGATGGCGGCGCGGCGGCCGATCAGGGGGTGCTCGGCGTAGAACACGGTCCCGCTGGGCCCGCTGCCCAGCTCCGTGACCACGCGGTAACCCCCGATCTGCTTTCCGATCACCTGTCGGACATCGACGGTGAGCGGCGAAACTTGACGATTTGGCTGCGGTTTTCGGAAAAGGGGGCGCTACATCGGCAGGAGAGCGGCTGGCGCCGGGCGGGAGCTCGTCGCGCTCAGAAGAGGTTTCCGCCCACGCCGAACAGGGGCACATGGCGGCCGGTGGGATTGGCCGACGCCGTGACGACGGGGGCCCAGCTCGACGTGGCCGCGGCGACGGGGGTGCTCTCGGGCGGGATGCCATCCATGCCGCTGGTGGCCAGCAGCGTGACGCCCAGCCCGACCAGGGAGCCGATGGTGATGCCGCCCCACAAGCCACGCTCACCGTTGCCGTCCGACGCGCCGATCAGGGCGCCCAGCACGGCGCCGCCGTAGCCGCCCCAGGTGGTGACGCGCACCCGTTCCAGTGAGACCTCGGTGTGCGTGGCCGCCAGCAGCCCCAGGCCCAGACCACCGTACAATCCCACCAGGCCGGCGGTGGCGACGCTGCGCGTGGACGGGGAGGTGTCGCCGTACACGTCGCCGCCGCTGTAGTGATGAGTGCCGAGCGCCAGGGTCCCGGTGACCGACAGCACCAGGCCCCAGAACCCCGCATCGCGAACCAGCTGCGTGTCGCCCGGATCCAGTTCCAGGTTTCGCGCCGCCACCACCGCGATGGGAACGGACAGCACACTGCTGATGGCGGTGGCCGCGGCCTGACTCCGCGAGCTGCCATGAGGATAAGCGGCCGCCGAGACCAGCAGCGTCGTCATCGGCACGTACGACACGATGCCCAGCGCCAGCGGCAGATCGCCGCGATCGGGGTTGGCCGCCGCCAGAAAAGCGACGGAAGCGGCGGTGTAGCCAACGGCCCCCAGCACGACGGGCCCCACGTCGTTCGCATGCTCGGCGATTCCCAGCGACACGCCCAGCGAAGCGCCATAGATGAACGACGTCACGCCGAAGTCGAGCTTCTCCCACGCGGTCAGGCGCAACCGCTCCGACGTGCGCAGCGAATAAGGCTCGTTCCGGATCACGATGTCGCGGTTGGGAGGCCGCTGCGGGTAAGCCATGTCGGCCCCTGGAACGGCGGGGGGCGCCGCTGTCGGGGGAGCCGCGGGCAGGGCGGCGCCTCCCGGCATCACGGCCGGCAGGGCCAGCGCTTGCAGCGCCCGGCGCGCTTCATTGGCCTCGGGTGAGGCGGGGAATTCGCGCACCACGCGATCGAAGGCGGCCTGCGCGGCGCCCCGATCCCCCGCGTTCAGCGCCGCATCACCGGCCCGCAGGAGATCTGCTGCCGTGCCCGCCGGCGCGGGCGGCGCGGTCCACCCGTCGGCGGCCCTCGCCAGACGCGGCGGCATCAGCGAAGCCCCGCAAGCCAATCCACAAACCAGCCCAACGGTCAGCGATCTCATGGAGCGAGGCACGCAGCAATAAGTGAACCAGAGCGCGGGGCGCGTATCAACGAATGCAAACGGGCACAGCCAACCCGGAATGCAACGCGCAAAGCTGCCACCAGACGTGGCCCGGAAATGCGAACGGGCGCCCGAAGGCGCCCGTCGCTGACCACAGCAGCCGTCTGGCGAACGTCCTCGCCGTCGACTGCCTTTTGGCTCTTCTACTGGCTCTTCTTGGCCATGTACTGCAGCAGGTCGACGCAGCGGTTGCTGTAGCCCCACTCGTTGTCGTACCAGCTGACGAGCTTGAAGAAGTTCTTGTTCAGCCCGACCGAGGCGCCCGCGTCATAGATGCTGCTGCGCGCGTCGTGGATGAAGTCGCTCGAGACGACCTCGTCCGTGGTGTAGCCGAGGATGCCCTTCATGTAGCTCTCGCTGGCGCGCTTCATGGCCGCGTTGATCTCTTCGATGCTGGTCTCCTTCTCGGTGCGGAAGGTCAGATCGACGACCGAGACGGTCGGCGTCGGCACGCGGAACGACATGCCGGTCAGCTTGCCCTTCACCTGCGGCAGCACCAGGCCCACGGCCTTGGCGGCGCCCGTGGTCGACGGGATGATGTTGATGGCCGCGCTGCGGCCGCCCTTCCAGTCCTTCTTCGAGGGGCCGTCCACCGTCTTCTGCGTCGCCGTGTAGCTGTGCACGGTCGTCATCAGACCCTCGGCCAGACCGAATCCCTCCTTCAGGACGACGTGAACGACGGGCGCCAGGCAGTTCGTGGTGCACGACGCGTTCGACACGATGTTGTGCTTGGCCGGGTCGTAGTTCTCGTGGTTGACGCCCATCACGATGGTGATGTCCTCGTTCTTGCCGGGCGCAGAGATCATGACCTTCTTGGCGCCGGCGGCGATGTGGCCCTTCGCCTTCTCGGCCTCGGTGAACAGGCCCGTCGACTCGATGACGTAGTCGACGCCCAGCGCCTTCCACGGCAGCTCGGCCGGCGTCTTGGCGCTGACGACCTTCACCTCTTTGCCGTCGACCACCAGCACGTCGTCGTCGGCCTTGTCGGGCGACGACTTCTTCGACGTGACGGTCCCCTCGAACTTGCCCTGGATGGAGTCGTACTTCAGCAGGTAAGCGAGGTTGTCGGCCGGGACGATGTCACCGACCGCGACCACCTCGACCTCCTTGCCGAACAGGCCCTGCGTGTAGAGGGCCCGGAAAACGAGCCGTCCGATGCGACCGAAACCATTGATGGCGATGCGGGTCATTTGCTGTTGTCTCCCTGTTATTCCGTTCAGACCGGCAATCTATACCGCCCCCGAGAAATACGGCAAGCGCGCCGGCGGACGCATCCCACGCATCGTGTTTCGGGCTGGTCAGCGACGCAGCCAGACGATCGTCGCGCCGGTCCCCCCCAGAGCCGGGGGCGCGGTGACACAGGCGAGCACGTGCCCGGCGTGAGGGCCATCGGTCAGCGCGCGGCGCACGGTCTCGCGCAGCGCGGGGCCGTCGGCGCCGGAGTGCAGGCCGCGGCCGTGAATCACCAGCAGGCAGCGATGGCCGGCGGCTCGGGCCAGGGCGATGAACCGCTCCAGGGCCCGCGCCGATTCGTTGCGCGAGCGGCCGTGGAGATCGAGGCGGGCCTCGATCTCCAGCTTGCCGGAGGCGAGCCTGCGGGTGAACCGCCGATCGATGCCGTCGGCGCGCGCCGACCACAGCTCGCCAGCTTCCTCGATCACCAGCTTGGTGGTGCTGTGGTCCGCGGCAGGCAAGTCTGCGGCCGATGAGCTCGCCGCCACCGAGCCGCTCCGCCGGGGCGCTGCCCCCGCCGTGGGCGCATGCGTGACGGGCAGACGGCGCGGGCCCGGCAGCGCGCGGGCGTCCGCCATGGCCTGCTGGAAGGCGCGGGCATCCGCGTCGTCTCGAGGCGACCGGGGCATGCTGTCACCGGGCCCCGTGCGGGGCTCCGGCCATCATCGCCTGCCAGCGGGCGCGGCCGGCGGCCCGCGCCTGACGCACCTGGGCCAGCGCGCTGTCCTCGGCCGTCACCAGCGGCAACGCCGGCATGGGCCGCCACGCGGCGAGCACACCCGGGACCGGCGGGCCGTCGAACGAGAAGAACAGCGCCGCCCGCGACAGCGAGAAGCTGCCGCCCAGGTTGCCGACCATCTGGGTGGTCTGTCCCACGTCCACCACGGTGGCGACGTCACGGGACAGGTAGGTCCAGCCGGCGGGGACGCCCTGCTCGTCGAGCAGGACGGCCGGGTCCAGCGCCAGGCCGTCAGTGGCCACCCGGACGTAGCTCTGGCCGTCGTTGCGGGCCCACACGCGCAGGGATCGGCGCGGCTCGGGCATGGGGCAGTGGCCCACGTCGTATCGATACGGCCTGACCGAACCGGCGACCACCCCGGTGGTCGTCGAATCCAGCGACAGGTCGATCGAGGTCAGCGCGGTGTACAGGGCGTCGCCGCCCGCGGGCGTGCCGGCGTCCAGGAAGTAACCGGACTCCTGCGGTCCCAGGCAGGTGTCCGTGTACGTGCCGCCGGCCGTCAACCCCACGGAGCCCTGGACGTAGGCGAAGGTCGTGGGGTCGTTCAAGGCCTTTCCGGTGGCATCGCGCCAGGTGAAGGCTGCGGCCCGCACGAAGCACCGCACGTCGGCCGAGTGATTCTGTACGGGCAGCGTCAGCGACAGCGCCTCGGTGGTGGGATCGTTGCGCGTGACATAGGCCATCGGTCCCACCACGAAGCCGCTCAAGCTGGTGGCGACGTGCACGGGGATCGCCTTGCGCATGGTCGACGGCGCGAAGGCGATGTCGCCCAGCACCGCCCCGGACAGATCGGCCGAGTCGTTCGTGGTGGGCGGCGGCCCTGCCATGGTCGTCCCCGAGCCGAGATCCCACACGCAGGCGGCGAACGGGTCGACGGCGCCGCCGGCCCCGCCGGCTGCGCCCCCGCCCGGCCCGCCCCCGGCGCCAGCCGCACCGCCTGCCTGACCGGTGCCGCCCGCGCCGCCCGGGGCTGCCATGCTGCCGCCTGGCCCACCGCCCGCGCCCCCGCCCGGGTGGCCGCCGCCGCCGCAGGCGATTGCGGCCGCCAGGCACACCGGCGCGGCGAAGCGAAGCATTCCCCAGCAGCGAGGCGCGGGCGACGTCATGGCTCGACCGCGGTCAATCTACATGGCGACCGATCGCACCGCCAAGGCCAGCGGCCTGACCCCGCCGGCGCCCCGACGTCAGTACGTCAGGCCGTAGGCGTACGGATACTGCGGGTCGTAGTTGGCGTCGCCCACGTTCATGGGAAGCTGCGACTGGCTGCGCGGCCAGGTGCGGGGCAGGTGACCGCTGGGGTGCACGTCGCCGAACAGGACGTCGGTGATGCCGGCGCCCTCGGTGCCGGGCAGCCACGCCACCACGATGGCGTCCGCGATGCGCAGGATGGAATCGATGATCAACGGGCGCCCGGCCACCAGCACCACCACCGTCTTCAGGCCGGCGTCGTGCATCTTCTGCACGACCTTCACGTCGTCGCTGTCCAGCGACAGCGTGGAGGGCCGCTTGATGCAGAGCTGTTGATTGGAAGGCGGGGGGATGTCCCCGCAGGTCTCGGAGTAGGGCGTCTCGCCAATGACCGCGATGCCCACCGTGGCCTTGCCGCTGCCGTTCGCGCTGCCGTCCAGCGCGTAGAAGACCCGGCTGGAGGTCACCACCGATTCCAGCGCCTGGCGCACGGTGGTGCCACCGCTGGTGACGTTGCCGCTCATGCCCTGCCACATCACCGTCCAGCCGCCGCACTGGTTGCCGATGTTGTCGCCCGTCTTGCCGCCCAGCGCGATGCCCGGCACGTCCTTCGACAGCGGCAGCACGCCGCCGTCGTTCTTCAGCACCACCAGCGACTGGGCCACCGCCTGGCGGGCGATGGCGCGATGCTCGGCCGAGCCGACCTTCGCGGTCAGCGTGCGGTCGACCAGGTGCAGGGCGCCGTCCAGCAGGCCCATCTCGCACTTGGTGACCAGGATGCGGCGGGCAGCGTCGTCGATGCGCTCCTGCGGCACCGTGCCGGGGACCAGCGCGCTGACCATGCTCTGGAACTGCGAGGCGCTGTGCTGGAACGTCATCAGCATGTCGACGCCGGCGTTCAGGCAGCCGGCCACGGTGACGGGAGCCATGAAGCAGGCGTTGTAGTCCGAGCTCACGAAGCCGGCGAAGCCCAGGTCGCCCTTCAGCACGCCCGTGATCATCGACGTGTTCATGTGCATGGGGACGCCCTGCCAGCTGCTGTAGGACGCCATGATCGAGCCGACGCCCGCGCCCACGGCGGCCTGGTAAGGCGGCAGGAACAGCGCCCGCAGCGACGCCTCGTCGCCCGAGGTGTCGCCCTGGTTCTTGCCGTCCTTCGTGCCGCCGTCGCCGACGTAGTGCTTGGCGTTGGCCACGACGGTCAAGGGACCGCCGCGCTTCTGCAGGCCGTTCGTGTAGGCGACGCCCATGGCGGACACCAGGTCGGTGGTCTCGCCGAAGGACTCGTAGGTGCGGCCCCAGCGCGGGTCGCGCGCCACGGCCACCACCGGCGCGAACGGGAAGTCGGCGCCCACACCGGCGGCCTCCTCGGCTACCGCGGCCGCCACCTGCTCGACCAGCGCCGGGTCGCGCGTGGCGCCCAGGCCGATGTTGTGCGGGAAGATCGTCGCGCCGTAGACTGGCCCGGCGCCGTGGACCACGTCCAGCCCGTAGATGACCGGGATCTTCAGACGGCTGGCGAAGGCGGCCTTGCGGTAACCGTCGATCATGTCGGCCCAGGCACCCGGGTTGTTGGGCGTGGGGACCGAGCTGCCCTGGCTGTAGATCGAGCCCAGGCCGTACTTCGTGATGTCCGCCGCGGTGGCGTCGACCCGCTCGATCTGTTGCAGCTGACCGATCTTCTCCTCGCTGGTCATCATGGCCACCAGCGCGCTGGCCTGGTCCAGGCAGGACTGCGAGGGGAAGGCCCGCGCGCCGCCCGCGCCCCCGTTGCCCAGCGCGCCGGCGGTGTTCCCCGTGCCGGCCGGGTAGGCCCCGCCCACGCCGCCGGTGGCGGTGCCGTCGTCGCCGCCGCTGCCGCTGCTGGAGGGACTGTGCGAACACCCGGCGAGGCCGGGCAGGGCGGCCAGCGAGAAGAAAGCGCAGCATGAGAGCAATACGAAAATCGCGGACTGCTTGGACGACAGACCGCCGAGAGGAGTGGACATGGACGCAATCTAACAGGCGCACCGCGCCCGTCGACAGGTCGCGGCGCCGATCTACGAGGCGGTGGGCGCCGTCCGGGCGCGGGCCAGCTTGCGCAGGTCCTCCACGGTGAACGGCTTGGCCAGGATGGTGGCGCTGGTGGTGTCCACGAACGCGCGCGTCGAGTCGGTGAACGAGCCACCGGTCATGAAGATCAGGCGAGGGACCAGCTCGGGCCAGCGCTTCGACACGATGTTGAACACGTCCGGGCCGGTGATGTTCGGCATGGTCAGATCGCACAAGATCAGATCGAAGGATTCGCCGGCGTCCAGCCGCGCCAGCGCGTCCGCGGCGCGCGTCTCCACCACCACCTCGTGCTCGCTCTTCAGCGCGCTCTGGATCACGCGGCCGATCATGGGCTCATCGTCGATGACCAGCACGCGCGAGCGCTGGGCCCGGGGCGCGGCCTGGACGGGCGCCGCCGTGAAGGGCTCCGGCGTCGGCGTCACGTCGCGGGGCGCGTTCAGCGCTTCTATGAACGGCAGGTAGACGCGGACCGTGGTGCCCGTGCCCGGCTTGCTGTCGAACTCGATGCGGCCATGGTGGTCCGTCACCGTCTGTCGCGCGATGGCCAGGCCCAGGCCGGTGCCGCTGCCCACGGGCTTCGTGGTGTAGAACGGCTCGAAGATGTGCGGCAGGTGCTCGGCGGCGATGCCGGCCCCCGTGTCGCGGATGGTGACCAGGACGTCGTGCTCCACCACGTCGATGGTGACGCTGATCTGGTTGTTGTCGGCATCACCGTCGGGGATGGCCTGGGCGGCGTTCACCAGCAGGTTCAGGAACACCTGACCGATCGCCACCGCGTCGCCGTTCACGACGGTGCGGCGCCGCCGGTACTCCTTCGTGAACCGGGCCCGGTGCTGGATCTGCGTCCAGGCCATCGCCACGGACTGGTCGATGGCGACCTGCAGATCGAAGGGCTCGTGGCGGTTCTGGCTGTCGCGCGACAGCTTCTGCAGCCGCCCCACCGTCTGTCTGATCCGCTCCAGCCCCATCTCCGACTCGGTCAGCATCTCGATGACGTCGGGGACGACGTCTTCCACGGTCAGCTCGCTGGGGGCGGCGGCTTCTTTGCGGGGCGCGGTCGCCGACGCCTCGCGCAGCTCGGTCAGGCGCTTCACCGCCATGCTGACGTTCATCATCACGAAGGCCAGCGGGTTGTTGATCTCGTGCCCCACGCCGGCGGCCAGCCGGCCCAGCGAGGCGAGCCGCTCGGCGGACTCCAGCCGCTGGGACATCTGCTTCAGCTCCTGCGCGTGCAGCACACGAGCCACCGTCGTCACCAGCACCGCGCTGTCGAAGGGCTTCTTCAGATAGGCGTCGGCCGAGATGGCCACCGCCTGCGGGCTGGCGTCGGCCGAGCAAGCGACGATGGGGATGGACTTCAGCCGCGGATCGTTCTTCTGTCGGGCCCGGAACTCCCAGCCGTCCATGATCGGCATCCGCAGGTCCAGCACGATCAGGTCGGGGATAGGGCCGGTCTGCAGCCGCTTCAGGGCCGCCTTCCCGTCCTCCGCGCTGATCACGTCGTACTCCTGGTCTTCCAGGACGCTGCGCGACGCCTCGCTGAGCGCGTCGTCGTCCTCGACGACCATGATGAGCCAGCGTCGCCCGTCCCAGCGTCGATGCTTGGGCCGCTCCGCTTCATCGGGGTCTCGCGACGATTGCCGCGACGACCAGACTGACTGTGCCGTCAGCGATTGATACTCCACCGCAGGCCAATTTCGGTCCGCCGCGCCGGGGGCGCAACCCCCCGATTCTCTTTCGTTCAGCCCGCCATGCGGCGGACGGCGGTGGCGGGCGGGGCGGCGACGTTCATCACGGTGGCGGGGATCTCGCCCTCGACGACGAAGCCCAGGGTGGCCCGGCGCGACACCTTCACCGGCACCTGCGGCTGCATGGGGATCTGTTCGAACACCAGCGTCAGCTCGTCGCCGATGCGCAGCTCTTCCGGGGTCTGCACCACGGCACCGCCCTCGGCGACCTCGAAGATGCGCACGGGGCGGACGCCCTCGGGACCCAGCAGGCTGCCCATCCAGTCGACCTCGAAGCGGGGCGAGCGGCGCATATAGGGATCGATGAGCGCCGGGACGCCGGCGCGGCCAGCCGTGCCGGTGCTGTCCAGGGGAGCGTCGGCGCTGGCGGCCGTGGCCGCACCGACCACCACCGGCGCGGTGGCGTGCCGCGCGTCGGGCGCGGTGATGGGCGTCTGCTCGAAGGGATCCTCGACCACGCCTTCGCTGGCCGGCGGCGCCGCGGCCGTGGCCGGCGTGGTCTTGATCTCGTACGGATCCTCGTCCAGGCCGATGTCCTCGCCCGCCAGCAGATCGTCGATGGCGACGTCCTCGGCCAGCAGCGCCTCGGCCATCTGCTCGAAGGCGCGGCTGTCGTCGTCGCGCGGGCCCAGCATCATCGGCTTGCGCAGGTTGACCGACTCGCGGATGCGGCGGCTGGCGCGCACGGTGCCCAGGATGGGCACGGTGATGCCCAGGAAGTCCTGGATCATGCGCGTGATGGCGTGAAAGATGCCGGTCTGGTTGGCGTCGAAGACCTGATTGCCGACGATCTGCGCGCCGAACTGCGCCAGCGCCTTGTCGATGGCCGCGCCCAAGGTGGGGTCCTGCTCGCGGATGCGCGACAGGATCTGGCTGACCTTCTCGTTCTCTCCGCTCTTGGTGGCCGGGGCCAGCAGCTCCAGCTCCGAGGCCTTCTCGGCCAGGTGGTGCAGGCTGCGCATCACGGCGCCCTTCAGGAACGAGTAGGCCGTCTGGATCGACGTGACCTGGGGCGTGATGACCAGCAGCCGCTGGCCGCCGATCTCGAAGAAGTCGAGCACGTTGTAGCTGACCCCCGCGCCCACGTCGACGATGACGACGTCGGCCTTCAGCGCGCGGATGCGGCGGATGATCCGCTGCTTCTCACCGTGGTTGATGTTGGCTGCGCCGACCGAGGCGCCCGTACCCGCCACCAGGTGCAGGTTGGGGTGCTGCGTGGGCGTCAGGCCTTCCTCGAGGGAGCTGATCTTCTTGTCCAGCAGACCCTGGATGCCCGGTTTGGGGCGGTCGATGCCGAACAGCACGTGTTGGTTGGCGGCGCCGAGATCGCAGTCGACCAGCACCACGCGCGATCCGGCTTGCGCCATGGCCATGGCCAGGTTGGAGGCAACCAGGCTCTTGCCGACGCCGCCCTTACCACCGCCGATCGTGATGAAACGCTTGGCGGAGTCGTCCTTCCCCGGGGTTTTCATGTTCACCCCCCCTATCGTCAGAGGTTTGACGGAGCTTGAGACGATGCGGCGACCGAAATCGGCCGCCGTTTGGCCGGCCTTCGGCCACTTTTGGGCCATTTACAGATTCGATTACTTGGATAATGTCGGCGCCTGGCTGTCCAGCGTCTGGAGTCACGTGACCGGTCACCAATCACAGCAGGGTCAGACGAAAGCGCGCACACGCGAGGTCGGGGCAACCCAGATGTCCCGTGGGTACAGATGGGATAATGTCCCACTCGAATGCGTTCGGGACAGGGGCTCATGAGGTGGGTGGCCGCGATCTTGATGATCTTGATGATGACCGCCGTGGCGGCGCCGCGCGCGGCGCGCGCGAGCGAGGCTGACGAGCTGATCCGCCAGGGCGTCGCCCTGCGCCGCACCGGCGATGATGCCGGCGCCTTGCGCCGGTTCGAGCAGGCCTACCAGCTGGAGCACGGTTCGCGCGCGCTGGCCCAGATCGGGCTGGCCGAGCAGGCGCTGGGGCGGTGGTCGTCGGCGTACGACCACCTGCAACAGGCGCTGGAGGACGGCCGCGACCCGTGGATCAAGAAGAGCGCCGCCACCCTGCACCAGGCGCTCGACCTCGTCAGCGATCACGTGGGACACCTGGAGGTGCTGGGCGGCTCACCGGACGCCGAGGTGCGCATCGACGGCGTGGCCCGCGGAAAGTTGCCGCTTGCCCGCGCGCTGACGGTCTCGGCCGGCACCGTCACGGTCGAGCTGGTGGCGCCGCGGTTCATCCCCGTGCAGCGAACGACGGTGGTGCGGGCCCGCCAGACGGTGCGGGAGTCTTTCGACCCGCTGGTGGCGACGTTCGTCGCGAACGCCGGGCCTCGCCCGGCGGGCGCGGACGCGCCGCCCCCCGAGGGCAGGCACGCCGCTCCCCGTCCGGCCTCGCCAGCGCCGCCCCCGCCCGCCGAGGCGGAGGCCCGCCCGGTCCCGGTCGAACCCCCTCGCGGCAGCGTTCCGCCCGTGGTCGAGAAGCAGAAGGACAAAGACAGCGCGGACGCCCCGGGGTCCAGCTCGTTTCGTCCCGCGCTGAAGTGGATCGCCTGGGGAACGGGCGCGGCGGCGCTGGGCCTGGGGATCGTGGGGATGGTCCGTCAGGACCACGCGGGGAACGACTTCGACGCCAGCTGCGGCGTCGGGCCAGGGCAGACCGTCGTGCCGTTGCCCGGGTCCAACCGGTCGGCCTCGGACTGCCGCGGCTTCAAGGATCGGGTCGACTCCAATTATCGGCTCGAGCTGATCGGTTACGTGGCCGCGGGCGCTCTGGCCGTCACGGGGCTGGTGCTGTGGTTGACCGAGCCCTCGGCCCGCGGGGGCGAATCGGCGGCGCTGGCCTGCAGTCCCGGGGTGACGGTGGGCGGTGCGCAGCTGGGATGTGCCCTCAGGTTTTGAACGCGGTGCCGGCATCCGGTGGATCGAGGCCCGGTGGGGCTGAAGGAACGGGAGACATGACTCACTCAGCACGATTCGCGGTGTTCGTGGTGGCCGGGCTGGCGCTGGCGACGGCGGGCTGCAAGCACGGCTTGCAGGCGGCCCCCTCGCAAGACGGGGGAACCCCGGACATGGCGCAGCCCGGCGGTGGCACCAGCGGCTCGGCCGGGGGCCACGGCAGCGGTGGAGCCGGCGGCGTGCACGGCAGCGGTGGAATGTCGTCCGGCACGGGCGGGGCGGGAACGACCGGCAGTGGAGGCTCGAGCGACGGCGGCAGCGGCCTTTCGGCCGGCGGCGGCAATGATGGCGGCGCGCCCGATCACCCGGTGGTCAGCTGTCCCGGCGGGCAGCACATGTGTCCGGGGGGCTGCGTGGCCGACGACGACATCCAGACCTGCGGCGCCTCGTGCACGCCCTGTCAGGCGCCGGCGAACGGCACCGCCACCTGCGACGGCGTCTCTTGCGGCGGCGCCTGCCCCGCCAACATGCAGCTGTGTCTGGGGGCGTGCATCGACGCCGCGGCCGCGTGCAGCGGCAAGTGCCCGGCCACGGAGCATGCCTGCGGCGGGCTGTGTCCCGCCCTGACCGATCCGAAGGCGTGCGGGACGTCGTGCACGCCTTGCGCGGTGCCGACGGGCGCCACCCAGGCCACCTGCGACGGCACGTCGTGCGGCTTCCAGTGCATGACGGGCACGCACCGCTGTGGCACCAGCTGCGCGGACGACGCCGACGTGACGGCCTGTGGGTCGGCCTGCACGGTCTGCCCCACCGATCCTCATGGCGTCCCCCAGTGCATCGGCGGCGCCTGCGCGATCGCCTGCAACAACGGGTTCCACAGCTGCGGCGGCGTGTGCGTCAGCAACACCGCGGTGGGAAGCTGCGGCGCCTCGTGCACGCCCTGCCAGGCGCCCACGGGGGGCAGCGTGACGTGCAACGGAACGGCCTGCGTCCCCGCCTGTCCCTCGGGGATGAAGCCCTGTGCTGGGGCCTGCGTGGCCTCGTCGGCCGCCTGCTCGGGCGTGTGCCCGAACGGGACGCACGATTGCAGCGGGGTCTGCGCCTCGAACACCAGCGTCGACTCGTGCGGGACGACCGCGTGCACGTCCTGCTCGAAGCCCACCGGCGCCAGCGCCACGACCTGCGACGGAACCAGCTGCGATTTCACCTGCGGCTCGGGGTACCACCGCTGCGGGGCGCGCTGCGCGGCCGACGACGACGCCACCGCCTGCGGCGCCATGTGCATCAGCTGTCCGGGGGACGTGAACGGCGCCGCGGCCTGCGTGTCGGGCACCTGCGGCTTGAAGTGCAAGACCGGCTTTCACGTGTGCAACGGCGCCTGTGTCGACAACAAGGCGCCGGCGACCTGCGGACCCAACGACAACACGTCGTGTTCGGCCTGCGCGGCCCCCACCGGCGGAACCGTCACCTGCGACGGGCTGGCATGCAATCCGGCGTGCCCCACGGGCAGCAAGATCTGCAACGGCGCCTGCATCGCCAGCACCATGGCCTGCAACGGGTCGTGCCCCAGCGGCACGCACAACTGCAGCGGCATCTGCCTGTCCGACACCGACACCGGCTCGTGCGGCACGCAATGCTTTGCCTGCCCGGCGCCGGCCTCGCATGGCCAGGCCACCTGCAGCGGCGGGATGTGCGGCATCACCTGTGACAGCACCTCCCGGCTGTGTCCGGGGACGTCGACCTGCGCCGCGAAGACGGCGCCGGCGTGCTGCACCGCCGCCGATTGCACGGCGGGCGGAACGGGGACGGTAGGCACCTGCACCAACAACGTGTGCAGCTACAGCTGCAACACGCCGTCGTTCAAGCAGTGCGGCTCGGCCTGCATCGCGTCGACCAGCTGCTGCACGGCGTGCACGAACGGCTTCACCTGCCAGGGGGGCACCTGCCCCACGTCCTGCACCAGCAACAATGACTGCGCCGCGAACCACTCCTGCCAGCACGGCGCCTGCATCGGCAAGATCGTGCAGCTGTCCCTGGGCTACGAGTTCGCGTGCACGCTTCACGACGACGGCGTGGTGCGCTGCTGGGGTTACAACGGCGACGGCGAGCTGGGCGGTGCCGCCGGTCAGGGGCCCGCGATCGTGCCGCTGCCCATGCCTGCCACGCAGATCAGCGCCAGCAACCGGCTGGCGTGCGCGGTGCTGGCGGATACGTCGCTGTGGTGCTGGGGGCTGCCCGACGGGAACACCCGGACTGCGCCGGCGCCCTTGTTCGGGCTGACGGGCGTCAAGACGGTGGCCCTGTCGTTCGACGTCGGCGGTTGCGTCATCCTGACCACTGGCGGCGTCACCTGCTGGGGCCGCAACGATTCTGGTCAGCTGGGCCTGGGCACGGTGGCCGCGTCGTCCGCCACCCTCTCGTCTCCCATGCCAGTGCCCGGGATCAGCACGGCGACGCAGATATCTCATTCGGGCTACACGGTGTGCGTGCTGCTGAGCAACGGCAACATGGTCTGCTGGGGGGACAACGGGCAGGGGCAGATCGGCAACGGCTCGTTCGTGAACAACACCGTCCAGCCCAGTCCCGAGCCGTCTCCCACCATGGTTCCCAACATCTCGGGCGCGGTGCAGATGTCGACGAGCGGTGTCGACAGCTACGCCCTGCTCGGGGGAACGAACGCGGGCGCCCTGATGTCCTGGGGGAATGACCTCTATGCCGGCCGCGGGGCCCTGACCGGGCAGCTGTTCACACCGGGCCGGGTCGCCCCCTCCACCCAGTTCGCGTCGATCTGCGCGCAGAATACCCAGTGCGCGCTGACCACGACCGGCACGGTCATGTGCTGGGGATACGACGACCAAGGACAGGTCGGGGTACCCGCGTCCACCGCGGCCAGCACGAACGGTTTCATCTATGACCCGGTCACCGTCGCGGGCCTGACGAACGTTACCAGCGTCTCGTGCGGTGGCGACTTCAACTGCGCCATCACGAACGGAGGTCTGGGCGTCATGTGCTGGGGCAGCAACATGTTTGGCCAGCTGGGGAACGGCACCACCGGCACCGGCAGCAACGTCCCCAGCGCCGTCCTGTGGTGAGCGAGCCGTTCTGAGGGCGCCCGCACACCCGACGGCAGGGCCAGCCACCTGGGGCGCATCTGCGTTATTGTCAGCAGCGGCGGATGGCTGCCGGGGGCGGCCAACGCCCTTCGCGAGGGTCGGTCCGGGCGGCCGCGGTAAACAGACAACCAGAGATCGATCATGCAGAACCGTTGGGACGACACCGTCGCTGCCGGCCTGGAAGACGAGCTGGCGCAGCTGATCTATCTGTCGAACCTGGTGGGCGGCGACCCCACGCTGACCCAGCCGGGGGGCGGAAACAGCTCGCTGAAGCGCCGCGAGGTCGACTTCGCCGGGCGGCCCGTCGACGTGCTGCGCGTGAAGGGCAGCGGGACGGACCTACGCACCATCGGCGCCGCCGGGTTCGCCGGGTTGCGCAGCGCCGATCTGGCGGAGCTGCAGCGGCGCCCCCGCATGACCGACGAGGAGATGATGGCGTTCATGCGCGCGTCCATGCTGGACACGCGCGAGCCGGCGCCGTCCGTCGAGACGCCGCTGCACGCCGTGCTGCCGTACCGGTTCGTCGTGCAC
>Ga0207671_10000820_pt1 | contig 39374 bp, 40 predicted proteins | sample KBSC24metaG_FD_184352 | JGI IMG/M metagenome (GOLD analysis project Ga0207671, IMG submission 184352) | Corn rhizosphere microbial communities from Kellogg Biological Station, Michigan, USA - KBS C2-4 metaG (SPAdes) (version 2) | ecosystem: Host-associated > Plants > Roots > Rhizosphere > Soil...
TGATGCAGCAGGGCCGCGCCGAAACCGACCCAGCCAAGCGCAAGGCGATCTTCACCCAGTTCGAACAGCATCTCGCTGAAATGTCGCCCTGGATCTGGCTGTACGCCGCCAACAACTACACGGCGCAGCAGAAGAATGTGTCCGGGTTTGTGCCGACACCGGCGGGTTCCATCTTCGGGCTGAGCAAGGTGACGGTGACGAAGTAGACGAGGCTACTCGGCTCGAGTTATGTCGCTGCCGCTCATTTTGGCTGCTCAGTTGCTCGTCGGCGAGCAACTGAGCAGTGTCACTTTTGTGCAGGATTACTGGCAGCTCCATTTTGACGGCTCAGGTTTTACGGTCTTCAGTGAAATAGAGGTTACAGGCGACGGATTCACAGCTCGCCCGGGTGACGAGAGCTTCAGAAATCGGCTTTGCGACCGAATAGCCACTATCCTCTTGGACGTGAGGATTGTTGACGACGACTTGCTCTTGGCTTTTGACGATGGATGCTCGTTGGCTATCTCTTTCACACCGCGGGTCGGCCCTGAGGCCTTTACGTTCAGTGTACGCGGCCGGTCCGATATCTGGGTTGCATAACGCGATACGGCCTTAACACCGGACGGCGGTCAAAGTGCCCCCCGCGTCGGCTTGACGACGCGCCGGATCGCCTGCCTATTGCGAGCCCATGAACTACATCGCCCAGCGGCTGCTCACGTTTCCGATCATTCTCTTTGGCGTCTCGGTCGTGGTGTTCCTCGCGATCCGGCTCGTGCCGGGCGATGCCATCACCGCCATGCTCGGCACCGAAGCGGGGCTGCTCACCGATGCGCAGAGGGCTTCACTCGCCGCCTACTTCGGCATCGACCAGCCTTGGATCATCCAATATGGCCGATGGATCGCTGGCCTCTTCCACGGCGATCTTGGCGTCTCGGTCACCTATGGTAAGCCGGTGCTTGAGGTGATCCTGTCGCGCTTTCCGCTGACGCTCGAACTGTCGATATTGGCGATGGTGGTCGGCCTCGCAGTGGGTATTCCGGCCGGCGTGTTTGCTGCCACGCGCAATGGCCGCGCTTCCGATCTTGTCGTGCGCATCATCGCCATGCTCGGCCAGTCGACGCCGAGCTTCGTGCTCGCCCTGCTGTTGATCCTTATCCTGTCGATGGGGTTTGGCGAGTTGCCGGCGATGGGCAATTTCATCCCCCTCACCGTCGATCCGATCGGCAACATTCTGCAGATGCTGCTGCCTGCGGTGGTGCTCGGCTTTGCTTTTGCCGCCTCGGTCACCCGCATCACCCGCTCGTCGATGCTCGACGTGCTCAACGACGATTATGTGCGCACCGCCCGGTCCAAGGGCGCCCCGGCCCGCGACGTCATCTGGCGCCACGCGCTGCCCAATGCGCTGATTCCGGTCGTCACGCTTTCCGGTCTCGAATTCGGCTACCTGCTCGGCGGCGCGGTGATCGTTGAGCAGATCTTTGCCCTCCCCGGCGTCGGCCGGCTAACACTCGAGGCGATCACGCAACGCGACTACGCGCTGGTCGAAGGCGCCGTGCTGTTCGTCGCGCTCAATTTCATGGTGCTGAACCTCCTGGTCGATCTCGCCTATGCGGTGCTCGATCCGCGCGTGCGGCTGGGGCGGTCGCGATGAGGTTGTTGCGCGCAATCGCCAGCCATCCGAGCGGCCGGATCGGCGGCGTCATCATTCTCGTCTACCTGCTGCTGGCTCTGGCCAGCGCCGTGGGCCTCGTGCCGCACGATCCGATCGCGCAGGATCGCATCAACCGGCTGCATGCACCCGACGCGACCTACTGGATGGGCACCGACCTCTTCGGCCGCGACGTGCTGAGTCGGCTGATGGTGGGCATCCGCCAATCCTTCATCGTCGCCTTCTGCTCCGTAGCCATCGCCTCGCTGGCCGGCACGCTGATTGGCCTCCTCAGCGCCTGGTGGGGAAGCTGGTGGGATGCGTCGCTGATGCGTCTGATGGACATTCTGCTGGCGTTCCCGGCGATCCTCCTCGCCCTGCTCGTCGTCGCGGTGTTCGGCCCGGGCACCGTGACCTCGATCATCGCCATCGCCATCGTCTACACGCCGATTTTCGCGCGTGTGGCACGCGGCCCGGCGCTGTCGCTGAAATCGCGGGAATTCGTAGAGGCGGCCCGGACTTTCGGCTCATCCGAAAGCTACATCCTGACCCGCCATCTGCTGCTCAATCTCGTGGCGCCGCTGACGGTGCAGGTGACGCTGGCGCTGGCCTGGGCGTTGCTCACCGAAGCTGCGCTGAGCTTTCTCGGGCTCGGCACGCAACCGCCCGACCCGTCGCTCGGCCTGATGCTTTCCGACAGCAAGAATTTGATGGAAACGGCACCCTGGTTGATGATCTTTCCGGGCCTGACGGTGATGTTCGGCATCCTGGGCTTCAATCTCTTCGGCGATGCGCTACGCGACATCGTCGATCCGCGTAGCCTGACGAGGCAGGCATGACGAACCTGCTGTCGGTAAAAAACCTGCATGTCGGCTTCGGCAAAACCGAGGTGGTGCATGGCGTCAGTTTCGACCTCGCGGCCGGCGAGACCCTTGCCATTGTCGGCGAGAGCGGCTCGGGCAAGTCGGTGACGGCGCTGTCGATTAACCGGCTGATCGACTTCGGCGGCGGCAAGATTTCTAGCGGGCGCATCTATTTCACGTTTGCCAACGGCCGGACGGTCGACCTTGCGGGCGCGCAGGAGCGCGACCTTCAGCATATCCGCGGCGACGAAATCGGCATGATCTTTCAGGAGCCGATGACCTCGCTAAATCCTGTCAAGCGGGTGGGCACACAGATCGCCGAGGCGTTCCGGCTGCATCAGGGGTTGCGCGGTGCGGCAGCGATGGCGGCAGCAAAGGGCATCCTCGAGCGCGTGCGTATTCCGGACGCGGCGCGGCGGCTGCAAAACTATCCGCATGAGCTGTCGGGCGGCATGCGGCAGCGGGTCATGATCGCGATGGCGCTGGCCTGCAATCCGCGCCTGCTGATCGCCGACGAGCCGACAACGGCGCTCGACGTGACGGTGCAGGCACAGATCATGGCTCTCCTCGCCGAGCTCAAGCGTGAACTCGGCATGGCGATGATCTTCATCACCCACGACATCGGCCTCGTGGCTGAGGTGGCCGACAAGATTCTGGTGATGCAGCAAGGCGTTGCTGTGGAGCAAGGCGAGCTGGCGCAAGTCCTCGACGCGCCGCAACATCCTTATACGAAGCACCTGCTCAAGGCGGTGCCGCATTTCACCGGCGGCAGCGCAGTGCGGGTAGAGACACCGGCCGCTGCTACGGCCGCGCCCATCCTGACCGCACGCGATCTGGTGGTGCGATTCCCGGTCGGCGGCGGGTTGATGCGGCGGTCGCCGGGCTCGGTGCACGCGGTCGAGGGTGCGGATTTCGAGCTGCGGGCGGGCGAGACGCTTGCCATCGTCGGCGAAAGCGGCTCGGGCAAATCAACCACAGCGCGGGCGCTGCTCGGGCTCGCCCAGCCGTCGCGCGGCGACATCGTGCTCGATACGAAGGGCCATCGGCGCCCCGTGCAGATGGTGTTCCAGGACCCGTTCGCCTCGCTCAATCCGCGGCTCAATGTTGAAAGCCTGATGGCCGAGCCGGCGATAGCGGACGGCCTTCGGCACGACGAAAGCCTACGAGACCGGATGCGCAGGCTCCTGCAGCGCGTGGGGCTGCCCGACGACAGCCTGTCGCGCTATCCGCACGAGTTTTCCGGTGGCCAGCGGCAGCGTCTCGCTATCGCCCGAGCGCTGATGATCGATCCGGAAATACTGGTGCTCGACGAACCTGTGTCGGCGCTCGATGTCTCGATCCAGGCGCAGGTGCTCGACCTCTTGATCGGCCTCCAGGAAGAGCGCGGCCTCGCCTACCTGTTCATTTCGCACGACATGGCCGTGGTTGAACGCATCGCGCACCGTATCGCCGTGATGTATGCCGGCGAAATTGTCGAGATCGGCGATGCAAAATCGGTGCTGGCGAGCCCGTCGCATCCCTACACGCAACGGCTGATCGCGGCGGTTCCAGCGGTCGAGCGACGGCATCGCGAATTCGCCCTCGATACCAGCGAACTGCCGTCGCTGGTCAAGCCGCGGGGGTATGAGCCGCCGCCTGCCGCATGGGTCGAGGTCGGACCGGATCACCGGGCGCGGGCGCAGTAGCGTCAGAGTTTTAGCGTCAGTTTCTCGAACCGCCTGAGCACTGCAAATCCAAGCCGGGTGTAAAACGGCTGCACCTCCTCGCGCCCGACGAGGAAATAGGCATCGGCGAAGCCGGCGGCCTTCATCGCCGCGAGCGTTGCGAGCGTTAATGCCGCACCGATACCTTTGCCCCGCACGGCCTCGCCGACAGCGAGCGGACCGAAGCGATTGCCACGGAAATGCGCGACGCCGAGCGGCTTGCCCTTCTCCCACCACGCGAGGATCTCTGACGGTTCGGGGTCGCCTGCGAGCTTCAGCAGGGTCGAACGTTCGATGTGCTCCCACCAACCGGGCCCCCAGCCCTCCGCGAAGAAATCCTGGATCAGGGGGAGTTTGCCGAGCGTGGCGGGCCGCGCTTCCGGAGCAACGGTGAAGTCGCGATCAAGCTTGAGGCCCATCGAGGCCACTTCCTCACGCAGGGTAAAGCCCAGCTTGCCGATCAGCAGCTCGGCGGCGCCCGGATAGGTCGCCCGATCGACGCCCGGCAGCAGGTAGCGGACCGGCACATCGGCGACGTCGACCCGCGCGATGCCTTCGGCGCGCATATCAGCAAGCGCGCGGGTCAGCAGCCCGGTCGCAATGCCTTGCCGCCGAAATGCCAGCGCAACGCCGAATGCAGCTATCCAGCCGGTGGTTGGCGCGCCGAGCGGGTCATGCCTCGGGACGAGTGCAAAGCCCGCCAACGTGCTCCCCTCCTCGGACACGAGCAGGTGCTCGGGCCGAAACCCTGGCGCGAGCAGGAAATCTCGGGATACGAGTTTCTCGTCGATCCCCGGCAGCGCTAGGGTTTCGCGCATCAGCGCGACGACGCCGGCGAAATCTCCCGCCTCGTAGCGGCGAACCTTCATCCGGCGAGGGCGGCGTTGACGATGTCGCCTGTTGTTGCACGGAGGGCAAAGATGCCGCTGTCGGTAAAGCGCGAGGGGTGGACGCGGTTGGTCAGCAGCGTCCAGGCGAAGCCGCGCGCGAAATCGATCCAGAGGCCGGTGCCGGTGAAGCCGGTATGGCCGATGGTCTGCGATGAGCAGTGATCGCCACCCGACCAGCCCGGATGCGGCAGCTCCCACCCGTGCGCGCGGTCGCCACCGATCCGCATCCGCATCAGATGCAACACGCTCTCCGGCGCGCCGGTGCCATCGAGCAGGCCGCGGGCGAAATCGAGCACGCCATCGACGGTGCCGAAGAGGCCGGCGTGGCCGGTGCCCTGCAGTGCGTAGCAGTTTTCGTCATGCACTTCGCCGACCATGACGCGGCCACGCCAGGTACAATTTTCCGTCGCCGCCGTGATTGCCGGGTTGGGGAGCCAGCTCAATCCGTCGGGCACGACCATCTCGCGGATGCCGGCACCACGAATCCGCTCGAGCGCGATGCCGAGGAGGATAAAATTGATGTCGGAATAGACCGGCGGACTTGGTCGCCATTCGCGCTGCAGAACAAACGCGCGCAGCGTCGCCGGGTCGGCCCCATAGGTGTAGATCGGCTCGACGCCGGGCAGATGCGTCTGGTGGCCAAGGCATTGGCGGAACGTCATTTTCCTCTCGGCCGCATTCACATCATATTGGCGCAGATCCGGGATGATCGTGGTCAGCGGCGCATCGAGATCGATGCGGCCCTTGTCGGCCAGTTTCAGGATTTCCGTGGTGGTGAAAATCACCTTGGTGAGCGAGGCGAGGTCGAACCAGGTGTCGCGCGTCATCGGCCGGGTCGCGGGCACGATCTGCGCTGAACCAGTGACGCGCACCGCCCTCGTGCCATCGCGTGTGACGAGGCCGAGTACGGCGCCGGGAATGCGCTTTTGCCCGATGTTTTCCAGCGAGGGCGCAAAGGCCCGATCGGCGAGGGCTTCGAGATTCATCGCAAAACTCCGTGCGGCTGATCTGTTCTCTTCCACCTTCGAAAGAGTCCGTCAAATGCTTGCCTCGCCTTGCGAAGCGTCCCAATGTCCGCGCCTCTCGCCGACCACCGGAGTTTTGTTTCATGGCCACTACCGAAACCGCCTCGCCCCGCTTCGCCGATATCGAGGACTGGCCGTCGGCGGATCTGGTCGATGGCATTGTCGAGGGACAGTTCGCCGCCATTGCGGCCGTGCGGGCAGCCGGGCCGGCAATCGCCAAGGCGATCGACGCGGCCGCAGCACGGCTCGCCGATGGCGGCCGGCTGATCTATGTCGGCGCCGGCACTTCCGGCCGCATCGCGGCGCAGGATGCGGCCGAACTGCCGCCGACCTTCAACTGGCCGTATGAGCGGGCGGTGCCGGTGATGGCCGGTGGCGAGCGGGCGCTACTCAAGGCCGTCGAAGGCGCGGAGGACAACCGCGAGGCGGCGCGACAGGCGCTGCGCGATCTCGACGTGGGCCCCAAGGACGTCGTGGTGGCGCTCGCCGCCAGCGGCCGTACACCGTTCCCCATCGCGGCGCTCGACTACGCCCGTGCTGTGGGCGCGCTCGGTGTCGGCATTCTCAACAATCCGGGAAGCCGGCTCGGCGAGGTCAGCGACATTCCGATCCTGCTTGATACCGGGCCGGAATTCATCGCCGGCTCGACCCGTATGAAGGCCGGCACGGCACAGAAGGTGGCGCTCAACGCCCTCTCGACCGGCATCATGATCCGGCTCGGCTACGTCTATCGCGGCAAGATGGTCGAGATGCGTCTCTCCAACGTCAAACTGCAGGAGCGGGCAGAGAAGATGGTGGCCGAACTGACTGGGGCCGCCCTTCCCGCCATCCGCGACGCTTTGGTGCAAGCCGGCGGGCGAATTTCGCTCGCCGTGTTGATGCTGACGAAGTCACTGTCGGCGCCAGAGGCCGAAAAGGTGCTGAAGGCCGCCAAGGGCAACCTGCGCGACGCGCTGAAGTAATTCACTAGCCGCGATGCGCCAAATGCGGCTATTCCATTGCCTGAACGGCTTTTTCAGGTGGCAATGGTCAAGCATCAACGGGACGAGTTGACGTATCAGGGGCTGCTGATGGTGCTGCGCGCCGATATCCGCAGCGGCCATTTTCCGCCCGGCGCGCGCCTAAAAGTGGCGGAACTGACCAAGCGTTACAACACCAGCGCCATGCCGGTGCGGCAGGCGCTGGTCGAGCTCCAGAGCCAGGGGATAATCTCCATTCCCGCCAATCGCGGCGCCAGCGTTCGCATCGTTGACGAGGAGCTGCTAAACAATCTTTGCGACCTGCGCAAAGTTCTGCTCTCCCTGCTGGTGCGGCGCTTTGTCGAACGGGCTACGTCCGCGGACATCGATCAGCTCGAACGGTTCGAGGATGCCATGGACCGGGCGGAAACGATCGAACAGCACAGGATTGCCAACGATCTGTTCTTCGAACAGATCGACGATGTGGCTGGGAACCCCGAAGCGTCGGATGCGCTCAATCGTACTTGGCCGCTGATCACGCCCGCTGCCCGCCATTTCGGTCCGCGCGATCTCGGCGCCATTTCGCGCGGTCACCGCGCGCTGATCGCCGCGGCCCGGGCCGGGGATGCCGACGAAGCGGTGCGGCTGGCGCTCGAGGCGGTCGATGCAACGCGGGAATGGTTTGTCGGGCAGATCAAGGCGGAGAAGGCCGCGGAAGCGGTGGGGCGGTGACCGCCGCGACGACCGCAGCGTGTTGTGGCCTACGCCACCTCGCCCATCCGCAATAACCCCTGCATATACCCAATCGCGTGGGCGCGGCCGCGGTGGTTCCAGTCGGTGTCGTCATCCATGTGCGGCACGTGGTCGTCGAGGAGGAAGCCGGTGAAGCCGGATTTTCTCAGTAGCGTCATGATCTCGGCAGGGTTGTAGTTGCCCTCGCCGATGAAGCACTCGATGAAGTTCGGCACGGTGCCCTGCACGTCGCGGAAGTGGACGTAGAAAATCCGCCCTTTGGGCCCGAAGAACTCGACCATATCGCGCACATTGTCGGCGCCGCCGGGCATTTCGGAGCAGCAGCCGAGGCAGAGATCGAGACCCCATGACGGATTGTTCTTGTACCGCTCGTAAGCGCGCTTGAAATCGGTGGTTGCCTTGAAGATACGGGCGACACCACCGAGCATCGGCACCGGCGGATCATCGGGATGGAGCGCGATCTTGACGCCGGCTTCCTCGGCGACCGGCAGCACCGCATCCATGAAGTAGCAGTAATTGTCCCACATCATGTCGGCGGTGATGATGCCGTCGCTTTCGTCAAAAACGGGCATCGAGTCGGCCCGGCCGAGCGTCGTCGGCATGTACTGGCGCCACTCGGCTTTGCCCTTGCCTTCGACTTTCGCCATGTCGAAACGCGTATTCCCGGCGCCGCCGCGGCCGGGCGAACGGCGTTCGGTCCGCCATACTGAATTGGGCATGAAGTGGAGGCCGAGGATCGGCACCCCCGCCCGACCGACATTGCGCAGCGTTTGCTGGTAGTGGGCGATCTGCTCGTCGCGGCCCGGCAGGCCGAGCATCGCCTTGTTGTAAAAATGCGTTGGCACGTTCTCGATCGCCTCGAAAACGAGGCCGGCGGCCTCGACCTTGTCGACCAGCGCGCGGATATCCTTTTCCTCCCACTGCTTGTCGCCCGGCAGGGTCGGATTGTTCATCTGGATGCCCTTGACCCCGATCTGGGCCGCAAAGCGCAATTTTTCGTCGCTCAGCTCGTGGAACTGCCCGACCGCGACGCGAATACCCTGCTCCGACACTTGTTCTCTCCCTGACCACGCGAGCACTTTCGGCCTCTCGAGCCGCTACTCGCTTCCGCCTTTTTGATCAAAAACCGCGCGGTCAGGCAAACGAAAAGCAGCGGAGAGGACGCCGGTCAATTCGGCTTGATGGAGAACCGGAGCTTGCCGCTGCCGTCGGCGTCCTGGCGGGCGTCCATGTTGGCCGAATAGCCAGCGCCGAGAGGGAGCGTCGCGGCGCCCTTGCCGGACTTCACGGCTGTATCCGCAGCCGATTTCGCCGCATCCGCCGTTTTCGCCTGCGGATCGAAAGCAGTGGCAAACGCCTGCGCAGCCCCCGCAAACGAATCCAGCGCCTTCGCCTGACCGCCCGCGCCGAAATCGACCTCGAAGCGCAGGGTATTCACGTCCCCAGCGGGATTGCAGGCGATGTTGGCCGTGACGGCACCATCATCCGACATGTACATCAACGGCATCCCCGACGCGCCATCCCACCCATCAAGCATCCGCGGCAACGCAGGATCAGCCGCCAGCGCCTTGCCATAGGCGGCGGCCACATCGGCGCAAGTGCCGGCGAGGGCGGGTGAGGCGAAGAGCATTGCGGCGATGATGATGGCCGTATGGCGGATTTTGCTCATCAGTATCCTCCAACGTCAACGCACCAGACGCGACACGATAGGGCACGTCTGGAAGAGGCGCCTCCAGGGCTCGCCTCCCGGATCGAGCTTATCAAAGATCGATAGTCTGCTGCTATCGCGCCCAATGTGTTGGTGCAGTCAATGCGTTCCCTTCGCCCTAGCCGCTGTAGCTGCCGCCGCGCGTTGCGTTCCAGTGATCGTGGCCGTGCAGAAGGCCTGACGCTACTGCTGGCTTTTCAAGCCATTCATCAGGCCGTTATCCGGTTGCTTGGCGACCCGACCGACGATGAATTTGTCGTACTTGTCGATCTGCAGCTTGGCGTCAGCAGGGCTTTCTCCCAAGCTTGCTAACGTGTGTTGTCCAGATGTTTGGGCCGCCGGATAGAAACCGTCGCCTACATCGTGGCGACAAATGTAGGCGACATACATCTGGGCCTGTATGGATTCCATAGCGTTCTCACGCGCCACTTCTCTCGCATCGTCAGCAAATGACGGTCCGATGAGACCAGCCAGCGTGACCATGCACGCGATCATCCTCAACATCTTAGCCCCCATTTGCTTGCCGGAAAGCTATCGCCGTCGATATAGATAAGCAATCCACGTACAACTCGGCAGCGTCGGCCGTCTGCCCGGATCTACTTGATTTTGCTACTGAAAGCGGTTGGCTGGGGAACCTGGATTCGAACCAAGATTGACGGAGTCAGAGTCCGTAGTTCTACCGTTGAACTATTCCCCAGCAGCGACGGGCCCTAGGGGCCGACGCGAGGCGCGCTCCTCATAGCCACACATGGTGCCGATTGCAAGCGTGGCGACGGTTTCGTGACGGGCGAGTTTTGGCCTTTTTCAGAGCGGCGTGTAGTCGATTTCGAGGAAGGCCGCGACCTCGGGCACCCAGCGGTCGCGGACGAAGGCTACGTGGTTCGGGTGCTCGTTATAGCCCGTGTAAGCGGCCTCGTTGGCGAACTCCATGGAGAAGCCGAAGCGGTAGGCGTTTTTGGGACTGACCTGCCGCAACTGCTCGAATTTCTGGACGCCCGGGATATTAGCGAGCGCCAGCGCCGTGCGGAGGAAATCGGCCTCCGCCACCGAACCGGGGGCGTGCCGAAGCGTAAAGGCGACGGTGTGGCGGATCATCCCCGGGCTCCTTGGTCCAGCGCCTCGGTGGCGGCGATCGCGGTCATGTTGACGATGCCGCGGCTGGTGGTCGAGGGGGCGAGGATGTGCGCCGGCGAGCGGGTGCCCATAAGGATGGGGCCGACCGCCAGAGCGTTGTTCATTTCCTTGAGCAAGGTCATGGAAAGATTGGCGGAATCGAGATTGGGGAAGATCAACAGATTGGCTTCGCCTTTGAGGATCGATTCCGGAATGTAGCGCTCGCGCAGTTCCTCGTTGAGCGCCAGGTCGCCCTGCATTTCGCCTTCGACGATGAGATCGGGCGCCTGCGCCTTCAGCAACTGATAGGCCTCGCGCATCTTGAAGGCGCTGTGGCCGTCGCGCGACCCAAAATTGGAATAGCTGAGCAGCGCGGCCCGCGCCTCAATGTTGAAGCGTTTGAGGTGGTCGCGGGCCTGCAGGGCGATGGCGACGATCTCCGCCGGGCTCGGGTCCATGTTGACATAGGTGTCGGTGAGGAAGAACGCGCCCCGCGGCATGATCAGCATCGAGAGCGCTGAGACGTCCTTGACGCCGTCCTGCAGCCCGATCACCGAGCGGATGTCACGGACGTGCTTGATGTAGCGGCCCTGCAGACCGCAGATCAGCCCATCCGCCTCGCCACGCTTCACCGCAAGCGCGGCGATGGTGGTGGTATTGGTGCGCACGATCGTGCGCGCCGTTTCGGGGGTCACGCCGTTGCGGCCGACGAGCGAATGGAACAGCGCCACATAATCGCGATAGCGTGGATCGTCCTCGGGATTGATGACCTCGAAATCACGTGTGGGATCAAGGCTGAGCCCAAAACGCTTGATGCGCGCTTCGATGACGGCCGGGCGGCCGATGAGGATGGCGCGGGCGATCTGGTCTTCCATGATCACCTGGGTGGCGCGCAGCACCCGCTCGTCCTCGCCGTCGGCGAAGACGATGCGCTTCCCCTGCCCGCGCGCACGATCGATGATCGGCTTCATCACGAGGCCCGAGCGGAAGACGAAGCGATTGAGGCTGTCGTGATAGGCCTCGAAATTGGCGATTGGGCGCTTCGCCACGCCGCTTTCCATCGCCGCCCGCGCCACGGCCGGCGCGATCCTCAGGATCAACCGCTGATCGAAGGGGTTGGGGATGATGTGCTCGGGGCCATAGATCGCCGGACGGCCGGTCGGCGACACTTCGAGACCCGGCTCATGCGCCAGCTTGGCGATGGCCCGCACGGCGGCAAGTTTCATCTCCTCGTTGATAGTCGTCGCGCCGACATCGAGCGCGCCGCGGAAAATGAAGGGGAAGCAGAGGACGTTGTTGACCTGGTTGGGATAGTCCGACCGGCCGGTGCAGACCATGGCGTCTGGCCGCGCCTCGTGGGCTGCCTCCGGCATAATTTCGGGGTTTGGGTTGGCGAGCGCCAGCACCAGCGGGTTTTTCGCCATGCGCTTCAGCATTTCGGGTTTCAGCGCGCCCGCCGCGGAGAGGCCGAGGAAGATATCGGCGTTGTCGAACACTTCGGCCAAGGTCGTGGCGTCGGTGGTCTGGCAGAAGGCGTTGCGCCACTTGTCGCGCACATCGTTCCGCTTGTGAGTGAGAAGGCCGTCCTTGTCGGCGACCCAGATGTTTTCATACTTGGCGCCGATGGCGACGAGCAGGTTGAGGCAGGCAATCGCCGCGGCCCCTGCCCCCGACGTGCAGATTTTTACATCCTCGATCTTCTTGCCGGCGAGTTCGAGGCCGTTGAGGACAGCGGCGCCGACGATGATAGCGGTGCCATGCTGGTCGTCATGGAACACCGGAATCGGCATTCTGGCCCTGAGGCCCTCCTCTATCTCGAAGCAGTCCGGGGCCTTGATGTCCTCGAGATTGATGCCGCCAAAAGTCGGCCAGAGCGGCGAAACCACTTCGATGAACTTTTTGGGGTCACGCTCCTCGATTTCGATGTCGAATACGTCGATGCCGGCGAATTTCTTGAAGAGCACGGCCTTGCCTTCCATTACGGGCTTGGAAGCGAGCGCGCCAATGGCGCCGAGGCCGAGCACGGCGGTGCCGTTGGAGATCACCGCGACGAGGTTGCCGCGAGAGGTATAGTTGGTCACCTTCTCCGGATTTTCGGCGATTTCCTCGCAGGGCGCGGCGACGCCGGGCGAATAGGCGAGCGCCAGATCGCGCTGGTTGCCCAACGGCTTGGTCGGCTGAATTTCAAGCTTACCGGGTTTTGGGTATTCGTGGAAATGCAGCGCCGCCTCGCGCAAGGCCTGGCGCTGCTGCTCGCTCACATCGGTCGTCATCGTCACCCCTCCGGCAATCCGGCTGTGGTGGCACTAAACCAGCGCAAAGGAAAGTGCGGCGTTGGGCAGCAGGATCGGGCGTTACGCCGCAACCGACAGGTGCGGGTGGGCATCTGCCGGCGCGTTGAGCGCGCGGACCAGCTCTTTGAACGACTTGGCTTTTAGCGCGGGGGCGAAGAGGAAACCCTGCGCCATGAATACGCCGCGCTGCCTCAAATAAACCGCCTGCGCAGGCGTCTCGACGCCCTCGGCCACAACTTCGGTGCCGAGATCGCGGGCCACGGCAATCAGGCCGTCGAGCACAGGGACCTGCGTGGTGTCAGCCTTGATCATGTCGACAAAGACGCGGTCGAGCTTGATGACGTCGACGCCTAGCGTCTGCAGGTAAGCAAGGTTCGAGTGGCCGGTGCCGGCGTCGTCCATCGCCAGTTTGGCGCCGATGCCGTGAAGGCCGGCAATGGTATCGAACGCCTGGGTCGAATTGAGCGGCCGGCGTTCGGTGATTTCGAACACCAGTTGGTGGAAAGAGATCGAGGAACCGCCAAAGATCGCCTGCACGTCGTCAACGATCGAGCGATCGCGAAAATGCCCCTCGAACAGGTTGATGCTGACCTTGAGCTCGGGGTGTTCGAAGTAAAGCTCACCGAGATCGGCGCGCACCTGCTGCATCAGGCTCACTGTCATCGGAATGGCGAGCCCGGATTGCTCGGCATAGTCGATGAAGGTGCCGGGCAGGATCACCCTGCCGTTCTTCCTTTCCCAGCGGCACAGCATCTCACAGCCAGCGATACGGCCCGTGCTGAGATCGATCACCGGCTGGTAGTAGGGTTTTAGTTCGCCATGGGCGATGGCGCGCTCCAGTTCGAAGCCCGAGATGTTGGAGCGCCGCACATATTGCAGCATCAGCAGCAGAAAGGCCGCGCTCATGGCACCAGCTACTAGCGTAAAGCCAGCATCGAGATTGGAATAGTCGTTGCGTACGACCGAAAATTTCGTGCCGGCCTCGGCGCGGAGCGGAATTTCGCCGGCAAGCGACTGCGCCGAGATGAAATCGGCATTCGAGGTGCGGTGGTCGAAGGCCTTCGACAGGCCCGCGGCGACCACCGGCGTGCCATCGGTCAGCGAGATGCGCACAAATTTCGCCGGCTGCACGCGGGCCAGCAACCCCTCCCCGCCGTAGCCGAGCAACGGCATGATAGCGGAGACGATGCGGTCGCCGGATGCCGCGCTGATCTTCAGCAGCGGCGCGTCGAGACCATCAAGCTTCACCACCGCGACCGTTTCGTCGTGACCCGCGATGCTGAGATTGCTTGAGATCGGCACATAGGTCCGGTGATCGCCGAAGGCATTGCAGAACTGGGCGCCGGGCCGATCCTCGACCAGCACATCCTTCAGATGGAGGCTATTCTCCATCTCGGTATGGACATTAGTGATGAAGGTTGGCGTGCAGAGCGACGGGCTGTCATTGAGGATGCGCCGGAGCGCGGCGATCGTATCGTCAGCGCTCGTCCCGATTTCGGCCGACAGGCTGTCGACCGCCCGCTGCATGACCATGGTCTCCCGCTGGCGCACGTAATTGTCCAGCAGGTAGTCGACCGCGCCGATCGGCAAGAATGCCAGGATCGCCGCGAACAGCACGACAACGTTGAAATATTTAGACCGCACGACGCCAAGGCCCGGATGTTCACCAACAGGCGTAACAGGGGCGGCTTAAAGCGCTGTTAAGTGGGGCGGATTGGCAGGTGAGAGCACGCCGGGGTGGAGACGCGGCATGGCGGTTTCGCTCCCCTCCCCCTTGAGGGGAGGGGTTGGCGGCGAGTTCAGAGTCCTTGGCCCACCCCCGCCCTCGATCCCCCCCCTCAAGGGGGAGGGAGACGATGGAGTCGCCGGGCCAGACTGGTTGCGCGGCCCAAAGGCTCTACTTCTCCTGCACGTTCAGCCGAATGTGCAGCTCGCGCAACTGCTTAGCCGTGGCCGGCAGCGGCGCGCCCATTAACAGGTCTTCGGCCTGCTGGTTCATCGGGAAGGCCGTGATCTCGCGCAGGTTTTCCTCGTGCGTCAGCAGCATGACGATGCGGTCGACGCCAGGCGCGATGCCGCCGTGCGGCGGGGCGCCAAGCTCGAAGGCGCGCAGCATTCCGCCGAACTTTTCCTCGAGGTCTTCATTGGTGTAGCCGGCGATCTCGAAGGCCTTCCGCATGATGTCAGGCCGGTGGTTACGAATTGCGCCGGACGACAGCTCGTAGCCATTGCAGACCGAGTCATACTGGAAGGCGTTGATGGTCAGCGGATCCTGCGTCTCGAGCGCTTCGAGGCCGCCCTGCGGCATCGAGAACGGGTTGTGGGAGAAATCGACCTTCTTGTCCTCTTCCATCCACTCGAACATCGGGAAATCGACGATCCAGCAGAAGGCGAACTGTTCGACGTCGAGCAGCTTGAGTTCCGTGCCAACCTTCGTCCGCGCCTCGCCGGCGAACTTGTACATCTTCTCCGGCCGGCCGAGGACGAAGAACACGGCATCGCCGTCCTTGAGGCCAAGCTGCTGGCGGATCGCCTCGGTCCGCTCGGGGCCGATGTTTTTGGCGACCGGCCCTGCGCCCTCAAGAGCGCCGTTCTCGGTACGCCAGAAGATGTAAGCGAGACCGGGCTGCCCTTCGCCCTGCGCCCAGGCGTTCATGCGGTCGCAGAAGGCACGGCTGCCGCCCGTCGGCGCCGGAATCGCCCACGTCTCGACCTTCGAGTCAGCCTCGATCTGCCCAGCGAAGACCTTGAAGCCCGAGCCGGCAAAATGCGCCGTGACGGCCTGCATCTCGATCGGGTTGCGCAGGTCCGGCTTGTCGCTGCCATATTTGCGGATGGCATCGGCGTAAGGAATGCGCGGGAACTTCTGCGTCACCCGCCAGCCATCGGCGAATTCCTCGAACACGCCGCGCAGCACCGGCTCCATCGCCTGGAACACGTCTTCCTGATCGACAAAGCTCATCTCAACATCAAGCTGAGTGAATTCGGCAGCGCGGTCGGCACGGCCGTCTTCGTCACGGAAACAGGTGGCGATCTGGAAATACCGATCGAAGCCCGAAATCATCAGGAGCTGCTTATAAAGCTGCGGCGACTGCGGCAAAGCATAGAACTTGCCGGCATGAAGGCGCGACGGCACGAGGAAGTCGCGCGCGCCTTCTGGGCTCGACGCCGTCAGATTCGGCGTCTGGTATTCCATGAAGCCGATATCGGTCATGCGGCGGCGGATCGAGGAAATCACCTTCGAGCGCGTCACGATGTTCTTGTGCAGCCGCTCGCGCCGCAAATCGAGGAAGCGATATTTCAGGCGGATATCCTCGGGATATTCCTGATCGCCGAACACGGGCATCGGCAGTTCCTTGGCTTCGCCCAATACTTCGATCTCATCGATAAAAACCTCGACGCCGCCGGTCGGGAGGTTCGGATTGACCGTCTCGGGCGTACGCGCCTTGACCTTGCCGTCGACGCGGATGACCCACTCGGCGCGCACGGCTTCCACCGCCTTGAAGGCAGGCGAATCCGGATCGACCACGCACTGGGTCAGGCCGTAGTGATCACGCAAGTCGATAAACAGCAGGCCGCCGTGATCGCGCACGCGGTGCACCCAGCCGCTGAGCCGCGCATTAGCGCCAACGTCCGACGGACGGAGGGCGGCGCAGGTGTGCGAGCGATAGCGGTGCATGACGTGAACTCTGATGGGTGAAAAGGCAGGATTTGAGGGCCGGAAAAGCGCATGCAAGGCCTGCTTTGTCAAGTTTGCGGCGCCTCCGTGGACCGCCGTCACGTGTCTCAGCGCCGCACGCCCATAATTCGGCCTTTTGTGCGGTGCCCGCACCTGTTACCAAATTGCCGCAGAGTTTTTGTAGGACAATAAGAAGAATGGAGACGATCACCACCACGGTCGCGCTGGCCGGTTTTTGCGAGCGCGCCAAGAACTTCGATTTCGTGACGGTCGACACCGAATTCCTGCGCGAAACCACTTACTGGCCAAAACTCTGCCTCCTGCAAGCGGCGACACCCGACGAGGCAGTGCTGATCGATCCGCTGGTGCCGGGACTCGATCTTGCCCCGTTCGTCACACTCCTCGCCAACGACAAGGTGACCAAGGTCTTTCACGCTGCGCGGCAGGATATCGAAATCTTCGTCAAGTTGTCGGGCAAGGTGCCGGTCAACATTTTTGACACGCAGATCGCCGCGAGCGTCTGCGGCTTTGGCGACAGCGTGTCTTACGACAACCTGGTTCGTGCCGTGACCGGCGTCGAGCTCGACAAAAGCTCCCGATTCACCGACTGGTCGGCCCGGCCGCTGACGGAGAAGCAAAAGACCTACGCCCTCGCCGATGTGACGCACCTCCGCGACATCTACCTCAAACTCCGGACGCAGCTCGACGAGACCGATCGCTGGGGCTGGGTCGAGGACGAACTCGATACGCTGCGCAGCATCGATACATATGTCGTGCAGCCGCCGCAGGCGTGGGAGCGGCTGCGGATGAAACTCAACCGGCCGCGCGATCTCGCGGCACTTCAAGCGCTTGCCGCTTGGCGCGAACAGCGGGCGCAGGACAACGACCAGCCGCGCAGCCGCGTGCTCAAGGATGATGCACTCGCCGAATTGGTGGTGCAGCGGCCCTTGACGTCGGACGCTTTCGACAAACTCCGGGCCGTGCCGCGCGGCTATGGTCGCTCGTCGGCGGCGGCAGAGATTATCGCCATCCTCAAGGACGTCGAAGCCCTGCCGAAGGGACAACTGCCGCCGATGCCGGAGCGCTATCGCGGCCCATCGCCGAAGGGTGCGGTCGGCGATCTCATCCGGGTGCTGCTCAAGGCGGTCTCCGAGCAGAACGGTGTCGCCTCGCGGATCATCGCGACCTCCGACGAAGTCGATGCGCTGGTGCTCGACGACGACGCGGACGTGCCGGCGCTAAAGGGCTGGCGGCGCAAGATTTTCGGCGACAAGGCTTTGGCGATCAAGCACGGGCGGCTGGGCCTTGTGGCAACGAAGCGAGGCATCGTCGAGTTTCCGATCGCCGAAAGCTGATGGCAGCTTTGGCTGAGCGAATTGTGCATATTCCGCCGATCGCCGAGGAGGTGTGCAGGCGGTATTTGACGGCATTCGATGCGCAACATCCCGGCCTGCTGACCGGCCTTTATCTCGTCGGATCGATCGCCCTCGATGACTTCCATCCTTTGGAAAGCGACGTCGACTTTCTTGCCCTAACCCGCCGTCCCGTTGACCTTGCCGATGTTGCAGAGGTTCACGCCAACTTCAGCGGCAACCGGCCGTTCTTCGATGGGCTCTACGTGACGGAAGCGGAGCTGCGCACCTTGCCGGGCCCGACGCTACGCGGCGTCACCGTAATCAACGGCAAGCCTTCGGCGCATAGCGGGGACGAACGCCACCCCGTGACGTGGCTCACATTGGCCCGCCACGGCCTCGCAGTCCGCGGTCCGGCGCCCGACCCCTCGTGGATTGCCGCCGATCTGGCCGCTGCGCAGGCCCACTCACGCGGAAACCTCGATAGCTACTGGCGCGGTTGGATCGCATCGCGCCGCGCGCTGCCCGCCGCCACGCTTTCCGTCGATGATATTGCATGGTCGGTGCTTGGCATCAGCCGGCTCCATGCGCTCATCGTCGAAGGACTCATCCTCTCGAAGACCGGCGCCGGGCATTATGCCCTCTCGGCCTTCCCTCAGCACCGATCGGTCATCGAAACCGCGCTGGCCATACGATTCGGGCGGGCCGAACTTGGCAGTGGCCCGCCGGAGCGCTTTACGGCCATGTTCGCCTTTCTCGATAACGTCATCGCCGATACCAGTAGGCGATAGGCGCGACGAAATTATCGGAAGGTGACGGCCGACTGCTTTAGTCCGGCGGCGGTGGCGAGCTGCTCCAGCCGTCCTGCCAGATGTTCGCCATCGAGGAAGGCCAGATCGGACGGCAGCAGCAGCGTCAGGACGCCGCCCCGAACCTCGAAGCCGGTGCGTGGCAGGACGCCGGCCATTGCCGCCGACATCGGATAAGCAACGCGCATCAGAACGCCGATCAACCGGGCGCGGAGATTGCCCGCCTCACCGGCCAAATTCAGCAATTGCTGGCTCGTGCTCTTGTATTTCGGGCCCATGTAACGGACGGCCAGAACCTGGGCGAGAAACGCGCGGCCGGGATGATCCACGCCGACCATCGAGCCGTAGGCGACCATGTCGACGCTCTGCTCGCCGCGATAGTCCGGATGACCGCGCCAGCCGATATCGGCGAGATCGCACGCAACCTCCCGCAATCTCTGCTGCTCGGCCGTTTCGCCCGTGCCGATGGCCTTGAGAAAGCGCGTGCTGAAATCGATGAGGTCGGCAGCGTGGGCGGGCGAGCGTGAGCGCAGCAGGTTCATTTCCTCTGCCGCCTGGACCAGAGGATCGATCTCCTGCTCCTCGGGTTCAAGGAGGCTATAGAGATAGCCCTCGCGGACGCCTAGAGCTGAAAACACCACCCGATCGAACTCGCCGGTCTTGATCAGTTCGCTCATCACGGCGGCGCTGTAGGGGATGAGTTCGCGGCGAGACGAACTGACACTGTCGGCGCCGGGGATCGGCCGGCCAGCGGTCGCAGCGGCGATAATCTCGTCGCAGAGCCTCGCGACTTCCGCCGCCGCGACGGTATAGTGCTGAACCATGTGCAGGGGGTATTTCGACTGCACCTGCAGGATCTTGGCGAAGGATCGCCAGGTGCCCCCGATGGCGCAAAACGCTTTACTCTTGCCGGCCTTGAGAACTTTCGACTTCTTGAGCCGGGCGCGTGCCAGCGCGGCCGCGCGGCCAGGCGAGGCGCCGCTGTCGTCCTGCAGGCGGATGACGCCGAGTTCGTGCGTTTCGCCGATCGCATCGCGTCCCTTCGCCAGCGACGACAGTTCAAGGCTGCCGCCCCCTTGATCGCCGACGACGCCTTCAAAATCCGGAATGCCGGCGAGCACGCCAAGGGCAGCGAAATGCGCCTCCTGCTCGCCCGTCAGTACGCGAACGTCCTCGCGCATGATCTGGCCGATGGCCGAAACGAAGCTCGCGCTGTTTTGGGCATCGCGCACGGCAGATGTGGCCAGCACATGTACCTTACCGACCCGCATCAGCCGGGCGACGAGCGCAAAGCGCTGCATGGCGGTCAGGGCGCGCTCGATATTGGCGTCGGCGATGCGGCCGGTCGCCGACAGGCCGCGGCCAAGCGCGCAGGCCGATTTTTCGTTGTAGAGCGTCGTCAGCGCCCGGGCGTGCCGTTCATAGACGACGAGACGGACAGAGTTCGAGCCGATATCGAGCACGGCAACGGGTTGCGCACCCTTGATTCGGCCCTGCGCGGTCGGATCGGCGTCAACGCCCCAAAATTCATTCAATCGCTGGTCTCGTCGGTTTCACGCGGCAAGGCGCTGCCGCGTCCGGAGAGGCTGGCATGCGTCATGAAATAGTTGTGCGCGTTGTGTGGCTCTTCGCCTTCCTTTAGCCGGACACGGTGCGAACTGCCATCGGGAAGTACGTCCCAGCTCTGCTGGTTGTCCTCGAGATAGGTCACCATGATGCGGTCGAGGATCTGTTTGTGGACGGTGTTGTTGACGATCGGCACCATCACCTCGACCCGCCAATCGAGATTGCGCTCCATCAGATCGGCCGAGGAAATATAGACTTTTGCCTTGGGCGACGGCATCGCCTCGCCCTGCCCGAAGCAATAGATGCGTGAGTGTTCGAGGAAGCGGCCGACCACTGATTTGACGTGGATGTTGTCCGAGAAGCCGGGGATACCGGGCCTCAGGCAGCAGATGCCGCGCACCAAAAGTTCGATCTTCACGCCGGCCTGGCTGGCGCCGTAGAGCGCATCGATTATCTGCGCATCGACCAGCGCGTTCATCTTGAACCAGATATTAGCCGGTTCGCCGCGCTTGGCGTGCTCGATTTCCTTGTCGATGCAGTCGATCAGCGTCTGCCGTAGATTAACCGGCGAGGCAGCGATCGATTCGAGTTCGGTCGGGCGGGCATAGCCGGTGATGAAATTGAACACCCGGGCGACGTCGCGGGTAATCGAGGGGTCGGTCGTGAAGTAGCTGAGGTCGGTATAAATCTTGGCGGTGATGGGGTGATAGTTGCCGGTGCCGATGTGGCAATAGCTCATCAGCTTGCCCTGCTCGCGACGGACCACCTGGCTCATCTTGGCGTGCGTCTTGAGCTCGATGAAACCGAACACCACTTGCGCGCCGGCCCGTTCTAGGTCGCGGGCCCAGCGGATGTTGGCTTCTTCGTCGAAGCGGGCCTTTAGTTCGACCAGCGCGGTGACCGATTTGCCGGACTCGGCGGCAAGTACTAGTGCCTTGACGATCGGCGAGTTGGCCGACGTGCGGTAGAGCGTCTGCTTGATCGCAACGACATCCGGGTCGCGCGCGGCCTGCATCAGGAACTGCGCCACCACGTCAAAACTTTCGAACGGGTGATGGACGAGCAGGTCTTTCTGCTTGATGGCGGCAAAGAGATCACCGTTGAAATCACGGACGCGCTCGGGGAAGCGCGCCTGATATGCGGGGAATTTCAGGTCCGGACGGTCGATGTCGCAAATCTTGGAGGCATCGGCGAGGCCGAGAAAGCCTTCGGCTTCGAAGATGTCGGCGGGCGTCGCGTTCAGTCGCTCGGTAATCTGGCGGCGCAGGGTGCGCGGCATGCGCTTTTCGATTTCGAGGCGGATGACCTGCCCGCGCCGGCGCTGCCGCAGAGCGGTTTCGAACTCCATAACGAGGTCCGCGGCCTCGTCGTCGATTTCGATTTCGCTGTCGCGGATGATGCGGAAAGAGCCCGAGCCGATCACTTCGTAGCCGGGAAACATCTTGTGGAAGAAGAGGTTGATCAGCGTATCGATGGTCACAACCTCGATCCGCCCCTCGGAGACGAGGCTCGATGGCAGGCTGATGAAGCGGTCGAGATTCGAGGGGACGCGAACGAGCGCGGTCAGCGTGGTCGAGCTGTTCGGCCGGCTGAGTTCGAAGGCTAGCGTGAAGCCGAGATTGGGAATGAACGGAAATGGGTGAGCCGGATCGACCGCGATCGGCGTAAGCACTGGCACGATCTCTTCGCGGAAGAGCTTTTGCAGATATTTGAGCTGGTCGGGCGACAGGTCGTTGGCTTCGTGGATGACCACGTTCTTGGCGAACAGCTCTTCCCGCAGCGTCTGCCAGGAATCCTGTTGTTCGAGATTGAGATGCTGCGTGAGGGTCGCGATCTCCTCGACCTGCTCGGTCGGGGTCAGGCCATCGACGCTCTGGGTCGTGAGGCCGGCGCGCACCTGCCCCTTGAGGCCGGCGACGCGCACCATGAAAAATTCGTCGAGGTTGTTGGCCGAGATCGACAGGAACCTCAGGCGTTCGAGCAGCGGATGGCTCTCATTGGCGGCCTCTTCGAGGACGCGCATGTTGAACTGCAGCCAGCTCACCTCGCGGTTGACGAAGCGCGCCGGGCTCTGCCGCAGCGCCTCAATATCGGGCGCAGTCGCCTCGACATCGGCAATTTCGCTCATCTCATTCATCGTCGGTCTCCCAATCGAGCCCTTCGGCGTCGTCCCCCGCATCCTGCCCCAGCGCCGCCCGCCGCAGCCGTAACGCCTCCGCAGCGACTGCCCGGTTGATCGCCGTGCCGCGCGCCAGCGCCAGCCGGTCCATCAGCTCCGCCAGCGCGACGGCCTCGGCCGGCGAACGCTCCATGCGCGAGGCAACATAGCCGATGATTTTGGGATCAACGGCAATCTGGCGGTCGCTGAACAGCTTTATCAGCATCTGCGACAACTCAATGTCTCCGGCTGGCGTCACAAGCAAGAGGGTTGCAAGGCGGGCCCGGGACTTGAGGTCCTCTGTGGCATAGGGCCAGTTGGCGACCGGCTCACGCGCCGTCATCAACAGACTGCGCCCATCCCGCATGCTCTGGTTCATCAGATGGAACAGCGCCGTTTCATCATATCCCGGCCGGTCGATGTCCTCAACGAGCAGCGGCTTTTCGCCCCCTAGTCCGGCCAGATGTTCAAGCTCGGCCGGCAGAGGCGCATCTGCGCCAGCGCGCTCTCCCCAGATGCGTGCGAGGTGCGATTTGCCGGCTTTTGGCGGTCCGACGAGCAGCGTCAGCGGTCCCGGCCAGTTGGGCCAACCGATCAGGTGCAGGAACGCCAGCCGATTGCCCTCGCCGATGACGAAATCGGCCTCGTCGTGCGAAGGCACGTGGGCGAGGTCGAGCAGCAGCTGCCGATGCTCAGAATCGCTCCCCACGTCAGCCGGTGGTGTTGGCGTCGCCATCTGTGCCACCGTTCGGTCCGAGGTAAAGCTGGCTGTCCTTGTACTTCTGGACCGAGAAGCGCGTCAGCACGCCGGCAATGGCCGAAAGCGGCACAGCCAGCAGCAGGCCGACGAACCCGAACAGCGACGCGAAAGCGAACAGCGAGAACATCAGCCAGACCGGATTGATGCCAATCGAGGAGCCGACGAGCTTTGGATAGAGGATATTGCCCTCGAGGAATTGGCCAGCCATGAAAATCAGGAACACGACCAGAATCCCCGGCCAGTTCGGCCAGAACTGCACCGTCGCGATAATCATCGACAGCACAAAGCCGGTGATGAAGCCGATGAACGGAATGAAGCTGATGAGGCCGGTGATGAGGCCGATGGCGAGGCCGAAACTGATGCCGGACAGCGAGAGCGCGGTCGCGTAGTAGAAGGCCAGCACTAGCACCACGCTGCCCTGCCCGCGAACCACGCCCGACATCGACCGGTCGATATCGGCGAGAATCTGGCGCACCTCGTCCTTGTGTTCGAGCGGCAGCAGGCGGTCGAGTCCGTCGACCATGCCCTGCCAATCGAGCAGCAGGTAGAACGCCACGACCGGCGTAACGATGATGATGCCGAGACCGGAGATGAAGGTGAGCCCGCTCTGCGCGATATACGTCGTCACTGTCGCAGTCATTGCCGGAAGGTTGTTGAGCCAGTCGGTAAGGCTGGTTTCGAACTGCGCCACCCGGTCGGCGCCGAGCCATTCGTTGAGGGCCGGCACCCATTCATTGGCCAGCGAACGCAGGCTGTTGACGTAACCGGGGAGCCGGAACAGCAGGCCGATCGTCTGCTGCACGACCAGCGGCAGCACCAGCACCATGATGCCAACGATGATCGCCAGCACGAAGAGCAGCACCACGGCCGTCGACCAAGCGCGGTTGAGGCGGGTCCGCTGGACCAGGTTGACGAGCGGGTTGAGCACATAGGCTAACGCCAAGCCGACGACGAACGGCAGCAGGATGCCGCGGAACGTCCAGATGATCAGCAGGCCGATGATGGCGAGACCGATCCAGATCAGGACTTGGTTTCTGAGTGTGATCAACCGGGCAACCCTTGCGTCGCTCTGGTGGAGCCGCTATCAGCGCAGTTAGCGGCGAGGCCCGGAAAATACAACGGTTTGATGGTCCTCAGCGCGATGCCTGTCCGCCCCAAAACCGGCTAGAGGCCCATGTCCGACGCGCAAAACCTGCCATCAAACGGGCTTTCATACAAGCAGGCGGGGGTAGACATCGACGCCGGCAACGCGCTGGTGGAAGCCATCAAGCCCGCCGTACGGTCGACCCGACGTCCCGGTGCAGACGCTGAAATCGGCGGATTTGGGGGGCTTTTCGACCTCAAAGCGGCCGGCTTTACCGACCCGGTGCTGGTCGCCGCCAATGATGGCGTGGGCACGAAACTGAAAATCGCCATCGAGAGCGAAAGCCACTCGACAATCGGCATCGATCTCGTCGCGATGTGCGTCAACGATATCATCGTCCAGGGCGCCGAACCGTTGTTTTTCCTCGATTATTTCGCGACCGGCCGGCTCGATGTCGCTGCCGGGACGCAGATTGTCGAAGGAATCGCCGAGGGCTGCCGGATCGCGGGCTGCGCGCTGATCGGCGGCGAAACGGCCGAAATGCCGGGCATGTATCAGGACAAGGACTATGACCTCGCCGGATTTGCGGTGGGCGCCGCGGAACGTGACACGCTGCTGCCGCGCGATGACATCCAGAAGGGCGATGCGCTGGTTGCGCTCGCCTCGTCAGGTCTTCACTCCAATGGTTTCTCGCTGGTGAGGAAAATCGTCGAGATTTCGGGGCTCGACTGGTATTTGCCGGCGCCGTTCGACGAGAGCGTATCGCTGAGCGAGGCTCTGCTCGTCCCGACCCGCATCTACGTCAAGCCGCTGCTTACCGTGCTCAAGGCGGGGCTCGGCATCAAGGCGATGGCCCACATCACCGGCGGCGGCTTCATCGACAACATTCCGCGCGTGTTACCGGAGACGCTCTCGGCTCACATCAACCTCGACAAGATTTCCGTACCCAAGATTTTCGGCTGGCTGTCGCGCGTTGGCGGCATGGACGAGCGCGAAATGCTCCGGACCTTCAACTGCGGCGCCGGCATGATCGTTGTCGTCAGGGCGGATGACGCGGAAAACCTCGTCAACCTCCTCAATTCGGAGGGCGAGCGCGCCGCCGTCGTCGGCGAGCTTCGGCCGCGTGATGGCGATCCCGTGACATTCGACGGCAAGCTCGCGCTGTGACGACGAAGAAGCGTGTTGCCATTCTCATTTCGGGCCGCGGTTCGAACATGACTGCTTTGGTCGAAGCTGCGCGCGACCTCTCCTATCCGGCGGAAATCGTTGGGGTATTTTCGAACCGCGCCGATGCCCCCGGCCTGCAATATGCCTGGCTCGCTGGCATCCCCACGGCGGTCCGCTCGCACAAGGATTTTGCCAGCCGCGAAGTCTTCGACGCGGAAATCCAGTCAATTCTCGACGGCTGGGGCGCGGAGATTGTCTGCCTCGCCGGTTTCATGCGCATTTTCAGCACCGGGTTTGCGCAGCATTGGACCAGCCGGATGCTGAATATCCACCCTTCCCTCCTGCCGCTCTATCGGGGGCTAAAACCGCAGCAGCAGGCGCTCGATGCCGGCGCTACCGAAAGCGGCTGTACGGTGCACTGGGTGATCCCCGAACTCGACGACGGGCCGACCATTATCCAGCGGCGCGTGCCGGTTCTCGCCGGCGATACCGCTGAGGCGCTGGCGGCTCGCATTCTCATCGAGGAACACAAGGCCTACCCCGAAGCGTTGAGGCTGGTGGCGACGGGCGCAGCAATTTTTCACGCCTGATGTCGATTTCGCTGCCGCGCCAGCGTCCATAACCACGCGCAACACGACAGGGGACACCGATGACCTTCACCGACGACGATCTCAGCCATCTCGAATCGCACGGCCTGCCTACCCTGCCGACGCCCGCCACAAGCGGCTATGTCGACAACGAAAACGCCCGCATCTGGTACGCGAGTTTCGGCGATGGCCCGCCGGTCGTGCTGCTGCATGGCGGGCTCGGCAATGCCGGCAATTTTGGCTATCAGGTCCCTGCCCTGCTCGACGCCGGCTATCGCGTCATCGCGATCGACAGCCGCGGCCAGGGCCGGTCCACCCGCGACGAGCAGCGCTATACCTACCAGTTGATGGCGTCGGACACGCGCGCCGTGATGGACGCGCTCGGCATCAAGAGCGCCGCCTTCGTCGGCTGGAGCGACGGCGCCGCGACCGCATTGGTCATCGCCAAGGAAACGCCAGATCGGGGCGCCGGGGTCTTTTTCTTCGGCTGCTGCGTCGATGAAACCGGCCTCTGGCCGTTCAAGCCGACGCCGGTCATCGACCGCATCTACAACCACCACGTCAAGGACTACGCCGCCCTCTCGCCGGTGGTCGGCGGCTTCGAAAAAATGCGCGACGATCTCGGCCCCATGCAGCAGGGCGAGCCGAACTACTCAGCCGCGGATATGGCAACGATCCACGTTCCGGTCTGGAGCGTCGTAGGCGAGCACGACGAGTTCATCAAAACCGATCATGCCCAATACATAGCCGACAGCATTCCGGGTGCGCGGTTCGTGCTTCTCCCGTCCGTCAGTCACTTTGCGCCGATGCAGCGGCCGGATGAATTCAATGCCGTGGTGCTGGATTTCCTTCATCAGGTGTTTCCACCGGCCGGATGATCCATCACGCGAATTGATGGGACCGATCGTCAAAATCGGTTCGACGGGACTCCCTTAGGCCCCTACGATGCGCACAAAGGGAGAACAACATGGCACCGCGATACTGGTTTCTCATTATCCTGATCGGCGCGATCTGGGGCTGTTCGTTCTTCTTCAACGCCATCCTGATCCGCGAAATCTCCCCGCTCTGGGTGTCCGCTGGCCGCGTGACCATCGGCGCGATCATCTGCTGGGTCTATTTCCTTGCCACGCGGCGCAAGCTGCCGACCGACCGGCGCCTGTATCTTCAGTTCCTGGTCCTCGGCATCCTGAACTACGCGATCCCGTTTGCGCTGTTCCCCTATGCCGAAGAGCATCTGGCAAGCGGCATCGTGGGCGTCATCAATGGTCTGACGCCAATGACCACGGTCATCGCTTCGCAGTTCTGGCCGGGCGGCGAAAAGGCGACCTGGAACAAGACGATCGGCGTCCTCATCGGCTTTCTCGGCGCGGCGCTCTTAGCTTCGCCCTCGCTTGGCGCCGGGGCGTCGAACCAGATTCTGGCGCTGCTCGCGGCCTTTGCCGCGACGTGCTGCTACGCCCTGACGCTCAACTACGCCCGCCGCTTCAAGACAATCGACTCCGCTGTCGTGGCATCAAGTTCCCTCACCGGCGCGGCGCTAGTTTCGATACCGGTGGCGTTGCTGTTCACCGGCGTTCCCGTCATCACGCGGGCCGAGACCTGGGGCGCGCTGTTCGGCATCGGCGTCTTTTCGACGAGCTTCAGCTTCCTGCTAGTTTATTGGCTGCTGCCGCGGGTTGGAGCCACCAACCTGTCGCTCAACACCTTCATCACGCCGATCTCGGCGATCCTGCTCGGCGTCCTCGTGCTGAACGAGAGCTTTCTGCCGGTGCACGTGCTCGGCATCCTGGTGATCTTCCTCGGTCTCATGGTCATGGATGGGCGGTTGGTGAGACGGCTGTTTTTAAAGGAAAAACCGGCCTAGTGTCGTGGTCCGGCCGGGCATAGCAGCCCGGCTGCAACCCGAGAGGTGCAACCATGTACCTGAAGACCGTTTCCGAGACCGAGGCGACAGGACAGATCGCCGAAATCTATAGCCGCTCAGCCGCCGAGCGTGGATTCGTGATGGCGGCCACCCGCTGCTGGACCGTGCGGCCGGACGTATTACCGGTCTACGACGCCTTTCTCGACACCATCCGCGGCAAGTTCTCGCTCGGCGGGCGGGCGTGGCGGCTGATTACCTTCGTTGCGGCCAAGGAAGTGCCCTCGACCTATTGCTCGCACGTCTACTCCAAGGCGCTGCTGGCCGATCTCGGATCGAAGGAAGCTGTTTTGGCCCTCCAGCGCGATTTCCGCCACGCCGGCCTGAGCAACAAGGAGGTCGCGATGCTGGCCTATGCGGAGCAGATCGCCCGCGACGCAAGCAAGATTGGCGAGGCCGATATCGACGTCCTGCGGCGAGCAGGCTTCAGCGACGTCGAGATCAGCGACATCGCCCTTTGTGCTTCGTTTCGCTGTTTCGTATCGCGATATTTCGATGCCGTAGGCGCAGGCCCCGAGGCAGTCTTCATCGACGCCGACCGCGAGTTCAGTACAGCGATGACGATCGGCAAGTCCGTGGAACGGGCCTAGAGCCCGAGCTTCCGCTTCAATATCTCGTTGAGCGCCTGCGGATTGGCCTTGCCGCCCGAGGCCTTCATCGCCTGGCCGACAAACCAGCCGATCAGCGTCGGTTTGGCCTGCACCTTGGCCACCTGATCGGGATTTGCGGCGATGATCTCGTCGACGATCTTTTCGATCGCGCCGGTATCGGTCACCTGCTTGAGGCCGCGGCTTTCGACCAACGCGGCCGGATCACCGCCCTGCTCTGCGATGATGATCGCGAGCACATCTTTGGCGCCCTTGGATGAAATCGTGCCCGCGGCAACGAGGTCGACGATGCCGGCGATCTGGGCTGGCGCGATGTGCGTTTCGTGGACGGACTTACCGATGCTGTTGGCGTAAGCTGAAATGTCGCCCATCACGAGATTGGCTACGGCTTTGCCGTCGCGCTTGGTGCCGGCATGAGCAACTGCGGCCTCATAGTAGTCGGCGGTTTCGCGCTCAAGGATCAGCACCGAGGCATCGTAAGGCGTGACGCCATAGTCGCCGATCAGCCGGGCCTTCTTCTCGTCCGGCAGTTCGGTCAGACCAGCGCGCATGGCCTCGATGAACGCGTCGTCGAATTCTAGCGGCAGCAGGTCGGGATCTGGGAAATAGCGGTAGTCGTGCGCCTCTTCCTTGGAGCGCATCGAGCGCGTTTCGCCGGTTTTGGGGTCGTAGAGCCGCGTCTCCTGATCGATCGTGCCGCCGTCCTCCAGCACGTCGATCTGGCGGCGTGCCTCGAACTCGATGGCCTGTCCGGCAAAGCGGATGGAGTTGACGTTCTTGATCTCGCAGCGCGTGCCGAATTCGCCACCGGGCTTGCGGACCGACACGTTGACATCGGCGCGCATGGAGCCTTCCTCCATGTTGCCGTCGCAGGTGCCGAGATAGCGGAGGATCGAGCGCAGCTTGGCAAGGTACGCCTTAGCCTCGTCGGATGAGCGAAGATCGGGCTTCGACACGATCTCCATCAGCGCGACGCCCGAGCGGTTGAGATCGACGAAGCTCATATTCGGATGCTGGTCGTGGATGGACTTGCCGGCGTCCTGTTCGAGATGCAGCCGCTCGATACCGATCTCGATCTGCTCGCTGTCGCCCATATCGAGCAGGACTTTGCCCTCGCCGACGATGGGGTCTTTGTATTGGGAGATCTGGTAGCCCTGCGGCAGGTCCGGATAGAAGTAGTTCTTGCGATCGAAGATCGAGCGCTTGTTGATCGCCGCCTTGAGACCAAGCCCGGTCCGCACCGCCTGCCGCACGCATTCCTCATTGATCACCGGCAGCATGCCGGGCATTGCCGCGTCGACGAACGACACGTTGGCATTGGGCGGATTGCCGAACGTCGTCGACGAGCCCGAAAAGAGCTTCGACTCCGACGTCACCTGCGCATGCACTTCCATGCCGATGATGACTTCCCAGTCACCAGTCGATCCCTTGATGAAGCTTTTGGGATTGGGCGTACGCGTGTCGATGAGGCTCAAGGTTTTGTCCTGCCGGGCAAGAGGTTCGTCGGCGTTCCTACCACAACGTCATTCCCGCGAAAGCGGGAATCTCAGTTGGGCGGCAGGCTCCGCGCCTCTGATGAAACAGGGATTCCCGCTTTCGCGGGAACGGCGCCGTATTTGTTAGCGATGATACGATGAAGGCGCCCGCAGCGGCTTATTCGGTATCCGGCACCGGACCGCGATAGGGATTCAGCCGCTTTTCCAGCCGCACGCTGGTCAGCGCGCCGACCACGTCCCGCCCGTCGGGCTTGAGGGCGAGGATGTGGTAGCCTTGCCGCTCGTAGAAGCGCACGGCGCGGACGTTGTCGGCCGGCGTTTCGAGCAGAACACGGGAATCGCCTTCGAGCTCAAGCATGGATTCCATGCGCCGGAGCAGCGCGGAGCCGATGCCGTGGCCCTGATATTCGGGCGTCACGAAGAGGAACGGGATATAGGGCCTCGCCCTCGCGCGAGCACACCAACCGACGGCGATGCCCTCAACCTCGGCGACGATGATCCGTTCGAGCATTTCATGCACGGCGATGCCGAGACGCCGCTTTTCGCTCTGGCGCATGCCGGGTACTTCGGTCAGCAGCGGCAGGATCCCGCGCTCCCAGGCCTCATACGCGATATCGCCCAGCCGGCCGACCTCTTCAGGCGTGGCTTTGCGGATGACGATATCAGCGGTCATGTGACTCACTCCTGCCGGCGGCGCGCAACGATAATGCCCTTTTCGTAGTTGACATTCCAGTTGATCAGCGTCCGCCAGATCAATTCTGCCTGGTCCTCGTCGAGGCCCATGGCTTCCGCGCGCGGCCTGAGTTTTGCGACAATCGCCTCGATGCGTGCCGGATCGTAGGCCTCGTGCGGATCGGTCTTGATGTGCGCCATGCGCGTCACATAGCGATGCCGTTCAGCGAACAGGGCCAGCAAAGCCTGGTCGATGCGATCGATTTCGGCCCGCACATCTTCCTTGGTGCGGCAGTCATCTGGAGATTTGGTCAAGGCATAACTCTTCGGCAGGAACGCTGATCTGGTTTGCACGCTCCCGGAGCGGATTTCAACCTTGAAGCCTTGCAGCGCCCACTGGATGTGACAATGTGGCCGCATCGCCGGGAGGGCGATTTTGAGGGGAATTATCATGTTTCGAGCCATCGTGCTGGCGACAGCCGGCCTGTTATGCGGTGCATCTTTGGCCCAGGCCGAGGAGCCATCGGCGCCGAGTGTCGACTATGGGAAGACCGTTTCGATCATCGGCGGCTGCAACGACTGTCATACGGCCGGCTACAACGAATCCGGCGGCAAGATCGACCCGGCAACCGCCCTGAAGGGAACCGGCGTTGGCTGGCAGGGGCCATGGGGAACCACCTATCCGGCCAATCTCAGGCTGCTTGCGGCTAAAATGAGCGAAGACGACTGGGTCAAGTACCTGAAAACCTTCACCGCCCGGCCGCCCATGCCGTTCTACAATGTGCAGGCGATGGACGAGATTCAGATGCGCTCGCTCCACATGTACATCGCCTCGCTCGGGGATCCCGGAGATCCGGCGCCGGATTTCGTTCCGCCGGGCGGCACGGTGAAGACTCCCTACACGGTGGCTGCGCCGCCGACGATGCCGAAATAAGGTTTTTGTCCGTCCCAGGCCGTCGCGTGTCCTCGCGGCGGCCGGTTTGGCCGCCTGGGTTGTAACTTCGCCGTCGCGACGGTATTTGCAGGGTCATGTCTAGTTATCTGGAAACCGTCTAGCGCCTCGCCCGATTGCGGCGAGGCTGATCGATGAGCCCATCCCCCGCGAGCGCGATGCCGCCGGGATGCGTTTTTATTTGCCCGATCGCTTGGCGACGGCGACGATCATGGTTTCCCAATTGGATATTTCCAGAGATGAACAGCGGGTGCTGCACGCACTCGCCCAGGGCGGCAATATTGTCGCTCTCAAAAATGACCACGGCCGCATTACCGGCATCGAGTGCTTCAATCGCGACGGCTGGCTGATGCCGCAGGTAACGCTGCTGCTGTTCAAGAAGCTGAAGCGCATGAAGGCCATCGCGTCTGAGGATGGCCGCCCCTACCGCATTACGCGGCGCGGGCTCGAACTCGTGCGTAGCGAGGTCGACAACCGATAGACGGCGCGTCAGGCGGTAAGCTAGGCCGTCTGACGCGACCGCTCCAGCAGGATGATCGGGCTGCCGCCATAGGTGGTGCGGGCAAATTCGGCGAAGCCAAGCTTTTCGGCGACACGCAGCGACCCGCCATTGCCTGGATTGATCATGCAGGTGAGGCGTGCGCCGCTGCCGTGGACGGCTGCCCAGCCGATCGCCGCCCGCATCGCCTCTTCGGCCAACCCCTGCCCCTGCATCGCGGCGGTCAGCGCCCAGCCGCATTCCATCGTGCCTTCGAGCGACGGGGTGACCGCGCGGCGAAGATCATGAAAACCGGCCTCGCCGGCAAAGGCGCCGGTTTCGCGGTGCTGGAGGGCGAAAAAGCCAAAGCTAAGATGATGCCAGAGGCCGATCTGGCGGAGGAAGCGGGTCCACGCCGCCTCGCGAGAAAACGCCGCGCCGCCGATAAAGCGGACGACTGCTGGATCGGCCCACATGGCCGCGTAAGCATCGAAATCGTCGAGGCGGTAAGGCCGCAGCCGCAGGCGCGGCGTTTCGAGCGTCGGGATCGCGACTATGCCAGCGCTCAATTCGTCAGGTCCGGCTAGTGCTTGGTAACGCCGGTCAGCGCTTCGGCAATATGCTGCCATTCGGCGCCAACGCTGGCGGTGGCGCGCTTTTTGCCGGCACGGCGATACCAGTAGTCGGCATTGCCCATATCGGCCTCGATCCAGTGCAGCAGGGCGTGCACCCAGTCGAACTCGAACGTGCCTTCCATCGATTGCACGATGGCATGCGCCTGATCCCACTCCGGGCCGACGCGCAGTTGGCCCTTCTTGACCCACCACAGCGCCTGCAGCGGCTTGGTCATGTCCTTGGGCGGCTGCGACCAGTCGAGGCTCGAGAAAATGTCGTCGGCCATTGCGCTTTTCCTACCGGAAGTGACCGCCGGGGCGGCGGGCAGTTCCACCAGCTTCAGTTTTTGCATGAGCGGCAAATAGTGGAGTTATCGTTCGGCTTCAAGTTACTCGTCGGAACCGGCCAGAAGTCCTACCACCAGGGTTTCGGCGAAAAATCGATCCCCGCGCTGCGTTCGATAACGTGGGCGGCGGCGAACAGCGTCTCCTCGTCAAACGGCTTCCCGATCAACTGCAGGCCGAGCGGCAGGCCAACCGAGTCCTTGCCCGCCGGTACCGCAATGCCCGGCAGGCCGGCCATGTTGACCGTGACCGTGAACACGTCGTTGAGGTACATTTTGACTGGATCGGCCTTCATATCCTCATCGCCAACACCGAACGCGGCGGAAGGGGTCGCGGGGGTCAGGATCGCATCGACGCCAGCATTGAACGCCTGCTCAAAGTCGCGCTTGATCAGCGTACGGACGCGCTGCGCCTTGACGTAATAGGCGTCGAAATAGCCGGCCGACAGCACATAGGTGCCGATCATGACGCGCCGCTTCACCTCGCGGCCGAAGCCGGCAGCGCGCGTCAGCTCGTACATATCGGTGATGTCGCGCCCGCTGATGCGCAGGCCGTATTTCACGCCGTCATACCGCGCGAGGTTCGATGACGCTTCGGCCGGCGCGACGATGTAGTAGGCCGGCAGCGCGTACTTTGTGTGCGGCAGCGAGATGTCCTTGACGGTCGCGCCTTCGGCTTTCAGCCAGTCGAGCCCCTGCTGCCAGAGCTTTTCGATCTCATCGGGCATGCCATCCATGCGGTATTCGCGCGGCACACCGATGGTGAGGCCCTTCACCCCGCGCTCGACGGCCGCAGTAAAATCTGGCACCGCAACGTCGACACTGGTCGAGTCCTTCGGATCGAACCCGGCCATCGAGGTCATGAGGATCGCCGCATCCTCCACCGTGCGGGCGATCGGCCCGGCCTGATCGAGCGAGGAGGCGAACGCAACGATGCCCCAGCGCGAGCAGCGGCCATAGGTCGGCTTGAGGCCGACCGTGCCGGTGAGCGCCGCGGGCTGGCGGATCGAGCCGCCCGTATCGGTCGCCGTGGCGCCGGCGCAAAGCCATGCCGAAACGGCTGCAGCCGAGCCGCCGGACGAGCCGCCGGGGACGAGGTTAGCGTTGGAATTCTGCGCCCGCCACGGATTGATGACGGGGCCGTAGTACGAGGTCTCGTTCGACGAGCCCATGGCGAACTCATCCATGTTGAGCTTGCCAAGCATGATGGCGCCGTCGCGGAAGAGGTTCGACGTGACGGTCGATTCGTATTCGGGCTTAAAACCATCGAGGATGTGGCTCGCCGCCTGCGTGTGGACGCCCTTGGTGCCGAACAAGTCCTTGATGCCGAGCGGAATGCCCTCGAGCGGGCCGCCCTGGCCGGCCGCGAGCTTCTGGTCGCTGACCGTGGCCGCGGCCTGAGCCTGCTCGGCGGTCACGGCGACATAGGCATTGAGCTTTGGGTTGGCGCGCTCGATCGCTGCCAGATAATCCGTAGTCAGCTCGGCCGAGGTAAACTCCTTGGCCTTGAGGCCCTTGCGGGCCGCGGCGAGCGACAATTTCGTCAGTTCGGTCACGAAAGCATTCCCATCAGCAAAAATTTATGAGGAGCGAAGACCCGCCAATGGCGGTGGCCAGCGTCACTCCACGACTTTGGGCACCATGAAGAAATTGTCTTCACTGAGTGGCGCATTGGCGACAATCTTCTCGGGATAGCCGCCATCCGTCACCACGTCATCGCGCCGGCGCAGCCGCATCGGCGTAACCGAGGTCATGGGCTCGACGCCGTCGACGTTGACCTCGTTCAATTGCTCGACGAAGCCAAGGATGACATTGAGCTCGTCCTGATATTTGGCGACCTCGTCCTCCTCGATGCGGATACGGGCGAGGCGGCCGATTTTCTTTACGGTTGCGGCGTCGACGGCCATGGGCAAAGTTCCTCAACGGCAGGTATTTTGGGGCTGTTTAGCGTTTTCGCCGCCGCGGCGTCCAGCCCCGCGCGAAAAAGCATCAGACTTCGAGCGCCAGGCCCGGTTCAAGGGAAACGAGCCCGGCACCGTCGAGATGCTCGCGCAGTTCATCGACCGCAACGTCGACATCGGCCTCGTCGGCGGCCAAGGCAATCAGCTTCGGCCGGGCGATATCGAGTAATACGGTGCCGGTCGCCACCAGGCCCTCGCGGGCACCGAACAACACCACGACGGCATCGTCGGCCCAGCGCCCGAAGCGCGGTGCCTCGGAAGAGGCAATCAGGACCAAAGGCGGCTCGCCAGGGGCATCAATGAGAACAGTCCGCGTCCCGATCGAAAGAATCTTGATCTCGGCATCCGTCGGCGCTTGGTCGAGCAGGCTTTTGACCGCCCGGGGCCGCCACTGCGCCGGATCGACCTTCGACAGCGCGGGATCGGCCGCAGCAAGGCCAAAACGGCGATCGGCGCCGGAGACAAGCTCGCGCGGGTCGATGGACGCCGGAGCCTCGTCAGGGTCGGCAACGAGTATCTGACCGCCGATGTGGATGCGGATGGTCGTGTAAGCGAACCAGGTGAGCTTCATCGTCAACGATCCGCAATGCATGTTAAGGCAGGGCAGCAATAGGTGCCGACTTATCGGCAGCACAAGGGAAATCGGTGTCCGAAGATCACCCCGCCAATCCGCTCGCGACCCTGCCGCCGTCCGGCAAGCTGCTGGGCCTCGATCTCGGCAGCAAAACTATTGGCGTCGCGATTTCGGATGGGATGCGCTATTCGGCGACGCCGCTTGAGACGATCCGACGCAGCAAATTCACGGCGGATGCCGAGCGGCTGAAGGCGTTGATCGCCGAAAATCAGGCGGTTGGCATTGTCCTTGGCCTCCCCCTCAACATGGATGGGTCGGAGGGGCCGCGGGCGCAGTCGACACGGGCCTTTGCACGGAATCTGAGCAAACTCATCCATATCCCCATCGCCTTCTGGGACGAGCGGCTGTCGACAAGCGCCGTTACTCGCACGCTGATCGAGGCGGATGTGCGCCGGGACAAGCGGGCTGAGGTGGTCGATAAACTCGCCGCCAGCTACATCCTGCAGGGCGCGCTCGAACGGCTCCGACCAAAGGTGGGAAACCGGTAAAAATTCCGGCCGGCCCTTGTGCCACTCGGGTGTGTTCGCTAGACCGCACCAAATCAGCGGGTGGAGCGAGATGGCACGACCATCGCCAGCAGGCGCGAGCGCCGAAGCCAAGGTACATGGCGGCCCCGGCTTTTCCAAAAAACATCTGCTCGGTATCGCCGACCTCAACGCTTATGAAATCCTCGACCTGCTGGATCGTGCCGAACGGATGATTCCGGTGTCGCGTCAGGAGCGGAAGGTGTTGCCGACGCTCGCCGGCAAGACGCAAATCAACCTCTTCTTCGAGCCGTCCACCCGTACGCAGGGCTCCTTCGAAATCGCCGGCAAGCGCCTCGGCGCTCTGGTCATGAATATGTCGGTCAAGACTTCGTCGGTGACAAAGGGCGAGACGCTGATCGACACGGCGGCCACGCTCAACGCCATGCGGCCGGATGTGATCGTGGTGCGCCACTCGGCGGCAGGCGCGGTCGAGTTGCTGTCGCAAAAGGTCGGCTGTTCGGTGATCAACGCCGGCGACGGCGCGCACGAGCACCCCACGCAGGCGCTGCTCGATGCGCTGACCATCCGCCGCCACAAAGGCCGGTTGCTCGGCCTGACGGTGGCGATCTGTGGTGACATCGCCAATTCGAGGGTGGCGCGATCGAATTTGCTGCTGCTTGGCGCGCTGCAGATCCGGACACGGGTAATCGCACCCAAAACGCTGCTGCCGCGCGGCATCGAGAACATGGCGACGGAAGTCTTCACGGACATGCGCGAAGGACTGAAGGGCGCGGACGTGGTGATGATGCTCCGGCTCCAGCACGAACGCGCAGCAGGAAAAATGATCCCGTCGGTGCGCGAGTACTACCGGTTCTATGGGCTCGACGAGGAGAAGCTGGCGTTCGCCAAGCCGGATGCCATCGTCATGCATCCGGGGCCGATGAACCGCGGGGTCGAGATCGACCCAGCGATCGCCGATGGCGAGCGCTCCGTGATCACGGATCAAGTGGAAATGGGTGTCGCCGTGCGTATGGCCGTGCTCGACGCGCTTATCGCCGGTCGCAACGAGGCCAATCCGTGAGCCGGCCGCTGGTCATCGAAAACGCAAGGATCGTCGATCCGGCTTCGGGGCTCGACGCGGTGGGGGTACTCGAAGTCGAGGATGGACGCATCGCTTCTGTCACGACGGGGACAGCCAAACGCGCCGCGACTGCAGAACGCATTGATGCGCGCGGCCTGATGCTCGCGCCGGGCCTCATCGACATGCGTGTCTTCACCGGCGAGCCGGGCCGCGAATACCGCGAGACGCTGGCGACGGCGTCCGCAGCGGCAGCGGCAGGCGGCGTCACGAGTTTTGTGCTGATGCCCGACACCTTGCCGGTGATCGACGACGGGGCGCTGGTGGACTTTCTGGTCCGCCGGGCCAAGGCGACTGCGGGCGTCAACGTGTTGCCGGCGGCAGCGATCAGCAAAGGCTTGAAGGGTGAGGAAATCACCGAGTTCGGGCTGTTGAAGGAGGCCGGCGCTGTCTGCTTCGCAGATGGCCGCCACTCGATCCAGTCGAGCGCCCTGCTCCGCGCTGCCTTCAGCTACGCGGCCAACTTCGACATGCCCGTTGTCCACCATGCGGCCGATGCCGCCCTCGTTGGTGAGGGCGTGATGAACGAGGGCCATTTTGCTTCGGTGCTGGGCCTCAAGGGCATTCCGGCCGAGGCCGAGACAATTCCGCTCTCGCGCGACCTGCAATTGGCGCTGCTGACCGGCGTCCGATACCACGCGGCGCAGATTTCGACTGCAGCCTCGGTCGAGTTGATGGCCGCCGCCAAGCAGCGGTCGCGGGCAGTCTCCTGCGGCATTTCTATCAACAACCTGGCCCTCAACGAAAATGACGTCGGCGCCTACCGCACGTTCTTCAAGCTGTCGCCGCCACTGCGTTCCGAAGACGACCGGCAGGCGATGGTGGAGGGAGTCCGAACGGGCATAATCGACGTGATCCATTCCGACCACGACCCGCAGGATTCGGAAGTAAAGCGGCAGCCTTTTGCTGAAGCTTCCGACGGGGCCATCGGGCTTGAGACGCTGTTCGCGGCAGCGCTGCGGCTGGTCCATTCCGGCGAGGTCGAGCTCATGACTGTGCTGCGCGCGCTGACGCAGCGGCCGGCCGAAATCCTCGGCCTATCTTCCGGCCGCTTGGCAGTTGGCGCGCCAGCCGACTTTATCCTCGTCGATCTCGATTATCCCTGGCAGGTCTCCGAGAAGAATTTCCGGTCGCGCTCGCGCAATTCGAGCTTCGAGGGTGCCCGCCTTGCCGGCAAGGTCATGGCGACCTACGTTGCGGGTCAGAAGGTGTTCGAGCATCCGAGGGGGGACGCAGCATGAACATGGATTTGGCCATCGCCGCCGTATTCGGCTACCTGCTCGGCTCGATCCCGTTCGGCTTGCTGATTACCCGTGCCGCCGGGCTTGGTGACGTGCGCAAAATCGGCTCGGGCAATATCGGGGCGACCAATGTGCTTCGCACCGGCCGCCGCGAGCTGGCCGCCGCGACCCTTGTGCTGGATGCGGCAAAAGGCGCTGCGGCAGTGCTGATCGCCCGTTATTTCTGGGGGAGCGATGCCGCGGTTGTCGCTGGCGTCGCCGCCTTTCTCGGCCATTGTTTCCCCGTCTGGCTCGGTTTCAAAGGCGGCAAGGGCGTGGCTACCTATATCGGCCTGTTGTTCGGCTGGGTCTGGCCGGTGGGTATCGTCTTCTGTCTCGTATGGCTGCTCATCGCGGTTACGCAGAAAATCTCCTCGCTGTCGGCGATCACCGCGGCATTCACGGCCCCGATTTTTGTTTACGTCGCCGGCCTCTATCTCGATTGGGTTGATGGTCCCAAGCTTGCGGCAGTTACCGCGGTCCTGGCGCTGCTTCTCATCTTCAACCACCGCGAGAATCTCGGCCGGCTGATTGCCGGCACCGAACCCAAGATCGGCAGCGAGAAGAAAGCCGGCTGATGGCGGCCTGGCCGGAAGGCAAACTGCTGACCCGCTCGCAGCGTCTCGCCTGGCTTCGCCTCATCCGCAGTGACAATGTGGGGCCGGTGACTTTTCGCCAGTTGGTGCACCGCTTCGGGTCGGCAGAGGCGGCG
>Ga0207671_10000821_pt1 | contig 39371 bp, 36 predicted proteins | sample KBSC24metaG_FD_184352 | JGI IMG/M metagenome (GOLD analysis project Ga0207671, IMG submission 184352) | Corn rhizosphere microbial communities from Kellogg Biological Station, Michigan, USA - KBS C2-4 metaG (SPAdes) (version 2) | ecosystem: Host-associated > Plants > Roots > Rhizosphere > Soil...
GATCGTGCGCGACAAGGCCGGAGAGGCGCGCGCCTTCCTCAACGTCTGCGCGCATCGCGGCGCGCCGGTGGCGAATGAGGGGCATGGCAGCTGCGCGCGCTTCACCTGCAAATATCACAGCTGGACCTACGGGCTGGACGGCAAGCTGCTCGCCGTGTCCGATCGGGAGAAGTTCGGCGAGATCGACAAGGCGACGCGCGGCCTGCGCGCGCTGCCGTGCCACGAGCAGGGCGGCATGATCTTCGCGGTGCTGACCCCGGGCGAGACGGTGGATTTCGCGGAGTTCTTCTCCGGCATGCTCGACGATTTCGAGGCGGCGGACCTCAAGAACTGGTCCTATCTCGGCAGCCGGGTGATCGAGGGCGCCAATTGGAAGATCGCCTTCGACGGCTATCTGGAAGGCTATCATTTCGCGGCCCTGCACCCGACCACGATCCATCCGCGCACGCCGTCCAACGTGACGCATTACGAAAGCTACGGCCCGCATATCCGCATCGGCTTCCCGCAGGTCTCGATCGCGCAGCTGCGCGACGTGCCGCGCGAGGAGTGGGGAAAGCAGGAGAATCACGGCTTCGATTTCGTGCGCATCCTGTTCCCCAACGTCTCGGCCTTCCTGGCGCCCGAGATCGCGCAGATCGCCCAGCTTTTCCCGGGGCCGACGCCGGACAAGAACCGCACCGTGCTCAACTATGTCCGCCGCGAGCCGCCGCGCGACGCGGAGGACAAGGCGCAGCTGGAGCAGATGATCACCTTCCTGCGCGACGTGACCTACGAGGAGGATTATCTGATCGGGCTGGAGATCCAGAAGGGCGTGGCCTCGGGCGCGCTCGACTCGATCATCCTCGGCAGGAACGAGCGCGGCAACCAGTTCTTCCACGAGACGGTGGACTGGTATCTGGGCGGCCGGAAAGGCCCCCGGCCGACCGTCTGATGTTCAAGACCATCACGCTCCTCGCCCGTCGGCCGGACCTGACGCGCGAGGAGTTCATCCGCCGCTACGAGACCGGCCATTCGAAGCTCGGCGAACGCCTGCTGCGTGGCGCGGCGACCCGCTATGTCCGCCGCTACATCGATCCGATGCCGGGCTCGCCGCCGGGCGATCACGATGTCGTGATGGAGATCTGGTATCCCGACCGCGCGACCTGGGAGGCGACGATGGCGCGTCTGGCCATGCCCGACGTGCAGGCCGAGATCGTGGCCGACGAGGAGACCCTGTTCGACCGGGCGATGAACCGCTTCTTCCTCGTGGAGGAGCATGAGAGCGATCTTGGCTAGCGGCTGAGACGCGGATCCTTCCCCGCCAGGGGGAGGTGGCACGCGAAGCGTGACGGAGGGGGCGGGCGGCGGAATTCTATCGAGGGATCGCCGCCGTCCTCCCCCTCCGACGCCCTACGGGCGCCACCTCCCCCTGGCGGGGGAGGATTCGCCGTATCTCAAGGCGCCGTGAATCCCCCGTCGATCACCAGTTCCGATCCGGTCATGAAGCTCGCCCCGGGCGAGCAGAGATAGACGATGCCCGACGCGATCTCTTCCGGCTGCCCCCAGCGGCCGAGCGGATGCTGGCGATCGACGCCGGCGCGCGCGGTCTCATAATCGGACGCGACGCCGAGCCGGACATAGGCGTCGATGATCTCCTCCATCATCGCGGTCTGGATGCCGCCGGGATGCACGCTGTTCACCCGGATATTGTATTTGAGCGCGGCGAACTCCAGCGCCGCGCTCTTCGAGAAGAGCCGCACCGCGCCTTTGCTGGTGCAATAGGCCGCCATGAACGGCGCCCCGCCGATGCCGCCGACCGAGGAGAGATTCACTACGGAGGCGCCACCGGCTCGCGTCTTCCCGCTCTCGCGCAGCAGCGGCAGCATCGCCTTGCAGCTGAGCAGCATCGAATCGACGTTGACGCTCATCTGTCGCCGCCAGTCGGCCAGGCTGTTCTCCTCGATGGTCGAGATGGTGGCGATGCCGGCATTGTTGACCAGGCAGTCGAGCCGGCCCCAGCGCTGGCGGATCGTCTCGGCCAGCGTGGCCCAGCCGGCCTCGTCGGTCACGTCCTGCGCGAGGGCGAGAGTGCCGGAGGACGGCGCCTTGATGTCGGTGGCGATCACCTCGGCGCCGGCGGCGAGCAGGGCCGCCACCGTGGCGCCGCCGATGCCGCCGCCCGCGCCGGTCACCAGCGCGACCGATCCGTCCAGCACTCCACCCATGATCCGTTCTCCTATTGGGCGGTCCAGCCGCCGTCGACGACCAGTTCCGATCCCGTCATGAAGCTCGCGTCGTCGGACGCGAGGAAAGCCACCACCGCTGCGATCTCGGATGGCTGGGCGAGCCGCCCCATCGGTGTGCCGGCATGGTAGAAGTCGATCGCCTCCGGCGGCGAGCTGCTGAGCAGCAGCGGCGTCTCGACAAAGCCGGGATGCACCGAATTGACCCGGATCGGCAGCTTGTCCGCCGCGAATTCCAGCGCGCTCGCCTTGGTGAGCAGGCGCACGCCGCCCTTGCTGGCATTGTATGGCCCCGCCTGCGGCAGACCGACCAGCCCCATGATCGAGGAGATGGTGACGATGCTGGCGCCGCCGCGATGATCCCGGCCGCTCCGCGCCATCAGCCCGGCGCAATGTTTGATGGCGAGGAACACGCCATCGAGATTGACGCGCAGGGTCCGGTGCCAGGCCTCCAGCGTCACCTCGCGGATCGGGCCGGTGCCGCCGATGCCGGCATTGGCGACGAGGATGTCGAGCCGACCGAAGCGGTGCTCCACGGCCGTGACGGCGGCCTCCCATTGCGCTTCGTCGCCCACGTCGAGCCGCACATAGGCGGTGTTGGCACCGAGCCGGCCACCGTCGCTCTCGTCGAGATCGGCGACCATCACCGAGGCGCCTTCCTCGATCAGCCGTTCGGTCACCGCCTCGCCAATGCCGCGCAGGCCGCCGGTGACGAGCGCGACGCGCCGTTCGAGGCGCCTCATACCCCCATCATCCCGGCGGTGGAGCCGCCGTCGATCGCATATTCGGACCCGGTGATGAAGGCGGTCTCGTCGCTGGCGAGGAAGGCGACGAGGGCGGCGATCTCCTCCACCCGCGCCATGCGGTTGAGCGGAGCCATGCCGTCGTAAGCGGCGCGGGCCGCATCCGGATCGGCCTGCTTGGCGATGATGTTCCTGATCATGTCGGTCTCGACCACGCCGGGGTGGATCGAGTTGCAGCGGATCCTCGTGCCCTGGTTGGCGCAGTGGATCGCGACCGACTTGGTGAGCGCGATCAGCGCGCCCTTGGTGGTGGAATAGCCGATGAAATTGCCCATCGGCTTGTAGGCGCTCATCGACGAGTTGACGATGATCGAACCCTCGCCCCCGGCGGTCTCGCGCATCAGCCGTACCGCCGCCTGGCAGGTGAGCATCACCCCGGTGAGGTTCACCGCGACGATCCGGTTCCAGCCGTCGATGCCGATGCTCTCGACGCTGCCATCGCCCGCCTCGGTGCCGGCATTGGCGAAGGCGATGTCGAGCCGGCCGAACTGCGCGCGGACGAAAGCGGAGAGCGCCTCCCAGGCCGCGGGGTCTTCGACCGCGCTGCGCTGGAACAGCGCGCCGGTCGCCTCGCTGACCTGCTTCGCGGCCGCCTCGTTCGATCCCGTGAACACCACCCGTGCGCCGTCCGCCGCGAGGCGGCGCACCGTGGCCTCGCCGATTCCGGACGTGCCGCCAGTGACCAGCGCCACCTTGCCATCGAGCCTCGCCATCCCATCCGCTCCCTTTTCGATGCGCCGTGAGTGCGCCCCGCCGGCTCTCGCTGTAAACCTATGCTTTCGGCAAGGTGCCGCCCGCGCCCGCGCGGGGCATCATGGATCGAGACACCGGAGTTGGATTGCCATGACCGTCGAGACCTTCCTGGGCCGCAAGCGCACCGAGTACGATCCGCCCGTGCGGGGCGACCGGATCACCGGCGATCGCTATTATTCGAAGGAGTGGATGCAGGCCGAGTGGGATCATCTCTGGCAGAAGATCTGGCACATCGGCGCGATGGAGCAGGAGTTCGAGGAGGAGGGCGACTGGGTCCGCCACGATTTCCTGCGCGAATCGGTGGTGATCGTCCGCCAGGCGGACGGCGGCTACAAGGCCTTCTACAATGCCTGCCGCCATCGCGGGAACCGGCTGGCGCTGCAGGAGGTGGGCGGCGGCGCCACGCTCACCTGCTCCTATCATGGCTGGAAATGGGCGCCCGACGGCACGCTTCTGTTCGCGCAGGATGCGGACGACGTCGTCGGCGGCAATCCGTGCGGCAAGGTCAAGCTGGTCGAGCTGCCCTGCGCCACCTGGGGCGGGATGATCTGGTACAGCTTCGATCCCGATGCCGCGCCGCTCGCCGAGTGGCTGAAGCCGCTGCCCGAGGAACTGGCCGGCTACGGCCTCGAAAACTGGACGCGGGTGCTCTACGTCGCGGTCGAGACCGGGTGCAACTGGAAGGTGATCCGCGACAATTTCAACGAAAGCTACCACCTGCCGACGCTCCACCCGGAGCTCGATACCTTCATCAACGACGATTATCTCGACACCATCTTCGAGATGTTCCCCAACGGCCACAATCGCATGGTGATGAAGGGCGGCCAGCCCTCGGCGCGCGATGCGGCGCTGGCGGCGGGCGTGAAGGGGCCGCTGGACGCGATCCTGCAGGCGTGGGACCTCGATCCGGCGCGCTTCGACGGCAAGGCGAGCGCGGCGCGCGAGGGGCTGGCGGAGGCCAAGGCGCGGCTCGGGCCGCAGCGCGGCTTCAAACATTATGCCGGCCTCGATGCGAGCCAGCTGACCGATTACTATCACTACACGCTCTTCCCGAACGTGACCTTCACCGTCTCGGCGGACGGCTACCAGATGCTGCGCACCGAGCCGCACCCGACCGACCCGGAGAAATGCATCTTCGAGCATTGGTTCATCATGCCGCCGGTCGAGGGCATGGACATGGTCGAGACGCCGGTCGGCACCTTGCCCTTCCGTTCGGTGGAGAAGGACAGCTTCCGGCATGGCGACAAGAGCACCGGCGCAGTGGCGGACCAGGATCTCTCCGTCGCGGTCAGTCAGCAGCAGGGGCTGCATTCCAGGGGCTATACCGGCGGCCTGCTGACGGGGCAGGAGAAGCGCATCCAGCGCTTCCACGAACTGCTCAACGACATGGTCGGCGGGCGCTGAGGCCATGGCGGAGGACGAGGGCGTGCGACCGTCGCGCATCGACTGCGTGCTGGTCGCCGGCGGCAAGTATCACGACATCGATTTCGCCCGGCTGGAGCTGCTGAAGCTGCTGGCCGAGGATCCAGCGATCCGCGTCCGCGTGTTCGAGGATTATGAGAATCTCGCCGCGATCGAGGCGGCGGACATGATCGTCAGCTACACCTGCGACATCGTGCCGTCGCTGGCCGCGCAGGAGGCCCTGAAGCGCTGGCTGGAGCGGGGCGGGCGCTGGTACGCCCTGCACGGCACCAGCTCGATCCTGCGCCTGCTCGACACCGGGCTGTGGGACGCGCCGCGCTGGGCGCCCCTGTTCATGGACCTGCTCGGCAACCAGTTCCTCAGCCATCCGCCGATCGAGCCCTATCGGGTGACCGTCGCCGATCCCGATCATCCGCTGGTCGCGGGGATCGAGCCGTTCGACACCACCGACGAGCTTTATCATCTGGAGACCCACGGCGATCTCCACGTGCTGCTGGAGACCGAGTGCACCGGGCCGGGCACCGGCTTCGTCGAGGCGGAGGACGCGCCGGGCACGCACCCGGTCTTCTACATCAAGCGCCATGGCGAGGGCGCCGTGCTCTACCTGACGCTCGGCCATTGCCGGGGGCATTACGATCTCCAGCCGCTGGCCGACTGGTGGCCGACGGTCGATCGCTGCGCGTGGGACCTGCCGGTGTTCCACACCCTGCTCCGGCGCGGCCTGGCCTGGGCGAAAGGCGGCTGAAACCCAACAGAAGAACCTATCCTTTATGCTAAGTCTTCTGTTGGCCCGTTGAGCGCGGACGCCGGCGGTTGTACGTCTGGACTCGAGAGGAAAGCTCGATCGGATCCGGAAAGGACAATCGTGCCATGCTGAAGGTCAACAACATCGCGGCCGTGCGCATTCTCGATGCGGAGGGCGTGCGGTCCGCCGCCGAATCGTTTCGCCGCATCGTCGAGGAACTGGGCGATTTCCGCATCGCCGCCTGCCACAATATCGCGGTGAAGGAGCCGATGGTCGATGCCTCGGGCGCGATCCTGGCGCGCGACGTGTTCGGCTGGACCTTCGACGAGAATGACCGCTGGTGGCACAGCCCGCGCATCGCGCTCGACAGTCCGCTGCCCTCGGCCTGCCGCTACACCAGCGAGCCCTTCTGGTGCAACGCCGACGGCATCCGGGCGTGGCAGCGCAATGCCTTCCTGGAAAAGATCGACCTCGCCAATTTCGAGGCGCGCGCGCTCACCCGCGCGGCGATCGTCGCGCCGGTGCACCTGCCCTTCGGCCAGGTCGGCGCGGTGAGCTTCACCTCGCGCGACCCGGATAAATCGGATCTTTCGGCCGAGTTCGAGGCGTTCGGCGACGAGTTCGGCGTCTATGCCCGCACTTTCATCGCCAGCTACGTGCCGGTGATGTGCCGGGCGCAGCGGCTGCCGGCCGCCTCCCGCCTGTCCAAGCGCGAGGTGGAATGCCTGCGCTGGGCGGCGATCGGCAAGACCGACCAGGAAATCTCCACGATCATCGAACGCAGCCGCGCGACGGTGCGCTTCCACATCCACAATGCGTCGCTCAAGCTGGACGCGGTGAACCGCAGCCAGACCGTCTTCAAGGCGGCGCAGCTCGGCTATATCGGGCTGAATTCGTAGGGCGGCGCACCAATCCTTCCCCGCCAGGGGGAGGTGGCACGCGGAGCGTGACGGAGGGGGCGGGCGGCGGAGTTTCATCGGAGAGCGCATCGCCGTCCTCCCCCTCCGTCGGCTTCGCCACCACCCCCCCTGGCGGGAGAGGATTCAGGAAGGCTCGCATTTCCGCCAGCCCTAGCGTTTTGAAGAGTCCTCGCCGCCCCGGCTTTCCGGCTTAAGTCAGGACGATGGGAGCAGGGACGATGCAGGCAAGGCCGATCGCGAAAGGATTGTGGACCGACGAGCAGCCGCCCCGGCTGATCGGCGGGCGGGACCGCGAGACGGGGCGGATCGTCTTCCCGATGCCGGCCGGTGGCGAGGCCGAGCGATACGATGCCGTCCCGCTGGCGCGCGAAGGCACGATCTGGAGCTGGACGGTGCAGCGCTTCCCGCCCAAGGCCCCGCCTTATGCCGGCCCGGAGGCGTTCGAGCCCTTCGCGCTCGCTTATGTCGAGCTGCCCGGCGAGGTGATCGTCGAGAGCCGGCTGACAGGCTTCGATTTCGACCGGCTCGCCTGCGGCCTGCCCGTCCGCCTGACCACCATCCCCTTCGTCGAGGCGCCGGACGGCGCGACGCTCACCACCTACGCTTTCGAGCCGGCGGCATGAGCGAGGCGGTCTATATCGTCGGCGCCGGCGTCCATCCCTTCGGGCGAACCGAGGGGAGGAGCGGGCAGGATCAGGCGCTGGTCGCGATCCGGGGCGCGCTGGCCGATGCCGGGCTCGACTGGTCCGACATCCAGTTCGCGTATGGCGGCAGCCACGCCGCCGGCAATGCCGATGCGATGGTCTCCCGGCTCGGCCTCACCGGCCTGCAATTCATCAACGTCAAGAATGGCTGCGCGACCGGCGGCTCAGCGCTGTTCGGCGTCGCCGCGACGATCCGCTCGGGCGAGTTCGACCTCGGTCTCGCGATCGGCTTCGACAAGCATCCGCGCGGCGCGTTCAACGACATGCCGTCGGACTGGGGCCTGCCCGACTGGGTGGGCGAGACCGGCCTGATGCTCACCACCCAGTTCTTCGCCACCAAGATCCAGCGCTACATGTTCGAGCATGGCATCAGCGCGACCACCCTGGGTCGCGTGGCGGAAAAGGCGTTCGAGAATGGCGCGCTGGCGGACCATGCGTGGCGGCGCACGCCGGTCGACCTGGAGACGATCCTCCAGTCGCAGATGCTGAGCGATCCGCTCACCAAATATATGTTCTGCTCGCCCGCCGAGGGGGCGGCCGCTCTGATCCTCGCCAGCGAGACGCGCGCGCGGCGGATCGGCGGGCCGATGATCAAGCTCGATGCCGCGGCGATGCGGACGCGGCCGCCCGGCTCGTTCGAGGTGTTCGCCCCCTCGATCGACGCGGTGCGCGGCGGCACGGCGACCGAGCTGGCATCGAAGGCCGCCTACGAGGCCGCCGGCATCGGCCCGGAGGATCTCGACCTCGCGCAGGTGCAGGATGCCGAGGCCGGCGGCGAGATCATGCACATGGCCGAGAACGGCTTCTGCCGGGATGGCGAGCAGGAGCAGTGGCTCGCCGAGGGCCGCACGCGGATCGGCGGCCGGCTGCCGATCAACACCGACGGCGGCTGTCTCGCCTGCGGCGAGCCGATCGGCGCGTCGGGCCTGCGCCAGGTCTATGAGAATGTCGTCCAGCTGCGCGGCGCGGCCGGCGCCCGCCAGGTGCCGGGCGATCCGCGGGTCGGCTACACCCATGTCTATGGCGCGCCGGGGGTCTCGGCCGTCACCATCCTGTCGCGATGAGGTTCCCATGCAATTGAGCCGAGACCAGCTGCTCCAGGCCTATCGCCGCATGGCGACGATCCGCGCCTTCGAGGAGCGGCTGCACGACGAGATCGCCAAGGGCGAGATCGCCGGCTTCACCCATCTCTATGCCGGGCAGGAGGCCGCGGCGGTCGGCATCTGCGAGCATCTGGCGGACGACGATTTCATCGTCTCCACCCATCGCGGCCACGGCCATTGCCTCGCCAAGGGCGTCGACGTGAAAGGCATGATGCAGGAGATTTACGGCCGCTCCACCGGCACCTGCAAGGGCAAGGGCGGCTCCATGCATATCGCCGACGTGGACAAGGGCATGCTGGGCGCCAACGGCATCGTCGGGGCGGGCGCGCCGCAGGCGGTGGGCGCCGCGCTCAGCTGCAAGATGGACGGCGCGGGCAAGGTCGCGGTGGCCTTTTCGGGTGACGGCGCCTGCAACCAGGGCACCACCTTCGAGGCGATGAACATGGCTGTCGTCACCCAGGCGCCCTGCGTCTTCGTGTTCGAGAACAACCATTATTCGGAGCATACCGGCCCCGATTACGCCACCGCCACCGCCACCGACATCGCCGGCCGCGCGGAGGCTTTCGGCATGAAGGTGTGGCGGGCCAACGGGTGCGATTTCTTCGACACCTACGACGCGATGCGCGAGCTGCTCGATTATGTGCGCGCGGGCCACGGCCCGGCCGCGATCGAGCTCGATACCGAGCGCTTCTACGGCCATTTCGAGGGCGATCCCCAGCGCTATCGCGGCGAGGGCGAGCTGGATCGCATCCGCGCCGAGCGCGACTGCCTCGCGGCCTTCCGCAGGAAGGTCACCGAGGCCAAGCTGCTCGCGGACGGCGATCTCGACGCCGTCGATGCCGAGGCGAAGGCGCTGATCGACGAGGCTGTGGACGAGGCGCGCGCCGCCCCGCTGCCGACGCCCGCGATGGTGCTCGAAGACGTCTACATCTCTTACTGATCGGAACCGTTTTTCCATGGCCCAGATGATGATGCGCGAGGCGATCCTGGAGACGATCCGGGACGAGATGCGGCGCGATCCCACGGTGATGATGCTCGGCGAGGATCTCGTCGGCGGGATGGGCACGGCCGGCGGGCCGGAGGCGATCGGCGGCATCTGGAGCACGTCGACCGGCCTCTGGGAGGAGTTCGGCTCCAACCGGGTGATCGACACGCCGATCAGCGAGAGCGCGATCATCGGCGCGGCGGCGGGCGCGGCGCTGGCCGGCAAGCGGCCGATCGCGGAGCTGATGTTCGCCGATTTCGTCGGCGTCTGCATGGACCAGATCTGGAACCAGATCGCCAAGTTCCGCTACATGTTCGGCGGCAAGTCGAAATGCCCGGTGACGATCCGCATGGTCTATGGCGCGGGCTTCAACGCCGCGCCCCAGCATAGCCAGGCGGTCTATTCGATGCTGACCTCGATGCCGGGGCTCAAGGTGGTGCTGCCCTCCACGCCGGCCGACGCCAAGGGCCTGCTGACCCAGGCGATCCGCGACGACGATCCCGTGCTCTTCTTCGAGCACAAGGCGCTCTACGGCACCAAGGGCGAGGTGCCGGACGGCGACTACACCATCCCCTTCGGCCATGCCCGGCAGGTCCGTTCGGGCGAGCATGTCACCCTCGTCACCTGCGGCATGATGGTGAGCGTGTGCGAGCGCGCCGCCGATCAGCTCGCCCAGGAGGGCATCAGCTGCGACGTGCTCGACATGCGGACGACCAGCCCGCTGGACGAGGAGGCGATCCTCGATTCGGTCGAGCTGACCGGCCGCGTCGTGCTGGTGGACGAGAGCCCGCCGCGCTGCTCGGTGGCGTCGGACGTCGCCGCGATGATCGCCAGCAAGGCCTTCGCCGCGCTCAAGGCGCCGCCGCAGCTGGTGACCGCGCCGCATTCGCCCGTGCCGTTCGCGCGCGAGCTGGAAAGCGCCTATCTGCCGTCGCCGCCCAAGGTGATCGACGCCGTCCGCACCGTGCTGGCGTATCGCTGATGGCCGCGCTCAAGCCCTTCGCCATGCCCAAATGGGGCATCGAGATGACCGAGGGCACCGTCGCCGAATGGATGGTGCAGGAAGGCGCGCCCTATGAGAAGGGCGCGCTGCTGACCCTCATCGAGACCGACAAGATCACCAACGAAGTGGAGGCCGAGGCGCCTGGCATTCTCGTCCGCATCGTGGCGGGCGCGGGCGAGACGCTGCCGGTCGGCGCGCTGCTGGCGGTGATGGCGGATGGCCCGGCGGACGCGGCCGAGATCGAGGCGTTCCTTGCCACCTTCAAGCCGGCCGATGCGCTTGGCTCGGCGGGGCGTGACGGGCCGAAGCCGGCGGCGCCCGAGGCGAAGCCGCAACCGGTTGCCTCCGGCGTTCCGGCCGATGCCAATATCAGCCCGGGCGCCCGCAGGCTGGCGGAGGAGCGCGGCGTCGATGTCGCGGCCATCGCCGGATCGGGCAAAGGCGGGCGGATCAGCCTGCAGGATGTCGATCAGGCGAGCCGGCCGGCGGCCGCCGCGATCGGCGGGGCGCCGGTCTCGGTCGCGGTGGATTTCGTCGCCCTCGACAGCTTCTACGCCTCGCCGCTCGCCAAGCGGATCGCGCACCAGAACGGCATCGATCTCGCCGGCATCACCGGCACCGGCCCGCGCGGGCGCATCTCCAAGGCGGACGTGCTGGCGAAGGCGCGGCCGGCCGCCAACAGCAATGCGCCGGCCGGGGCGGGACCGCGCGTCGTGCCGATGGACAAGGTGCGCAAGGTGATCGCGCGCCGTCTCACCGAGGCCAAGCAGAGCATCCCGCATTTCTACCTGCGCGCCGAGGCGAAGGTGGATGCGCTGATCGATCTGCGCCGCCAGGCCAACCTCTTCCTCGGCGGCAAGGCCTCGATCAACGATTTCCTCGTCCGCGCGGTGGCGCTCGCTCTGGTGGAGGTGCCGGACTGCAACGTGCAGGTGCATGGCGATGCGATCCATTATTTCTCCACCGCCGACATATCGGTGGCGATCGCCACCGATCGCGGGCTGGTGACGCCGGTGGTGCGCGGCGCCGAGCGGCTGTCCCCGCATGACATCGCACGGGAGACCAAGGCATTGGTCGCCAAGGCGCAGGCCGGGCGGCTCTCCTACGAGGACATGGAGGGCGGCAGCTTCACCGTCTCCAACCTCGGCATGTTCGGGATCGACGATTTCGACGCGATCATCAATCCGCCGCAGGGCGCGATCCTCGCGGTCGGCACGACGCGGCGGGTGTGGGGCGAACAGCCGGACGGAGCGGGCGCGTTCGAAAGCCGGATGGCCTTCACCCTCTCCTGCGATCATCGCGCGATCGACGGGGCGGTGGGGGCGCGCTTCCTCGCGGCGCTCAAGGCGCTGATCGAGGCGCCCGAGCGGCTGTTCCCGCAGCCATGAGCCGCCGCATCGTCCTCGCGAGCCGGCCGGCCGGTGCGCCCGCGCCGGACAATTTCCGGATGGAGGAAAGGGCGGCGCCCGCGCCCGCCGAGGGCGAGGTGCTGGTCGCCGTGCGCACCCTGTCGATGGACCCGGCGATCCGCGGCTTTCTCGACGACCGGCCGAGCTACCTGCCGCCGGTCGCGATCGGCGAGACGGTGCGCGGCATGATGCTGGGGGAGGTGATCGCCTCGCGCAACCCCGCGCTGCCCGAGGGGCAATGGGTCCGCGCGCTGGGCGGCTGGGCGGAGCATGTCGTGCTCGGCGCCGATGCGCTCGGGCTCGAGACGGTGGTGCCGGCGCCCGGCACCCGGATCGAGACCTATATGGGGGCGCTCGGCGCCACGGGGCTGACCGCCTGGGTCGGCCTCCACGAGATCGGACGGATCGGGGCGGGCGATACGCTGGTGGTCAGCGCGGCGGCGGGCGCGGTCGGCAGCCTCGCCGGGCAGATCGGCAAGCTGCGCGGCTGCCGGGTGATCGGCCTCGCTGGCGGCCCGGAGAAGTGCGCCGTGCTGCGCGAGCTCGGCTTCGACGCGGCGATCGACTATCGTGCGGCGCCCGATCTCGCGGCCGCCATCCGGGCGGCGGCGCCCGAGGGGGTGGACGTCTATTTCGACAATGTCGGCGGCAAGACACTGGAGACCCTGTTGCCGCTGATGCGCCTGCACGGCCGCATCGTGGTCTGCGGCATGGCCGAGGACTATAATCATCAGGACAGCCCGACGCCGATCCACACGCTCTGGCAGATGGTGGTCAACCGGCTGACCATGCGCGGCTTCCTCACCTACGATCATGCCGAATGCCTGCCGCGGGCGCAGGCCGATCTCGACGGCTGGGTGGCGAGCGGCGCGCTGCGGCCGCTAGAGGCACTCTACGAAGGGCTGGAGGCCGCGCCCGCCGCGTTCATCGACCTGATGGCGCGGCGGACCGTGGGGAAGACATTGGTGCGGGTCTAGGGCAACCGGATATTACGATTGACCCAAACCCGTTCGGGCTGAGCCTGTCGAAGCCCTGTTCTTCTTCTTTCGCCTTGCGAAAAGGAAGGACGGCCCCCTTCGACTGCCTGCCAAGGCAGGCGCTCAGGACAGGCTTCGACAAGCTCAGGGCGAACGGGGTCGCCGGTCGCTCAAAGCTGGCGATGGGTGTTCCGGAAGGTGCGGCTCTTGAACAGCCACTGGCCGTCCTGCTTCACGCAGACATCCTCGTAGCGGCCGCGATCGCGCTTGGTGGCGCCCGCCTGGTCGTAGACCTCCGACGTGTAGGAGCGGACCGTCGCGGTGTCGCCCCGCACCTCGATCGCGCCGACCGTGGCCACGAAGACGATGCCCGGATATTGGGTCATCGCGCCCTTCCACATCTCGACGATCGCGGCCTTGCCCCGGATCTCGCCCAGCTCGGGATAATCGGGCAGCGCCCAGACGGCGTCCTCGGCCCAGGTCGCGCCCCAATCCTCGGCATCGACGCGGCAAACGGCATCCGCATAGCTGTCCAGCAGCTCGCGGATCGCCAGCCGGTCCTCGATCGGTCCCTCGAACGCCATCATGCCTCTCCTTGCGTGGTTTCGGCGCAGGCTAGCGCGGCGGTGGATCGCGGCCACTGGGCAAAAGGCGGGGTCGGCGCCTTCCGCTCAGGCCCGGGCGCGCACCGGCAGATGCTCGAAGCCCGGCTGCTCGTCCGGCACGGCCACCTCGATCCACTCGCCCTCGATGCGCGTCTCGAACAGCATCAGCGCCTTGTACGCGCCGCCGACGCACCGTCCGGTCGCCAGCTCGAAGCGCGCGCCGTGCAGCGGGCACATCACCGCGCCGCGCCGGATGCGGCCGGTGGACAGCTCCGATGCCGCATGGGTGCATCGGTCGATGACGGCATGGAGCTGGCCTTCGCTCATGGTCAGCAGCACGGGCCACCCCTCGACGACCAGGCCCGTCGGTTTGCCCTCGATGATCTCGTCCACGCGGGCCGCGCGGTGAAAGCTGTGCGCCATCGATCCTTCCGTCACATCGGGATTGCCGGACTGCCCCGCCGGGATGCGGGCGGCAATCAATGGAAAGGATAGGTGCTTGGGTTGCCGGGATGCGTCAAGCAGATCGCCGATGGCGCGCGGGAGATGCCGGCGGTGAACGACGACATGGCCGACATGGTGACCAGGCAGGCGCTGCGCGACCTCGTCGCCACCATGGCGCGGGCGACCGACCGGGCCGATCCCGATCTGATGCTGTCCGTCATGCACCCGGATGCGGTGATGGCGTCCGGCCTGGACGGCGTCGGCGCGGACTATGCGCGCGCTTTGACCGAGATGGTCCGCGCCCATCTGGCCCGCTGCTTCCACAGCATCGGCACCCAATATTTCGAGGTCGATGGCGACCGCGCCGCGGGCGAGAGCTATGTGGTCGCCTATTCTCTGGCCGCCGGCGAGACCCCGCAAGAGACGCTGACCGGGGGCCGCTATCTCGATCGGTTCGAGCGACGCGGCGGCGCCTGGAAGCTGGCGTCCCGCCAGTTCGTGCAGGATTGGGCGACGAGCCGGCCCGCCGACCGCGAGCCGGCGGGGCTCGGCGGCGGCTACGCGCCGGATGACCCGTCGGTCGCCTTCTGGGCGCAACGCTGAGCGAGGAGAGGATGATGAAGAGGCTGGATGGGAAGGTGGCGCTCGTGCTGGGCGCGGCGGGGCGGGGCAATATGGGCCAGGTGATCGCCGGGCGCCTGGCCGAAGAGGGCGCGCAGGTCGCGGTCGCGGGTCGTCACCGGGACGAGCTGGCGCGCTTCGCCGACACGATCGGCGGCGCCGCCTTCGAGTGCGACATCACCGCCAAGGCCGACATCGATGCGCTGGTGGCGGACGTCGTCGCCCGGTTCGGCCGCATCGACATCGCCGTGAACGCCACCGGCTGGGGCAAGAGCGCGCCTTTCGCCGATCTGGCGGAGGAGGATCTCGATCGCATGGTCGCGATCCAGCTCAAGGGCCCCTATCATTTCCTCGCCGCGCTTTCGAAGGTGATGGGGGCGGGCGGATCGATCGTGCAGATCAGCTCGGCGACATCGCGGCTGATGGTGCCCGATTATGCCGCCTATCAGGCGACCAAGGCCGGGGTGGATCACCTGGTCCGCGTGTTCGCCAACGATTTCGGGCCGAAGGGCATCCGGGCCAACACCGTCTCGCCGGGCTTCACCGAGACCCCGATGACGACGGACGCCTTCGCCATTCCCGGCCTCGCCGATGCGTTTGCCGCGAAATATCCGCTCGGGCGGGTCGGCACGTCGGACGATATCGCGGCGGCGGTCGCGTGGCTGGCCAGCGACGAATGCTTCATGACGGGCGAGAACCTCCAGGTGAATGGCGGCCTGTCGCTGCGCGGCAACCCGACGGCCGCCGAGATCGGCGCGGCGATCGCCAAGGCGGCGGGATAGGCCCGCGCACATCCATCGAGACCCGTTCGCCCAGGTCCCGAACCCGTTCGGGCTGAGCTTGTCGAAGCCCCGTCCTGTCTTTTTCTCCAGCATGGACAAGGAAGGACAGCCCCCTTCGACTGCCTGCCAAGGCAGGCGCTCAGGACAGGCTTCGACAGGCTCAGGGCGAACGGGTTTGAGGTTCGGGGTGAGCAGAGACAGGGAGACAGGCGATTCCCGTCCCCTAGCCGACCAGCTCCGCATAACGCTGCAGCTCGCTCTCGCTGTCGCCCAGCAGCGCGGCGAGCAGCAGGATGCGCTTGTGGCCGTGGCCGATCACCAGCTCGTCGGACACGCCCATGCCGCCATGGAACTGCACGCATTCTTCGCCGAGCGCGACTGCCGCGGCGCTGATGAAGGCCTTGGCGCCGGCGATCGCGGTGCGGTCCTGCGGCATCAGCGCCGCCCTCAGCATCTGCGAGCGGGATTGTTCCAGCGCCGCATATTGATCCGCCATGCGATGCTGGATCGCCTGGAAGCTGCCGATCGGCTGGCCGAACTGCTTGCGCGTGCGCAGATGCTCCAGCGTCGCGTCGAACAGCAGCGTCATGATGCCCACCATCTCGGCACAGGCGGCGAGGCGGGCCTCGTCGAAGGTGGCGAGCAGGGCCTCGGCGGCGCCGTCGAGGCGCTCTCCCGGCACGTCGTGGAGATGGAGTTCCAGGGCCACCGATCCGTCGACGAGCCGGTAGGCATGCCGTTCCAGCCCCTGGGCATCCGCCGCCACCAGCCAGAGCGACAGCCCGTCGGGATCGTCCGGCCCGCCGGTCTCTCGCGCCGAGACCAGGAAGCCGTCGGCGCCCTCGCCGGCCTGCACGAAGGTCTTGGCGCCGCGCAGCGTGCCGCCCGCCGCCTTGCACTGGACGAACAGCGGATTGAAGCGGGCGGCGCTCTCCATGTGCGCCAGCGCCAGCCGGCGCTCGCCCGCGAGGATGCCGGGCAGCCAGGCGGCGCGCTGCGCGGGGGTGCCGGCGCGCTCCAGCAGGCGCCCGGCCAGCAACAGGTCCGCCAGATAGGGTTCGGCGGCGAGCCCGCGGCCCAGCCCTTCCATCACCGTGATCAGCTCGACCGGCCCGCCGCCCATGCCGCCAGCCCCGGCGCCGAAGGGCAGAGCGAGCAGGCCCAGCTCGCCCAGCATCCGCCAATTGTCGGCGGAAAAGCCCGTCGGCTCGCGGCGGGCGTGCAGGCGGGCATCGAGAGTGGAGCGCTCGGCCGCGAACCGCGCGACCAGATCCCGGACCATCCCCTGTTCTTCGTCGAGTTCGAAGTTCACGCGCTCCCCCGGCTATCGTCCCCGGCGCCCTGCCGGATGCGTGGGCAAGGCGGGCTTCCCACGGGATCGATAAAGGGGCGCTGCAGGCGATGCGGCTACTCGGATTTGAGATAGGTCGTCTGGCCCGTGCGCGGACCCTATCGCTTGTCGCAGCCGAGGGGCGGGATGCGATGATGCTAGGCAACGCCCATGGATCTTGACCTCAGCCCCGACGAGCAGGCCTTCCGCGACGAGGTGCGCGCATTCCTCGCCGATCACCTGCCCCAGCATCTGCGCGACGGTGCCGAAGCGACGCCGACCGTGTTTGCCGAGCCCGACATCGGCCGGGAATGGCAGCGCATCCTGCACCGCAAGGGCTGGCTCGGCTATCACTGGCCGGTCGAGCATGGCGGCACCGGCTGGACGCCCACCCAGCGCTACATCTTCGAGAAGGAATGCGCGCTCGCCAGCGCCCCCGGCCTGCCGGTGCTGGGGCTCAAGCTGCTGGCGCCGGTGCTCTACACCTTCGGCACGCCCGAGCAGAAGGCGCATTATCTGCCGCGCATCCTCTCGGCCGAGGATTATTGGTGCCAGGGCTTTTCCGAGCCCGGAGCGGGCTCCGATCTCGCCAGCCTGAAGACGGTCGCGGTGCGCGAGGGCGATCGCTACATCGTCAACGGCAGCAAGATCTGGACGACCCACGCCCATTTCGCCGACCATATGTTCTGCCTCGCCCGCACCGATGCCGGCGTGAAGCCGCAGCAGGGCATCAGCTTCCTCCTGATCGACATGCGCCAGCCCGGCGTCAGCGTGCGGCCGATCATCGGCCTGGCGGGCGACCACGAAGTCAACGAGGTGTTCCTCGACAATGTCGAGGCGCCGGCGCGCGACCTCGTCGGCGCGGAGGGGCAGGGCTGGACGATCGCCAAGTTCCTGCTGGAGAATGAGCGTGGCGGCTCCTGCCTCGCGCCTGCCCTGATCGCCGATCTCGGGCGGCTGCGCGCGGAGGCGGGCCGGCAGCCGGCCGGCTATAACGGCGCGCTGATCCACGATCGCAGCTTCGCCGGGGCGCTCGCCCGCATCGAGCTGGCCGCGCAGGCGCTGGAGGTGACCGAGCTGCGCATCCTCTCGGACATCGCGCAGGGCCGCGAGCCCGGCCCGCAGACATCCCTGGTGAAGATGGTCGCCTCGACGCTCCGGCAGGAGGTGGACGGGCTGTCGATGCGGCTGCACGGCTATGCCGGCCTCCAGCTGGCCACGGCCCGCCCGCTCTACGGCAATGAGAGCCCCGAGCCGATCGGCGGCAAGGCCGCGCAGGTGGCCGCGCCCGCTTATCTCAACAGCCGCGCCTGGACGATCTTCGGCGGCAGCAACGAGATCCAGCGCACGATCATCGCGAAGACGGTGCTGGGCCTCTGAGGCCCGGCCAGCAGGAGGAGGATATCGATGGCGTTCACCGGGCCGGCCGAGGATCGGCTGGCGATCCATGAGCTCGTCGCCAGCTACGGCGATGCCGTCACCCGTCGCGATGCCGATGCCTGGATCGCGAACTGGGCCGAGGGCGCGGTGTGGAAGCTGCCCGCCATCCCCGGCATGGAGCGGGTGGAGGGCAAGTCAGCCATCCTCAAGGCCTGGCTGGATGCCATGCCGGGCTGGCCGAAGCAGGTGAACCTCCAGCGCTGCGGCGCGATCGCGATCGAAGGCGATCGCGCCCGCGGCCATACCTATACCGACGAGGTCAACACCGACACCGAGGGCAAGACCGAGCGCTGGCTCAATCGCTATGACGACGAATGGGTGAAGCAGGATGGCCGCTGGCTGTTCGCCAGCCGCAGCCTGACCGTCCTGCATATCGGCCCGGCCTGATGCCGGAGCGGCGCGAGGGTGGCTGCCTGTGCGGCGCCGTCCGCTACGAGCTCGACTGGCCGCCGCTCGCGCAGGTCACCTGCAGCTGCCGCAACTGCCAGAAGCAGGCCGGATCGGCGCTGTCGGTGGTGCTGGTGTTCCGACGCGAGGCGGTGCGGCTGACCGGGCCGCTCGCCACCTATGACGATCGCGGTTCGTCGGGGCAGGTGGTGCATCGCCGCTTCTGCCCGGCCTGCGGATCGCCGCTGGTCACCGATACGCCGCGCGCCGCGGCGCAGGGGCTGATCTTCGTGAAGGGCGGCACGCTGGACGACACCACCGACCTCGCGCCGCGCACCCATTATTGGACGGAGCGGGCGCAGCCCTGGATGCGGTGGCCCGAAAGCGACGTGCTGGTGAAACGGGAGGAAGGGCTGGAATGAGCGGGTTCGACCTGGAGGCGGAGGTCCGCGATCTCGCCGCGCGGCGGGACATCACCGAGGCCGTGCACAATTACATGCGCGCGCAGGACCGGCTGCTGCCCGATCTCCACCGGTCCGCCTTCCACGAGGACGGCCAGGTCGATTGCGGCGTGTTCAAGGGCTCGACCTATGCCTTCGTCGATTTCGCCCAGCAATTCCTCGGCGACCTGAAGGCCAGCCAGCATCTGATCGGCCAGATCCAGATCCATTTCGACGGCGCGGAGGCCGCCGACGGCGAGGTCTATTTCATTGCCTGGCACCGGATCGTCGAGGAGGGAGCGGACAAGGACCTGCTCGTCGCCGGCCGCTATGTCGATCGCTACGAGAAGCGCGACGGCATCTGGCGCATCGCGCGGCGCCACGAGCTGATCGACTGGGCGCGCACCGATCCCGTGTCGGATAGCTTCATGGCGATTCCGGGCCTGCTGCTCGGCGCGCGCGGCGCGGCCGACTTCAGCGTGACGCGGGCCTGGGGCGGGTAATACGGAATCCTCCCCCGCCAGGGGGAGGTGGCACGCGAAGCGTGACGGAGGGGGCGGGGGGCGGCGCGCTACAGGGGAATCACCGCCGTCCTCCCCCTCCGTCGGCTTCGCCGCCACCTCCCCCTGGCGGGGGAGGATTCTGGTCTCGCCACCAGAAATCCTGACGGAGCATCCATAACGACGGGTGTTCTCACCAACCCGCCGGCCACGATCGTAGCCGGCGGGATCGGTTCCGCGTAATCCGATCAGAAGTTCTTCTTCACGGTCACGAACCACTGGCGCGGCGCGCCGGCCAGCATCGTCTGGGAGTCGCCGCTGGCGACGAAGCCGTTCGAGCCGATCGTGCCGATATACTTCTTGTCGAACAGGTTGGTGACGTTCGCGGTGAGGTTGAGCCCGTCGAGCGCCCCCATGCCCTTGATGGTGTAGCCCGCCGAGGCATCGACCAGCACGCGGCCCTTCACCGACACGTCGTTGGTATAGGTGACGTAGCGCTTGGACATGTAGTCGGCGCCGGCGCGGAACATGAACTGGCCGTCGTCATAGACGACCTCGCCCTTGATCATGTGCTTGGGCGTATCGACGACATTGTCGCCCTTGCTGACCTGCAGCACGTTGTTCGCGTCGATCACCGTATTCTCGTACTTGGAGCTGTTGTACGAATAGCTGGCGAAGATCGAGAGCGGGTTGAAGATGCGGTAGTTGGCGGTCAGCTCGGCGCCATAGGTGTGCACGCTGCCGACATTGGCCAGCGTGTTGGCGAGGCCGAGGATGCCGACGCCGTTGGTGATCACCAGCAGGCGGTTGGTGAAGTTGACGTAATAGCCCACGGCCGAGGCCTGGAACGGCCCATAATGGACGCGCACGCCGCCTTCCGCCGTCTGCGAACGCTCCGGCTTCAGCTTGCCGGCGATCGCGTTGAAGCCGATCTGCGTGGTCGAGAAGGGGCCGGTCGTCGCGGACGAGACGAAGGCGCGCATATTCTCGGTATAGTCGGCGAACAATTCGGCGTTCGGCGTCAGGTGGTAGACGATGCCGGCCTGCGGCTGGAACCAGTCGCGCGCGCCGATCTGGCCGGAGGCGAGGCCGCCGTCCACGCGCATGTTGGCGGTGTTGATGACGTTCACGCCCTTCCAGCCGCCATTCAGCACCAGCTTGTCGTCGAGCAGCTTCAGCGTGTCCTCGACATGATATTGCCAGGTCTGGGTGTCGTATTTGCCGTCCCACGAGGTCAGATACGGGTTGCTCTGGAACTGCAGCGTCGGCCGCGACTGCACGTCGCCGTCGCTCAGGCCGTAGAGGCGACGGGCCTGGTCGAAGGTGTTGCTCTCGAACCAGCCGCCGATCTCGAACGTGTTGGGGCCATGCTCCCACTTCGCGGCGCCGATCAGGCCGGCCCGGTTGATGCGATATTCGGTGGTGCGGAAGGAGAGGGCGCCCGGATCGGTGATGACGTTGCCATTCTGGTCCAGCGCCCCGGCGGGCGTCGGATTGTAGGGCGTGATCCAGCTGCCCTGGCCCTTGTTGTTGTGGTAATAGCCGGTCGCCTTGAGGCTGATCTCGGGGGTCAGGTGCGCGTCGAAGGTGACGCCGCCCAGCCAGTCGCGGCGGAGGCCGCCGGCGTCGGCATATTCGTCGTCCACCGTGCCGAAGCCGGCGGGGAAGACGATGCCCTCGCCGAACCACGGCTCCGGCTTGCCGGCCGCGAAGGCAACCTGGTTCTGGTAGATCTTGGCCAGCTCGACGGCGAGCGGATAGTTGCCGGTGAGGTTGTCGTCGCGCAGGCCGCGGCGCGCGATGATGTTGTAGCTCAGATCCTGATAGTCGGTCTCGCGGCGATCGGAGAAGTTCAGGAAGCCCGAGATGCTGCCGAGATCGCCGAGATCCTCGACCACCTTGGCATTGACCTGGTGCTGGCGCTGCGGGCCGTCGCCCTTCCACTTGTCGGCGTGGAGGAAGGCATAGCTCAGATAGCCCTTGAGGCCGCTATTGCCGAGATCGCCGGAGTCGACCCGGACGAAGGCGCGCTCGGTGTCGTCGGCGCCGTAGCTGCCAGACACCGCCATGCCGAACTTGCTCTTGGGCGCGTCCGAGTAGAATTGGATGGTGCCGCCGAGATTGCTGGTCGACGCGGTGCCGAGCGCGCCAGCGCCCTGCGCCACCTCGGTGCGCGCCACGTTCTCGGAGATGATCGCGCGGCTGATGTGCAGGCCGTTGACGTTGCCGTAGGTCATGTCGCCGAGCGGCACGCCGTCGAGCGTGAAGCCGAGCTGGTTCTGGTTGAAGCCGCGCAGCGAGATGCGGACCGCCCACTCATAGGCGCCGAAGGGATCGGCCGACTGGAAGTTGACGCCCGGCAGCTTCTCGATCGCCTTCAGCGGGCTGGCGCCGGGCACGATGCGCGCGATGTCGGCCGAGTTGATCTCCTGCACCTGCCGGCTCTTGCCGAAGCCGAGCACGACGATCTCCTGCGGCTGGTCGGTCGACGACGCATCGGCCGAGGCGGCCGGCGCGGCATCGGCGGTCGCGGCGGCCGCATTCGTGTCGGCGGCGAAGGCTGTAGCGGGCAGCAGCGCGGCGCACGCGACGCCGGCGAGCAGGCGGAACGACATCTTCATGGATTGGACCCCTTCGTGGTGGGCGCGGATCGCGCTCTCGGGGGCGTCCATGCAGGGAGTCGGTTTCATCCCGGCGATAGAATTAAGTCAGTTTGGAGTAGTTACGAGCTCGTAATGTGATCGGTCAGTGACCGATGCTTTTATCCCCGTCGTCCAATGTCTTGAGGAAGGCGATGATGTCCTGGACCTCGGCATCGGTCAGCGCGGGCTTGTCGCCGAGCTTGCGGTCCAGCGGCTGATCGGCGACATCGATATTGGCATGGTAGCGCGCCGGCAGGTCGTCATATTTCTGGACCCGGCCGGCGGCGTCACGCGGGTAGATGCGGCCCGGCTGGACGTCGCGCAGATTGTAGAAATCCACCACCTGCTTGAGGTCGTGATAGAGGCCGTTGTGGAAATAGACGCCGCGCCGCGCGCTGTTGCGCAGGGTCGGCGTCAGGAACATGCCGCAATATTGGGTCTGCTTGGCGAGATCGGCGCGCAGCGGGCCGCACAGCCCCATGTCGAAGAAGCGGGGATCGCGATTGATCGCGAGGCGGCGGTTGCGCGGCACGCCGAGCGCTTCATATTCGGTGTCGGTGAAAAGCGGCGGCAGCCCGTCCGCGGTCGGCTGGCTCAGGTGGCAGCCGGCGCAATTGCCCTTGGCCGGATCGTTGAACAGCCGCAGCCCGCGCATCTCGGCGCGACTGAGGCGGGCCTTGCCCTCCAGCCAATGATCATATTTGCTATCGAAGCGATGGAAGGAGACAGATTCCACCTGGAAGCGCGACAGCGCCGACATCGCCTCGGTGAACAACATCGCCGGGTTCCGGAGGACGGTGTCGCCGAACAGCGGCGCAAAATCTTTTACATAGGGCGCGCGCGCCAGCTTGGCGGCGACGTCATACTGATCCTTGTTGGCCATCTCGGCCGGATTCATCATCGGGCCCTTGGCCTGATCCATGAAACTGTCCTCGCGCCCGTCCCAGAACAGGCCGCCGCTGGGCACCATCTGGTTGGCGGCCGGCGCCGTGCCCGCGGATTTATTGGCGCGCGTGGCCGTCTGCGCCTGCTGGGCAAGCTGGTCGAGCGAGGGTGGTGTGTCCTGCTCGTCCACCGTCGGGCCGATCACAAAAGGCGCCTGCCGATATAGATAGGCGAGCGAAGGCGGCGGACGGACCCCCTCGATGGTCAGATTCGGCCCACCAAGCTGGACGTCGCGATCGTTTGGCGGCCCGTAGGAACGGGCCGGATCGTGACAGGAGGCGCAGGATTGGCGACCCGAGGCGGACAGCGACGGATCGTGGAAGATCTTCTCGCCGAGCTGGGCCAGCGCGCTCAGCGGCTGCTCCTGCGGGCGCATCAGCGTGACGGGGTGGGTGTTCTCGCCGCTGACATCCTCGATCAGCGGGGCGAGCGAGGGCGGCGTCTTCTCGGGATGAGCGAGGAAGAAACCCGCCGTGCCGGCCAGCGCGAGCACGACGCCACCTGCGCCGCCCGCGATCCAGCGCCATCGTTTCGATCGGGCGGTGGCGGGCTGGTCGGCGGGGGAGAGGGCGCTGGGCTGCTGGTTCATGGCACTTCGCGAAAGCTGGAAAAGGAGAACCCTCCCGCCGGGCGCGCCGGCGGGAGGGTCTTGTGTCACGGGTCGTCCGTTCGCGCCTCAGGCGGCGGGAGCGGTCGACGTCTTGTTGCCCGTCTTCGGATCGATGAAGACGGCGGTCGTGTGCGGCTGGGCGGTGAAATCGAACATGCCCATGATGCTGCCCGCGATCGCGTCGTCCGAGCCGCCGCCGAGGCGCTGGCCGTTCAGCCAGTTGTCCTCGATGAAGCGGATCACCGACGCCTGGGTGATCGGCGTGCTGTCGACATAGTTCACCTTGGCATAGGGCGAGATCAGGATGAACGGGACGCGCGTGCCCGGGCCGCAGCGGCCGTTGACCTGCTTGCCGTTGACGCCGATCCCCTGCTTGGCGTTCGGGCCGGTGCAGGTGCCCGCCGAGTTCATCTGGTCGGCGACCGCATCGAACGACGAGTTGACGATGTTCGGCGCCTGGTGGTCGTACCAGCCGTCCGAGTCGTCGTAGGTGACGATCACGGCGGTGTTCTTCCAGTCCGGCTGCTGCTGGAGGAAGTTGATCACCTTGGAGACGAACGCCTGCTCGTCGAGCGGGTTGGAGTTGCCCGGATGGCCATCGCCGACGGCCGGCGCCTTGATGTAGCTGACCGAGGCGAAGTTGCCCGAGCTCACCGCCGCGACGAAGTCGTTATAGTCGTACTGGTGGTTGACCGCCTTGGCGCCGTTCGGCGCATCGTTGGCTTCGGTATGGCCGATCATCGCCGTCGAGCTCGGACGGGTATGATTGATGTTCGCGGTCGACGGATAATATTGGAACCAGGCGTGGTGCGGGATGTAGTCCGTCACCGTCCGGTTGGTGTTCGGCGAGACAGTGCTGCGCTTGCAGCCGGTGGTGCCGTTGGCATTCTTGGCAGTCAGGTCGAAGCCGCCCATGAAGCCACCCCAGGTGATCTTCGCGGCGTTGAGCAGGTCACCGATATTCTTGCCGCCGAACTGGAGCGTGCCGGTCCCCGAGCAGGTGTCGTTGCTGGGATCGGAGTCGTTGAGCAGCGTGAAGCCGCCCTGACCATCCGCGACCGTCGAGCCAGTCGAGTTGGTGCCACCGTTGGTGGTACCCGAGATCACGTTCAACGCGCCCGGGGTCGACGGGCCGAAGCTGTCGGTGAACATGTTATCGCTCATCGCGAAATTCTGGGCGTAGTTCCACATCGCGGTGACGGTGTTGCCGTCGAAATAGTCCATGACCTGCGCGGGCGTTCCGAACGCCCCGGCGCCGCCGGCCGTGCCGCTGCCGGTGTTCGCGACGAAGGCATCCATCTTCAGGTTGTCGGTGGCCTTCTGCTCCGGCGTGTAGCTATGATTCTGGCCGGCCGTGTCGAACTGAGCGCGGTCAAGGCGCATCGGGTTCATATAATTGGCCGGAAAGCCCAGCGAGCTGGCCTTCGCGAGATTGGCAGCATTGGTGGTGTTCGGGTTCGCCGTCAGCAGCGTCGGATTGCGGACGTAGCCGTTGACGTTGGCGACGTTCGTCGGCGCGACCCATTTCTCGGTCGGCTCGCCTGACGGATCCTTGGACTGCGGATAGGTACAGAAATAGTGATCGAACGAGCGATTCTCGCCGAAGATCACGACCAGATGCTTGATCGGCGTCGCCGTCGGCAGAGCGTCCTGCTCGGACGTGGCAGGCGGCGGCGTGGTGCCGCCACCATTGTTGCTGCTGCCGTCATTGTGCGAATGGCCGCAGGAACTCAGCAGAAGAGCCATGCAGCCCACTTTCACAGAAGAAGATAACCCCTTGCGCAGCATTGCATTCTCCACCAGCGGACGCGCGACGGCCTCCGCCGAAAGCGGATCCGCAGCGCAAGATTGACGCCCAATTCCTAAGGGTGCCGATAGGTCATCAGCCGCCAAAGCAGGATTGGCCCCCCGCCGCGGTTCCACCAACAATCAGTGACAGAGGCGTGACCATTACCGATAGTTAATGTCACTTCATTGCTGCAAAGGGACTGCACCCGGCACCACGATCAGCCCGGTCGATCCGATCGCGCCACCGTGATGGCGGCGAGGATGTCGGCCGCATCACGTTCGGCTGCCCGCATCAGCCAAGCTTCAGCAAGCAAAGACTTTTCGAGGATGACGGGGGCTTTGTCGCCAACGGCGACGGTGATGGAGGTGCCGTGCCGGACCGCCAGACCGGTTTCGGGCAGACCTGAAGCGGACATGGAGCGACACAAATGCTCATTCAGTGTCGCGAGGTAACGGCGCATCTGCGCCTCGCTCACACGGCGCAAAAGTGGCAGGTTCAGGTCGTGCGGTTGCCCGGAAAAGGGCTGCATCGAAGGAACGATGACAGCGAGCAACTCATGCATCCAGGCCCGGTCGCGGCGATCCAGCATGAAAAAGCGCGCGACAAGTCTGGATATTCCGCCAGCCGATCGTTTGGCGGTCTCCTCCGCCGCGTCCGTGCGGAGCTTTTCCCACCGCGAATATGTCGCCGCGATGCGCGCCACGATCTGCATTGCGAACGCGGGATCGGGATGCTCGTGCGGCCGAGGGAATGGGAGCCTGAGGATATCGCTTATCCGCAGCCGCGTACGCTCCCCTTCGCGGCCATGGCAGCGTAGTGTGAGCAGATACTGGGCAATCGGCGATCGGAGATACGCCGCGAGAAAGCGAAGGAGATCCGCGTCGGCGTTGCGACCTCCGATCGCCTTGATGGTCTGCTGGAAGGTGAAAGGGACCATGCTGAAAGCCGCCCGGATGCGGGTCTGCACCTGGGCGCCCTCCGGCCAGAGCACCCGAGCCTCCTCGAAGAGCCGACGATGACCCGCAAAGGCGATTTCCTTGTGCTTGCGCGCGGGAAATGCCTGCAGCGAAAATTTCGGTCCGATCACCGGTGCTTCGAGCGGAGCATCCTTCGAATGAAGAAAGGAAAGATCGCGAAGCGCGCCGGGCTTATCGCCCGGACCGTGCTTTCTGCCGCCGATCCAGCCCGGCGACGCCAGCCACGCATCATCCTCATTCTGTCCGACAAGGGACCCGAGAGCGCCCAGCGCTTCGCACCGCCGGACGAGCTCGAGGTCATATGAAGAGCCGACATGGCGCAACGCCATTCCGTCGCCTTCGATGAAATCCGTGTCGAGTTCGATCGGCGCCCCAACGCCGACAGGCAAAATATCTCCGAGAATCATCGACAGGGAAGGCGTGACGACGTGGAACCGGATTGGGTTTCCTTGCTGGTCCACCGGCAGCGCCCTTTCCGCGCGCCTCATGCCGACGACCAGGATCGCGCGGCGATCCTCTCCACCGAATACGATCCGCTCCACGTTGGAGATGTCGACAATCTCCGAGATGGAAAGGACGGACACAAGTTGCTCACGGATATCGCGTGAGAGGGTGTCCATGAGGAAGCGGGCGGGAAGCAGCAACGCGGCGATCCCGCCTGGTTGCAGATCGTCCAGCAGCGCGAAAATCTCCGAGGCGATAGCCGGCCGCGCCCTCTTCCAGTCGCCTCTCCTGTCCTCGATGAGCGCCGTCGGCAGGTCGGCATGGCTTAGGTCCGCGAGCAGAATGACGCGGGCGTTGGTCGAAGAACCCGCGGTTTCGCTTGCTACACCTTTATTCTCGGACGGCTTCCAAGAGCCCGCTGCCGGCCGCGCGTCTGAGAATATATCCCGCAGTTCCTCCCGCTCGAGATCGAGGAAGGACGCAAGAAGCAGCGCCATGGCGTTGCTATCCATGGAGTGCGAATCTCCATCTCCGACGTGAACCTGGGATTCCAGGACCCGGATGCGCTCCGCGTAGCGCAGGGGCCGTCCAGCCCGGATCCGAAGAATCTCGAGAACATCCAGATATGCCGCCGTCGCCAACGATCCGGCTCCGCTCGCCGGGACCGTGATGAGATCCGAACCGGCCTCGCCCGGTCCGACGACGTGGATCATCATGCGCGCGACCGCTTCCGGCGTCGCGAGCTGTGAACGACGGCCCTCCCCGCTACTCCCATCAATTTCTGAAGCGAAGGCCATCTCGACGTCCGCGAGGCGCGCGGCTGGGCACACGCCGAAGTCGAAGGCCCAGATGCGCGCACTGCCTCCCGGCATCGTCTGCGACGCATAGTCCGCAAGAATGTCGATTGCCGCTAACGGGAGGTCCCAAAGGTTGAGCGCCGCCTCCTTGTCGCGCAGAGACACGCCCAACCGCGATTCCAGGCTCGACACGAGCCCTTCGATCCCGTCGCGATAGCCATCTTCCAGCAATCGGGCCAACGCCCCTCCTTCGGACCAGGCCCAGCCCGACGGGCCGATCGCATGGATTTGCTCCAGAGCGCGCAGGACAGTGACCAGAATGAAGGCATGTCGGATCGTCGCATCGTCGAGGTCCGTTCGCCTCTTCATCTCTGCCAGCAGAAGCGACACCGATTGTCGCAACCTGGCATCGACACGGCAGCTGGCATCGAACCATTTCGGCAGATCGAACCAGATCGCTCCACTGAAGAGATAGCGGGCAGTCCAACGCTGCGTCTGCTCTGCTGCGGTTAAACTCGTGCGCTCTGGCTTGGCGCCAGGCATCAGCACCGAGAAGGCCTCAACCTCCTCACCGTCGATGACGAGAAGGATCGAGGTCAGGTTCAGGTTCCACAGTGCGGCGCGAACGGTATCGATCGATCGCGATCGATCGTTCAGCGGCAGACTGCTCCCGTCCAGGATACAGGCGACGGGAAAGCCTTTGAGCGTCGCCACAGCCGCTTGAACTGGCGCGCTTGCCAGGACGAGGCGAACTTCCCGCGCATAACGATGTCCCACCGGAATGGGGCCCTCGTTGCTGATGAGATGGTCCGTCCCCGCGAAACCCAGCCGGACAAGCGCGTCTTTGAAGTCAGCCATTCGCGCCGAGAAACACAGGCGGCGACCACAGGCAAGCTTGGTGGGCCCCGCGATCCATCAGAAGCCTGCCACTCGCGGAACAGGCGGCGGATAGCCTAACCGATCAGCATCCGCAGCGTCGATGCGGCGACCGTGAACAGGACGATCGCCAAGGGCGGCCACCGCGCGAGCAACAACAGGGCCAGGCCGGCAAACACGATCGCGACATCGCCACCGTCCCTGATTCCGGTTTTCCAAAGCGGATCGTACAGAGCAGCCGCCAGGATACCCAGGACGGCCGCATTGATTCCGGCGACCGCACCTCGCGCATTCGCGTTTCCACGAAGCACGGCCTGAAAAGGCATTGTTCCGGCCATCATCAAAAGGCCGGGAAGCGATATGGCCAACAAGGCGATTGTGCCCGCCGCCAGGCTAGCATGCGGCACGGCAACGGCGCCAAGATAGGCGCCGAGCGTGAACAGAGGGCCAGGAACGGCCTGGACCGCACCATAGCCAGCGAGAAACTGTGCGTCTGTCATCCAGTGCGGCACAAGACCGGCGCGAAGGAGCGGCAACACCACGTGCCCGCCACCGAACACCAGCGCACCTGCGCGAAAGAAGACCTCGAAGAGCGCCAGGATGGGCAACCGCAGCAGAGACGCGATGGGCAATCCGACAAACAGAAATGCGAACAGCATCAGGCAGGAGACTCCGCTTCGCCGCGATGGGCGCCAACCCTCGATCGCCTGGGGCACCTTGGCGCGCTCTCTGCAAAGACACACGCCAGCAACCCCGCCGAGGAAGATGACAAGGATCTGTATCGCGGGCACTGCCGCCACGATCATGAAAATAGCCGCCCCGATGGCGAGCAACCGACGCTGAAAGTCCGGTATGAGCTTGCCGCTCATGTCGATCAGCGCCTGGGCGACGATGGGAATGGCAACCAGCTTGAGCCCATGAATGGCATCGGCGGCAAAAGCGCCGGTCAGGCTTCCAGCCACATAGGCGAAGACAAGCATGATCAAGGCCGATGGGAGCGTAAAGCCCGCCCAAGCGCATACGCCTCCCCACCATCCCGCTTGCGTCAGCCCGATGGCGAACCCGACTTGGCTCGACGCGGGGCCCGGAAGAAACTGACCGAGGCCGACGAACTCGGCATAGGCGGCCTCAGAGAGCCAGGCGCGCCGATCAACAATTTCCCGATGGAAATAGCCGAGATGCGCGATGGGGCCGCCGAAAGAGGTCAGCCCGAGCTTCAGGAAGACCTTGAACACCTCCCAAGGTGATTTCCGTCCCATCCGATTGTCCCGCACTTCGCACCGTCTCACCATCGCATTGCCAGCGAATGAGCTAGCGCGCTATCGCACCGATTGAAGCGCTGACGCTCCCGGAGCCGCATGACCGCGAATTTCGCCAGAATGGTAAGAGCGGATCGTCGATCGCGGTTTCCTTGTCCTGGCGCCAAAGGACGGACCGCCGGTCGACAACAGACATGATTCTAGCGTTCATCAGCGGTCGGCAGAAATGGTCGTAGTTTAATCCCGTTTCCTGAGGATTAGAAATATCAAGTGCTTGTACCCTCAGGGAATAAGCATCAATGTAATTCCATGCGCGAACAATACCTGACTGCGCCGCCCTCCCACGGCGAAATTCGAATCAACATCACGTCGGAAGGCATGCGAATCTGTAAAAGCGAGCGGCTTTTGAGGACGGCCCCAGTCTCGTGCGCTTCTATCGCAGCGTCATCGTCGAAATTGCGCTTGAGAAGATCGCGAACGGCGCCACGGAAACGGATGGCGCCGTTCGAATTCGCGCACGATCTTGACGACCCCGCGCCGGACCACTGGCTTTGAGCGTCGCGCACGTCTAAAGCGCCAGCATCTCAACAAGGCGCTCTCATGACCCCGGAAAAGCTCGCTGACTGGCTCGATCCCAAGCGCGCAGCTCTGCTGGTCTACGACATGCAGGTCGGCATCTGCCACCAAGTGAACTCCGGCGCCGTCATTGCCAATGTTGCGCACATCGTCGCGGCCGCCCGCTCCGCAGGAATTCGCATCGCTTGGTGCCGGCATCAGTCGCTGCCCAAGGCATGGATGGGCGCGTTCGCGATGCGTATGGCGATGCAGTGGCAGCGCATCAACGATCCGGACAAGGTCGAGCCCTGGTTCCTGCGCGACACGGAAGGTGTCGAGATCGTCCCCGCGTTGGCGCCGCAACCGGAGGATTTCGTCTTCGACAAGCTCACCATGTCGGCCTTCGAGGGGACGCCGCTGCAACTCGCGATGCGGGATGCCGGCCTGTCGGCGCTCGCCATCTGCGGGATCGCGATGGAGATCGGCATCGAGCCGACCTGCCGGCACGCCGCCGATCTTGGTATCGTCCCCATCCTGGTCGAGGACGCCTGCGGCCATGGCGATGCCGAAGCCGCGCGCCGCTCGGTCGAGAGCCTGCGCTTCTCAGGCGACGCGATCATTACCGACGTCACGGAGTTCCTGGCCGCCCTTGCCTGAGGGTGCCTATGCTCGATCGGCGCCCGGCCTAAAGCAGCTTATCGAGCGTGATTGGCAGATCGCGGATCCGCTTGCCGGTCGCATTGTAGATCGCGCGTTGGTGACTGCCGCGCCGGGGCCGGTGATGCCAATCTCGCCGATCCCGCGCGCGCCCATGGGGATGTGCGGATCCGCTCGCGCAATCCGTCCGGCGATCTTGCCGTCGTTAAATGCGGGCTGGCATTGCTGGCCGATCGGGTTAAGGGCACGGCTTGGTCCGGCCGGACGAAGGAAGGAAGTTCTGATGTCGGTTTCCGCCCTGCTGGCGCTGCTGGGATCCTCTACGGTGGCGACCCCGGCTTTGCCCTTCGACCTGCCGAGCAAGACCACGATCGCGCGATTCCACGCCGAAGGTGCGCAAGTCTATGAATGCAAGACCACGCCGGGCGGAAGCGCGCTCGTTTGGGCCTTCCGCGAGCCCATCGCGACCCTGATGGAGGACGGGAAGACCGTCGGGCGTCATTTCGCCGGGCCACATTGGGCACTGGACGATGGAAGCCTCGTCCAGGCGCGTGTCGTCCAGACCCTGGCAGGCGCCACGCCGGCTGACATCCCCTTGCTCAAGCTCGACGTGAGCCAGAATGGCGGGCACGGGCGGCTCGGATCAGCGGCCGAAGTCTATCGCGTGAACACCCGTTCGGGAGCACTCGCAGGGGCTTGCGACACGTCCGGCGCATTGCGCTCGATGTCCTATTCTGCCGACTATGTTTTCGCGCGATAGCGTAATCTCATGACTCTCTGCTTGGTTTACCTTTAGGTGTTTCGACACCTTTTTTGCGCAGATGATCATCATCAGTACCTGAACAGTTCTATCGTCAGTTAAATGGCGACTTTTGTTCGGTCGATGTCAGACAGCGAAATCCAAGAGCAGGACATTCCTGGCACCCGTGATGGTGTCGATTGGAGCGCTAAGCGCCCGGGCAGCTGGCAAGGAATGCTTCGATGCTTGCCATCGGGATCAAGGTCATCGAGCCGACCTTGATCGTCATGATCTCGCCGGACGCGATCAGCAGATACAGCTTCGACCGCCCGATCCCGGTGATCCGACAGGCATCCTTAATCCGGACGGTGATCGGTCGGACCGTCTCGGGAACGACGGGCATGGTCAGGTACTGGTTCATATCGACTCCTTCGGTTGATCGATCTCGCCACCCCGCTTGCGCGCGAGCATCCGCCCCGCCTGGCCGACGAAACGGTCATAGCGCTCGCGTCCAAGCTGCGAGGTCTCGCGGTCGAAGGCCGGCTGGTGAGCGGTGAGGGTCAGCTGGTGCAACACGAACAGCCCGAAGGCCTCGTTGAGGATATCGAGCTTGTCCTCGATCCGCTCGGCGACGCGGGCGAGCCGGTCGAACCGCGGCCCGAAGCGCCCGTCCAGCTCGACCGCGCCCTTGCGCTCGATCCAGGCGGCAAGGGCATCCGACAGGATCGAGGTCTTGGACGCACCGGGCTCGGCAGCCAGTGCGTCGAGCTTCGCCGACAGGGCATCGGGAAGGTAGAATTGGTGGCGGGTCTTGCTCGTCTGCATGAGGCTCGTCCGGCAACGGTGCGGACCATCGTCCGCTTATGGAGAATGCCATCCTGGGCCATTGGGCGTGAGAGCCTGTCCGCCGTCGCCAGCTACACGTTCACCGCAATTGGCGCGCTCAGCCGATATCGAGCCCCCGGTCGCGCCCGATCCGCCAGCTGATATTGCCGTCGTCACGCATGATGCCGCCAATCTCCTTGCCCACCTGTCGTTCGAGGACCGGCTTCCAGGGCACGAGGGTGAAATCCCGGCCGCGGTCGACAATCGCGAACCTCGCGTCGCCGACGGTCACGGTGCGGCGGAGCGTTCCCTCGATCCGCTCGCCCTGCCGGGCCTCGGCATAGTCGAGCCCCAACTCCTGGCCGAGCTGCGCGCCAGCGGCGGTCAGCTCGCGACGCTGGAGCCGGGCGAGCAGGTTGCGGGCCGGCACGAAGTCGTCGCCCATGCCGGTGCCGAGATCCTGCTCGGCCAGCCATAGCTGCCGCTGCCGGATCGCCCGCTCGGCATCCGCGCCGAAACCTCGCTCCAGACGCGTCGGCTCGTCGGCGACCATCTCCCGGTCGAGCCATGTCACGCCGTCGTGTCGGACGAGCTGCTCCAGCGGTCGTGTCGCCAGCATCTCGATCCGCACCGGCCGACGTTCGGCGAGGCCACGCTCATAGGCTTCGACGCGCTCGAGATGGTCGGGTGCGATCACCCAGCTGCCATCGGGACGGCGTTCGACACCATCAATCCCGCGACGGATCGCCTCCAGCCTGCGGACATGTGCCTGCGCGAAATCCTCGCTCGCGCGAACATCGTGTCGGAGATGCAGGTCGATACTGTATCGTCCCCCATTGGCGGCGGCGACCTCGGCGACGGTACGATCGACCTCGCGCACCGATCCCATCGCATCGGACAGACGCACAATCGATCCCCGGGCCGGCAGCTCGTCCGCCATCCCGACATCGACATGCCAGGCATGGCCGTCGGTGCCCTCGACGATGAGGAAGCGACGGTCGGCATGCTCGTCGGACAGCCCGCTGGACAGGACGCGACCGACCAGCGCCTTCTGCCCGGTCTTGCCGGGCTCATGGATGGCATAGTCAGCCGGCGGGATCAGGCTGCGCTCCTGGCGCATCCTCTCATGCAGGGTGGCGATGATATCGCCGCGCTTGCCCATGGCGCGCAGTATCGGTTCGAGGTCGGGGTCGAGGCGCCATTTGCGCCCTTGCTCGGCTGCGAGCCCCATGCGCTTGAGGGTTTGCAGACGCCCGGCACGCGCCGCCTGCTCGACGCCGTCGCGATGGGCCGGCGACACCAGCCCATCGGCATCGACCGACTGGACCAGCTGGCGGTCGATCGAGGTGAAGCGCTCCTGCCCGATCTCGCGTGTCTGGGCGCGCTGTATCTCCCGCTCGGTGCGAGGGCCGAGGTCCAGCTCGACGATCTCCTGGGCACGGGCGCGCAGGCCGTGGCTCAGATATTCGCGCGCGATGACCAGGTCGGCGCCGCGCTCGTCCTTGCCGCGCAGCAGGATATGGCTGTGGGGATGGCCGGTGTTGAAATGGTCGACCGCGACCCAGTCGAGCCTGGTCCCGAGGTCCTTTTCGGCCTGCGCCATGAAGCGACGGACCAAGGGCTTCAAATCCTCATATTCCGCCCCGTCCTCGGCCGCGACGATGAAGCGGAACTGGTGACGATCGCCAGCACCGCGTTCGAGGAAGGCCTTGCCGTCCGCGACATCCTGTTCGGCACCATAGAGCGTACCGCGCTCTCCCTCGCGCGTGGTGCCGTCGCGCTGGAGATAGCGCAGGTGTGCCTGGGCGCGGGCGAAGCCCTTGCCGGCGAGCCGGACATAGCGGGCCTTGACGATGACGCGGCGGCCATACCGGCCACCGGCGGGACGGGTGCCGAGCACGCGCCCCATGCCGGCGCCACGACCGATGCGCGCGCCGGTGAAGCGCGAGCGTCCGCCACGGTGTCGGCCACCGGCCAGATGGGTGGCGCGCCGGATGCTCCCGAGGAAGGATCGGTCACGTCCCGCCATCCCGAGGAAGGGCTCGAAGTCGTCGTCGCTGGCCATCGTCCATCTTTTCGGCAAAGCCGGGATGAGGGCGGTGGCGCCGCCCGCGTCAAGGTCCTCCACCCCTGTCTCGCGGGAGAGGTGCGGAAATCCGCGCGTCCAAGCCACGGAGTCTCTCGACCGGAGGCATATCCAGAAGGATGGCAGGATATGCCTCCACCAACAGGGACGTGCAGACGCCATTCCGGCCTCCCGTGGAGGCAGGGCTTTCATCTTGCCCTATACTACCCTCCTCAGACCACCGCCCTTGCCCTTGAGTTCCTATTATGTTCTCATCGCCTCTCATCCGAATCGAGGAAGCGGGCAGCAGGATGAGCATCACGATCATGGGCCATCCGGGTGGCTCGATCCGGGTGTCGGGCGATATCGAGACGGTGCTGATCGCGCCCTATATCAGGCGCGGCCAGCCCTTCGTCCTGGGCTTCTCGGACGGCACGTTGATCGAGGGCCTGCTCGACGGTTCGAGCGGCATCACTCTGTTCCAGACGCTGGTCGAGGGTGCCGGGATCGTCATGATCGGCGAGCAGGATGTGACGCTCGACTGGCGTGTGGAATGGGTGACGATGGCACCGTCCGCAGGCGCTGTCGTGGCCGATCGGCGCGCGGATTTCCAGCCGGACATGATGTCGGACGAGGCTGATCCCGATGCTGGACCGCTGCCCGAATCGTTCCGGTTCGATGCCGCGCACGAGCACGATAATGCGCTCGCCCAGATGGCGTGAAGGACAGGCCGCGCGAACGCGCGGCCAGTTATTCGGCGGCGCCGGGAAGCTTCGAGCGGAGGTCGGCGAGGCGCTCGGTGCAGATGTCGTGGACGACCTTGCCGAGGTCTTCGACGCGTGCGCCGAGCCAGGCAAGCTCCTCCTCGCTGATCCGGTAATGGGTCGAGTAGCGGGCCTTCACATAGGCCTCCTTGAGCTTCTCGAACATCGCGCGCTCGTGCCGCTTGTCCGCTGGCCAGATGTGGCAGAGGCGACGGTCCAGCCGCTCGGCCTGCGTGCGCAGGAAGCCGATATTGTGGTTGTGTGGCGTGTAGAAGGTGCAGACCAGCAGGACGCAGTGGTAGAGGCGTTCGGTCGCTTGGTGCAGCTCAAACGCCGCCTTCTTATACCGCTTCCGTTCGACATTTGACCGATAGTCGTCGAAGAACTCGCCCGAGCTTGGAAACCACTCGTCGAAATAGCCCTTGGCCATGGCATAGGCCTGCTCGGGCGTCTTCGGCTTTGGCGTCAGCAGTTCGCTGTCGCCGTCGTCATAGAGGGCGATCCCCTCCTTCGCGACGTCCATGAAGAAGTAGCGGCCATGCGCCAGCCCGTCATTCACCTCCTGCAAGGTGTGGACGATGAAGTTGACCGGCGTCCTGAGCGTGCCCGTGATCGAGCGCTCGCGGTTGAGCCGATCCTCGGCCTTGTACCAATAGGCCGCCCGGTCGGTCAGCTCGTGCTGGTTGACGATGATCAGGAGATCGAAGTCGGACTGATAGCCCTTGGCGGTGTGGGGCTCGTCCACCCAGCCGCCGCGCGCATAGGAGCCGTAGAGGACGATCTTGCGGATACGCGCCGAGCGACGCTTGCCGGTCGCCGTCGCATTCGCCTCGCCGAACTCCTCGAACAGGATCTGCACCACGCGCTCCAGCTCGCGCTGCTTGGCTTGGGGAAGATGGTCGAGGTCGGTACGCATGACGCGATGATCCTAATCACAAGCCATGGCCGCTGCCCAGTCGCAACCGCATATCGGGTCCCGCCGCCTTGCCGCCGGCCATTCGATCGGACTGATCGGTCATGATTCTCTCCCGTGGAAAGAGGCCGGCGGGATGCCCCGCCGGCCATGCTGTCAGGCGGCACGAAGGGTGAGGACAGGCGGGGCAGCCACCACCGCAGGATCGGGATCGGCGGCGAACAGTCCCTCGATGCCAGCCCAGCGCCCGGCGGTCGGGACATGGCCCTGCTCGCCATAGGCCGACGGCGGGAACGCCATCCAGCGCGGCACCAAGCGCTCGACCTTCGCCCGACCGTTGGTGCCGGCAAGGCAGTCGGCGATGATCTGCCGCTGCACCTTGCCCGTCGCATCGCGGTTGGCGTCCGCGACCGAAGTGCCCGCGACCTCGGCCAGCATGGCGTTCAGCACCGCCTTGTCGCGGATGCCGTCGAGCAGGGCCGCGTCGGCCGCCCAATGGTCGGCCATGTCGATGCCGAGATGCACGCCCAGCGCCTCGATCAGCGAAGTGCCGACATCCAGCGTCTCGCCCATCACGATCGCGAGGATATCCAGCACCTCCATATGGGAGAGGGTGCACAGATGGAGGAACAGGCCGGTCATGCCATGCTGCCCCTCATAGCCCCGCACGACGGTCGCCGCTTCGGGATCGAAACGAAGCACAGCCAGCACGGCGCGGCGCCTTGCATCGAAGCAGGCCTCGGCGGACGAGGATTCCACGCTCTCGGCGATCGCCTCGCTGGGGCTGCCCTGCCCCTCGATGCCGATTCGCCACAGGTCCGATCCGACGATGGCGTGGGCGACCATGACGCGCAGCGCCACCATCGGCCGCGAGGCCAGTTGCGCGCGCACCACGGCATGGCGGTGCAGGTCGACATAGCGGGCGGTGGCCTTGGACAGTTCGGGCCGGACCGCCCTGACCTCCTCGCCCCGCTCGCGGCGACGGGCTTCCCGGATGGTGATATAGCCCTCATGGAAGGCGACATCGCCACGATGGCCGATGCTCACATAGACACGGCCACCCTTGCGCTTGGGACAGCGCTCATGCTCCCAGCTCTGGAAGGCCTGCCCCTCGGGCAGGATCACGATCTCCGCCCAGCCAGCCTCGCGACAGGCTTCCGCCCGACGCTCGATCTCGGCACGCTGCGCGCTCCAGAAGTCCGCCGCGCAGGCGAACCAGCGATCCTCGCCGAACAGGTCGGAGACGATCTCGCCGGGATAGGAGGCGAGGTCGAACAGGGCCGCCTTGGCGGGAATGGACGCCCCACCGAACAGCCATGCCTTGAGCGCAGCACCAGTGGGCGCATTGTCGCCGCCGTCGAGCAGCGCCAGCCATTCGCGCTGCCGGACCTTGCTGGCCATGGTGAGGTGCCGCAGCGTCACGGCATCGATGGTGCCGGTCCGGTAGAGCGAGCGGATGCGGGGCAGGAGATTGCCGAGCGCCAGCGTGCGGGTGACCTGCATGGCGGTGAGCCCGAAAGTCAGCGCGATATCCTCGGGCGTCCGACCTTCGCGCACCAGCCGCGTGAACGTCTCCCAGCGCGTCACCTCGTCGGGATCGAGGCGGGCGACATTCTCGATGAGCGAGGCCTCGAGCGCGGCGGCATCGTCGCCCGCCGCCATGATCGCGCAGGGCAGCGGATCCTTCTCGCCGCATTCCTGCGCCACCTGTCTGGCCGCCTCATAGCGACGCCGGCCGGCGATGATCTCGAAACCCTCTCCGTCGCTCACCGGACGAACGATCAATGGGACGAGGATGCCCCGCGCCCGCACCGACGGCAGGATGTTGGAAAGGTCGGGTGTCTTGCCCTTGCCGCGCATGTTGGCGGCGGACACGGCGAGGCGATCGAGCGCGATATGCTGAAGTTCCATTTCCTTGCTCCTTCTCACGAACCGCAACCGGCCCCGACGGCGGGGTGGGCGGCAGGAGCGGACCGGCAGTCCCGCCGGCATGAGGCGGGCTGCATCCGGAGGATCGGAGCGAAGCGGAGAACCCGGCACCGCCGGGTTGCGGCCCGCCGCGGCGGGACTAGAGGGGAGTGACGCCCACCCCGCTGGCCGGAGGCCGGATCATAACCCATCGCGCTCGCGCGATGACCGCGTGCCGACGCGCAAGCGGCGGCCCCGCGTCAGCGATCGTAGCGCCGGCAGGCGGCGAGACGCCGAAGGCGGCTCGATGGAGCGTGAGCGGAGCAGAGCGCGTCCGGCAATGCCGGGACGCCCTTCTCAGGCTCCACTCAAAGAAACCACGCGCGCCGCCGCGCTCGAGGGTCGGATCGTATGCCTCTCGCGGTGGGGCACGAGTGACGATCCGTTAACCATGTCGGGTGATAGGATGCGCGACAGGGAGTGACCATGCTCGCGATCGAATGCGCTGACCCAATGCCGTCCGTCATGCTGCCGGCGAATCTCTATTCGAGCTGCGGCAAGCTGGCTGTCGAGATCACGACCCTCGGCGATGATCGGGCGACCGTCACCGCGTCGCAGCGTCCGCCGGCCGGATCCTTCGCGTTCCTCGTGCGCAACGGCATCAAGGTCCCGGCTGTGATCGCCTGGTCGGCAGGCGACAGGCTGGGGCTGAGCTTTGAGGAGCCGATGGACGGCGCCTGGCGAGAGAATGCCTTCAGGGCGAAGCGCTGACCGCGACGTCTGGATCCATATTCGTGGCCCGTTGGCCGCTGTTCTGGATATCAGCCAGTCCAGGACCTTTCATGTTCGACGAGCGGGACTAAGCGATGTCGTCAGCCGGCGGTCGCCGATAGATCTTCGCCATGTCGGCCGCATAGGCTTCTCGCCCCTTCCGCCAGACCCACCGTCCGGCCCGGAAAATCAGGTCGAATATGTCGAACAGATCGAAAGCGTCGAACCATGACATCCTCG
>Ga0207671_10000825_pt1 | contig 39311 bp, 33 predicted proteins | sample KBSC24metaG_FD_184352 | JGI IMG/M metagenome (GOLD analysis project Ga0207671, IMG submission 184352) | Corn rhizosphere microbial communities from Kellogg Biological Station, Michigan, USA - KBS C2-4 metaG (SPAdes) (version 2) | ecosystem: Host-associated > Plants > Roots > Rhizosphere > Soil...
TCATCCCAGGCTGCGATTGCTGCTCTCCTTATAACGGCAAAAAGACCAACCTGAATGATTTTTTACAATACTGCGCCATAGCCCCTCCGTACACGAAGCTGACCGCGATTAATTCGTGGACACCCTCCGAAGGAGAGGGAGCCAGAAATTAGGACTGTTTGCGAATGCGTTTCCTAAATCTGAGCCCCTCTCCTTCGGGGAGGGGGTGGGGAGGGGACTATTACTTGCCGCGGCCTCCCTGCGGCCTGTCGAGGATGTACTCAACAGACTCGCCCGGTCCAAGGTTGACTGTGAAGTTGCAGGTGGGATCGGCGATCAGGCCGGACACCTCGCTTCGCGCAGCAGTGAACGAATCTGCTCCGTTGTACTTGATGCCGGCATACGAACCTTTGACGGGCATCGTCACTCGCACCGATATAGTGTTGGGATGCAGTGTGTCGAAGTTTACAAAGCTTAAGAGCAGCTTTTTGGATGTCGCTTCGCTGCCTGGAATCGGCGTCAGTGTCGATGTGTCCACAGCCCGGAAGTACACGAGGGGCAAATCCGCGCCGATGTTATTCCAGATATAGGGCAGGGGAGTTCCATGAGTGGCGTAGGCGAGCGCCAAACGCCGTAAGACTTTAACGCGGCTGTCTATATCTTTTCCCTTCGGATCTGCCGGCGCGGCCGTCCATGTCGCCGGCTCCGTCGGCGTTCCTCGCAGGAAATCGTAATCCTCGCCGTTGTTCCAGATATCGGCAGCGCAAAGATAATCGGCGACAGCCAGATTCGAGCGCATATTGCGATCGAGCACGGATGAGAAGGAGTGCGAAGGATCGGTCGCCTCTCTAAAGTCCGTATGCGACGTGGCAGAGCCGCACTCAGTGGTAATCATCGGTTTGTCCCAGCCGTCCGTGATCTGGGGATCGCCGTTCACGTATACGCCGTGAGCATCGATGTTTTCGGCAAGCGAGCCGTTGTCCATCCAGTAAGACAGTCCAAACGAATGCCCGTTGTATGCTCCGCAGAGATCGTCAAGCGATTTTCTGCTTTCATCATGCTGGCCGTCATCCCAGTTCACGGGATCGCCCTGACTCCCGCCGAAGGCGTAGCCCGGCGCGGCGAGGATCATTGACTTTGGCTTGAGTTCGTTGACATGCCTGGCTACGGCGGCGCAATACTTCAGCGATGCGTTCGTAATGCCCTGGCACGGCTCGTTGCAGATCTCGTAGAAGCGAGCATATGAGCCATACCGGCCGATCGTGTCGTCGATATACGTCTTTGCATCAACGGGAAGCTGGCCGTTTACAAGCATGGAGTCCGTTGTGCGAGCGCAATTCCAACCGTCTAGGATGACAGTCATATTCAACGATTTCATCTTCTGGAGTTGGGCGAGCTTGTCTGTCTCGGATTGAATACCAGTCAAATCGTTGAAAAAGCCGACACGCGCGGGATTGCCGGAATATGCCACTCCCATCCATTCCGCTTCCTCTTGCTCCTTGGCGATCGTTTTAGGATTAATATCGAATTCGCCGTCACTGTAGCCGATATGCGTCAGCGTGCCGTGGATCGGCTCGGAGGCCGGCGCTTCGAGAGCCGACAACTTCATATAATCGATTCCGAAGTTGAGGAAGATAGCGCTATCTCTATTGTATGGGTTGCCCAGCCGCTTGATCTGGAGACGATTGCTGCCCTTCGACAAGAACTCTGCGGGGATGTAGATCTTGTACTCTTTGGCAAACAGCCTTGCGTGCTTTTGTGGAGGTCCCCATCCGGGGCTGGTGCAGCCAGCAAGTTGAATGATCCCACAGGGGAAATTGTTGGAGTAAACGGCAAGCTCAGGAACCAGCGCGGAAACCTGAGTCGGCTTGAACGTGAAGATCGCTCCATACTTCGGCGCTTGCGGCAGCGCGTACTCAATGGTTGAGACGGACGGATCCGCTGTGACCTTTGCGGGCCAATCCGGCCATGTGGTTTGCGATCGCCAGTCATGCCCGATGAAGCATGATTTCGGCAAAGCGGAACCCGTAAACTCGGCACTCTTGCCATCTTCCAAACCGATGCGCCACAGGAGCGATTTTCCGTCGCCGAGGCTCGCCATGACAACGTGTGGCCGACCTGGAGATGCTGTTGCTTTGCCTCCCTGGATCAAAACTGTAAGCGCATTAGCTGCCATAATCGCCGCCAACGCTTTCCTAAACCGACTAATACCCGCCATAACTAACGATTCTCCGGTCTTGTGCAAGACCGGGCCAGGTTGTCAGAGAGCACCCGGCCCGGCTTGATCTGCTGAAGGCTACTGATACTTGACTTCGACTGAATGGAGCCCGTTGAGCTGCCCTGGAGATACCTCCGCGCAATTCAGAGCATCGCTAAAGCTGTTCGGGCATGCGCCTGTGTTGTCATTCATGCGTCCCCAGAGGTTTACCGGAGACCCGGTGCCGGTTGGCTTCATCGATTTTACATGGCTGTCCGCAAAGAGGTAGTTTGCTCTGCCCGTATGTCCGGCCCAGATAATATTCTGAATTGATGATCCTGTGTCCCAATTCGGATACATCGTTCGGGCATCATCATTGGTTGTCTCCGCGACAATGATACGTGTCGATACTTCCTGGATTGCGGCGATGGGCAGTCCCATGTCGTACTGGCTTACTCTCGGATTGATGGCATAGTTCCACGGGATTTTCACTCCGTCCACCACGCCGACATCATAACCTTGAGTGGTATTCGACGGGCACTTGAAAAGGTTTACGCTCTTGACATAGGGCTGAACGACATGTCTCCAGGATTGCCCGTCATTCGCCGGGTTATTCCAGTTATCGGTTGCGTTATGCATGAAGGTCTCGTCGTTGTCCTGGATGTACTGGGCAAACGCAAGCCCTACCTGCTTGAGGTTGCTGGCGCAGCTGGTCTGCCGTGCCTTCTCTCGCACCTTGGCGAAGACCGGGAACAAGATTGCAGCGAGAATCGCTATAATAGCTATTACAACGAGTAATTCAATCAGAGTAAATCCATAATTTCGTGTGTGCTTCATGACTCTTCCTTTTCTTATGAGTGATTGATAGTTGTCTTTAATTGGACGAATTGCAACTCGTGCCGGCTGTATATCGGTGTCAGGGGCGGACAAACCCTGACGATAGGTGTCGAGATGGGGTCTCGTTTTATGATTGGGACCAAACAACGGTCGAACATAGCGGAAGCGATTTGTCCAAAGCTTATCTCTTGATAAGCCACCGCTTCTCCGAATGACAGTGATACGGGGCCGACACACATTCCTGCTACCGAGAATTCACCGGCGCCGTCCCCCATGCATAATCCGTGAAGCGCGAGACACTTCTCGACAATGTGCCAGGCATGATTGCCGTTTGCGATCACCAGCGCCGTGGGGCGGATCGATTCTGGAAGGCAGAGCAGTCTGCCGGCCGCAACTTCAACGGATTCGATAGTGGCATCCGTATTGGCGATCCAACCCAGATTAAGTTCTACTCCCAATTTAGCAAGGGCAGATGAATAACCGCCAAACAAGCGCTTGGCGAATGTCGCATCCGACTCAAATCCCATATATGCGATGCGTCGATGGCCTATGGCCGACAGGTGCTCGACCGCTTTGCTCATCATCGCTTCATGGTCATAGTCGACCTGATTCCATGCCGGATGAAGGCTCTCGAATCGACCATTGGCGACAAACGGGATATCGCTCTTTTCAAGGAGAATCCCTTGCTTTTCCACGAGGTCTTCGTTCCCCATGAGCACGAACGCATCCGTATCGCGCCGAGATATCATGAGGTTCATTCCCTCCATTAGCTGCTCGGAATCCGCGAAGACCCTCACCTTTAGATCATAGTTCATCTCTCCAAGCCGCTCGGCGAATATTTCACAGGCGATGCTGTACTCCGTCCGCATATAGCCCTGCGGGCGTTCATAAACCAGCGTCACTGAATTGTGAAAGCCTTTGACGAGCGCTCGAGCAGCGGTATTAACTTGATAGTTCAGTTCTTTGGCGGTTCGGACTATCGCCTCTCGGGTCTCTGGTGAAACCTGTACCTTCGATCCGTTGAGGACCTTCGTGATGGTGCTCGGCGAGAGATTCAGTTGTCGCGCGATATCTTTTTGGGTAACCATCACTTACGGGCCTGTTTTCGCTCTGTTTTAGTTTAGTCACACGTCGTACTAAGCTTGAACTAACTATAACATCATTGTTTCGTCCTGTCAATGATTGTTTGAGAATCGATTTTTGGGGGCGGGGAGGGAATGATGCTTGAGGTGTAAATGAAACTTATCCCCCTTGTCGAAACGCGGGGGATAGATACTTTACTATGCGGACTTGTAAAGCATTCGGTCTATTTTGTCGAGGACTTCTTCTGACAGGGATATCAAGCTGAAGGCGGTAGCGTTTCCGTTTACGCCGGCAGAAAGTTTTCGCAAACCTACACGGCAACGCTGCGAGCATCGCATAAGGGGGCGGTTTCGGGGAGGCTGACATTTGCGTCTGTTGAGGGTGCGATCGCCGGCGATCTGGCAAGCAGTATGTTGAGCAATGCAGGGATAAATATCGCCCGTCAAGCTGCCCGCAGCAAGGAGAGGGGAGGCAGTCAGTTCAGGAAAGTCCGTCCCGCAGAAGTGCCTTTTTCGTGTAGTTTCCCAGTGTTGTGCCGTCCGCCTGTCTTAATGTCCAGTCAAAAATCTCTTCCTCTTCGAACTGCAGGCTCTGCCCCGCACGAAGATCTGGCACGGATTGCGGCTCGCTGGAAAGGATGCCAAGAAGTGTATTGTCTTCCCAGGAGATGATCGTCACCCACATATACTCATTATCGCCTGAGGGCATCGGGAAGCCCTTTTTGATTGCGAACACCTCTCCCGGTTGCAGGCCCGCGAGATATCTCTGCTTCATGGCGGGGAGTTCGTCCATCGCCTGAATGTGTGCGATTTCCAGCAATTCCGATCCTGACTTAATCAGCTTAACTTCGCTTGCACGGCCTAACAACTCCTCAAGCATAGAGTAGTACCAGACGGATCGCGGCGATGTTACTCCCCTTGGCGGTAAGATTTCCAGAAAAGGTGTGCCGCTGAACTGATCGTCCCCTTCATAGGCCAGCAGAATATTCGTCCAGCCCTGCACGCCTTCCGGCGTTTCCGCATCGAACTTTCCGCTGGCTTTGGCTATATTGGTGAGCTTGATATTTAATTCTGCATTCTCTATCTTTACCGCGATTGGTCCGATCGGGCTATCCAATGCCTGCCCCATGCACTTAATATAGAGGCGGTCAGCGACACCGGCTACAACGGACCCTATGCGAGGGAGTAGCTCCCGTGGGATATCGCCCAGATAGAATTCCGGCAAGCCCAAGTTTCTCATGCCGATCGTCTTAATCATTCCCATCCCGCTGGAATCTATCGAAGCCGGCATGACAATGTGCTCTTTCATAATTAGGCGTCCGAACTCAGGTATTGGGCGGTCGTACATTTTCAACGGCACGATTCCGTTGATACTTGGATTGTAGACGACTCCGTTCATTGCCTGAGCGATGCCGAAAGCAACAGCATGTGCGGCGTGTGTGCCGATATGTGGGGGTCTCGGCATTTCCGTTACGAATAGCATAACTCCGTGTGTCGCTTCGACAAATCTGATTTCTTCGTCTTCACTCAGCCCCGTCGTGAGCACCGATTGTATGTCAGGCAGTGGCATTTCCGCTCGCGGCTGCACCTCCATGACGGTAAGGGGCGAATCGATCCATGCCTTGAGAGCCTCCTGCATATCCTCCACGCCATTTCGATCCAGCCACCTGTACGACATCTCTATAAAGTCATCGCGTTCAGGAAGTTCTGCTCCATGGCTATCGAACATGATGCCGTAGACCAGAGTGATCTCAGCTGGTAGATCGACTGTCAGGGAGGCATCGCTGCCGAAGGAAGGGTGTCTCATGGCAGCATGATACCTTGTGCTCGATGGAGGCTGGAGGGGATTCAGATGTGGTTCAACAGATTGAAGAGGCCCATTTCCTAGAAAACGGGCCATTGCTGCTATTTGATCAGCGCCCCATCGATCTTGTCGAGGATCTCTTCCGTGAGTTTATGGCCGGATGCCGCCACATTCTCCTCGATCTGCTGCGGACGCGATGCGCCGATAATGACACTTGAGACGTTAGGCCGCCTCAGGCACCACGCCAGCGCCAACTGGGTCATCGATAGGCCCGCTTCCTCGGCGATGGGGATTAGCTGTTGAACGCGGTTCAGTAGCGCATCATCGATGCGGATCCGGTCGTGCACCCATGCATCCAGTTCGCCCGACTTGAGAAACTGGTTCTGCGACGGATCTGCAGCGCGGCTGCCTTCCGGCGGCGGCTGGCCCGGCTTATACTTGCCGCTGAGCACACCTTGAGCGAGCGATGAAAAGGTAACCTGCCCGATCCCTTCGCGTTCACAGATCGGAATAACCTCGCGCTCAATTCCGCGCGCCAGCATGCTGTACTGCGGCTGGTTTGCCACGATCGGGTAAAGGTTGCGTTCCCGAGCGATCCGGCTCGCTTCAGCGATTTGAGAGCCGGTCCATTCGGAGACGGCATAGTAGAGGATCTTGCCCTGACGCACCAGATCGGCAAGGGCCATGAGAGTTTCCTCGATCGGCGTTCCGCCGTCAAATCGATGGCAGAAGTACACGTCCACATAGTCATGCCCGAGCCGCTTCAGGGACGCGTCACATTGCTCCATAATATGCTTGCGCGATAGGCCGCCGTCGTTCGGCCCAGGTCCCATCCGCATAAAGACTTTGGTGGAGAGAACGTACGATGAGCGCGGAAACTTCGATAAGGCCTTGCCCACGACTCGTTCCGCCGCCCCGCCTGCATAGGCATTCGCCGTGTCGAAGAAGTTCACGCCGAGTTCATAGGCTCGATCGATACATGCCTCAGCCTGGCTGGTTTCCGTCGCATTGCCGTAGGTAAGCCACGAGCCCAGCGCGATCTCGGAGACCTGCAGCCCGGACTTTCCCAGATGTCGATATTGCATTGATAATCAGTCCTTTGAGTTCACCGGCTCCGGGATATGCCCCGCAATGATACCGGCAGCGTGTATATTGACCGCTTGCCGGTACTTGTCCTGCATGGTATCAAATTGGTTATATCGATAGAACTGTGGAGTGGATCTCAGGAGCGCAATCTTTATTATTTGGTGAAGGCTTTTGGCGGTATGGGCTTATTGACGGCCGGGGTGTTGTAGGTAACAACGAACGTGTATGTTTGGAAGGTCTGCTTCATCTTGACAAGAAAGAAGGTCTTTTTGTCGATCCAGAATGTTGTTGCGAGAGGAGCCGTGGTTGAAATCCGGTACGTGGAATGTCCGCTTATATTCTCAGCGCCTACAGTTGCGGTGTCGTTTCCCGATAAAGGAAATGGAGATCCCCATCTCGTGTGTAGCAGTAGAGCAGGCACAGCCGTTCCAGAGGACCCCGAAATTCCTGTTATGGATGCGATCCCCGTCTCAGCGTCTTTTACAGTCTCCCAATTACCCGTATTGTATAGCCATGTCGTGCCGTTCGATAAGAGATCGTAATTTGACGAATTGAACATCGTCGCACCGCCAACACGTAACTTACCCGGCCGCTGAAACTGGATATGCGCACTGCCGCCATTTTTTCCATTTACGGATGAATGCGCGGTTTGATCGAAAGTGTGGACGGCATCATATGCCTGTTGGCTCTTTTGGAATATCTGGCTGGCCGTCATTCCGCCTGCTGCGAGCAGTGGCTGGCCTATTCCCGCGAGAACAACTGAAAATATCGTTGTCGAGGTCAATCTGATACACATAGAATTTTCCTTGAGAACCGCCGCATTATCGAAGTACCGATAAGCGGCAGTGCCGCACTATCGAAACACGTGCGGCACGAAGCGGGAGAGGTTGTCGGTGATCGGGCCATCCGATTCGCGAATGCCCATTCCATGAGCTGCGCCGTCGATGACCCAACTGCCGATAACGGGGCGATTGCCGTTCATATCCGGCACCGGGCCGAGATCCTGGAATACCGATTGTGGATCGTCGTAGGGGCCGTCCGATCGCACAAGACTGCTGCCGTCCTTTAGCATGATGTTTGCGCCCTCGCGCGAGAACAGCGGTTTCTTGACATAGCGCGTCAGGTCTCGGGAACGTCCGAGGTAAGCCGGGAGCAGGTTGGGATGGTTTGGAAACATCTCCCAGAGGATGGCGAGAATGCCTTTGCTGGAGAGCAGCATCTTCCAAATAGGTTCGATCCACTGGACATGAGGATACGTCCTGAGAGCCTGCACGGAAAATTGTTCTCCCAGCATCCATTCCCATGGATACAGCTTGAAGATCGTTCGGATCTGGCGTTCCTGCAGGTCGACAAAGCTGTTGCGCTCGCTGTTCCAGCCGATATCGTTCATGTGGATGCCCTCGGTGGCGACCCCGGCCTCCTGGGCCGTATCACGCAGGAGGGATACCGTCATCAGGTCCTCAGTGCTTCGCGCATGCCCGAAATACACCGGATTTCCGGCCAGATATCCGCCTGACTTCAATTCGCTCCACTTTGCCACGAGCGCTTCCCAGAGCGAGTTGAACTGGTTCGCCCCCGGTTCTACCTCCTCCTTCCAGTACCACTGTACGACAGCGGCTTCAAGCAGGGCGGTTGGCGTGTCGGCGTTGTACTCAAGCATCTTCGGAGGGCCGTAGCCGTCGTATGCAAGGTCGAACCTGCCGTAGAGCGACGGCGGCTCAGTCTCCCACGCCCAGCGGATCGCATCGATGGTCTGCGGCGGTATTCCAATTTCCCCATAGCGGTTGTTATAGATGACGTGCTCAGCAGCCTGCAGGCACATGCCGTGCAGGGTATTGGTCGCAGCTTCGATCTCGTCCACTTCACGGGCAGAAAACTCGTAGCATGCCGACTCATTCCAGTACGGCTTGCCGTTCGTGGTGTGATAGACCAGGCCGAGCTTCTCGACCTTCTCCTGCCAATCCGGCCTGACTCTCATATCGCGGCGATGCATCGATGTTTATCCTCTGATCAGATCAGACAAAGGGGGCAGAAAAAGGTTGCGTGCCGTCAATTTAGTTTGGTAAGCAGGGATTGAAACTGATTACGACGAGATTTTACGATGCGAGACTGTGGGCGACTCGAGAGAATACTAAGCTGTGTCTTACAGTATTGCCGGCATTGGACGGCGTATCCTCGTGTCATTAGCCGCTTTACACAAGATATTCCGCATTCCTGCTCCAACCAGATTTCGTCATCTGTTGTCCCACATCCCGGTTTGTTCATAATTGCCAGAATTGATATGTCGATTGATTTGGCGTCGTACCAGTTCAACGAATCGACAGTATTGTTAATATCCCATTGCGTCGCAGCGTTGACGAACGATGGACGGTCTATATCGAAATTGGGGAACAGCGCGGCCATGATGCGTCGTGCCTTCTGTACCTGCCACTGATCTCTATCATCGGAGAAATGGCGTTGGCTGCAATAGGAGTGCAGACAAATGCGAACAGCATCGCGATATTGTGCGCCATGAACGCGAACAAACTCCTCGAGGCTGGATTTCCAGATATTGGGATCCCTGTTTGATATGATAGGGGCTTTCACGAGTTGGGTGGGAAATACGTCTTCCAGCAACATACGGTTTACGCGCCGCAGATCGTACCCCTGTGGGTGGGATGCCAGGAGCGCGCTTGTCTCCGTTCGCAACTGGATGCCTGCAAACAATGCGGGATCGTAAAGACCCGAACCTGTGACAAGCCAATTTAGCCGTTCGGCTATGTTGGACGCGATTCGTTCCTGGGAGGCGTCGCTTGGCGTAAGCGCGCCATAACCTGTCCCGTCGCACATTTTCTGAACGAGATATTTGCTCAGGGGAGTGTCGGGATGCTGGATAGTGGATACCAGGTCTTTGTTGTTTAACACATCGCTGGAGAGAAACTTCGGAAATATCAGCAATTGCTGCATTACGAAATCGTAAGTTACACTGGAGTCATATATGGGGCGATGCAACAGGGCAAGGGCTGCTCTTTCCCCGGTCTCCGGATAGTAGAAGCATAGCCGTTGCAAGGCTCCGATGGCTGTTGGTGAATAGTTCAGACTGTATGCATCCAAAATCAGTGAGCCTTGATGTTGAGCCGGTGTCAGCCCCTGCCACTCGGCTACCGCAGCATCTGCGAGCGCCGGAGTATGAGTCGGCGAATTGATAATAACCATGGAGGTTGGTTGATAGCGGATGGCATTGAAGGAGCGATTGACGATTTGACCGGCGGCGACAAAACAGAGATCGGCTACGGTTAAGGTGTAGCCGTTTGGCATATCGGAAAATATCGATTTGGGTGTCTCCTGGTTATGAGTTACTCCGCTGGGATCACGAATCCTGTCGTAATCGGCAACATCCATCTCATTACTGAAATACGTGAGACCGCCAAAATTCCCGCGTTTAATAGATAATCCAGTAGGCCTCTTGTCTTTTAGGTGCGCCAGCAAATGGGGGAGGGCAGGTAATCCAATCCTGACGATGTCGCGAAGTGACTCTGGGGTGGACGGCATCCGAGTGCCGAGTATTCCGCCGGCGAATTGCGGTGGTTGATCGAGCGCCGCAAATCCTCGTGCATTGGCGAGACCCGCGAAGCCTGCCCCTTCTTTCGAAATGCCTGTGAACTGGTCGATCAAGCTCTCTATGTGTGTCGCGCTTTGATCCACCAGGGCCGAAGCCGCATCTGTTGCAGGTGACAGAATCAGGGATATCAGGCACACCCCTATGGTAGCAGTAGATCTCCGGCGCCCTAACATAGTTGTTCTCCTTGTTATCCCGTATATCGAGCTGCCTAGCAAGTAGGCTCGCATCGCTTTTTGAGAAGGTGCGCATGTCGAAATCTGCTGAGTGACTTTGATTCTACATACGCCCCAGGAAAAACTGCGATATTCCAAACGATGTCGATGACCCAAGATATTTTGCTTCAGTTTGCCGATACGCGCCGAAGTTTGATACCGTTTCCGTGACATAGTAAACAGATGGAGTGCGGTACTCCTCTACCAGAAGAGGGCGCTTGACTGTATAGACGTTGTTCCGGAAGGTGACGAAAGCCTCCGGGAGCTTTCGGAATTGCGGGCCTTTGTGTATCTCTGCCTGTTTTATGTCCTGGCTGCTGCGATTATCTGACCAGCTTTTGATAATCCACTTCGCATCGGTGGGCGTCTTAAGCTTGACATATGCAAGGGCTTCATCGGCGCTTCGGATCCTGACATGGTTGCTAAGGTCGTTAAGCGAAGCAAGACGTTTATAGTAGTTATTGTGACAGAGGTACAGAAAATCTATTTCAGGCAGCATGCCGGAATATTCGTAAGGTATGCAGACGAGTAACTTTCCGTCCACCCGAAATGGGACAGTTACTTTATAGCGGACAACCGGATCTGTGCTTGTCTGAGGCGTAGTATTATTTGTAGTTCCAGCCCACAGAAATTGCGGGCTGGTTAATGTGAGGGCCATACATACTGCGATTTTAGCCAATTGCTGCATTGCTTCTGCCTTTTCGCTTAGTTGTTCATGGATGTCGATTATCCTCCTACGAACCCATGAAAGCCCCAATAGGCATTCTTTCAACGCGCTTCCTAAAGACCCTTGTCCGAAAGAAACTTGATTAGATCCGCGATACGGCTGGCGTAGCCCCATTCGTTATCGTACCAGGCGACGACTTTGACAAGGTTGCCAAGGCCGATGGTGTCGACCGCGGAAAAGATGGATGAGTAAGGACTGCCCTTCGAATCCGTTGAGACCAGCGGCTCTTCGGTGTACTGCAGGATCCCGGCAAGCGGGCCGGATGCGGCAGCCGTCCTGTGCGCTTCGTTGATCTCGGCAGCCGAAACATCCCGGCTGAGCACTGCCGTGAAATCGACGGCGGATACTGTTGGGACCGGAACCCGGAAGGACATTCCTGTGAACTTACCCTGCAAGGCCGGAATGACCAGCCCCACCGCCTTTGCGGCTCCCGTGCTGGACGGCACAACATTCTGGGCAGCAGCACGAGCATCGCGCAGATCCTTGGCGGCGGTGTCGACCGTGGCCTGGGAGTTCGTATAGGCATGGATGGCGGTCAGCAGACCTTTCTCAATGCCGAAGTTATCATGCAGGACCTTTGCAACCGGAGCCAATCCGTTGGTGGTGCAGCTTGCGTTTGAGATGATATTGTGCCGGTCAGGCTCGTAAGCGTCATCGTTGACGCCGAGTACGATGGTCACATCTTCGTTCTTCGCGGGCGCGCCGATGATCACCTTCTTGACGCCCCGTCCCAGGTGACCCCTGGCCTTGTTCGCATCCGTGAAGACGCCGGTCGCTTCGAGGACGATATCGACGCCGTCCTTATCCCACGGAATGGCGCCGGGATCCCGCTCCGCATAGACATTGATCGTTTTTCCGTTGACGATGATACTTTTATCCTTGGCCAGGATATCGCCTTTGAAAGCGCCGTAGTTGGAATCGTGCCGCAAGAGGAACGCATTTGTTTTGGCGTCGGTCAGGTCGTTAACGGCGACGATTTCGATCTCGTCCGCATACCGCTCGGCGATCGTTCTAACGGATAACCGTCCGATGCGTCCGAAGCCGTTGATGCCGATTCGTATAGCCATGTCTCAATCTCCTTGCGCCCGGCCTCCTATGAGCGGCTTCCGGGCAGGTGTGTTCCGGATTATCACGTTCAAAATTGATTTTTGAACGTGATAATCCGATTATGGCGAATTAGATTATGACTTGTCAATCATGGTTTTTCACGTCATAATTTTGGTTTCGGTTGGAATGGAGCATCTATGGGCGAAACAAGTACGCGTACCTTTGACGTCAAAACACTCTTTGCAGGGGGGCGGTTATGCCTCGACTTTGTCAATACTTTATGCCAGGTTCGAGATGTCGAATTGGAATTGCTCGGCAGCCCCAGCGAGCTTAAGCGGTGGCTGCGGTCTGCCGAGACGGTTACCGGACAGCGGCTGCTCGGTAATGATGAGGAGTGGGAAGAGACTGGAGAGGAGATGCTGGCTCAAGCTATTGAGCTGCGGACGGCCATTCATTCGGCCGTCGAGAGTATCCTGCTTGGTCTGCCTGCTCCGGCAACCGCCATTGAGAAGCTGAACTCCGTCCTTCGCGCCAATCCGGCCTATCCGCAGATTGAATACGGTCAGGATGGGTTCAAGGAAGCCATATCGTTCAACCGTCCTGGCGACCGCTGGCTCACTTTGATCGCACAGGATGCTGTTGATCTGCTATGCCGATCCGATCTTTCGCAGATGCGGCAATGTGAATGTCCCACGTGCATACGATTTTTTCTCGATACGACGAAGAATCACAAGCGCAGGTGGTGTGTGGAGAAGTGCGGCAGCGCTCCGAAAGCCGCCGCATATTACCGCCGTAAAAAGGCAAAGGTCCAGGGAGATTCTGTTTGAGCCGTCGGGGAGGCGGATCGCGGCGTGGTGCTATCCTCCGCCGAAGCCATGGAATCCCCCGAAGCCTCCGCGGACAGTAGAGCCGGATGTTCCTTGCGAACCGCCCCATGAAGTCGAACGGTTCCACGATGATCCGCGTGTATAAATATAGTGAGGATAGGAATATCCGCTTCCGCCGGATGCCCGGCATGCGACATCCGGTATGGGGCGTCCGCTTGCATCCACGCAACGGCGCGTGTTCTGGCTGCATCCTGTTACTATGGCGGCCGCCATCGCGGCGACGATTGTAAGCGTCAAAGGTCGCGCTGAACGGGGCGAATCGCGCTTAGTGTCATCCTGCATGTTGATCCTCCGAAAATATTAGACTAAATTAATGAGATATTGTTGCATATCTTATTGGGCGCCTTAAACAGGCTGCTGTGTCATTCAAAGAGCTACAATAATTGTTTTCATTAATACTATAGTTATCCAGATTGACGATTTCCGCTTGTGCTTCCGCATTCAATGTCTATCTCATTTCTCCACAAAAAGGCAAGCCAAAATTGTGCCTCCAACATGCTGTATGCAGGATAAGCCATTATAGATGTGGTTGAAACACAACATGTTGATGTTAGAACTGCTGGCTTTTAACCATGTGGCATACCGTAAACCACAGACTAAAACGTGAATTTCAGTTTGTGATGCCTGTCAATTCGGCTTGTTCGCACTCTGCTGCAACCTGGGTACTTTCGTCTACCGCGATTGTGGAAATTTGTCCTGAAACGTCCACTAATAGACGTCGGCCGAAAAAATTCTCTATTAGTGGTGCACAGAAATATTTTTGATGGTATAATCGGCAGATTGATTGCGCCATCACGGAACACCACGGCGCCATACAAAGAGGTAAAGAGAACCAAAATTGACAATTCGCGAGTTCATGGACCGGAACTACCGGCACTTCAACGCAGCGGTTTGCGTGGATGCTGCCCAGGCGTGGATCCGACATCTCGATCAGGGTGGGAAAATGTTCCTCACCATTGCCGGCGCAATGAGCACGGCCGAGATGGGCATCTCCATTGCGGAGCTGATCCGCAATGACAAGGTGCACGGAATCTGCTGCACGGGCGCCAACCTGGAAGAAGATGTTTTCAACCTGGTGGCACACTCCAAGTATGAACGCGTACCGCAGTACCGGTCCCTCAGTGCGCAGGAAGAACTCTCCCTGCGTGACCGCGGCTTGAACCGAGTTACAGATACATGCATCCCTGAGGATCATGCGATCCGCAAAATTGAACACCACATGCTCGAACTGTGGCAGAAGGCGGACCGAAGCGGCGAGCGCTTCTACCCGTACGAGTTCATGTATCAGCTCGTCTCTTCGGGACGGCTGAAGGGTGATTACGAGATCGACCCGCGAGACTCCTGGATACTTGCAGCACAGGAGAAGGGGCTTCCCATTTTCTCGCCGGGTTGGGAGGATTCCACCCTGGCCAATATCTTTACGGCGCACGTAATCGAAGGAGACGTGAGCCGGTTCGATGTCGTCAAGAGCGGCGTCGAACAGATGGCCTTCCTGGTCGATTGGTATCAGGAAGTGACGAAAGATTCGTCTTTGGGCTTCTTCCAGATCGGCGGCGGCATTGCCGGCGACTTCCCGATCTGTGTGGTGCCGTTGATCCAGCAAGACCTCCAGCGGGAAACTCCGCTGTGGGGCTACTTCGCGCAGATCAGCGACAGCACGACCTCCTACGGATCATACAGCGGGGCTGTCCCCAACGAAAAGATCACGTGGGGAAAGCTTGGATTGGAGACGCCAAGCTTCGTCATCGAATCGGACGCGACTATCGTTGCTCCGCTTATCTTTAACTACGTTCTCGGCAACTAGTCGAGTTTGCGCTACCCGCGCAAGCGCGATATAAGCCGGCGGGATTGGGGTGAAGTGAACGAACTCGTTGAAAAACCGACCATCGCAAAGACGTATGGTCAGCATCTGACGCTCCGCATTTCCAATGTGGAGCACCGCAGCGCCCTTGCTGGCGCCGATAATGTACGTGAGCTATTGACGACGCTTGTGCGCCGCATTGGCATGCGAATCCTTGCAGGCCCCCTGGTGGGTGTCGAAGACGGACCGCCGGATCACCAGGGCGTTTCGGGCGTCGTAATCTTGTACGAGTCTCATGCCGCTATCCATACCTATCCGGAGCTTGGGCAGGCATTCCTTGACGTCTTCTCATGCAAGCCGTACAATGTGGAACTGGTCTCTGCCGTACTGAGCGAGTTCATCGGCTCATTCGACGTCGTCGAAAAGACCGAGTTCGATCGTGGCGTCCACTGGAGCACGAGCGTCGAGCGCGAACTGAATACCTGGAAGCTTGACAGGAACTAGCCTGATGAGGGGCTGCTTGGTCCACTCGTGGCAGCTGGATGAGGGGGAGGGTGGTATATTTAAGCCATGACACAACCGACCCCGCTTCCCAGCGAAGTGCAGCCGCCCGCCGGCACTGGTAAAAGCTACGAATTCAGCCCGAGGGATAACTTCCTCGGGCTGCCTGCGGAGCAAAGCGCATTCGAGACGAGCAGAGCCTTAATTCTGCCCGTGCCGTTCGAGGCTACCACCAGCTACGGAGCCGGCACACGCAATGGCCCGAAAGCGATCATTGAGGCATCGGCTCAAGTCGAACTGTATGACATCGACCTTGGGAGCGAGCCGGCAATGGAGTGGGGGATCCACACCCTGCCGGCCCTATCTCTCACACTTCAATCTCCCGAAGCGGCCGTCGCGGAAATCACCGCCGCAGTCGCAGATCTCCCGTGCCGGGAGAAGCTGGTCTGCCTTCTTGGCGGCGAACACACCATGAGCGTGGGTTTCGCCCGTGGCCTGGCTCAGCACTTCGGCACATTCCTCACCGTCCAACTGGACGCCCACGCGGACCTGCGCGATAGCTACGAGGGCACTCCCTACAGTCACGCATGCGCCATGCGCCGCATCCTTGAGCTGGGTGGTTCACTATTTCAGCTCGGCATCCGCTCTCTCGACTGGACCGAAGCCGAATACATCGCCGAAAACCCCGAACGCGTTACTTGCTACACCGCCGCTGCCATGTTCGATGGCACTGACTGGCGCACCGAACTTCGCAACGCCGTCGCCAATCAGCAGGTCTTCCTTACCATTGATGTCGACGCCTTCGATCCCTCCGTCATGCCGTCTACAGGCACGCCCGAGCCCGGTGGTCTTACCTGGTACGACGTTCTTGAGATCGTAAAGATCGTCGGCGAATCCGGAAACGTCATCGCGTTTGACTGCGTCGAACTCGCCCCCATCCCCGGCCTCCACTACGCCGACTTTACTGCCGCCAAACTCGTCTACAAGACGATTTCGGAGATACTCGGGCGGCGGCTACGGTTGGTGGGGTAGTTTAGAACCCCAACCCACAGAGTCCCCTCCCCAACCCCTCCCCGAAGGAGAGGGACTTTCAGATTAGGAGAGGCTTTCGATTAACCCTCCTAAATCTGACTCCCTCTCCTTCGGGGAGGGCTGGGGAGGGGAGCCTTCGACTTCAATTTCCGTCTACGTGACCCAAATCTGACGCCCCATTACAGGATCACTGGTGGCGGGGATGGGTTAGCCTAAAACCCCAACCGTCCCTGTCCGGTGGCGGCGATCTCGTCCTGTTCGGTGGCGTAGAACTGTTTGCTTAACCGCAGTCTTTGGGATTGATAGTTCGATCCAGCCTTCCTTCCGTACAATGTTGACGGCTCCTCCGCATTGCGCAGAACGAGCAGACGGAAGAGGGGCTGACCAGCTTCGATCAGGAACGGCACGTCCCGATTCCTGATTTCAAGCACAACGGCCGCTGCGCTTGCCTCCGGTTTTGGGCCTGGCTCGAAGCCGAAACCGGAATCGAAAAATCCCGCATAGTGTGTGCGGAGTTCGCCGCTGCTGGCATCGAAGGGGACCATCTCCGCGCAGTAGGCGGGGGGCAAACGCACCAGCTCGTTTGAGGCGAAGATATAGAACTCGTCCGGCTCCAGGATAATCGGCCCCGTGCCGCTGTAGATATTTTCCCAGTAAGCCCGGATCGAGGTCTTGGCTCGAAGGTCAATCGGCAGCTGATTTTTTCGCGCTTTATAGCCGATGAGACCGTCGGAGTGCTTGGAACTCAAGCGGATCGAGAGATTCAGACCGCCGTGAACACGCAGATCCGTTGACCGGAGCGGCACATTATCGCTGTCCGTTACCAGGACTTCATTATCGATAAGTTCCTGCGTCTCACGGTCGCTCAGTTTGCACTGGCCGGAATAGAAGCGTACCTGAGCGAGAGTATCTCCCGGACGAACCTTGATGGCAAACGACCTTGGAACCACTTCCAGAAACAGCGGCCCCTGGTATCCTGCCGGGATTTCGTCGAATGCCCGTCCATTCTCCGTCACCACGCGCGTGAATACGTCCAGGCGTCCTGTCGTGCTCTTAGGATTTGCGCTCGCGGCCACATGATCGGGCAGCGCCAGTCGCTCCTGCAGCGGGAACATGTAAACCTGGTTCCGTTCCAGGACCGTTCCCGATTCCTTAATGGGGACGTCATACCATTTGAATCTGGAAAGCTTCTTCGCCATGCCTTCTTGGCGTGGCAGGAAGCTGCAGGTGACTCGGTGAGCAATTTCGCCAAGGCGCAGATCAAGGCTGTTCGGTTGAACCTGACGTTCGGAGAAGTCGGAGGCCGCGGTAACGATGCCGTTCTTAAGAGCCTCGATGATCCATTGCGACGGAAAGACTCCGTTTATGTTGGTGTCGTTATTGATGAGATCTGTCATAGAATGTGCTGACTGTCCACTCGATTTGATGGCCGATAAAATCTGTAGCTTTAGCAAGTATACAAAAGCGTGATAGTGATTTTACCTCATAAGAGAGACCAAGATGGAAAAGGCGTTTCCTTCTTGATCTCCCTTATGAGGTATATTTGGGATGTGCGCTTCCATGCGCAACGTTCTTATGGAGACGCTGCTAAGTGCTTTTTCCCGTATCCCTGACCCGCCGGCAAATGAAGGCCGCCCTGTGTTGTGCCGCGTTCCTGTCTGTGCCGTCAGCCGTGTTCGCGCAGAGACTGCCTGATTTGCCGTCCGCAACCGTTCCCGCGCAGCCGAAGCCGGCGGTCGTGTACAAGAAAGTCCCTCCGACGAAAAAGCAGCTCGGGCTGATGATGCTCGGGGCGATCGCTAAGCGAGACACGAAACAGGTAAGCAAACTTCTGGGGCAAGGAGTTGATGCAAACACGCGCGATCCTCGCGGCAATCCGGCGCTGCTCTGGGCAGCATCGCGGCGTGACGACGCCGCGATCATCGATTTGCTCCTCGGTCACCACGCAGATCCCAACGCTCATGGCGCAGGCGGCAGTACGGCGCTACGAGAAGCTGTGATCTCAGGAAACGATGCGGCGATCAAGCTGTTGATGGAGCATGGGGCGAATGTGAACGTTGTCGACGGCAGCGGCTTCACTCCACTTGCAATCGCCGCGCATCTGAGCCGTGTTGACACGATGCGAACGCTCATGGATCATGGCGGCAAGCCGGATGCCGGACTTCCTCATGGAATGACGCCATTGATCGAAGCCTCAGGCCGTGGAGACGCCTCCGTTGCCACCCTGCTCATCGAGCGAGGGGCAAACGTAAATGCGCGCGCCGAGAATGGGGTAACTCCGCTCTTTGCTGCTGTTGCAGGAAACGGCGGACGTCCGCTTGCACAGCTGCTGATCGACCATGGGGCAAATGCCAGCGCCAAGGGAATTCGTGGAGTCAGCCCGCTGATCGCAGCCATCGGCCGGAAGGGGGCAGATACTGCGGGGCTATTGATCGACCATGGCGCAGATGTCAATGTTAAGGACCCCGACGGCCGCGCGCCTCTGCTTTTTGCGGCCTTCCAGGGAGATGCCACGCTCACCGAGCAGCTTCTTGGGCACGGCGCGAATGTTAACACCAAGGATCCTCGTGGCAACACGCCCTTGATTATTGCCGCCCATCAGCAGAAGATCGCCCTCTGCAAGCTGCTGCTCGCCCATGGCGCTTCGGTAAACCTGGCGAACCAGGCTAAGTTCACACCGCTGATGACGGCCGTATACGCCAAGGATTTGCCACTGGCCCAGCTGTTCATCGAACATGGCGCGAATGTAAATGCTCACGATAAGGATGACTTTACACCGCTTATGATTGCTGCGACAGTGAAGAATGTGGGGATTGTGAAACTGTTGCTGTCGAAGAAGGCCGATGCTACCGTTCGCAACAAGTACGGAGCATCGGCGCTGGATTTCGCCCGCGGTGTAGCCTCAATCTATCCACTGGTAGAGGCCGCCGTGCCGGCATCGATGCGCAACGCAATGACCATGAACCCGCAGTCGGCGCCGCAAATCGATCTGACGCCAACCGGCCCGTACATACCCGGCGTATCTCAGCCCGCAGCGCCGCAGCAGAACTGGGGACTGATAGGGCCGCATCCGATGCAGCCAAATCCTATGCCCAAGGCAGCGCAGCCGCCAATTGTTACGGTACCTGCTGCGCCAGGGAAGGGGCATTAGGCGCAGGCGAGGCTAAAAGTCTTCGCCGTTCCGATAAACGTCAATGATCTTTGCCGCCGCTGTCTCCGTATCGCCGGGCAGCGGCATTCCCATTTCTGTTCGCGCCAGTCCGGCAAGAAGATGGCTGATGTCGGCCACCGTCGCACCACGCTGCAGCTTGGCAATGACGGTTTTGACATAGCTGTCATACTCGTCCATCGCCTCGGGAATACCAAACACGCCAATCGGATCCCAATCGACGAGCAGGATCAGCCGAATATGGCCCTCAAGAGTTGCAAAAGCTTTCCAATCGCCGGGTTGAGGCATATTTAGACGTCCGTCAGAACCCTAAGGCTTCTCCGGGGGCCTAGTGCTCCGCGCGTTTACTTCTTCCCCAAATTCCCCCACGCCGCGCCGATAACCGTAAGGCTCAGGACGATCGTTCCGCCGATAGCGGCCATTACCCCGACTGCGGCTGAAGGACCGATGCGCCGGAATCGGGTCTCGTTGCCGGTGATCTCAATATAGCCCGCCGGTTCGGCGGAGACGCCTCCGCCCCCACCGCCTCCGCGCTCGTTCTTTGCCTCACCCTTGCCGAACCCAAACCCGAATCTGGTTTTGATCCGCGCGATGGGAATAACGGTGACGCCTTCGCGCTCGATTGGCGTCCCATAAACGACGCTCGCGTTTGCGATGCCGCCCAGGGCTTCGGCGATTTTCTCGCCGAGGCCAGGGCCGTATCGCTCTTCGATGGATGCCTTAAGCTCGTCCTGATCGGTCATGGCTTTACTCCAGTCCCGTCTCTGCCCATTCCACGGCTCTTACCAGAGCGCGCATTTTGGCGAGTGTCTCCTGATATTCGTACTCCGGCACAGAATCCGCCACGACGCCTCCGGCTGCCGCCAGATAGATCGTGCCGTCCTTGACCAGAGCCGTGCGGATCGTGATGGCGCTGTCCATGTCGCCGCTGTAGGAGAAGTAGCCGATGCCGCCGCCGTAGTGGCCGCGCCGTGTGGGCTCAAGCTCCTCAATGATCTCCATCGTGCGAACTTTGGGAGCGCCGGTAAGCGTGCCAGCCGGGAACGATGCCCGCAGGACGTCGAATGCATCCATGTCGTCGCGAAGGGTGCCGGTGACATGGCTTACGATGTGCATGACGTGCGAATACTTCTCGATCACCATCAGGTCGTCAACCTTAACGGTGCCGTAATTTGCCACGCGACCGATATCGTTGCGCGCCAGGTCCACGAGCATCAGATGCTCAGCGCGCTCCTTCTCGTCCGAAAGCAGATCCTGCGCGATAGCGTCGTCCGCTTCCGGCGTCGCGCCGCGTCCATGCCGGGTGCCGGCGATCGGGCGGATCGTCACAACTCGCTTGGATTCGGAGACCAGGACTTCCGGCGATGCGCCGACAAGCTTAGTATCGCCGAAGTCCAGATAGAACATATACGGCGATGGGTTGATTGAGCGAAGGGCGCGGTAGACGTCGAATGGATGCGCTCGCAGCTTCTTTGAGAGGCGCTGCCCGATCTGCGCCTGGAATGTGTCGCCGGCGGCGATGTATTCCTTGGCGGTCAGGACGGCTGCCTTGTAGTTCTCTTCGGTGCGGTTTGAGACGAACTCGTCGGGCTCATCGCCGACCGGAACCGGAGGGAAGTAAGGCGGCTGCGGCTGTCTCAGTCGCGCCAACAGGTCGTCGATGCGGTTCACGGCATTGTCATATGCCGCGCCAGGATCGCTACCTTCCGCGATATGGGCGTTGCAGAGCGCAAGCATCTTGTGCTTCACGTGGTCGAATACGAGGAGCGTATCGGTAAATAGGAAAATGCAGTCGTCTAGGAGAAGGTCGTCCTTGGCCAGTTCCGGCAGCTTCTCAAAGAAGCGAACAGTGTCGTAGCCGATCATGCCGACCGCTCCGCCCACGAATTTGGGAAGCTCGGGAGTGGGCACATAGGAGTAGCGATCAAGCAGCGATTTCAGCACGTGCAAGGGATCACGCGAGCCCGAGGCCAGCATGATTTCGTGTGTCTCACCCTGCTCGGTTACCACAGCCTTTGAGCCTTTGGTCCGCAGGGTCATGAACGGATCGGTGCCGAGGAATGAGTAGCGGGCGAGCTGCTCGCCGCCTGCTACACTCTCCAGCAGAAAACTGTTCGGGCGATCGCCGGCGATTTTGCGAAAGGCGGACACGGGTGTCTCAAGGTCCGCCAGAACCTCTCGCCACACCGGTATTAGGTTGCCCTTTTGGGCTTTTTCGATAAACTGGTCGCGTGTTGGGTAAAGCATCGTTGCCATGCAGTATACCTCCGGGTAATTTCCCGTTCGATCCGGAAACGCGCCCGGCGGCTCTCAAGACAAAAGGACCGGGCGTTTGATGTTCCAAAACGCCCGGTCCTTTGTTGATATTATTCCTGATACACGATCAAGCGGTCCAGCGGCGTTCCTCGATGTTGTTGGATCGCCACCACCAGCCCAGAATAATTTGATCGCTGTAAATCATTACGGTTTGAGTATACGGATTAGCCGATGGTTTGTCAACATCCGCTGCACGGCCTTATGTAGCATAGTAACGCGGCTGATCTTCGGGAGTCGGTATGCGGCGCGAGCCTGCGCCGACGAGAATTGGATCGATCGGCCGCCGAGGTTCGCGTACGCCCGGCGCGGTATCCGGCGGTGGTTCGGGGTTTGGGCGCTGTTCACCGGCGTTGCCGATCCACCTGTCACTATCGGGCCGCTTCGATACTGTTCCTGCTGTAATGACGCCGCGTCCGGCATCTGCCAGGCGAGCGATGTTGTTCAAACGGCTCCAGCGTCGCATCAGCCGAAGTCTTTTGCGCTTGGGCACCTCAAGCAGATCCATATCATCGTATTCTTCGTGACCCAGGCGCCATACGCGCAGACAAACATGGAATCGGCGCTCCGTGAGAGGCGTGATGGATTGCTCGCTGCAGGAACGCAAGTACCATTGATAGTCGCTTAACGCTGCGCCAATGATGATCCCGCGTCCGGCATCTGCCAGGCGCGCTACCTCGCAAAGCCGTGACCAGCGGCGGACGAGCCGCAATCTTTGGGCGGGAGGGACAGTGAATAAGTCAATGTTCGCAAACGTGCTGAAACCACGCTGGTAAGCGTCAAACATAACCTTGAAGCGCTTAGCCGAGAGGGGCTGCAAACCGCTCTTACCACATGAATACAGATACCACTGGTAATCGTTCACAAATTGGTCCTCTGCGACCGAAAAGAAGCTACGTCGCCCACCAGCGCGGCGATTCAGTTGGCGGGTATTCACGCGCTGCCGCGCCTGAAAGGACTGGAGAGAGCGGACGCAAAGGTTCTCGGACCCCGGGCGCAGTGTCCGGCGGCTCATCAAATCGTGGACCATCTATGTAATCCAGCCAATCAGACGGTGGCGTGGTCCGAGGTATGTCCGCGACGGTTCCCGCTGTACGCTGCTTAGTTCGACCAAACAGACGCAGTATCAGCCCCGATATGCGGCTGCGGGGTCTTATAATCTGGGGCAATGGCTCGGCTTCGTTGGCCAGCATTATGACAAAGCCCGATTCCGAGGGTGGAAGCGGCCCTGCCCAATCAATGCCGGCAAGCGATCTTCGATATCTCCTGGAAAGGACTGTCGCATATCGAACTCGAAAGTCGTCCGGTCCAAGCGGTATACGGTTTGCGTTGCGGCATGCGCCGAGATAAAAGGCATATCGATCCATGTCCCCCTCCGTAACCCTACATAGCCCACCAGTGAGCCGCTTCGCTTGGCGGGTATTCACGCCCGGCTGAACCGGAGACAAGGGGAGCGATCGGACGGCGTGGCTCGCGCGCGCCTGCGCCGCCTTCAAGCGGAGGGCCATCGTCGGGAGGGCGTTCGTTTGTAGTCGACTGCTGCTGATTGAAGAGGCGTCCCCACGCTGACGAGAGGCGATCGGCGAGACTTGGTTCGGAAGGGGCAGGGTGGGCAAGTCGCACGATTTCCATCACGACTTCCTGGTCATCCGGTGGAATCCCTTCATACCAGTCAACATACAGCCCTTCGTAGGGCTTATCAGGATGTGACGAGAGAATTCGATCGATAAATTGCAGGCGGAAGTAATCTTCGCCTATTGGTTGGCGGCTTTCCAGATGGCAGGCCGCAAGGTAATACGAATACCGATTCATGGGCTCCTCCGGACAGAACGAAACAACGTTAATTGTAATACTTCTGCCCGCAGGAGTCAACCATGGAAATTCTAATAATGCTTAATTCTGCTTGCCAACGCGCTCTTTTGTGGCCGCGCTCAGTTTGGTCCAGCGCGGGTTGAAGCCGTATTTGCGCATCTCCTTGAAAGTGGGCGCCCACTGCCAGCCCTGCTGCGTCTCACGATAGATGCCGATCATGCAGCCTGTCCGGTCCGCGCCATGCTGGCAGTGTACGAATACGGGCTCGCCAGGCGCTTTCTTCAGTGTCGCGAGCAGGGTATTCACCTGCTTCTGTGTCGGCGGCTCGCTGCCCATCGGCAGGTTGATGAAGTTGAAGCCCATTCCCTGCGCAATGGCCTTCTCCTTCTTTACCGTCTTTGGCGCAATGCGAAGGTCAACTACGGTGCGAATGCCCATGGCCTTCAGTTTTGTTAGACCGGCTGTGGTCGGCGCAGCGCCGCGATAGATGCCGGGGCCAACCTGATGAAAGTTCGGGAGGTCCTCAGTGGCTCGGGCCGTGGCCGACAGCATGGAGACGGCGACAAGCGCGCCGGCGATCGACAGGCGGGTGAAATAGCGTGTTATGTTCATAGAGTAGGTGAATATCCGAATGGAATTCCGGCTTGCCGGGGTGTAGATAGATCTGCAAACAGTTTACGCCATTTTATCACGCCTTGGCAACACATGCCTGCTGCCCTGGCGGTTAAACTGCCCAGAGGGCACCCGCTATGAAAAGCCCGATGTGCCCCTGCGGGCACTCCAGAGGAAGGCTACGCCTTCTGTTCTTGAGTCGGCGCAGGCCGACATAGGGCACTTCTTAGCCGGTGCCCTCTGGGCAGTTTAACCGCCAGGGCAAAGCCGACGCATAATATATTGGTTTCACCTTCTTGGCTCTCCTGGAATACCTTGCCTCCGCACTCCCACAACAAATATTTCATTCTACTTAACCTTCCCCTTGACCTTGCCGCCGGAAACCTGTATAATCACCACTAATACGACGGACAAAGTATCATTCAGGCAGGCGATCGAAGACGCTTTTGCCGCCGTGCTTGTCCTGATCAACACGTTTCACTGCGAAAGCTGACTCGACAACAAGAGGCTGGAGACCCATATGGGCGTCTCCAGCCTCTTGTTTTATTTTGAATTACTAGTAAATCGATCAACAAACATACAGAAAGCAGGATGAGCATGAGTTTCCCGGAAACATCCCCCTATATAGCCGGCGAGCGTGAGGCCCTTGTTCTCGAAGCGGACGTCGTTGTGCTTGGCGGCGGCCCCGCCGCGACATGGGCTGCGTGGAGCGCGGCGCAGCAGGGCGCAAAGGTCGTTCTCGCAGATAAGGGCTACTGCGGGACCAGCGGCGCGACGGCCTCCGCCGGCACCGGTGTCTGGTATGTCGCTCCCGATCCGGACAAACGAGCGGAAGCCAAAGCCAGCCGGGAAGCGCTTGGCGGACACCTCGCCGAACATGAGTGGATGGACCGAGTCCTCGACCAGACCTATACGAATATCAATCAGCTGAGCGATTGGGGATATCCATATTCCAAGGGCCAGGACGGCGAACCGGAGCGCGGCGGCGTTATCGGCCCGCACTACATGAAGCTGATGCGAAACATCGTTCGGAAGGCCGGCGTAAAGATCCTCGATCACAGCCCGGCGCTTGAGCTTTTGATCGATGACCATGGTGTCGGCGGTGTCGCAGGATACCAGCGTCAGGAGAAGAGGCCGTATCAGGTTAAGGCAGGAGCTGTTGTCATTGCCACCGGTGGCGTTACGTTCCTCAGCAACGCAGTCGGGACCAACGTCCTTACAGGCGACGGAGCGTTGATGGCGGCTGAAGTCGGCGGCGCGATGTCGGGCATGGAATTCTCCAACGCCTATGCCATGTCGCCCCTGCACTCGTCGACCACTCGCGGCGCGCACTACCGCTTCGCCACCTTCTACTACGAGGACGGCTCCGTAATCGAAGGAGCATCCGGCCATTCGCGCTCGGCGATTGCCAAAGCTCTGATGAAAGGCCAGGTCTACGCTCGTTTCGACCAGGCGCCGGAGGAGCTACGCCAGCATCTGCGTGTTCAGCAGGTGGACTTCCACACCGTCTTTGACCGTCTGGGCATCAATCCGTTCACGGATAAGTTTCCGATCACACTGCGTCTGGAAGGGACCATGCGAGGAACGGGCGGTATTCAACTGACCGATTTCGACTGCTCGACCATCGTTCCCGGCCTTTATGCCGCTGGCGATGCGGCCACACGGGAACTGATCTGCGGCGGCTTCACCGGAGGCGGCAGCCACAACTCCGCATGGGCGATGTCGTCGGGCCGATGGGCAGGCGAAGGGGCGGCGAAGTACGCGGTCAGTCTGGGAGAGCGAGCGCATGATCGAAAGCTTCGCGGGGCGGGGCGCGCTGCGCTCAGGCCCACATCGACATCGAAGTTCAATGCCGATGATATCGTAAAGGGCGTTCAGAACGAGATGTTCCCCTACGATAAGAACTACTTCCGCTCCGACGCCGTGCTGCAGCGATCTCTGGAAGAGCTGGATCAGCTCTGGAAAGCGGTGCAGGGACATCCAGACATCGAGAAGCGAGACATTCTTCGCTCTCGCGAGGCGGTAGCTCTGGTGGCAAATGCGCGCTGGGCATACAATTCGGCCCGCACCAGGACGGAATCCCGCGGTATGCACAAGCACATGGACTATCCGGGCAAAGATCCCCGGCAGCAGCGCCGGCTTCTCTCCGGCGGTCTCGATACGGTATGGACCGAGTTCGACCGAAACGATCCGCTTCCCGAGCTGTCGGGAGACCCGGGCCATTCCAAGGAGGCAATCGCCGCATGATCGAGTTAGTAAGCCAATCCCGCTGCATTGAATGCAATCTCTGCGTAAGGGTCTGCCCCACCAACGTCTTCGATGAAGTCGAGGGGGCTGCGCCGATCATCGCCCGCAAGTCGGACTGCCAGACGTGCTTTATGTGCGAGGCCAACTGCCCCGTGGATGCTCTGTACGTCGCGCCACAGTTCGACCGCGATATCGACGTGAACGAAGAAGAGCTCATCGCGGCCGGACTGCTCGGAGGTTTCCGGCACAACTGGGGCCTTGCCCCGGGGGAAGTGCCGAACTCAGCCCGCATGGAACGCTGGAGAACAGGGCGATTTCAATGAATTCGCAGGCGCTTGCCCGTTAAGACCCCTCCTTGCGTCCTCCTGTGGGTGCAGGTCTCCGTACCTGCACGAAGGAGGGGATGGGGTGGGTCTTAACGGGCGAACGCTTGTGAGTAATTTATTGCGCCTAAGCAATCGGAGGGGTAGTCCCCTTCGGTATTACCACAAAATCCACATTGCTTTGCGCCATGGCCGTTGACGAATGCACGACGATCGGTCCGGTGCCGGCTCCTGCCGGCACTGTTGCCGTGATCTGATACGCGGCCGTGACGGCGAACGATGCCGGCACTCCGTTGATCGTTACCGATATCGTCCGTCCAAGGCCGCATCCACTGATTACGACGGTCGAATCGACCGGTCCAGCGCTCGGCGAGAAGCTCGCAACAGCGTACTGCGCCAGGTCTTCGGCTGCCGACGCGCGTCTTGGGGCGGCGACAACCACTTCCAGTAAGAGCGAGCCAAACACGGCAACCGGTATGCCGCTCCCCGCTGATTCAAATGACGGTGAAACCGTGGGCGATATGTTCCGCAATATTTGCACAATAGTTACCCGCCTTGGTCTGTATTTCCGGCGTTGCAGGTATTGCTTGCCGGATAGCATCACATCCAAGTTCCGTTTAGACGAAACCACCGATGAAGCTGTCGTCGACGAAGCGCCTACTCCGCGCATAATTCAATTATAAAGGGGGAGGTGTGGACGAATCCGTGGACGAGATCGCAGGAAATGCATCGCCGAGAGAGAAATGTGATGCCAGACGCGAGATGAACAGGGATTTTTAAGCCCCTTATGCCAATTCCGGCATGACCTATGCTTACAATGTGGCATAGTCTGCCTGGCTCGCTTTTGCCCTGGCCGTCTAAATCTCTTCCAACAGCGGAGCGCACTCTCTTGAACGATGGATCTCGCGATGTCGCGGCATTCTCTCTTCAACTCTTCGGTCGAAGTTTAGCAGTATTTGCCCACGGCCGGAACTCCGAACCCACGCCTCTCTCCCTGACGATCCGAACACGCAAGGGACTGTGGCTGCTTGCGCTTCTCGCTCTCAATGCCGGTAAGGAAGTGCCCCGAGAGTGGCTTGGCGCAGCGCTCTGGCCGGACAGTGAGGTGCCTCGCGATACACTCCGGCGAACTCTCACCGATCTGCGTTCCGGAATTGGAGACCTTGCATCCGCCATCGAATCTACCCATACCTGGATCTCGCTTCGTATCCCGCCGTCATCGGTCGACGTCCTGCAGTTTGATTTCCTGATCAAGCAAGGGACTCAGGCTGCCTTGCAGCAGGCAGTGGATCTGCACCGTGGTCCGCTCCTGGAAGATTGCCAGGATTCATGGGTTCTCCTGGAGAGAACCCGGCGCGCCCACGACTATTCGGCGGCGCTTGAGACCCTTTCTGCGGCGCACATCCAGAGCAACGACTACCCTGCGGCGATCCGCTGTCTGCGGCTAGCAATCGCCTCCGATCCATCTCAGGAGCGGCTCTATAGGCGTCTTATGACTGCTCTCGCCGCGACAGGCGAAACCACTGCCGCGATTCTCCTTTACCGGGAACTTCGTCGGAATATGGTTCGCGATGTTGGCCTGGAAGTATCTCCCGAGACGATAGCCCTCTACCGGGAGATACGCTCGTCTGCCGGAAACGCGGCGGACGCCTCACTCAGCCTTCGTGGCTTGGCGCCTGAGTCGGCTGAAGACGCGCCATCGGCAAATCCGACCAACCTTCCCTCTCCACTGACCACCCTTCTTGGACGCGCGGACGGCATAGAGCGTGTAAAACAAGCCTTCGGCAGTTCACGCCTCATTACTCTTCAGGGTGTTGGTGGCATCGGTAAGACCCGTCTGGCAATCGAAGCAGCCAATCAGCTTCGCCCGCAATTCCCCGGCGGCGTCTGGTTTGTAGACCTCACCGTCATCACCGATCCCACTCTGCTGCCGGCGGCCGTTGCCGCGGCCGCCGAGGTGAGAGAAGAGGGTGGAGAAGATATCACGAAGTCGCTGACGTCTGCGTTGCAGTCTAAGACGGCTCTTATCGTCATGGACAATTGTGAGCATCTCATCGAAGGCTGTGTGGCGTTCGTTCGCGGTCTGATACGTCAATGCTCCATGGTAAGCGTCCTGGCGACAAGCCGGCAATCCCTCCGGCTGACGGGCGAGACCGTTATCCCGATCGAGCCTCTATCCGTCCCCGATCGTGTCGCCCTGGCACAGGACGAAGATATCGACTTCATCGTACAGAGCTCTGCGGCACTGCGATTGTTTGTTGAGAGAGCTTCGGCGATACAGTCCGAGTTCAAGCCATCCAGGGAGAATATCGCTTCTCTGGCTGAAATCTGCAGGCGTCTCGAAGGGATACCGTTGTCGCTGGAACTTGCCGCAGCGCGCGTCTCGGCACTCTCCGTGCAGCAGATCGCCGGATTGCTCAAACAACGCCTTCGTCTGCTGACGGGCGGCGACCGGGCGGCTCAGCCGCGCCAGCAATCGTTGCGCGCCTTGATCGATTGGAGTTACGATCTGCTGGGGCCGGATGAGCAATTGTTGTTTGCGCAACTCTCCATCTTCCTTGGCGGTTGGACCCTTGAAGCTGCCACGGCCGTTTCCGGAGCGGACGGTGAAGATGGGCAATGGGAGACGCTGGATCGCATTGACGCGCTTGTGGAGCAGTCGATGATTCTGGTGGAGCAAAAGCCCGATGGCGTGGCCCATTACCGTATGCTTGAGACGTTGCGCGAATACGCCGGTGAAAAGCTGACTGTTCTTGGAGAGCGTGAGGCGGCACAGGATCGATATATTGATTGGTATGTGCATTGTGCCGAGGAGGCAGAGAAGGAAAAGGGCACTGCAAACCAGGCCGCGACACTCAATGGGATCGAACAAGACCACGATAACTACCGCCAGGCTCTCCAGCTTGCAGGGCCTGAGATCCGGGCGCTAAAGATCGCAGCATCCCTGTACTGGTTCTGGTATATCCATGGCCACTACACCGAGGGAAGAACCTGGCTTGAGCGCGTCATTGCCGACAATCCCGATGCTCCCGCGCATCTGCGCGGCCGTGCCATCCGCGGCGCAGGCGATCTTTGCTGGGCACAGGGCAATATGGAAGCCGCCCGCCGCCTCCACCTGTACAACCTGCCTCTGCTTCGCGCGGCCGGAGATCATCGCGGCGAGATGGTTACGCTGAACAGCCTGGGACTTGTCGCATTTCATCAGGGCGACTGCGTATCAGCGTACGAATACTACCGGCAAGGCGTTGAAATCGCTCGCAGTCGGAACGATTCCAGGGTGCTTGCTCCGATTCTCTCCAATATTGCAATCGCTCTCAAGGATCTTGGACGAATCCCCGAAGCAATCGAAGCGTTGCGTGAGGCGGAAGCTATCAATAGGGAAATTGGCGACCGCCGTGGTCTCGGCCTGGTGATCCATACCCTGTGCCTGCTGGCAACTCGCCAGGGAGATTATCAGACGGCTTATCGATATGTGGAAGAATCCATCAACGCTGATCGGGAGATGGGGGACGAACAAGGGGTAGCCGTAGGCATCCACACTCGCGGCGATATTGCCCTGCTGGAAGGCGATCTCAATACGGCTCAGGACAGTTATGTCGAGGCGCTTGCGACGTTCGAGCGGCTTGGCTCAAGAAGATCCATAGCAGCCGCGCTATGCGCTCTCGGCAATGTATCGTATGCGAAAGGGCAGGAGGATGCCGCACGCGACTACTTCCACCGAAGCCTCGTGATCGAGATCGCTCTCGACAACCGCCACGGCATGGCCGACTGCCTGCGCGGCTTCGCCCATGTCGAGCATGCGGAAGGCCGGTCTGCCATGGCAGCTCAACTGCTCGCCGTGGTGCGCCATGAGATGGAACGTCTTGGCGGCACGCCGTCGCCCCAGGCTCAAGCCGAGTTCGAAAAGCTATCCGGCGACGTACACGCTGCTCTGGGCGAAGAAGCGTTCCAGGCCGAATGGGAAGCCGCCGACAAAAAGGATTTCTGTGGTGTGGCCAGAGAAGTGTTGGCTAGCGATGGCAATTTGACGCGCGCACGAATTGTTAAGACAGACTGAGACACAAATAAGACGGATAGAAGGGGCAGATAGCAGACGGGCAGAGACAAGCTCTGCACCCTACACGATGAGAAAGTGGCGTTCACAGTTAAACTAACAGCGCTTGCATTACCGGAGGTCGGCATATCGACGGCACATGATGAGCACCAGATCATCGATATGCCGTAAGCGCGTTTTTCTCATCATGTAGGGTGCAGAGCTCGTCTCTGCCCGTCTGCCTTGCCAGTTTTCCTTCCACTACTTACCCCACACGATTGCGGTTCTCTCCTCGCGCGAACGCCTTTACATTTTCGATCGTCTCAGTGACGAGCCTCTCCCGCGCTTCGACCGTCGCCCAGCCGATATGCGGCGTCACGACAAGGCGTTTCGACCACGGCGTGCCGGTGGCCAGCAACGGATTGTCTGCGGCCGGCGGCTCCGTGCTCAATACGTCGACTGCCGCTCCCGCTATTTGCCCTTCCGCAATCGCTGATGCCAGGACGGCTTCATCGACAAGAGGTCCTCGTCCTGTATTGATGAGGTACGCAGACGGCTTCATCTGCTTCAGAAACGCTTCATTGACAAGGTGCTGCGTCTGTGGTGTTAGCGGGCAGTGCAGCGAAACGTAGTCGGCAACCGGGAGCGCTTCCTCAAGCGGCATACGCCCCGGGGTTGTCGATCCGGGCGCGGCTGCCGCGATATGCTTCATGCCGAACGCGGCGCTGATCGACGCCACTGCGCCTCCGATCGCGCCGGTACCCACCGTCACCAGTGTCTTGCCGGCCAACTCATGTATCGGCGCGACAAGAAAGCTGAAATCCTGACAGCCTGACCAGGATCCGGCCTTGACGGCCTCGTCATGCTGGGTGACAGCGTTCGCAAAGTGCAGGATATATGCGAACACCAGCTGCGCGACCGAAGCCGTGGAGTAGGCCGGCACGTTTGTGACGGCGATCCCACGCGACTTTGCGGCCGCGATATCGACGATGTTGGTGCCCGTAGCCGTCACGCCGATATATTTGAGCTCCGGCAGCTGCGCAAGCGTATCCGCATTCAGAACCACTTTGTTTGTGAGAATGGCTTGAGCGGCGCGGCACCGATCAATAACTTCCGATGCGGCTGTCCGAGGATAAATTGCCAGGTCGCCAAGGTCTTTAAGCGGCGACCAGACCTGTTCATTGCCCTGATCCGCCGGATCACTGTCCACGATAACGATATGCATATAAATCTCCGGAAATTATGTTACTCGACTTTAGCGCCTGATAGGGCTGCGGCGATATAACATTCAAGAAACGGCGATAAGAAATATCGCCATCTACCTGAATTTTCCGGAGGAGCCTATGAGTAGTGTTTGCGTGAGCGTTGTGCGCGTGGCGCACAAGTATCGAATTAATTCGACCGATGTATCCCAGGCGCCATCGAGCTGCCCGCGGCCTTAATTAAAGGACCACATGGACTGCCTTGCCTTAAAGGCAGCTTGCCGGCGACCCTGGGACGCGTCGTGCTCACGACACCGTTACCGGGAGTTTCCGTTGCAGGATAAATCGCATCGAAAGCGGCACATCGTGGACCCGAACAAGTGGTTCCAGTGCATACATTGCCGCGAAGCCATCGTTCCCATCGCGTATGGGACTGAACATCGCAATCACTGTCCATGGTGCTTATGGAGCAAGCATGTGGACAATAGGCCGGGGGATCGGGCCGCCGATTGCAGCGGACCGATGGAGCCCATCGGGCTCTGGGTTCGCCGCGACGGCGAATGGGCTCTCATCCATCGCTGCCAGGCCTGTGGAGAGATTCACACCAACCGCATCGCCGGCGACGACAACGAACGCGCTCTGCTCGCCCTGGCCATCCAGCCACTCGCAAAGCCCGCGTTTCCGCTCGAAGGCGTCGCACGTTAAAAAGAATGGATAGAGACAAGCTCTATCCCTACACGATGAGAAAAACGCGCTTACGGCATATCGATGATCTGGTGCTCATCATGTGCCGTCGATATGCCGACCTCCGGTAATGCAAGCGCTGTTAGTTTAACTGTGAACGCCACTTTCTCATCGTGTAGGGGGAGAGCTTGTCTCTACCCGATGGCGGTACGACATCTGTGACCGTTTATCTACTTCAACCAATCATCGCGTCATCAATCGATGTCCCGGTCAAACGAATCTGGTAGGGCCATTGCTCGCCGCTTCCCTCGTCTCCACTCCTCAAATGCATCCAATGCTCCGTCGGCGCGCCGCTGACCACCAGCCATAGGAATGCCGTCTTGTCGGGAACGACAAACTGCGTCGAGCCCTCTACGGCAAACAAGCTCGGGCCATATACCCGGCGGCCATCCTCCTTCACAGCCAGGAAACCATAGCGCCATCCTGCTCGCTCGACATGGATAGCCTTGAAGCCTGGAGTGCCGGCGACGCCCTTAAAGTCCAGGGTTACCTGCGTTCCTTCCGCAGGGACTTTTAGCCGAATCCCATTGTAGCCGTAGTTCTGGGGGCAGTTCGCTTCCGCAATGCGATACCAGCCGTCTTCTATGGAATTCAGCGTGCTTCGATGCTGGTTGGCGTATTGACGGGCCAATTTATCGATCCTGCGCAGGTCCCATGTGATGAAACGGCGGCCCGCATCGAACATCTCGTCGTTGAACTGCGTCTGACTGAGCTTTGACAGGCGCTTATAGGCCATCACGGGATCCTCTCCCGGCAGCGCCTGACGCCAGAGTTTCCCAATGAAATCCACGCCATGCCGGTTGGACCAGTACTCAAGGACATAGGGAGAGCAATACTGGTTCGCCTCATGCATAAACGCCAGATGCGTGTTCTTCAGATAGTTGACCAGATGGTAGTTCTCGAAGGTCATCCACTCCGGGTAGACCTGCCAGAGCATAAACTGCGATGTCATCTCAAAGATGCCCTGACCGGTGCCACTGAATCCGTTTGCCCCATCGGCGTGTACGAATGACTGGAAAGTATGCCCTAGCTCGTGCGCCGCCGCGCCGTAGGGCCGTCGGCTCATGCGGATGGCCGGAGCCCACAGTGTCCCCAGAGAACCGTCTGCGCCGCCGTACGCGGTTCCGTCGTCGCCACCGAAGACAACGACAAGAATTTTATACTTGTTTGCAACCGAATGCTTACTGTCCACAAACTTCAGCCGATTCACATAGCAGTCGTAAAACCTCTCACACTCCCGCAGCACCTCGTCCGGCTTGAAACGCTTGGCGGAATTGGGGTTGGCGGACGGATCGCTCCCATATTCCTTAGCCCACAATAGCGCGAAATTCTTCGACTCCACCTTTCTCTGATTACTGAACTCACTGTTATCGTTCGTGTAATCATTATTTTTCGGAACCAACCAGAGGTCAGCCGGGATATACAGCCGTTTTGGGCCGGGCTTCTCAGTCGGCTGCGAGTTGTCTGAGGCGATTGCTGCTCGGGAGGAATTTATTGCGGCGAGCGTGATTGGTCCCGCAACCAGATGTTTGAGGCACATGGCGCAAAACTTTCGACGCCCAATATCGTGTACTATCACCTTCACTGCTTCCTCCTACATCAATCTTGTATTCCATGGGATGGCTTCGCCAGGATGCCGGACGCGAAGACGCAGATCTTATTATCGCGGACAGGCAGATGCCTGCGCAATGGAAGCGTCGCCATACACATGGAATCTATTGACCTTGGAGACTGTGCGCATCAGCTCGATCATATCTCCGAGTGTTGTTAGTAGGCAGTTTCAGCCTTGTGAAGGAAACATGGCAAGCGATATGCAATCTTTACCAGGATGATAACGCTTGCATGTCCGCCGATCTGCCCCTTCCAATCCTCCCATAGCCGGGAGGGGAGCGCAAAACAGTAATGGTAAGTCCTGTTATAGTTGCTGCGCCGTCAATTACGATTTTCGGCCCTACGATCGAATTCTATCGTTCCGAACCGGGCCGCCCACAGCACGCCAGTGCGGTTAGCGGTGATTATAATGCGTCCGCCCACAGGGAGGCTGCCGCATCGACTCCGATTTCAGTAAAGTCGCGTTCGCGGAAAGGCCTCTGGCTGCTGGCGCTGCTGTCGCTGCACGCCAACCATCCGTTGTCACGAGAATGGGTCGCCGGAGCGTTGTGGCCGGAGAGCGAGAACCCGCGCGATAATTTACGCCGGACGCTTACGGATGTTCGCGGCGCTCTGGGCGATTTCGGCGACATCGTGGAAGCGACCGTGGACACGGTATGCCTGCGTGTTCCATCAGATCATGTCGATGCGCTTCTGTTTGATTCTCTGGTCAAGCGCGACGATCTTTCGTCGCTTGAAGCCGCGATCTCCCTGTATCGCGGTCCGCTGCTGGAGAACTGCGACGAGCCGTGGATCCTTATCGATCGTGAGCGTCGCACCTCAGCGTACATACACGCGCTGGAACAGGCTGCTCGCATACATCGCGATTCGCATCGGTTGAACGAGGCGATCTGGAGACTGCGGCTGGCAATCGCTGCAAATCCCCTTCATGAGAGCCTTTATATCGACCTGATGCAAGCTCTTGCAGATAACGGCGAAGCGCCGGAGGCCATCCTCACGTATCGCCGCTTGCGCCTGCTGCTTCGCCAGGAACTGCAGGCCGAACCTTCGGCAGATATTGTCGCTCTGTTTCAGCGTATTCGATCATCGACCCGCAACGCGCAGAATACCGGCGTGGCCGCGCCGTCTGCTCCTGTTGCTGCCGCCGGCACAAAAGCCTCCGAGGCGGATGATCCCTCTCCGGCCTTCGATCCTGTTAGCCCGGATCGTGAACCTTCAAGTCTGGTAACTTCAAATCTGCCACGTCCCCTTACAGGCATACTAGGGCGCGCAGCCGAGCTAAGTGACTTGGTCAACGGTCTCATGCAGCAGCGGATGGTAACCATTGTCGGCACAGGCGGCATCGGCAAGACCCGTCTTGCCATTGAGGCTGCCTCTCAATGCCAGGGCGAATTTCCTGACGGAGTATGGTTTATCGACTTGGCTGCGATTACCACGCCCGATCTTATCCCGGCCGCGCTGGCATCGGCGCTCAATGTTCAGGAGGAGCGTGGCCAGAATCTCTTACAGCTTGTTATAAGCAGGCTTGCCGCCGGGCGTCACCTCGTGATCCTGGACAATTGCGAACACCTTATCGAGGCGTGCGCATCAACGGCGCGCGAGGTAATCAATCGGTGTCCGGGCGTCCATCTTCTTGCTACGAGCCGGCGTCCTTTGCAATTAACCGGAGAGGTGATTCAGCGGCTTCAGCCGCTGAATGTGCCGTACATCCCATCTCTGCGTGGCGATTTGAATGCGGCCTCGACCGAAATTTTGCAGGCGTCTCCGGCCGTGCAGCTGTTTGTCGAACGGGCAAGCGCTATCCAACCTGCCTTCTCCTTGTCGTCAAGAAGCCTTCTCGCTGTTGCCGATATTTGCCGCCGGCTTGATGGAATACCACTTGCTTTGGAACTTGCGGCCGCCAGATCTGCCGCGCTGCCCGTGGAGCAGATCGCAATCCTTCTCAGCAATCGTTTTCGCCTCCTCTCCCGGGGCGATCGAGCGGCGAGGCCTCGACAGCAGTCTCTGCGCGCGCTGGTCGATTGGAGCTACGACCTGCTTGAACCGGAGGAGCAGGCGCTGTTCGCCCGTCTTTCCGTGTTTTCGGGTGGATGGACGCTTGATGCCGCCGTGGCAGTTTGCGCGTCAGCCGCAACCGATTTCGTTGTCGATCTGGACGAACTGGCTAGATGGGATATGATGGAATCCCTGGCTGCTCTTGTTGAAAGCTCTCTGGTATTGATGGAGCAAGGGCCGGACGGCGTTGCGCGGTACCGGATGATGGAGACCATACGAGAGTACGCCTCGGAGAAACTCAAGGACTTTGGCGAGGTCGAAGAGATCCAGCGCAATCACTTCCGATGGTTTCTGAGGATTGCTGAGGCGGCCGAGGGAGACAAGCCCGGTGAGGGACAGGCCCAGTCGCTGCGCGGACTCGCGCAAGATCACGACAATTTCCGCCAGGCATTGCAGCAGGCCGGCAGCGGCATTGAGCGTATGAGACTGGCCGTTGCCCTCATATTCTTCTGGGACATCCGCGGCTTTTACACCGAAGGACGCGCATGGATGGAGCGAGCGCTGTCGGAAGCTCCGGATGCGCCGGTCGCTCTGCGGAGCAGAGCGTTGAGAGGGGCAGGGAATATGTGCTGGGTGCAGGGCGACCTCTCTCAGGCTCGTTTGCTGCATCTTGAGAACCTGGAGATCCATCGGGCGGGAGCTGATGACGAAGGCCTTGGCCACACCCTTAACAGCCTTGGGTTGATTGCGCTCCACCAGGGCGACTTCCCGACGGCAGCGGATTACTATCGCCAGGGCATTGAAATCTTCCGCCGAATTGGGGATCGGGCCGCACTTGGCCCCATTCTCGGCAACCTGGCTATCGCAATCAAGAACCTTGGAGACTATGCCGAAGCTACCAAACTCCTCAAAGAGGCGGAAGCTCTGGCGCGGGAAGCAAACGACTTGAGGGCGCTTGCGCAGGCGCTGCAAATACTCGGAACAATCTCCGTCACCAACGGAGACTATGCCGCAGCCAGAGCCTATGTTGTCGAGGCCCTTGAGGCCGACCGCATTATGGGGAGTGCTCAAGGAATTGCCGTGAGCGCCCATGTACTGGGTGATATTGCGCTGTCTCAAGGGGACTACGACGATGCGCTCTCGCATTTTCAGGAGGCGCTTGAGAGTTTTCGGAGGATCGGCTCAAAGCGGTCGATGGCCGCGACGCTTGCGTCCCTTGGAGACGCGGCGCTTGCTTGCGGAAGGCTGCAAGAGGCGCGTGACTACCACAGAGATAGCCTGCGCCTTGAGCTGGAACTCGACAATCGCTCAGGTCTCGTCGACTCTCTGCTGAGCATTGCGCTTGTTGAGGCGAAAGAGGGGCAATGGGAGCAGGCTGCAAGGCTGATGGGAACAGTAGAGACCGATGCCGCGAAGATCGGTTTCTCATTTCCACCATACCGTCAGGAAGAGATCCGATCTGCCCACAGCGCCCTGCTTGATGGGCTTGGCCGGAAAGCGCTGGAAGACGCACTGGCCGAGGGCGCTTCAACAGATCTCAGGGATGCCGTCTCGCGCTGGCTCGACGGCTCCGATATCGCGAAACACTGAACTCCTACTTGCGCCACCATCCCGGCCGAAAGCTATTCGGCCGGGCACTGTATGTCTTGCCTTCCGGCAGCGCTACTGCGGAGAGTAACCCTCCAAGGCCGCAGCCGGTATCGACCCCAATATAGCCTATCGTTTTAGCAAACGTCACCTTGGGCATCGGAGTGTGTCCGCGGACGACTGTCTGTTCCCAAACCCGTTTTTCGATCCCTGTCACCTTGCCCCAGCGCCACCTCTCCTGCACTTGCGACTGAAGCGGTCGTGAAAGGTCCCAACCTGCGTGCGTAAAGATAAAGTGGTCAGTAATATAGAACGGGAGTGTCCACGTCTCGGCCTGGAAGTAAAACCGCTGGTGGCTGTCCGGAATAGAACGGGGATCGCCCGGGACGATAGGGTATCCGGCGCGCTCGTAGGAATCGATCGTATTCTGGCTGTCCATGCCGTTCATCGCGCTGTAGTCTCCGTTTTCCAGGAAATACATCATCGCTTCCTCATGGTTGCCCTGTAGACAGACCTTGCGACAGCGATCAAACACAATCACCTGCTCGACACAGTCGAAAGCATCCTGACCGCCCCGGTTGATGAGGTCGCCGAGAAAGACTACAAGGTCCTCTGGCTGCACCGGCAGCTTTTTGAGAAGAGTACGAAGCGCGTCCGCCTCACCATGGACATCGCCGATTGCGTAGATCATGAACGAAGATCCTAATCAGAGCAAGTGAAGATCTGGGTATTCACTCTATAAGAGAACGAGAAATGCCCTGGCGATTGAAATCACGGGCTGGTAAGTTCACGAAGTCGGCCTGCGCCGACTCGGAAAAGTCTTCGTAGACCTTTCTTCAGTGTCCGAAGGGACACTTTGTGACCTTGCCA
>Ga0207671_10000826_pt1 | contig 39307 bp, 34 predicted proteins | sample KBSC24metaG_FD_184352 | JGI IMG/M metagenome (GOLD analysis project Ga0207671, IMG submission 184352) | Corn rhizosphere microbial communities from Kellogg Biological Station, Michigan, USA - KBS C2-4 metaG (SPAdes) (version 2) | ecosystem: Host-associated > Plants > Roots > Rhizosphere > Soil...
CGATTTGGTGTTACTGGTTAAAGTAAAGCGATAGATTTCACCGGTAGGCCCGTAAGGGGGTTCGATAGAAGGGTTGACACCATCCGGCAGGTTGGCGTCGCCGATATGATTATTGATTTGAAGCCTGGCAAAATCATAATTCACATCGTCATCGAAAGTCACCTTCACCACAGATAAGCCAAACAGTGATGAAGACCGTATGCTGGTCTTTTTCTCAGCCGGGTTCATGGCAATCTCCAGCGGGCGGGTAACAAATTTCTCCACCTCCTCGGCGCTGCGGCCCGGCCATTGGGTAATAATGGTAACCGAAGTATTGGTCACATCCGGGAAGGCGTCAATACTGATATTTTTAAAGCTGATATATCCGCCCACGGCAAGGATCGCCGTAAGGAAAAATATGAAGAGCTTGTTTTTAAGCGCTAAAGAAAGTACTGCTTTTATGAACCGATTCATTTTTATTGCGGAATGCGAAATTTCAAATGCGGAATACTTTTAAATATTATTTTATCATAATTGACGTCAGCTTCATCAGGTTCCAATTCCGCAATTGGCATTCCGACTTCCGCAATCATCATCAGTCTTTCAGCGATTCAAAAAGATACACTTGGCGTGACGCCACAATCCTGTCTCCGGGTTTTAAACCGGAACGTATATACGCCCTGTCTTCCACACGTTTGGCGATATCCACCTGCTGGATGCGGGCATGCGCCTTGCCATCTACCACGATCACATAATTTTTATCATTGTCAAAAACCAGCGCGCGTGTATTGATCACAGGCAGGCTCTCACCTGATTTAGCCTTGATAACCACATTGGCAAACATCTCCGGTTTCAGCTTATTGCCCGGATTGGCGATCTTCACCCTGGCTTTCACTACTTTGTTATCAGGGTCGAGCACGTCATATATCTTGTCGATCTTTCCTTCAAAAACTTTGTCAGGATAGGACAGGGTAGTGATCTTTACCGGGTCGCCGGTTTGCACGCTGGCAATGTCCGACTCGTAAATATTGATCAGCACAAATACATCCGACAAATCGGCGATGGTGAAAAGATTCTGACTATTATCAGCCCTTACCTGCGTGTTGTCGGTCAGGTTCTTTTCGATCACAAAACCGGAGATCGGCGATTTGATCACATAACCCTGCGCATTGCTGTGGTTGATATCTATAACAGCCCCGGCACGTTTACTTTCGGCTAACGCTTTTTGATAATCTGATTGTGCTTGCTCAAAGTCCTTTTGTGACGCCAGTCCGCTTTTATACAGGTCCTGCGTAGATTCCATAGTACGTTTAGCACTCCGCACATCTGCTTCAGATGAAATATAATCTTTATTAAAACCAGCCATTTCCGCACTCTTCATGACTGCCAGGGTTTGTCCCTTACTCACTACATCCCCTAACTGGATATGCACATCCTGCGCCACGCCGCTCACCATCGGAAATATCTTGACCATTTTGGTTTCATCTGGCGCAATGGTGCCGGTTAGGTTGATCTCGGACAAGGCGCTTGCTTCCTTAACCGTATCGATGAGCAGGCTGCTCAACAGGCTATCCGTTACCTGGAATTTTTCTTCCTTTTGATCCTCGGCGTTTTCGGCATGGCGGCAGCTTTGCAAAGCCAGCGATAGTGCTGATAAAGCAAATGCAAATCCTAATATTTTATATCTGTTGCGTAGCATTTCTATTGTTGATTAAAAAAGGGAGTACCGGTGACGTAGTTTAGTTGCTCCAGCGAAGTGATCCGGTTGAGCTGTAAATTGTTCAATTGTATCGTGTTGGTTTTATAGGAATCATAGAAGTCGAGAAACTCCAGCATACTGATGTTCCGCTTTTCATAGTTCTTAAAAACTTCCTGTATCAGGTGATTGAAATCGTCCTTAAACTGCGGGTCGAAACTATTATATAATTTCTCCAGCCGTAGGGCACTTTTATAATTCGTAGCCACGTCACTTTCTACTTGGTTTTGCTGGTTCTGGAATTGCACTTTACTCTGATCTATCGCGATCCGCGCCTGCGAAATGGCGCCCTGGTTACGATTGAAAAATGGCAAACTGAACGCGATGCCGCCGCCGAGGTAATTATTACTGTAGCCCCCCAGCTTATCAAAATTGAGTGAAAGTGAAACATCGGGCACCGCTGTTGCTTTTTGAAGTTTCAGGTTGACATTGCTGTAATCGACAGCAACTTTTGCACTTTTTAGGTCATAACGGTTAGTATATGCCGAGTCCAGCAATTGCTGGTAAGGAACAACTGCAACGACCTGCTTACCATTCAGGTCAACGCTCAATTGTGGATCGATGTAGGTATTCGGTGATGCTTTGATCAGCATCCTGAATTCACTTTGGGTGGTATCGATGCCGGTTAGTAAATTGTTATACTCCGCCTGTAAGGAATAAAGCTGAGATTGTATCCGCAGCACTTCCTTTTCAGCGATGTTGCCTTTGGCGTATTGTTGCTTGAATACATCCAATGTTTTTGATAACGATCCTATCTCCTCGTTATACACCTTAGCCGATTGCTCCTGGAAATAGATGGTATAAAAATCATTCCTCAGCGTATATTTCAAAGTACGCAGCAGATCGAAGAATTGGTATTTGGCTTGGTCGACCTGTATTTTGGCTAACTGGATATTTTTGTTGCGCTTACCAGCAGTTGTAAAAAGTTGTGAAATGCCAAAAGATTGCTCCTTGTAGGCTGGCCCCTGGGTTTCATCGGTAGCCCGGATACCATTTGAAAAATTAAAATCCGGATTTGGGAACAGGCGCGCCGTAATTACCCCCGCGCTGGCATTATCGATATTGTAACGTTGAGCTATCAGGTTCAGATTATTCTTCAGGAATTGGTCTTCAGCCTGCTTGACTGTCAGTTTAAGCGTATCGCTAACCGGGGCCTGCGCACTAACAGGTATCCCGGCAGCTATACACACTATTTGCAGCAACAGTATCTTTAGAACGTACTTTAAACGCATAAATATTATTTATGCAAAGGTAAAATCGCCGTGTTAGAGCCGAATTAAAGACGGATTAGAATAGGATTAGAATTTGTCAGGCGGCAAAATTGATGGTAATAGCAGCGCCTTTTCCGGGATCAGATTTTACATTAATAGTGCCATTATACAAGCTGATGATCTTTGTGGTGATATACAAGCCGATACCGCTGCCATTAAAATCTTTGACATTGGCGCCACGGTAAAACGACTTGAATATTTTTTCCATTTCATCTGCTGGGATGCCTATGCCGGTATCGGTAATGGTGATACTAATGCGGCTGTTGTCGGCAAACAGGTCGCATTGCACCCGGCGGTTATTCGAGAACTTATAAGCATTGCTGATGATATTATTCAGCGCGATGGAGAGCAGCGCTTTATTGGCCGGAATCAGTAATTTTTCGGGGTCATCCGGCAAGTGCTGCACGCTTACTGCGAACGCGCCCTTACCGAATTTATTGGTCCACTGGTCTGCAATTTCCCATATCAGCTCGTCAATAGCTACCGGACTGGTGGCCGCCTGGGTATAGCTCATATCTACCTGTGCCAGTTCCATCAGGCTGGTAATGGTTTCGTTTAAACCCTCCGCATCATTCAAAACTGACTTTAAAGTTTGCTGGTATTCCTCTGGTGTACGCGCTTTATTAAGGGAAACTTCAATTTCACCGATAATGCTGGTAACAGGTGTTTTTAACTCATGTGATGCGTTGGTAACGAAAGTTTGCTGCACCTCGAAGGCATTATCCAAATGTTTTAAAAGGCGGTTGAAGTTTTGGGCAAGCTTACTGATCTCATCCTTTCCGTTCCCCTCGTTTATACGCACACTGAGGTTGCTCGCCCGCACCTGCTGCATTTGGTCGACTATATCATCGATCGGTTCAAGCGATTTTTTGGCGAACCACCGCCCTATAAAAAACAATGCTGTGATAACGCCAATAAACATGATCAGCATAATTTCCACCAGGTCATCTATTCGTTTATGCCCCTGCACGTCCATAGCCGATACCAGTATCACGAAATTGCCCTGGTTATCATTATAATAAATGCCCACCGTTTGCCTGTCGCCCTCGGTGAACTCTATTTGCTTTCGTTTGCGCACCAGGTTGATCACACTGCTATCCCAATATTGCTGGCGGTCTTTAATAAATGAGGCGGTATTTTTATCGTTATAAAAACGGGTTACTTCACCGGGAAGCTCTTTCAGGGAACGCTGCTGCACACGGCTTAATGAGTCGGCAGAGATCTCATCGGCTTCAAGATAAACCTGCGCGGCTATCTTGGCCCTGTCCATCAAGCGGCTGTAGAAGTCGCCCTTAACAAAGGAGTGAAAAGAAATATAAATAGTAGCCAGCACGATCACCAGGATTACGGCCGTGATCAGCGTAAAATAAAGTGCGAGCCGGTTCCTTATCTTCATTCCCTGTTTGCCTGTTTTAAAATATAGCCCATGCCGATCACAGTATGGATCAGTTTGGTTTTAAAATCCTTTTCCACCTTTTTACGCAGGTAATTTACATACACATCGATAAAATTGGTGCCGGTATCAAAACCGATTTCCCAAACCTGTTCGGCAATATACTCGCGCGAAAGAATCTTGTTGGGATTTTTCAGAAACAGTTCCAGTAAGGTATATTCTTTAGCGGTAAGTGCTATTTGTTTCCCGCCCCGTTCCGCCGTTTTGCTCCAGGTATCCAGTTTCAGATCGTCAAATGTGAGCAGGTGATCCGCTTCTTTATTCTTATTCCGCCGCATCAGTGCCTCCATACGTGCCAGCAATTCACTGAAGTGGAAAGGTTTTACCAGGTAATCATCCGCCCCGGCTTTTAGCCCTGATACTTTATCATGCACCTGGTTTAGTGCTGTAAGCATCAGGATTGGTGTATTGCTATCGGTCTGCCTCACCCGCCTGCACAATTCAATGCCATTGGTATCGGGCAGCATCACATCCATGATCACCAAATCAAATGATTCCTGTTGCAGAAGCTTTTGAGCCGATGCACCATCCCCGGCAGTTTTTACCGTATAGCCATGCTCCTCCAAACCCTTACAGATGAAGGCGGCAACCTTTTGTTCGTCCTCGATTAAACAGATGCGATTCATGCACAGCAAAGATGATAATATTAATATAAAATTACTCTCATGTCATTTCGAACGAGGAACGAGGACAAATCTTATCCGGGCGAATAGCGGATATTTTTACTGTACAGGATTTCTCTCTGTCGTTCGAAATGGCATAAAAAATTACTTTGATAAAATCACAATCTCTATTATTGTAATACGATGAATAAGTTAACCCCATTCCATGTCGCCGTACCCGTATATGATCTGGAAGAAGCCCGCCAGTTTTACCGCGAAGTTTTGGGCTGTGCCGAAGGAAGAACTTCTGAGCTTTGGACCGACTTCGACTTATACGGCCACCAGTTTGTTATCCATTACAAACCCCGCCCGGCAGAAGATATAAACCACCATACCAACCCGGTTGATGGTCATGATGTACCTGTGCCGCACTTTGGTGTGGTATTGGAATGGGACGAATGGGAAAAACTGGCAGAGCGCTTAAAGGCATCAGACATAAAATTCATTATCGAACCCGGTATCCGCTTCAAAGGCCTCCCCGGCGAACAGGCAACGATGTTTTTTGCTGACCCCTCAGGAAATGCACTGGAGTTTAAAGCTTTTAAGGATATGGGACAGCTGTTTGCGAGATAAAAAGGCGAACATAATAACCAACCTGTCATTCTGAGCGAAGCGAAGAATCTAATGGACGATGTTTTTTGATGAACGATATTTATATTAGAGCATAATTACAAATATGCGTCAGTATAATTTCTTCACCTACATACTTACTAATTATACCAAAAAGGTGCTTTATACCGGGGTAACGAATGATTTAGAAAGAAGATTGTTTGAACACTATTTCGGAACGGATCAAAAGGAAAGTTTTACCAGTAAGTACAAGTGTTTTTACCTGGTTTGGTTCGAAAGGCATCAATATATTAATCATGCTATAGAAAGAGAAAAGGAAATCAAGGGCTGGGTAAGAAATAAGAAAGTAAGACTGATCGAAGAAGAGAATCCGGATTGAAAATTTCTGAACAGTGATATCATGGAATGGCCACCAGTGAATTCTGAATAAACTATTTATCGTTCAAAACAGCATCCGTCATTGCATGGCGGATAGATGCTTCACTGCGTTCAGCATGACAGTCTTTTATTTACTTTTTGTCATTCTGAGCATAGCGAAGAATCTATATAAGAATGACCTTGTTTTATCAAAGTATGTAGTGGAATAGATGCTTCACTACGTTCAGCATGACAAATAATTACTTAAAATATCCTCTGCTGTATCACCGCCATAAATTCAGCCTTAAACTTCTCACTTACAGGGATCTGTTTGCCTGCAATGTAAATGTGATTATCCTGTATCTTTTCCAGCAATTTGGTATTCACGATGTAGGAGTTGTGAACCCGTATAAAAGGCAGCGGCAATTGCTCTTCAATATCTTTTAACCGGCGGTAGATCAGTAGCTGCCCGCCGTGGGTAACCAGGCGCACATACTCTTTTTCCCCTTCAAAGTATAGAATATCATCCAGCCGTATCCGGCTCAGAGTCTTTCCTGATTTTACAAAAAAGTACTCTTTTTCCGGCTGCACTACAGGACTCTCAACCACTTCCCGGTTACCAAAATGCGATTCTATTTTTTGGGTCGATGTTAAAAAGCGTTTGAGCGTGATGGGTTTTAACAGGTAATCAATGGTCTGGAAAGTGTAGCTTTCCGCGGCATATTCAGAATAAGCCGTAGTAAATACAATTTTGGTTTCCTTGGGCAATATGGCAGCGAGTTCCATGCCGGTTAGCTGGGGCATGTTGATGTCCAGGAAAATAAAATCAACCTTGTTCTTCTTCAAAAATGCCATAGCTTCCACCGCATCGTAGCATTTGGCCAATAGCTGCCATTGGGTAGTCTGCCGGATCAGTATCTCCAGCAAATTCACCGCATTGGGCTCGTCGTCAATAATGATACAGCTTAAATTCATGATAGAGGAACTTTCAAAAATGCGGTAAAATATTGGTCTGATTTATCGATGTTCATCTCAAACTGGGATCCGTAAAGCAACTCCAAACGCATTCGTAAATTCTTTATCCCGAACCCATGGCAAACATCCGGCGCCGTGCTTTCATAGATCTTGTTCCGGGTTTGAAATAGCAGGAATCCATCCTGGTGGATCAGTGAGATATCCACCTTGTTCTCACTGCTCGATTTATCGATCCCGTGCTTAAAAACATTCTCCACAAAGGTCATCAGCAGCATGGGAGGGATACGTGCGTCTGGGTTAAAATCCTTTATAAAGGTGATATCGGTTTCGTGCCGGATACGAATTTTTTCGAGCGCGATATAGTTTTCCAGGAATTGTATTTCCGTTTGCAGTGAAACATCATCCTTGGGGCTTTCATCCACAAAATATCGCATGATATCTGATAGCCGCTCTATCAATCCCGCAGTCCGCGGCGCCTCGCGGTAAGCCTCGTAATAAATATTATTCAGCGTGTTGAACAGGAAATGTGGCTGCACCTGTGATTTCAACAGGTTCAGTTCCGCCTGGCTTTTTTGGACCAATATCTTTTCTGATTGCTGTTTTAAAGCAAAATAGGCTATGGCGATACGGAAAATAAAACTAAGCAGGAAAGTTAAAAAGCCGGCTACAATAAAGTAAACGAACATGCTGAAGGTCATCGGCATTGGCTTCGGTGAAAAGAAATGAATATCCAGGTACATGATCACATATCCCCGAATGATACCGGTGCCGATGAGAAAGATCACCACATACAAGATGTAGGAGAGCGTGCGTCCTTTTTCATAAAAGCGTGGAAAAAGGAAACTGATGTTGCCATAGATCAATATAATATAAAAGGCGAGGTTTATGATAGCAAAGGCACCTGCCTGGTAGATCCCATCCTCTGGCAAATAGGTAAAAAACAATATGAACAGCACAGCTACCCATACCAGCCATTGCAGCTGCTTGATAGTTGCCCGTCCGCCGAATAATTTCATATTTTAAAAGTACAAAGCTTTTTTATTTCGACTGCCTGTTTTCAATAATTAGGTTGGTTTATTCAACAAATGCCAGCGTTCGCGGGATATCGTCCATTGATTTTTTTGCCCTATTCATTAAAAATAAAGCCCCATGGGTTGAAATGATTTGCCCGGGCTGTAAATAAACACAAATTTTAATCATCAAATTAATATCAACCTGAAATGAAACTACACGCTATTGCAGTAAAACTGGCCGCCGTGATCGCCGCGCTTCTATTGCTGTTGTCACATACCATCACTTGCTTCGGAAAGGTGGCCGTTCCTTTTCCGGATGCACAGTACCAATTCAGAAATTGTCCAACAACCAACCACTCATTTTGTCAATTAAAACCCCATTCACATGAAAAAACTATGTATAACCGCTGTCATATTAGCCATCATTCAACTGGCATGCATTGATCTTGCAAAAGCGCAACTAACCTCGCTGCCAAGCGGCGGCAATAAACGGGCCTCCGTTAGCGAAGGCGTAGGCCTCACTAATGTAACCATCACTTACAGCCGGCCTGCAGTTAAAAAAAGGGATGGGCATGTTTGGGGCGAGCTGATCCCGGCAGGGTATGTCGACCAGGGCTTCGGTACCAGCAAAGCTGCACCATGGCGTGCCGGTGCTAATGAAAACACGATCATCGAATTTTCTACCGATGTAAAGATCGAAGGCCAATCTTTGCCCGCCGGTAAATATGGTTTCTTTATTGCTTATGATCCCAATGAATGTACGTTGATCTTCTCAAAAAATTCAACTTCGTGGGGCAGTTTTTTTTACAGGCAGGATGAGGACGCGCTGCGTGTAAAGGTAAAACCTGTACCTGCAGATAAGAGCGTGGAATGGCTAAAATACGAGTTTGCCGATCAAACCCCAGCCAGTGCGGTTGTACAGTTGCAATGGGAAAAATTGGTAATCCCTTTTAAAATAGAAGCGGATGTGGTGAATACCCAGCTAACATCGTTCAGGAAAGAATTACGTACCGACAAAGGTTTCACCTGGCAAGGCTGGGACCAGGCGGCGGCTTATTGCGCGCAAAATAAAGTCAATTTGGAAGAGGGATTATTATGGGCCGATACTGCTACCAGTGTGAATTTTGGGGGAGATAAAAGCTTCACCGCCTGGAGCACAAAAGCAGCGATCTTAGACAGCCTCGGGCGTACTACCGAAGCCGCCGCCGCAATGAAAAAAGCATTCCCTTATGGTAGCCTTAATGAATTATACTTTTATGCCCGCAACCTCACCCGTCACAAAAAAGGCAAAGAGGCCCTGGATGTTTTTAAAATTAACTACGATCAGCACCCTAACGAGTTCCTGACCAATGCGGGTATGGCACGGGGATACTCGGCTGTAGGCGATTATAAAAAGGCCCTGACCTATGCGCTGAAAGCACAGGCGCAGGCCCCGGATCAGCCTAATAAGGACATCGCCAACAGGTTTGTAAAAACATTACAGGAAGGCAAGGACATCAACTAAGTCTCTCCACATTGGCCGGCATCCATCCAGGATAGCCGGTCATATTTTTGAACCGGCTCTATATATTTTATGCGATCTCTAACTAAAACTACTTTAATTTTTAGCCTGGCCTTTTGCGCATCGCTATCTGCATTCAGCCAGTCTATTGTCGACACCGCCGCTAAACCGCAAGCCTTTGCCAGCGGAATTGTAACCACCCCATATACCGAATGGGCCACCTCTTTTACCCCTGATGGCAAAACCGTCTATTTTTCACGCGGCGCTATTTACTGGACCATGTGTTACTCAAAGCAAGTCGATGGCAAATGGGCAAAACCCCGTGTAGTGAATATTTCAGGCAAATGGACGGACACCGATCCTTTTATTACGCCGGATGGAAAGAAAATATTCTTTATTTCCAACCGCCCGCTGGAGGGCGCGCCGCAGGACAAACATCAGCCCAATTATCACATCTGGTATGCCGATCATTTATCAGGTGATGACTGGTCAGCCCCGCATTATCTCGATACTGCCATTAACCAAAAAGGGGTTAGCAATTTCGGGATTTCAGTAAGCCGTTCGGGCGATCTCTATTTTTGCTCACGCGATCGTGGAGGGCATAATGGTATGTCAAGCTATTCCGCAAAATGGATGGGCGATCACTTTGATAAGCCGCAATTATTAGCGCTGAGAGGAAACGAGGAGGTGCAGGACCCCTTTATCGCCCCCGATGAAAGCTACCTGATGTTCGAAAGCGGCCCCGACCTCTTCATCTGCTATAAAAAAGATAACGGCTGGACAGAAGCTCAAAAATTGGGAGCGAATGTCAACAACGGAGATTACAACTCATCACCCTGTATATCGCCCGATGGCAAAATGCTTTATTATTCTTCCGGGCGTATCAAAGGGCTTTTCAAGCCCCGCGATCCCAAAGGCAAACCCCTCAATTATGATGAGCTAACCGAAGAAATGAACAGCGTTTTTAATGGCCAGGACAATATTTTGATGGTGCCTGTTAATATCCCCAAAAACACTAACTAAAAAAAATGCAGGTTTTGATCTATATCGGATTAATATTATTGGGCGGCCTTTTAAATTTTATCATCGGGCTTAAAGGCAAGCCTGTTCACAGCCTGGCAAATGGATATCTCTTTTTAGCACTGTTACTAAGTTTGGTGGTTTGGATATTCTACTTCGCCGGGATCAAAAATGCGGTCATTCTCGACGTGCTGTCTTTCATCATGGAATGGGGCGGCATGCTGGGCCATTTGATACTGGGATATTTAACGGGCAACATACTGTTGGTGCTAAGCTCACCAGAAACGCCGGTAGATAACTATCCGTTAAAAACACTTATCCGGGCTACTTTGTGGAGCATCTCCACCCTGGTGTGTAACTCATTTATATTAGCGACAGTCGGTAAGGCGACCAATATGCCTTACATGATCGGGTTCTTTAAACAATCGGGATATGCGATATGGTTCCTCTATTTTATTATGACGGTTGAAGTGCTTGGCGGCCTGGGTGTAGTGCTGCACTTTAAGCTCCGAACAGGCCCTTTAGCCGCTGTCGGGTTGATGTTTATTATGTTCGGGGCCGTCTACACCCACTTTCATAATAAAGATCCGTTTTCAGATTCCTATGCCGCCGTGAGCCAGTTGATCAGTCTTTCTTTAATGCTTGTACTCTATTATTTTGAAAAACAGGCACACCGGGAACCTCCTGTTACGTCGATCTATGTTATTTAACGTGTTCGATATAAGAAAAACCTTGCCCCATCGGGGCTACCTGTTTGTAGAATTGGGCCACCCCCTAAGTCGTGCCCCGTTAGGGGTTACACAATTCGCGAAGGGTAGCCCCGACAGGGCAAAAATTCGGTTTGAAAATTACTTTCTACAAACAGGTAGCCCCGATGCGTCAAATCATAATAGCGTACAATCCTTATATCGAACTCACGTTAAATTAATAAGCGAATGAACAGATTAAAATGCCGGCTGCTCTTTATACTATGCCTGGGAGCATTTGCCACCGCCTCAGCACAGCAGAAAAAAATAAACAGCGATATGGCAAAATACTTCGTAGGCAGCTGGACTGGCGCAGGTGAATTTGCCAATGGAAAAAAGATCGAAGCGGATGTATCGTTCTACCTTTCTGTTGACAGCACCAGTTTAATAAATATTTATGCTGACAAAGCGCCCAACAGGTACAAAGCCACTTCGGCGTGGACTTTAGGTGCTGACGGCAATATGGTAGCCCATATCATCAATAATTTCACTGCCCTGAAAGATTTCACAAGCGATGGCTGGCAAAGCAATAAGATCGTGCTAACAAATAAGGAGCCTTATCAAAATAAGGGGATGCTTTACCAGCAATTTACTTTTGAGAAGATAGATGACGACCACTTCAAGGTGACTTATGTGTATGGCCTTGATCCTGCAAAGCTAAAAGAAGGCGACCATCTGACCTTTTCGAGATCGAAAACTGAATAACCAGATTATTTCGAAATAAAATGCAGGAAAGATTATATTTGGCTAAGACCAATTATAATCTTTCTTTTATGCTAATAACCCGCTGCTCCAGTGTTGCCGAACTAAACGAGCTTGCCTCCGAATATATTATTAAGGACCTCAGCAGCAGGCCCCGCTCACTGTTCTGCACGGCGACAGGTAATTCGCCCACGGGTATTTACCAGCTGCTGGCAGACAAGAAAGATCGGATAGACCCCCAAGGATTAAGCCTGATTAAACTGGACGAATGGTACAACCTGCCGATGGATCATCCTGCCAGTTGTGAATATTATCTTCAACAATACATGATACGCCCTTTAGGTGTATCGGACGGAAATTATACAGGCTTCAACAGCCTGGCAAAAGACACTGCCGCGGAATGCAAACGGATAAATGATTTCTTAACAGCAAACGGCCCTATCGATATATGCGTATTAGGCATCGGCCTCAACGGGCATATCGGCTTTAACGAGCCGGCTGATTATTTGCAGCCCCATGCCCACCTCGCTACCCTGAGTGATACATCGTTGAATCACACCATGATCAAAAGCTCGGGCGTCGAGGTTAAATATGGTTTTACGCTTGGCGTAGCCGATATATTGCAGTCCAAAAAGATCATATTGCCAGTATTCGGCAAAAATAAAAAGGAGATCATGGAGCAGCTATTTGAGGCTAAGATAAGTTCACAGCTGCCGGCCTCTGTTTTAGGGCTGCACCCGGATGTTACTGTTTTTTACTGTGAAAATGATAGCTAAATGTGTTCAATATGAGTAAATATAAACTGTTCTTATTTTCAGCGCTATTAATAGTTTGCTCAGTCCTGAAAGCCCAGGTACAGGTACGCAACGAGCCCCGGCATCACAATGTGCTGGAAAATAAGTATTTCAGGGTATTGGATGTGAATATCCCGCCACACGATACCACCTTGCAGCATATCCATTGCACGCCCTCTGTTATTTTGCTGTTCACCAATACCGTTACAGCCACCCAATTAAAAGGGAAGGACTGGAACAAATCTCAAAGCGTGGCCGGCAGTGCTTTTTATCACGACTTTGCCAAAGATACCACCATTCACCGGGTGAGTAATTGGGACACGGTGCCCTATCATGTTACCGATATCGAGTTGCTTTCGGTGTATGATCCTAATTCTAATCGTAAGTCACTGCCTTTTACTGTTTTGTTCGACGAAGAGAAAGCCTTTGCCTATCGCTTAACTTCAATAAGCAAACAGATCATCGATAACCGCGGGCCGATGATCGCCGCCCTGGTAGCTGGCGATGACATTATCCTGCACGATACAAAAAATAACAGGCAGATCACCATAAAGGCCGGCAAGGAAACCTATATAGAACCCGGCACCTCCTTTTGCTTATCCGCGACTGGCAAAAAAGATATTAATTTGGTTTTGTTCGAACTTAAATAATGATAGGCTATGAGCAAAGGAACTGAACAACATACCTATGATGCCATCGTAATAGGCTCGGGAATCAGCGGTGGTTGGGCCGCTAAAGAACTATGCGACCTCGGTGTAAAAACTTTGGTTTTAGAGCGCGGCCGCAACATCGAGCATATCAAGGATTATCCCACCGCCACCAAAAATCCCTGGGATTTTCCGCACCGGATGGAAGAGCCGCTGAAGGTTTTGGAGGAAAATCCGGTGATCAGCAAATGCTATGCTTATGGCGAGGATACTCACCATTTTTTTGTGAAAGATAAAGAACACCCTTATATACAAGAGAAGCCTTTCGATTGGATACGCGGCTACCAGGTTGGTGGTAAATCCATCATGTGGGGCCGGGCCTGCCAGCGCTGGAGCGACTTTGAATTCTCCGCCCCGCAGCGTTACGGCTATGCCATCGATTGGCCCATCCGTTATGCCGATATCGCGCCCTGGTACTCGCATGTAGAAAAATTCTCCGGTATTTGCGGCGACAAAGATGGCCTGGACGCATTACCCGATGGCGACTACCTGCCGCCCTTCGAGATGAGTTGTGTAGAAGAGGAAATACAAAAAAAGATTAAGGCTCATTACAAGGACCGCTTTATGGTGAAAACCCGCTGGGCCCATTTAACTAAGCCCGAACCCATCCATTTGGAACAGGGTCGCGGTCAATGCCAGGCCCGGGATCTGTGTACACGTGGCTGTCCTTTCGGCGGGTATTTCAGTTCTGTTTCTTCTACTTTGCCCTGGGCAAAAAAGACTGGCAACTTAACCATTCGACCGTTTTCAGTCGTTCATTCTGTTATCTATGATGAAGAAAAAGGAAAGGCTAAAGGCGTGCGCATCATCGACACCAACACCAAAGAGGAAATTGAATATTATGCCAAAGTAATATTCCTGAATGCGGCCTGCTTAAATACTAATCTCATCCTACTCAACTCCACTTCCTCCCGATTCCCTAACGGGTTGGGAAATGATAGCGGCTTGTTGGGTAAATACATGGCTTTCCAGAATTACCGGGCCAGTGTGCATGGCACTTATGAAGGCTTTGAGGACAAATACTATTACGGGCGTAACCCCACCAATCCTATGATAGCCAACTATCGCAACCTGCACAAACAGGACACCGATTATTTGGGTGGATTTTTAACCTTCGTTTATTCAAACCGGGGCAGAAAACACTGGGGCGAGGGAATCGGCGCTGACCTGAAAGACTCCATGACCGAACCCGGCCCATGGCAGGCCGGTATGTTTATGCAAGGCGAAACTATACCGAAAGAGCTTAACCATGTTAGATTAAGCAAGGATCAAAAAGATCCCTGGGGTATACCACAACTGATCACCTCTGTAGGTTATGATGACAACGATGATAAAATGGTAAAGGATTTCCTTGAGCAAAGCGCAGAAATGCTGTCCATAGCCGGACTAAAAGACATTACCCAATACGATACACACCAGGCCCCCGGACTGGATATCCACGAAATGGGTGGTTGCCGTATGGGTCACGACCCTAAAACATCGCTGCTCAACAAATGGAACCAGCTGCATCTATGCAGCAACGTATATGTAACCGATGGCGCTTGTATGACCAGCACCGGCAACCAGAGCCCTTCGATCTTATACATGGCCTTCGCAGCCCGCGCGGCAAACCATGCTGCAGAGGAAATGAAAAAGGGGAATGTTTGAGGGTAGAGATTAGTTATTATTATCATACATGACCAACAGAAGAACATTCATCAAAAACTCGGGCCTTTTGGCTTTGAGCATACCTTTCGCAAAACTGAATGCATTGGCTGCACCGGTTCGTAAGCTACCCGCGTTGGGTATCCAACTATATATGGTGAAGGAGGATATGGAAAAAGACACGCCCGGCACCTTAAAAAGATTGGGCGCGATGGGTTATACCCAAATCGAAAGCTATGGTGGCCCTAAGGGTATGTTTTGGGGAATGGGCAACCGCGAGTTTAAAAAACTGGCTGAAGAAAACGGTCTTACTTTAATATCAAGCCACTACAATGATGAACCGATAGGTTTTGAAAAGCAAGCGGAGCTAGCGGCAGAGATCGGCATGAAATATTTAATATGCCCCTGGAAAGGGCCTCAGAAATCTATCGACAATTTTAAACGCTTCGCGGACGAATTCAATAAAAACGGCGAGATCTGTAAAAAGCATGGCTTGCGCTTTGGCTACCATCCACATGATTATCCTTATAAAAAGGTAGATGACCAACTGCCAATAGATGTGCTGCTGGCAAATACCGATAAGAATTTGGTCGATTTTGAAATGGATTACTACTACACGGTAACCGAAGGTCAAAACCCGGAAAGTTATATCAAAAAATACGGTCACCGTTTTAAGCTTTGCCATATGCGCGATGTGCTCAAACAGCGCTTGCCAAAAGGCAGTGAAGAAGAATCAGCCTGCGATCTGGGACAAGGCATCATCAATTATCCGCACCTGCTTTCAACCGCATTGGATAATGGCATGCAATACTTTTTTGTCGAGCAAAGCAGGTTTCATAACGAAACGCCTTTGCAAAGCGCTAAGATCAATTCGGATTATTTAAAAGCCCTGCGACTGTTGTAGAGACGCAAAATCTTGCGTCTCAGTAATTTAAAATTTATGATACGGCCTTACAAAAAACTCATCCACCAGTTTATTAAACTCGTCCCGGTGTTCCTGCAAAGTAGGATGGCCGGAATTAGGCACCACCCATAAATAAGCTTGCGGAATGGCTTGGTATATTTTAGTAGTATGCTCTATCGGTATTACATCATGGTCGCCGCATATGATCAATGACGGACATTTGATAGCCCCCAAAGCTGAAAACGGGATATTGGGCTGCACATAGTCCAGCATAAATATTTTCCAGTCGTTTTTTTCCTTAGCCGTATTACGTGGTTTGTCTTTATCAGTTTGATATTGCTTCACCATATCTTTCCAAACCGCTGGCATTAACCCCAATGAATCCGGCGTCAAATTTGCCCCCGTCGAAGCCAGCTTGATCACTTTCTCAGGATGCCTCATAGCCAGCAATAGCGCATTGATCCCCCCATCGCTCCACCCGATCACATAGGCCGACTTAATATGCATCGCTTCAAGCAAAGCCGAAAAGTCATCCGCCATCATCTCAAAGCTCAGCGAGTCTTTGCTGTCGGTAGTTTTCCCATGCGCCCGGCTATCCACCGCGATCACTTTATACTTTTTCGAGAAGTAAGGGATATTGGCAGAAAAAGCACCCAAGCTGCCACCATTACCATGGATCAGCAGCAAAGGCTTACCCTGCCCGTAAACCTCTACATACATTTTTATACCCCGCACATCGTAGTATTTACCAATGGCTTTATTATTTCCGTATGGAATTTCTTTTTGTTGGGCGAAGGTAGTTAATGCCAATAAGCAAAATATTGGTAGAATGGAGGATGTTTTTTTCATATGATTAGTTGAAAATGGAAGGGATTATATACTAAAGATATGGCTTCTAAGATTAATTTGAAGATAGAAAGTTTGATGGGATATTAAATTAACTATTTGCCCATAGCCAGGGATTTTCTGTTCTTAGATTTTTGACGCTTTTAAAATCCCCGGTATTTCGTGTAAGTAATATGAGATCGTTAATTATAGCGGTGGCGGCAACAATAGCATCGGGTATTTTAATTTTATGCGATTTTCTGATTTGAATGGTTTGTTCAATAATATCATCGTCAATTGTAATAACTGAAGCTTGATTAATAAAATTAATCCATGCCTCGTCAGCAGTATTGTGCCCCAACACCTCGATTTTATTAATAAATGAGACATTAAAATCCTGGTCTATTATATCTGAGAGTAATGTGGAAATATTTTCAGGTAATAGCCCTCCTGCAAATTCAATCAGGATATTAGAATCTACTAAATATCTCTTTCCCATTCATTACGGCTTTCAGAGATATCTTTCAGCATTTTTTGTGCGTCTTCTTTGCTGATATTGATGGATTTGGCATAATCGGAGGGTTTTAGTTGATCTTTAATTTCAGATTTGATGGTCACACCAAGCCCTTTAAGTATTTGCTTAACCAAAGCGCTTTTTTTATCCGGAATGTTGATCACTAAAGTTTCCATAATCAAATTTACAAATTTTTATTTATTCAATCTGGCATAGGATTATATTTTGCATATAATACTAAAAGGCATATTGCTTAACCTTAAACCTACTGACAAAGTAGTGTCAGTACTTTATTGAAATCGATTTTGTAAATTTGTATGTCCTGCCTCTTTTGCTTTGCGCTTCCGGGTAGGTAAACCAATTAACCTGTTAAACAAAATCGGTTCACGCTTTTTCAATCCTGAAATCTGGTATAATATTTACTATGAATATCGATAATAACCCCTCCGCAATACCAACAACTTATGATGTTATCGTGATCGGCTCTGGCATCAGCGGCGGCTGGGCCGCGAAGGAACTCTGTGAACTGGGATTGAAAACGCTTGTATTGGAACGCGGGCGCAATGTGGAGCATATCAAGGATTATCCCACCGCCACCACCCCGCCATGGGAGTTTAAACACCGTGGCAGGATGAGCACGGAATTTTTAAAGGAAAATCCATTGATTAGCAAAGCTGCCGGTTATGGCGAGGACAACGCTCATTTTTTTGTAAAGGACAAGGACCACCCTTACATCCAGGAAAAACCGTTCGACTGGATACGCGGCTACCAGGTGGGGGGCAAGTCGCTTACCTGGGGCCGGGCTTGTCAGCGCTGGAGTCAATTCGAATTCTCCAACCCCGAAAAGTTTGGCTACGGTATTGCTTGGCCCATCAGCTATAATGATGTAGCGCCCTGGTATTCGCATGTAGAAAAATTTATAGGCGTTTGCGGCAATAAAGATGGCCTGGAATCCATGCCCGACGGCGAGTTCCTGCCGCCCTTCGAAATGAATTGTGTGCAGGAAGTGATCAGCAAAAAAATAACTGAGAATTATAAAGACCGCCACTTGGTACACGCCCGCTGGGCGCACCTCACCAAGCCTAACCAAATCCATATCGACCAAGGCCGGGTAAAATGCCAGGCCCGCAATATGTGTATGCGAGGCTGCCCGTTTGGAGGGTATTTCAGTTCGAACAGTTCCACGCTGCCATGGGCAAAAAAGACAGGTAATTTAACTATCCGGCCTTTTTCGGTGGTGCATTCGATAATTTATGATGAAAAGCTGGGCAAAGCGTCAGGTGTTAAAGTGATCGATGCCAACACCAAAGAGGTAACTGAATACTCAGCAAGCATCATTTTTTTAAACGCGTCGGCACTAAATAGCAATCTCGTGCTGCTGAATTCTACCTCCAAACGTTTCCCTAATGGTTTGGGTAATGATAACGGCCTGTTGGGTAAGTATGTCGCTTTTCAAAATTACCGTGCCTCGGTTACCGGCGATATGGAGGGCTTCCTGGATAAGTACTATTTCGGCCGCAACCCGACTGAATTGATCCTTGCCAATTACAAAAATTTGCACCAGCACGAAACCGATTATTTTGGCGGCTATACCACCTTTATGGGCGCTTTCCGCGAACCGCATCCTGCAGATACTGACCAGGGGCAAGCCGGCGCTGACTACAAAGATTCGCTGACCGAACCGGGCAGCTGGAAAGTGTACATGTACATGCAGGGCGAAACAGTGCCGAAGGAAATCAACCATGTCCGTTTAAGCAAGGATCAAAAAGACCAGTGGGGCATCCCTTTACTCATCACGTCCGTGGAGTATGATGATAACGACGAGCGCATGATACAGGACTTTTTGAAAGAAAGTAAAGAGATGCTGGAGAAGGCTGGTGTTAAAAATGTAACTATACACGAAAACAAACAGGCTCCCGGCCTGGATATTCACGAAATGGGCGGCTGCCGCATGGGGAAAGATCCCAAAACATCCCTGCTCAACCAGTGGAACCAGTTGCATTCATGCAAAAATGTATTTGTTACCGATGGTGCCTGCATGACGAGCACCGGTAATCAAAGTCCTTCCATTTTATATATGGCGTTAACTGCAAGGGCCGCAAATTTTGCAGTTGGTGAAATAAAAAAAGGAAATTTATAATTACATTTAGCATAATTAATTGTTATTCAAATCGCTTAGGCCCCTAATTAAAGTGATGTATATGAAAAGAATATTACAGAAAGCTAGCTGTATAATGATGTTTTTAGCTGCATTAACGGCTACCGACAAGGCCTTCGCACAGGACGATAGCGTGGTCAATGTAAAAGTGAAGGCTCTGCTTGCTCAAATGACTTTGGCCGAGAAAATTGGTCAGCTCAACCAATATAATGGCGATTGGGAAGCCACCGGCCCGGTGACTAAAGACGTAGGCAACAAGCTTGACGAAATTAAACAAGGTCGCGTTGGTGCTGTGCTGAATATTATGGGCTCCACCCATGCGAAAACTTTCCAGGACGCTGCCATGCAATCACGGTTAAAGATACCGCTGCTGTTCGGGCAGGATGTGATTCATGGCTACCGGATAACTTTCCCAATCCCTTTGGGCGAGGCCTGTAGCTGGGATATGAAACTGATAGAAAAGGTGGAACGTATTGCCGCTACCGAAGCATCTGCTTCGGGTATCAACTGGACCTTCGCGCCTATGGTGGATATCGCCCGTGACCCTCGCTGGGGCCGTGTAATGGAAGGTGCCGGGGAAGACCCTTATCTCGGATCATTGATAGCTGCAGCAAGGGTAAAAGGTTTCCAGGGTGATGGATTGGGGAACAACAATGCCATCATGGCTACCGCTAAACACTTTGCCGCCTATGGCGCTGCTATTGGCGGGCGCGACTATAACAGCGTCGATATGAGTCTGCGTAGTTTGTGGGAAACGTATCTGCCACCATTCAAGGCAGCAGTAGATGCCGGAGTATCAACTTTTATGAATTCGTTCAACGATTTGAATGGCGTACCTGCGACAGGCAACAGCTATTTGCAGCGTGATATCTTGAAAGGCAAATGGGACTTCAAGGGCTTTGTAGTAAGCGATTGGGGATCGATAGGCGAAATGATTAACCACGGCTATGTGAAGAACAATTATGAGGCCGCCCAGGTTGCCCTCAATGCCGGCAGCGATATGGATATGGAAAGCCGCAGCTATATCGGTAATTTGGCTCAGTTGGTAACCGACGGCAAAATTTCCATAGATTTGATAGATGATGCCGTAAGCCGCATCCTGGCCAAAAAATTTGAGTTGGGATTATTTGATGATCCCTATAAGTTTATTAATCCTTCGCGCGAACGCACCCAGCTCAACCGCCCCGAAAATGTTGAAATAGCGCGCGATATGGCTCGCAAAAGTATGGTGTTGCTAAAAAACGAAAGCCAGATATTGCCTTTGTCAAAAGATATAAAAACTATCGCCGTAATAGGCCCGTTGGCAAAGGCGCACAAGGAGTTAAAGGGCTTTTGGTCTTTGGATATTGATCCGAACGAAAACATACCATCGCTATGGGATGGCATGATAAAACAAGCAGGTACAACAAGGTTATTGTACGCGCAGGGATGCGACCTCACCGATATGTCAAAAGTGGGTTTTGCAGATGCGCTTAAAGCTGCCAATGAGTCTGATGTAATTGTGATGGCGATGGGCGAAAAACCTGATATGACCGGCGAGGCAAAAAGCAAATCGAATATCCATCTTCCAGGAATACAGGAAGAACTGATCAAAGCGATGAAAGCAACCGGGAAGCCGGTGGTGGTGCTGCTGATGTCGGGCCGGCCAATGATATTTAACTGGACTGCCGATAACGCCAACGCTATTTTATATACCTGGTGGCTGGGCAGTCAGGGTGGAAACGCGATGGCCGACGTGCTGTTCGGTAATTATAATCCGTCGGGTAAACTGACGATGACCTTCCCGCGTTCCGAAGGGCAGATACCGATCTATTATAATCATTACAATACAGGCCGACCCGCGCAAAACGAGAACGACTTGTTCTACAAGTCAGCCTATATCGACCTGCCGAACTCTCCGCGTTATCCGTTTGGCTACGGCTTAAGTTACAGCACATTCCAGTACGGCGATATGGCCCTGGACAGGTTCATCCCCGAAATGAAGGACAATGAGCCGCTTACTTTTTCTATCCAGGTAGAAAATACAGGTAAGTACGCAGGTGAGGAAACCGTTCAACTATATGTCAGGAAAATAGTTTCGCAGCCGTTAAGGCCCGTGAAGGAATTGAAGGATTTTAAGAAAATAATGCTTCAAGCAGGCGAAAAAAGGCGTATTGCTTTTACGATCACACGATCGGAACTCGCCGCTTATAATGATAAACTGGAATATGTGGCACAGCCTGGGGATTACCTGATCATGCTGGGCAGTTCATCAAATGATATCAGGCTTCAGAAATTGATACAGTTGACGAATTGAGTTGATAGGTTAGATTTTTGCGGGCGGTTCAGATACGATCTCGCCGAACTCATTTACGTAGGCCATCATACCTTCAAGGTCGCCGCCTGTTGAATTTTCCCGGCGTTCCTGTTTGCGCTGCTGTTTATCTTCTTTCTTTTTCTGCTTGTTCTTTTCGAGCTGCTTCTTCATGAACGTTGCCTGGGACTTTGCCATACTTTGGGGTAATTATGTGAATGATACGTATATTTAATATTCTGTTAAACAAAAAACACCCAGGCCTGAACCGGGGTGCCTACGATTAAGTTATAGTGATTTTTTAGATTACTTTTACATTTACCGCACTAAGGCCTTTTTTGCCTTCTTCTACATCGAATTGTACCCGGTCATTATCGCGGATGGTGTCAATGAGGCCAGTTGAATGAACAAAGATATCGGTTCTGTCATCAGTTTGAGAGATGAATCCGAATCCCTTTGTCGCATTAAAAAATTTTACTGTTCCTTCTTTTTGCATTATATGATTTTTAAATAGGCACGCAAGGTAGTCATTTGATTGCGCCTATTTTCTTTTTGGTAAAAATATTTAATTTTTATTTTATTTTATGACCTATAAATGAGCCTGTTAACAATTCTATAGCTAAAATGTTTAAGAAAGAATGTTAGTAAAGACAGAATTATTACAATATTATTACATACCTTTATGTTATTCATTACATACTAATTATACCTCCGCTTAGGCATTGCCAGTTTTTCTGATCCGGTAATATTTAAGATTATACTAAATCAGATAAACATGAAAATTGCAGATCCTTTCTGTCAGGTAGCCTACATTTCTACAAATTATATTTCAAGCTAATGGCCTTTTTAGATCACGTATTACAGCCGCCATCGTATGGCTGGCAGGATGCGAACAAGAACCTGGTTAAACCGTCTCCGGGACAAATATTTAAAGAATTCTTTTCAAGACTCAACGTTTTTAAAGACCGCCGGAACTGGCTCCCCTTTTTTAGCTGGTTGAAAATTTTGTGCCTTGCGCCTTTTTTCTTCTTGTTTGTTTTTCATTTTTTCAGCTGGTATATGTTGCTGGCAGCCTTTTTGTACAGCATGGTCATCATGGGTACGCATGGCACCGTTTGGCATCATCGGTTTTGTACTCACGGGGCCTACAAGTTCCGGAATAATTTCTGGCGTTTCTTCACACAGAATCTTACACTAAATGTCATTCCCGAGGAGATCTATGTGATATCCCACCATGTGCATCACTCCAAATCTGATGAGCCGGGCGATCCTTACAATGCTTTTGGAGGATTCTTATATTGTTTCCTGGCGGATGTGAACCATCAGCCTATCGCCAAGGACCTGAGCGAAGCGGACTACAACCGGGTAAAATTACTAATGTGCCATACAGGTGTTAAAGCCAATACTTATGAACAATACAAACGCTGGGGTTCTTATGTAAATCCGGGTCGTGCTGTATTATCATGGGTGCTCAATTGGGCCTTCTGGTATGGGGTATTTTATCTTTTGGGTGGAAATGCTTTGGCTTGTACGCTGTTCGGCGCGGCCGGTTTCTGGGGTGTTGGTGTACGTACTTTTAATTATGAAGGCCACGGTAAAGGATCAGGCGTGCAACGCGAAGGGATTGATTTCAACAACAAGGATAAATCGGTGAACCAGATATGGCCTGGCTTTGTTGCCGGCGAATGGCATAATAATCATCACCTGTTCCCAAAAAGTGCGCGCAGCGGCTTTAAACCTATGCAGCTCGACCTTGCCTGGCAATACATCCGCCTGATGAACCGCCTGGGTGCAGTAAGCAGCTACAAGGACAATAAGAAACAGTTTTTGGACCTTTACTATCTTCCTGAGTTGCAGAGAAAAAAAGAGCTGGCTGCGATTAAAGTAACACTCGCAAAAGTTAAGTAAGCTTCGACGAAATATATCCGTATAAAAACAGAAGCCTGCAGGTTGTTAAACTTGCAGGCTTCGTTGTGTTTATAAGGATTAGTTGAATATCAATTATATCCGGGATTTTGTTTAAGTACAGTTTTTCCGCTTTTCACCATCAGATCTATTTGTGCCTGAGGTATCGGGAAGTAATTGTTCTTAGGGTCTATAAAATGACCGCCGCCAAGATCCGTCGTTAGTTTACTTTCATATTGCAGGTAAGCATTGATCGCCTGGCTTGCTATACCCCATCTTACTACGTCGAAGAAGCGATGTCCTTCCATAGCCAGTTCTACCTGGCGCTCGTAATAGATAGCTTTTAAAGCGTATGCCTGTCCGCCACCTGAGAAGTTCCCTGCCGGGTATGGCTTAATAAGATAATTGGCTGCCGGAGTAGTCGTAAACCCGGCTAACGGATTATCATCATTTTTATATTTAAATACAAAGCCGGCCGGGTTTGCTGCGCGGTTACGTATTTGGTTCACATAGCTTTCAGCCTTATCCAGGTTGCCTAATTGGGCTTCCGCTTCCGCTGCCAATAACAACACATCGGCATAACGGATAATATTATAATTAACCGCAGTACCAGGTCCCCAGGAGTGCTGGTCGCCATCGGTATTTTGTGCTGCCTGGGTATAAACATGTTTTATAGGTGAGTAGGGTCCGGAAAATCTTTGGTCGCGGATCCAGTCATCGCCAGGATGTAAACCCCAGTCAAGATAAGGAATACCGCGGCGGCCAACTGTCCAGTCTAAACGTGGATCGATAGTTCCTGCGTCTGGTGTAAAATCATCCGCCGAACCTAAACCCATATCGGTCTTGATGGCATGCGTATCAAAATCATCAAGATAAGGCAAACCAGTAGTCGGGTTGGTACGGAAGTGGTTAGCCAGGTCCATGGTCGGCTGGTAAAAGCTACAGCAATCAAATGGACTGGCAGCACCGTAAGGATAATTAAGCCTGTCACCGTCATTTGCCTGGGTTATGCCTCCCGGATCCGAGTTAGCCAACGCCTGTATAGCAAACACCGACTCTGAATTATTCTTTGATTCCGCATTAAAATTATCGTGGAATTTGGCTACCAAAGCATAGGCTGTTCCACTCGAAGTTACCCCCTGTGTAGTAACTGCATCAAAAACTGTTTTGGCATCGCTATACTTCTTTTCGTAAACCAATGTTTTACCTAAATAGGAACCTGCCGCCCATTTGTTGGCACGACCTGCTTCATCTTGTGTTTCGGGTAAATTATCATAGGCATACTGAAAGTCAGCCTCGATCTTCAGCCACACATCTGTGTTATTTGGTTGTACCAGGTCAGTAGATGTTTCATCTATCCAGGGCACATTATTGAACATCTTTTTAAGGTCGAAGTAATAATGTCCTCTTAAAAACCTGGCCTGCCCCAAAATATTTGAAAGCTCGGTAGGCGAATAGCCCGGAGTTTTAGTTGCTGCTTTTATGGTATTATTACAGCGGGTAATACCCTCGTAATCTGATATCCATTTGGTATTGAAAAATGGATTGGTCGCGATAGACGAGAACACTGCGATGGACGCTATAGGGTCTTGGTCGCCAGAGTTACTGCCCTTATGAGCGTCGCCACCGGCTACACCGCCATAAACCCAGTTATCAGGCGATGCCTGCCATGAGTCGGCCCCGCCAAACGATGCTCCGTCACCCTGCACAGCCCTTAATGCGCTGTAAGCGCCGATCAATAATCCATTCACCCCGGTTTTGGTTTCCAATAATTCCGGGCTCAATGTGCCGATCTGCGGGGTAACGAGGTATGATTTTTTACACGAATAAATTACCGACGTAATCCCGATTACCATCAGTATTACGATATATCTTGTTTTTTTCATATCACTTATCTTTAAAAAATTCATCATAATGAAAGATTAACACCTACCAGGAATGTGCGCGAGCTAGGATAAGTACCTTCATCAACCCCAAAGTCTGTTGTTGAGTTACCAGGCAGCTCCGGATCAAGTCCCTTATAGCCGGTAATGGTAAATAAATTAGCAGCAGATACATATACCCTGAGCTTCTGTATTCCTGCTTTCTTTAATCCAGCCGGAGAAAAACTATAACCCAATATTACGTTCTTGGCCCGCAGGTATGATCCGTTCTCCACGAAGTAGGAGTTAGCCGTAGCATTGGTGCTGAAGTAACTGTTCAGCTCCTGAATCGGCGCTTTCGCATTCATGTGAGTTGGTGTCCACGAATCATATAGCGCGGTATAGCTCTTAGCGGTTTCATATGAAGAATAAAAATCTCTCCAGTAATCTACGTTGTTCCATATCTTGTTGCCAAACGAACCATATAAGAATATGCTGAAGTCGAAGTTTTTATAGTTGACCCCCAAATTAAGGCCGGAGCTGAATTTTGGATTTGGATTACCAAGGAAGGTACGGTCAGCATCAGTGATCTGTCCGTCGCCATTAACGTCGGCATATTTGAAACGTCCAACGCCGATATCGGTCTCGTAAACTGCGTTAGGGTCGCCGGTTGCCTTTTGAGCTTTTGCATTTGCCGCATCAACTTCGCCCTGTGTGTTCCAGAAACCTACTACTTGATATCCAAAGAATTCGCCTACAGGGTTGCCTACCTGGTTACGTACTAAGTTTGTACCAACCCGTCTTCCAAAGTCAGAGTCAAAGTAGGTAGCATCGTTAGCCACTTTTAGTATCTTATTGTTATAAGTAGTTACCGAAAGTGTGGCGTTGATCTTTAAGTCATTGTGTACCTTGAAATTACCGGTTATAGACGCATCGATACCGCTATTCTTCATTTGGCCGATGTTTACATAAGGTAATCCGGGATCGCCGTACGTACCCGGCAGTTGCGGGTTAAATAACAGGTCACGAATGTCTTTGCGATAATAATCGATTGTGATGGAAAGCATATCATGTAAAAGGGTTGCATCAAAGCCTATGTTGCTGTTGATGTCCTTTTCCCATTTAGCAGCCGGGTTACCCTGGAAGTTTTGATAATAGCCCGGTACTAAGTTTGTACCATCAATGCCATAATAGGATTGCCCCACAGAGCTTGAAAATTGAGTGTATTGGTTAAGTGAGTTTGGATTAGTTTGGTTACCCATCACACCATAACCGCCGCGGATCTTCAGGTCATCTATCCATGTTAATTTTTTCATGAAGTCTTCCTGCGAAATGCGCCATCCCGCGCTTATAGCCGGGAAAACACCATACTGCGATACAAAGGCCGAAGAGCCATCTCGCCTGATAACGCCGCTAATCAAATACTTATCGTTATAGGCATAGTCAACCCTGCCGATGTAAGAGAACAGCGATTTTTTTGCATAAGTATCGCTGTAATTACTTGCAGAGCCCGAAAAACCTGTATTCAAACTAACATAATTAGGATCGAATGAATAATAGCCTTGCCGGCTTCCTCCGAGATCACTTCCGCCATCCTGGTTAGCTTCTGTACCTACCACAACTTTTACATCATGTTTACCGAATGCCTGGTGATAGCTTAAAGTGTTTGTCCAGGTATAATCGTAATTGCTAGTAGAACTCACGTTGTATTGATTCACCGATGAATTTTCAGCATTTTCATAAGTTGGATACTGGAAGGAATGTGCAGTGCTCGAGCCAAGTTCGCCACCAAATGAGGTTCGCAAAGTAACATATTTAAGAAGATCAAGTTCGGCAAACGCATTACCAAACAGACGGTAACCTACATATTTATCGTTTTTGGTACGCTCCTGTATGGCCACCGGGTTTTCGGCATCGCCCAGGTCGGGGCCATCACCGCCTGCATAATTACCCTTTATATCGTATACTGGGATGATGGGTTGCTCACGAAAAGCATGTGCGATAACTGCATCCGGGTTATTAATGGATACTTGTGGATTTTGTGTAACGGTATAGGATAAGTTTTCGCCAACCCTAAAGCTCTTGGTGATATTATATTGACTGTTAGAGCGGATATTATACCTTTTTTCATAGGTATCTATCAAAGTACCCTGCTGGTTATAATAATTTGCCGAAAACAGGTAGTTACCCTGGTCGCTGCCGCCGCTTAATGAAATATTATGGTTGGTGATCGGCGCAGATTTAAAAATTTGATGGAACCAGTCGGTACCTGTTTTGTTTGCTTTTACAATACGGTAAAAAGAATTGTAATCATCCGGGTCGGTATAAAAAGGATTTACATAATATAAAGCCGGATTCACAGATGCATCACCTTCATGTGCGCCTGCCGGCTGAATATAATCCGGCAATACATAAGTCGGGCCATCGCCATATTGCGGGTCGGAAATGTCGGTTGTACCCGAATTCTTTTCTGCCATTAGTCTCAAGTTAGCTGTTTCCTGTGGGTTAAGCGTATTCCACACATTGCCTCCCTTAGGTACCTGGGTACCATAGTAAGCATCATATTGAATTTTGACTTTACCTGCCCCTTTTTTGGTAGAGATTATAATAACGCCATTTGCCGCTCTTGATCCATAAATGGAAGCCGCGCCGGCATCCTTCAAAACCTGTATGTTTTCTACATCGTTAGGATTCAGCGAGCCTATGTCCGGAGTGGGCACTCCATCAACCACATATAATGGACTATTATTCCCGAAAGTATTGATACCACGGATGTGTATATCCGGTTCCTGCCCCGGCTGCCCTGAGCCGGTAATAGAAACACCTGCTGCCTGTCCCTGCAATTGTTCATTTACAGAGCCTGTCGGGGTTTTATTCATGTTTTGCACGTTAACTACGGTTACCGCGCCGGTAAGATCCTTTTTCTTTTGGGTGGCATAACCCACAACTACGACTTCGTTAAGCGACCTTGATTCATCGGCCAGCTTTACATTGATCACTGACTGATTGTTTACTGCAACTTCTTGAGTAGTATAGCCTAAAAAGCTAAACACCAATGTTCCATTCGGATCGGGTATAGTTATACTATACTTGCCCTGGCCATCGGTACTTACGGCTATTGTACTGCCTTTTAATTTTACGGTGACGCCCGGCAGCGGTAATCCGGTTGCATCGATTGCTGTACCTGTGACCGTTAGGTCAGCCACATTTTTTTCCTGCAAAGGCTTGATCACGATGATATTGCCTTCCATCACCTGGAAACTCAATACCTGGTTTTGCAGAACTTGTTTTAATACATCTTCAATGGTAGCGTCTTTAGCGCTAACCTGTACCTTTTGGTCGAGTTTTACCTGGTCCAGGCGATAAAAAAGTGTGTATTTGCTTTCTTTTTCAATCTTTTTAAACATCTGTTTTACAGTGATGTTCTGCTCATTAAAATTGTAGGTGCTTTGCGAAAATACTTTTGCATGTATCTGCATGATCCCTACGAAAAGCAAAAGAATGACGAGTTTCATAATTCTGAGCAGTTTTTGCCACGACCCCATGGCAATAGAAGGTCTTCTATAAAAAATTATCATATTTTTGTGTGTTAATTAGTTAATACTGTGCTTCCCCAAGCTTTAGGGTATTAGCTATTAATTCAATACATTTCCCGGGGTGTTAGCGCATCCCGGGTTTGATTTTATTGGAGTGGTTAGTTTTCTGCCATAGTTTCCTTTTGTTTTTAGTGGTTAATTAGTTTTGGTAATGGTTACTGTTTGCCCTTCAATGTGATAATTGATCGGCGTATTCTGTTTGATGATACTTAAAACCTTGTCTATATCCGGCACATTTTTAAAACTGCCCGAATACTGTATTTTTTGTAAGCCGGTATTATCAATGGTTATATTTACATTATAGCGCCGCTCCAATATTTTGGCGATCTCGCCAAGTGTACTTCCGTCAAAAACCAGGAAGTCATCTTTCCAGCCGGCGTACACATCCATTTTAGCAGAGTCAACCTGCAATACCCGTACCTCATTGTAGGAATTTGTAGCCGCGGCGGTTTCCTTTTTATCCTCCTTTTCTGGGTGATAAAATATTTTAAGGACTTGATGCGGCTTTACATAAATGCGGTTTACGTTATTGGGATCGGAGTTACCCTCAACAGCCACTTCCCCTTTTACAACGGTTGTTTCAAAAAACGGATCAGCAGGGTATGCCTTTAAATTAAATTTTGTGCCAATATCCCTTATGGTGTAATTTTTTGTATTCACCAGGAAAGGTATACTCGTTTTATTGTGCCCGATATCAAAAAACGCTTCGCCTTCCAAATAAACTGTGCGGTTAGACTTTCCAAAACAGGCGTCATATTTAAGCGTACTACCGGCATTGAGCCATACTATAGTGCCGTCGGTCAATACGATCTTTTTTACAGAACCATTTTTGGCGATAACCTGGCGGTCATTATCCGGGGCGCTAGCATGCAGACGTGTAAACAAAACTGCCGATATAAATAAAACAAGAAGCACAGCCGCGACCCCGAGCCATTGCCGCATTGATACCGTACTTTTTTTTGGCGTGATCTTATCTGAAAACACCTGGTAGGCTCTTTCTTCGTCTATGGTTTCAGGTTTCAAATAAAGCATATTTTGCCATGCCTCATAAAGCTCAATAAAGTACAGCTCGTTTTCAGGATGCAAGCCTATCCAATGCTTTACCTCTTTTACCTCTGTTTCATTGGCCTGGTTGGTGATATACTTTACCAGTAATACTTTGATATCGTCGTTATCCATTGCCTGTATGCGCTAAAGACAATTAAATAAGGCCTTACCCCCAAAGGCTTGTAAAATAATTCTGTGCTGCAAGCACAGCGAAATGGAAAGTGTTTAAGCCAGGCAGAAAAGGAAACTATTGTTCATCTGATACAACAAGGCCAGCTAACAACTTATGAAGCCAATTGATCCATAACCGGACACATAGTTGTAATATAACCGAACGGTTCTTTTTACAGGATTTGATTTTAAATCATTGATTTTTAAAATATTAGAATACCGGCATGTATTTGGTACCGCTAAACTATTCGGTTCTTAGAAAAGGTCAATGTTTAAGCGTCAATCAGCTTATGAAAAATAAACAAAGAACGTCATGATCAGGAATTATTTTATAACCGCGTTCAGAAACCTTTGGAGGAACAAAGCATTTTCTGTGATCAACATCGCAGGCCTCAGTGTAGGCCTGGCATGCTGCATGCTCATCTTTTTATATGCCATGGATGAGGTGAGTTATGACCGGTTCAATGTAAACGCCACCAATATCTATCACCTGGCAATCGACTCCAAAAGCCCGGACGGACAGGTACACAAATTCTCGGGCACAGGCAACATGCCCGGGCCAACCTTTAAACGGGAGCTCCCCGAAGTGCTGGATTTTGTGCGTATACATGGCACCGATTATACCATTAAACGGGGCAACGAGGTATTTAACCAGGTAGCATTGTTTGTCGATAGTAATTTCTTTTCCGTTTTTACCTTTCCACTGCTATATGGCAATCCGCAAAATGCGCTGAACGACCCGCATTCCATTGTATTATCGGAAGAGGTAGCGGAAAAATATTTCGGTAAAGGAAATCCGGTTGGGAAAACGCTCGATCTGAAAGTGCACAATAAATTCCAGCCGTTCACGGTAACTGGCGTGACTCAAAATTCGCCCCAAAACTCGTCGATCAAGATCAAAATGTTAGTGCCAATAAAATTGAGAGCAATGGACGATCAATGGCTTAACTTTTTTCAAAACACTTTCCTGGTGATCAAGCCCGGTACGGATATCAGGCAATTGAATGCAAAGATCAATAAGATATACCTGGACGATGCTGCAAGCCAAATCAAAGCATCCGGAGATAAGGATAAATTAACTTACGTACTGCAGCCCCTGCTTGCCATGCACACCAGTACCGATTATCCGGCCACTGACGGTTTGTCGGATGCCAGTAATCCGGTGTATTCCTACATCCTTACCGGTATCGCTTCATTCATTCTTGCCATAGCCTGCATTAATTTTGTGAATCTTACCGTAGCCCGTTCGCTCAAAAGGGCCAAAGAGATCGGCATCCGCAAGGTGATGGGCGGTCGGCGCAAACAATTGATCATGCAGTTCCTGGGCGAGTCGTTCATGCTGAGTTTTGTAGCTTTTGTTTTGGCCATAGTTTTGGTCCAGGCGGTGCTGCCCTTATTTAATACACTCACCAATAAGGCGCTGGCTTTTTCATACCTGCTCAGCTTAAAATTGGTAGCCGGTTATATCGGTATTTTCCTGCTCACAGGTTTGTTAGCCGGTTTTTACCCGGCTTTGGTGCTGTCGGGCTTTAACCCGGTGCAATCCTTATATAACCGCACACAGTATGCCGGCAAAAATTATTTATCAAAAGGCCTCGTTGTCCTGCAGTTCACTCTGGCTACGTTCCTCATCATATCCACCATTACCATTTATTCTCAGTTCAATTATCTGACAAATTTCGACCTGGGCTATAATGACAAAAATGTGGTATCCATATCAGCTTTTAATATAGACAAGGCCAAATTCTCCCTGTTCAAAACCGAATTATCAAAAGACCCGAATATCCTTAGCATAACAGCCGACCAGGGTGGCGGCCCGTGGGGAACTTCAGCGCTTATCAATGGCTTCCGGGAATTCGGGTTTAATCTGCAACATATCGACGAAGATTACCTGCCTTTGTTCCAGGTGCCCATTTTAAAAGGCCGCAATTTTTCAAAAGCAATGGCGGCCGACAGTGCCAACGCGGTGCTGGTGAGCGAAGAATTTGTGAAACAGGCCGGCTGGGAGAACCCGATAGGGCAGACGGTTGATTTCCCATCAGATAAGAGGAAATACAACGTTGTTGGTGTGGTGAAGGATTATCATTACCAGTCGCTCACTGAAAAAATGTCACCGGTTTTGTATAGCATGAAGCCGGATTATCCCTGGGGGAATATCTTTATCCGGATCAATGATCAAAATAAGCCGGAGGCGCTAAACCATATTCAACAGGAATTCAAAGCGGAGTTCCCGTTCCTGCCTTATCAATATAAATTCAAAGATGATGAGGTTGCCGAACAATATGATAAAGAGGCCAAATGGAAGCAGATCATAACCTTTGGCGCTGTGCTTACTATATTCATTTCGTGCATAGGCCTATTCGGCCTGGCCACATTGTCTGCGGAACGACGCAAAAAAGAGATCGGCATCCGCAAAGTATTTGGCGCCAGTGTCGAAGATATCGTCAGGAAACTTTCAACCGATTTTGCCGTTTTGATTTTGATCTCCGCGATGATATCAGCTCCTGCAGCATGGTGGACCATGCAGAGGTGGTTGGAGAATTATCCGTACCGGGTTACCATGAATGCCTGGGTGTTCCTGTTAGCAGCAGTATTTGTACTGCTTATAGCGCTGGTAACAGTAAGTTTCCAAACCATCAAAGCGGCGATAGCAAACCCGGTAAATAGCTTGCGAAGTGAATAGGTCATTCTAAATCCTTTCATAAGTTAGAGGTTTAAATTGTAGTCAACCTGGTTAAAAGCTTGAGATTGTCTTTGCGAAAAAAATCACAATTTTATAATAATCGGCAAACGTATTCGTCATCTTTTTAAAATAAATTAAAAACTTTCTATTCTTATTATTAAATTGCCATTATATTCATGTTAATTAAACTTTCTTGACTTTGAGTATCTTGTTTGAAATTTAATTCGATCATTTGATATAACAAATACCACACTTCATGCCTTCGGAGAACGATCTATTTCTCAGCAAATTAAACCAGGGCGATGCTAAAGCGTTTGAATGCCTGTTCAAGCTCTATTACCCGAGGCTCGTTATTTTTGCTAATCGTTTTCTGAATGATATTGCCGCTTCTGAAGAAATAGTATCCGACATATTTGTGCTGCTTTGGGAACAGGGACATGAGATAAACTTTACAGGGACAGTTAGCTCATATCTTTTTAAATCTGTCCAAAACCGATGCCTTAATTATTTGAAGCATCAAAAAATTGAGAACCTGTACGTTTCGTACCTGGAAAGGCAACAGCTTTTGGACGAGACTGTATCTAACGCAGAAAGCGCTTATCTCGAAAAAGAAATGGCCAGGCAAATTAATCTCGCCCTGGAGAACCTGCCCGAAAAATGCCGCGAAATTTTTGTGATGAGCAGGTTTGACCATATGAAATATAAGGAAATTGCTCACCAGCTTAACCTCTCGCCAAAAACAGTTGAACGCCAGATCGGCATCGCTCTTGACAAACTAAGGAACCTGTTGAAACATGTAACTTATATCTTGTTTTAATCAATTAAAATAATACTGTTCGGGTTGTGCATTAATAGTCAGGCTATTTAAAAAGGAACCTGGGGTCAATATGTCCGCTTTTCAGATCCGAAATTTTTCACACAGCGGCGGTGTTCCATTTAGAAAGTGTGAACACTTTGGAACAGCAATAATAGTTATAAATTAATTCTTAATTAATCAATGCCGTCTTCACACATGATGAAAACTGATAGGGATTATTGTTGAAGACCTTTTCTGAAGAAATAATAGGATTATCCGGCGAAAATGCGTATCTTAGAGTATCCTAAACATTACAATTGGATTGTTATGACTAAGCCTTATTGTATCACATTACTATTTATTCTTTTTGCAGCCGGGCTTTTTGCCCAATCCCCATCAATAACTTATTCAGGCCCACAAATTTATACCGCTTTTACACCCATTATACTCGCTCCTGTAAGTAGTGGCGTTGCAGCGCCTGGATACAGCAGTACGGCTATACCCATAGGCTCGGGATTTAATAAGCCTTCTAATACAGCAATTGACGCTGCAGGTAATATATATGTTGCTGATGCCGGTAATAACGTTGTAAAAAAGATCCCTCTGGGTGGCGGCACTCCTATTACCATAGGTTCGGGTTTTAATAATCCAACAGGTGTTGCAGTTGATGCAGCTGGAAATGTATATGTCGCTGACTTTGGTAATAGGCTTGTTAAAAAGATTCCTGCCAGTGGTGGCGCACCGATAGCTATAGGCTCCGGCTTTCGCTTTCCGTACGATGTGGAGGTAGACGCGGCCGGGAATGTTTATGTGGGCGATAATAACAACGCTACACCCCCGGTTGGTGGCGCTGCTAATGTATATGTTAAAGTGATACCCGCAAACGGGGATGCCGTATTTAATGTAAGTGGCGGCTATTTTTTTATAAAAGAAATAGCATTTGATGGCGCAGGTAATAGTTATGTAGCTGATGCGAACGGTTCTTCATTCATACTGGGTACATCCAACGGACTACACGGTCTCTCAGAATATATTTATAACAGCCCTAACTTTAGCTTTCAGCTAACCGGCGTAGCAATGGATGCTACCGGGAATACCTTTGTGGCAGACGGAAGCAACAATACAGTTAGCGAAGTTCCGGCGAATAATAACAACATTAAAATTCCGGTTGGGCCGGTATTTGGCGCAGTTGGCGGGGTACGAGCCGACGGTGCAGGCAACATCTATGTGGCCGATGCTAGCAGTACGTCTATTGCCCAGATCAAACCGGTAGGTGGATATTACATTTCTCCGGCATTACCCCTGGGCTTGAAATTTGATAATGCAACCGGGATAATAAGCGGCACCCCGACCGTAGGATCGCCTCTAACTTTGTATACCATTACCGCCTACAATAGCGCGGGTATCAGCAGTACAGCCACACTCAGCTTGGCCGTTCAAAGCAGCCTTCCCGCCATTAGCTATAGCAGCCCCCCGGTTTATACCATTGGTGCTCCAATACCTCAGCTTGTGCCGGTAAGCAAAAGAGTAGGTACAGTCGATTACAACAAACCTTCCGTCATTTCATCTGGTCTGTCAAGTCCTTTTGCTGTTGCTGTTGACGCCAATGGTAATTTGTATTTTACCGATACAGGACATGGCTTGGTAAAAAAAGTTCCCGCCGCCGGCGGAAGTCCCGTTACCATAAGCTCAGGATATGTAAATCCACGGGGTATTGCGGTCGATGCTGCTGGAAATGTTTATGTGACTGATATGGGTGCTAATGCTGTTTATAAAATACCTGCTGGCGGCGGTACGCAGGTAGCTATCGGGTCAGGGTTCAGCCAACCTGTAAATATTGCGGCTGATAAGCTGGGTAATGTATATGTTGGAAATAGCGGAAATAACACCTTCATAAAAATTCCGGCCGACGGAAGCGCCCAGGTTACTTTGCCTTCCGGGGTCACCTCACAGGGCGGAATTGCCTTAGATGATGCCGTTAATCTTTACCAGTCTGCTCAATCGTTTGGTTTAATAGCAGAAATTCCTGCGAACGGCGGAGCGGCTGAAAATTTTCACGGTTACCTTGGTAGCGAGGGAGTAGCTTTAGACGCCTCCGGGGACTTTTATCTTACCGATGATATTAGTAGCAAGTTGATTATAGTGGGAAGGCTGAAGATTGATCAGAATGTCGGTGGTTTCAATAAAACCATTTATAACAATTTTTATCAGCCAAATGGAATTGCTACGGGTGCCGACGGTACAATCTACGTAGCAGATAAGGGTAATAATGAAGTAAAGCAGGTTAAGCCGAGCGGAGGTTATTATATAAGTCCGTCGCTCCCCGAAGGTCTTGTTTTTGACAATAACACAGGTATTATAAGCGGTACTCCCACAACTGCCACAACTGCCACAAATTATACAGTCACAGCCTATAACGTAGCAGGCAGTACTAAAACTAGCATAAGTATTGCCACAGCTATTCCCTCGGTCATTACAATTGGCCCCGTTACCGGCACCATCACCGCATGTGCTGGTAATGCATCATCAAGTCCTGACATTCATTCAGCAATTTTCAGTTTCGGGTAGCAATCTCACAGCGGATATTACGGCTACTGCACCCCCAGGCTTTGAAATATCACTGAATGCAGCCAATGGTTTTGGTAATAGCGCAGACATTCCGCAAACGGGCGGCACGATAAATAGCACTGTAGTTTATGTGCGTTCATCAGCTACCGCAACTGGCAGTATATCCGGTAATGTGGTATTGGCATCTGTTGGAGCTACCAGCAATAATGTGGCGGTATTAGGCAAAGTTGACGCAACGCCGACCTTTACCGGGTCTCCTGATTATGTGGTGGCCGCCGGTATATCGGTTGAGCTTGTTCCTTTCAACGGTACTGCCAGCAGTTACAGCTGGACCAACGATAATCCAACTATAGGCCTCGCCGCAAGCGGCACAGGTAACATTCCTTCGTTTACTGCCTTTAACTCAACAAATAACTCAAATGTCGCACGTATTACTGTCACGCCTTTATCGGCAGGAGGGTGTAGTGGCACGCCGGCTACATTTAAAATAATTGTGGTGCCGACCAGGCCCACCATTACTACCAGTTCTGTTACCGGAACCATCTCCAATTGTTTAGGCGATAACTCCGCAAACCGCAGCACACAGCAATTTACCATATCCGGTACCTACCTGACGGATAACATCACCCTTACAGCTCCTGCGAATTTTGAAATATCTACAAATGCCACAAATAACTACACTAACACTTTAGTACTTTCCGAGGTTGCGGGTTTAGTACAAAACGCTGTGATTTATGTACAGTCATCACCAACCGCGTCTGCGGGTAATGTTTCCGGTAATGTAGTCATATCCTCAACAGGTGTAACCAGTCAAAATGTAGCCGTATCTGGTACAGTAAGCGCACCGCCTGTCATAAGCGGGCCGCCGGATCAGATCGTGGCTAATGGTGCGGAGGTGACAATTCCCTTTAATGTGTTGGGGGCTACCGGGGTTACCTGGTCAAATGGGAACACCGAAATAGGCCTGACAGCAAGCGGCACTGGTAACATACCTTCTTTTACAGCTACCAATACAAGCAACGTATCTATATCTTCTATTATAACGGTTACCGCAACTTCGCCATCATGTGCTATAGTGACAAAAGATTTTAGAATAACCGTCGCACCAGCATTCAGCCTGCCTGATGATAACTTTAAGCTTGCCGTTACCAGCGCTGCTTGTAAGGGGAATAGCGACGGCTCAATAAACATTACATCGGTATTAAATCATAACTACACAGCGACTATCAATGGTCACGGTATCAGCGCCACATACCCATTCACCACATCTGTTAATATTAATAACCTTGCTGCCGATACTTACCATGTTTGTATCACAGTGCAAGATTATCCTGAATATTTGCAATGTTATGACCTGGTAGTGAACGAACCAAAGGACCTTTCGGTTTATTCAGTGATCAATACAGATAATAGCCTCACTTTGGCATTAAGCGGCGGCACTCAATATATTATCCAGTTGAATGGGCAAACTTATACCACCGCTGATAACAGTATCACCCTGCCTATGGCCCAGGGCAACAATGATATTAGCGTAACTACCGACAGGCTTTGCCAGGGCAGCTTTAAAAGGCTGATCAATATCTCCGGCAATATTACACCATACCCTGATCCATTCCAGAATACGCTCAGCCTCAATATCGGCAATGCAACCATTAATAATTTGAATGTAGAGATACATAATGCATCGGATGGCAAGTTGGTCTTTACCAAAAAATATGTGAACCAGGCAGGTGTTTTACAACTTGATCTAAGCAATCTTCAGGGTGGTGTATATGCCCTGCACCTGTCAATGGATAACTCTGATAAAATATTTAAGATCATTAAGAAATGAAAAGCGGACCGATCATCATAACATTTATAGCATTCGTTCTGGTAAGCTGCGGTGGAAAAAAGAATAACCCTGCGCCCACTCCGGCTGATCCTGTAAAGGCTATATTGACAGCTCCGGCGCAAAACGAGGTTTGCACTACCGGCACAGTTGTTTCTACCACGCAAAGCTCCATTATATTTACCTGGACCGCGTCGGATAATACATCTGGCTACGAGCTTAATTTAAAAAACCTGCTGACATCAGCTACCACAACTCAAGCAACCAGCGATACCAAATTGACCCTTACCCTTGCGCGCAATACGCCTTACTCATGGTATATCGTGTCTAAATCAAATAAAACCACCACCACCGCACAAAGTGATACCTGGAAGTTTTATAACTCGGGCCCTGGTGTAGTCACATATGCTCCATACCCGGCAGAGATCAATTCGCCGTCATTCGGTCAGTCGGTATCAGCTGTAGCTGGTGCCGTTAGTCTCGCCTGGACCGGCAGTGCGGTTGATAAGAGCACCATTGTCAATTATGACATCTATTTCGGAGCAAACGCTACACCACCCTTGTTCAAAAGCAAAATTACCGACAGCTTTTTGAATGGTGTAACAGTAATATCAGGCGCAACCTATTACTGGAAAGTGATCACGCGTGATATAAGCGGAAACACTTCTGATTCAGGCTTGTATCAATTTAGGGTACAGTAGATAATGTAATAGCCTTGGTCAAGCCGGCTTTGAATGATATAAACGTAAAAGGCTATAAAACAAAAAAAGGCTTCACGATGTGAAACCTTTTAGCGGAATGGACGGGACTCGAACCCGCGACCCCATGCGTGACAGGCATGTATTCTAACCAGCTGAACTACCACTCCGTTAGGGCTGCAAATATAGCCAGCTTTTTTTATTCTACAAGGTTTTTTTTTAACTTCTTATAAGTGGCTTTACCCGTGATGGTTAACGGTGTGAAACAATAAGTAGGTCGAGATCTTTACACGGGATATTAAACCGGTC